>Ga0308171_1001736_pt1 | contig 26929 bp, 22 predicted proteins | sample PhyGR1_FD_202135 | JGI IMG/M metagenome (GOLD analysis project Ga0308171, IMG submission 202135) | Phyllosphere microbial communities from UC Gill Tract Community Farm, Albany, California, United States - DLSLSG.R1 | ecosystem: Host-associated > Plants > Phyllosphere > Unclassified | place: USA...
TGATTGCGGTGGGGAGCTATCTGTTGGACGGCCTGTTCATTGGTGCAACGCGGGCGCGGGAGATGCGCAATGCGATGCTGGTCAGTGTGGTGGTGATGTTGCCGATCGGCTGGTGGAGCACCGGGTTCGGGAATCATGGCCTATGGATCAGTTTCCTGCTGTTCATGATGCTGCGGGCGGTGACGCTGGGGTGGATTGCATGGCGGTTGCAGCGCAGGGATGAGTGGGTGTCTTAGTTATGTGTCGCTTGTCGGGGCCCTTTCGCAGGTAGAACCCGCTCCCACAGAGAACCCGCTCCCACAGAGAGCCCGCGCCCATAGAGAAGCGGCTCCCTCAAGGGTGGGTTGTGACGAAGCGGGCCACTTCGTCCACCACCGGTGCCAACCAGCGCAGAGGCCAGGCGAATGAGGCGACCAGGGTGCGATGGTTCGGTCGGCGGTAATAGCGTTCCTGCACCAGGACGCCAGCGGCGCGCAGTCGGTGCGCCAGGCCTTCGCTGTTGCGTACCGGGTCCACGGTCGAGTCATGTGTCGCGGCGATGAGCAACGCCGGAGGCGAGCCTGCCAGAGGCTGGTTGATGGGTTGCGATTGGGGCGGTGAATCGGGGAAGAAGAATACCGGCCTGGCTTCGGGATTCTCGATCGGCAGGAAATCATAGGGGCCGGCTAGGCCGATCCAGCCGCGCAGCGCGTTGGCGGGCGCGCGGGCCTTACGCAGCCACTGCGGATCGAGGGCAAGCATGGCCGCGTTGTAGCCGCCGGAGCTGTGGCCCATCACGAACAGACGGCGAACGTCGCCACCGTACCGAGCGATGTTTCGATAGGTCCAGGCAACGGCATCGGCGTCGTCTTCGATGAAGCTGGGATAGCGCACCTGCGGGTAGAGACGGTAGTCGGCGACCACCACCAGAATGCCGCGAGCAGCCAGCGCCTGGGCGACGAAACGATAGTCGCCTCGCTCGCCGCTGTTCCAGGTGCCCCCATAGAAAAAAACCACCACCGGTGTGGCCGGCAGTGGTCGAGTGGGACGATAGACGTCCAGCTTCTGACGCGGATCGACGCCGTAGGCCACCCCCTCAGTGAGCTGGTAGCCACTGGACGGCGTCACGACATCCAGGCTGCGCAACCCGGAGCAGCCGCCCAGCAGCCCCAGCAGGGCAGCGAGGGCGAGCAACCGGGCAGCCAGGCCCATGCGTTACGAGGACAGGTACGAAGAACGGGTCAGGCCCAGGCGCAGGGCGTCCAGGTACTGGGTGCGTTCGCGCGCAGTGATCTTGGCACTGGCGACCTTGTCGCGGTAATGGGTCATCAGCTCTTCGGGGGACAGGTGCACATAGCGCAGCATGTCTTCGATGGTGTCGTGGGTTTCGATACCGGCGCTGTACACGCTGCCATCCTGACGCTGATAGATGTTCACCGAATCGGTGTCACCGAACAGGTTGTGCATGTCGCCGAGGATTTCCTGGTACGCGCCGACCAGGAAGATGCCCAGCAGGTAATCCTCACCCTGGTTGACGGCGTGTACCGGCAGGCTGGTCTCGATGCTTTGCTCATCCACGTACTGCTTGATCTTGCCGTCGGAGTCGCAGGTCAGGTCCTGCAGCACGGCGCGACGCAGCGGTTCTTCGTCGAGACGATGCAGCGGCAGGATCGGCAGCACCTGGCCGATGGCCCAGGTATCGGGCAGGCTCTGGAACACCGAGAAGTTGCAGATGTACTTGTCGGCGAGCTTGTCGTTGAGTTCGTCCAGTACCTGGCGATGGGAACGCTGGCGGGCCTTGAGCGAGTTGTGCAGGCGACGGCACACGGCGAAGTAGCACTGTTCGGCCAACGCTTTCTGCGCAAGCGTTACCTTGCCATCGGCGTACTGCGCAGCGATGTCACTGATGTAGTGCGTGGCGCGCCAGTAGTTCTCGGTGACCATCTCGATGTCGGTCGGACCGAGCAGGTCGACCAGCCACTGCAGGGTTTCGGGCAGGTTCTGCTTGTCGACGATCTCGGGGACTTCGTCGTTGTGACGTTCGACGTCGGTGACCTGCACCACCAGCATGGCGTGGTGCGCGGTCAGCGAGCGGCCGCTTTCCGAAAAGATGTGCGGATGCGGCATGCCCTGGGCATCGCAGAATTCCTTGAGCATGCCCACCACGACACCGGCGTAGTCGTCCATGTCGTAGTTGATCGAGCTGGCATTGCGCGAATGGGTACCGTCGTAGTCGACCCCCAGACCGCCGCCCACGTCGATGTGATCGACCGGCAGGCCGAGCGCGCGCAACTCGCCGTAGTAACGGATCGCTTCCTTGAAGCCGTGCTGGTAGTCCGCCAGGTTGGCGATCTGCGAACCCATGTGGAAATGCAGCAGGCGAATGCCTTGATCGACCCCGGCTTCGCGGAAGCGCTCGACCACCGAGAGCAGTTGCGCAGCGGACAGACCGAACTTGGATTTTTCACCGCCGGTATCGGCCCACTTGCTCGAAGCCAGGGACGACAGACGCACGCGCAGGCCGATCTGCGGCTTGACCTTGAGGTCGGCCGCTTCCTCGATGACCAGCGCCACTTCGGACTCTTTTTCGATGACGATGAAGACGTTGTGGCCCAACTTCTGGCCGATCAGGGCCAGACGAATGAACTCGCGGTCCTTGTAGCCGTTGCAGACGATGGTCCCGCCTTTCGGCGCCAGAGCCAGCACGGCCAGCAGCTCGGGCTTGGAACCGGCTTCCAGGCCGATCGAGACGTCCTGGGTGGCGATGATGTTTTCCACCACCGCTTCCTGCTGGTTGACCTTGATCGGGTACAGCGCGGTGTAGCGATTCTGGTATTCAAGGCGGGCGATGTTGGCATCGAAGGCCCCGGTCAGCTGGCGCACGCGGTCTTGCAGGATGTCGGGGAAACGCACCAGCAGCGGCAGCGACAGGCCGCTCTTGCGCAGGTTGTCGACCTGTTCGTAAAGATCGATCGGCGAGCTGTCAGGGCCGTTTGGACGAACCTCGACACGGCCGGCCTCGTTGATGGCGAAATAGCCCGCGCCCCAGTGGCGGATGCCATAAACGCTGCGGCTGTCGGCCACGGTCCATTGGCTGCCATCGTCTTTGCGTGTGCGTCGTACGGACATCGAGGTCCCCTATGAAAAAAGTCGGTTGTCACGGGCCGTCAGGCCCTGCGCAGTGTAGAGGGTAAAGATGACGGTTGCTGCGCCTGCAGGGGTAGACCCCGGCGAGTACCTCAAGTTTACAAGGCGTGTGGCTCAGCCACCGGATTTGCGCGCCTTGAAGCCCTGCTTGACCAGCTCGGCAAGCAGCAGCTCGACATGGTCGCCCTGGATCTCGATGACGCCTTCTTTGAGCGCGCCACCCGTGCCGCAGCGGCGCTTGAGGGTGGTCGCCAGCTCCTTGAGGGCATCGGCTGGCAGCGGTACGCCGGTGATGGTGGTCACGGTCTTGCCGCCACGCCCTTTGCTTTCTCGACGCACGCGAGCAATGCCGTCGCCTTCGGGCACGGCCGTTTGCTTGCAGTTACAGGCGTCGATGGGCTGACGGCAGTCGGGACAATGCCGACCGCTGTCGGTAGAGAACACCAGGCCGCCCAGGGCGGCGAAGGATGCGGCTTTCTTGGCCACCGGCATGCCTCATGTGAAGTGGATCAGGCCGCGCAGTTTAGCGGGAAACGGGGTGTGTGCTAAGGGCCTGAGGGAAGCAATTGCCGAGGTTGCGCGGATTTCATGGAAGAGTGCGGGTTGTCAGGGGTTACGCGGTGTTTTTTTCGCGGCCGATGACCGCTCCTACGTGGAGCAGGGGCGCTCGGGGCTCCGTGCGGTACGGCTGCTGTCAGGCGTTGTCGCGGCAAGCCAGAAAGCGCAACAGAGCTGCCACCGAGTCGGGGCAATACGGTTCAGTGGCGCTCTCGTCGAGGGCCTGTTGTACAGGCATGAAGCGCGCTTCGAGGACCTCCTCGGGCTGCAGTTCCAACGGTCCATCCCAGACGGCCGAAAAAACCGCGCACCAGACGCGGTTGCCCGGCTGATCGAAGAAAAACTGCTCGTGGGCGGTCAACTCGACACCGCTCACGCCCAGTTCCTCTTCAAGCTCGCGTGCGGCCGATTCGGCATAGGTTTCGTCGCCCTGCACCATGCCACCGGCAGCCACGTCCCAGTAGCCTGGATAGATCGCCTTGCTCAGCGTGCGGCGATGAACGCACAGCTCGCCCTCGCTGTTGAACAGAAGGATGTAGGTCCCCCGGCCGATCAGCCCACGTTCACGCAGCTCGACCCTGGGCAGGGTTCCCAGCAGGCGGTCGGACTCATCGACCCAGGCAATCGACTCGGCATCGGACGCTGCGCGATGTTCGACCTCCTGGGTCGAGATCGGCATGTCCTCAGCCCTGCGACAGCAGCTGGCGCAGGTCGATCACTGCGGCGTTGGCCCGCGAGATGTAGTTGGCCATGACCAGCGAGTGGTTCGCCCACATGCCGAAACCGCTGCCGTTGAGAATCATCGGGCTCCAGACCGGTGCCTGAGAGGCTTCCAGTTCGCGGATGATCTGGCGCACGCTCACGGTTGCATTCTTCTTGGCCAGCACGTCGGCGAAATCGACTTCGATGGCGCGCAGCAGGTGCGACAGCGCCCAGGCCTGACCGCGAGCCTCGTAGAAGACGTTATCGATCTGCATCCACGGGGTTTCGACGATTTCTTCGTCCACCTGTGGTGCCTGGCCGGCAATCACGCTTTCAGTCTTGAGGGTGGTGTTGAGCTTGACGCGACCGACACTGGCCGACAAGCGTTGCGACAGCGAACCCAGGCGGGTACCGACGTCGCCCAGCCAGTTGTTCAGGTTGTCGGCGCGGGTGTAGAACAGCGCGTTGGTCTGGCTTGGATCGGACAGACGATTCTGGTAGCGCGTCAACAGGTTGATGCCTTCCTGAAACTCCGATTCGCTGGAGGGCAGCACCCAGCTCTTGTTGTCGAAGTTGAAACGCGGCTCGGCACGCGCCAGATCGCCGTCTTCGGCCGACTGCGACTGCGAACGGGCGAAGTCCTTGCGCAGGGCGCGGCTCAGGTCACGCACCTGTACCAGCACGCCGTATTCCCAGCTGGGCATGTTGTCCATCCACAGGCCGGGTGGAAACCGGTCGTTGGAAATGTAGCCACCGGGCTTGTTCAGCAGTGTGGAGGCCACGGTCTTGAGGGTTTCCACCGTGGTATAGCCCACTACCATCTGACGTCCGTCACGCTGCGCTGCGGCCTGTGCGTTCTGCTGCACCGGGAACAGTTCGGGCTCTTCACTCCAGTACCAACCCAGCAACAGGGTCACGACCAGATAGATGGCCAGTGCGCCCAGTACCGCCTTGCTCAGGAGCAGGCTTTTGAAGGGCCTGCGTGAGCCGCCACTGGTGTCGGCACGCTCGCGCGCATCGCCTGTGCCCGCACGATTCTTCCAGTCCAGCATGGCTTATGTCCTTTCTATCGCGGAATTCATGGGTTCTGACCTCGTCACTTGGCTAACGTGCCTCCTACGGGCAAAGTTTTCCAGGTGAGATAGCGCAACGGCACTATAAAGGATGCACAAGCAGGCTGCAGCCGCGGCAAAGGCATCCGGATGTGTCAGGCCAGGTCCAAGTGCCGATCGACGATGAAAGCCATGTGCCATCTTTTTAACGCTCACGTCACGAGCCTGTAACAGATCGGCCATACCTTCACGCACTGACCATTTCGCTGTTGGTAGTGCCCCATGCGCCTGAAGCTGCTCACCAATCTGAATACGTTGTTGCTGGTTGCCGTGTGCATCGCACTGGCAGCGACCCTGTGGTGGTCGCAAAGGGCCCTGGAGCAGCCTTATCTGCTGATGGAGCGCTACCTGCAACTGTCACGTCAGTTCCAGGATGAAGTCGTGCGCAACGTCCAGAATTACCTGAACAGTGGTGACGCGCTGCGCCATGCCGAAGCCACCCAGGCCTTGACCCGGCTGCGTGAAGGCATCACCGGGCTGCCGCCAGAGCTCACCGGCCCCCTGCTGCAGGAAGTGGATGCGCTGGGGACGTTCACCGCCGAGCAACTGCTGGCCGCCGGCAAGCTGGCGGGGGACCCACAGGCCCTGCTGGTGCAGGCCGAACGCGAACTGGGCGGCACGCTGGAGCAACTGGCCCGGTATTCACAGGGCAACGGCGCTTATCAGGCAACGCTGCTGGGCGCCAGCCAGCAACTGGCCAAACTGACCTTGGCACGGGAGAAGATGATCAGCAGCGGGCGCAGCGAGCTGGCCGCCGACGTGGAGCGCGAACTGGCCGGCATCAGGACCCAGGCCAGCACCCTGGAAGGCTTGCCGCTGCTGGGCGTTTCCAGCACCAGCGCGTCGAGTGCCGATGATTTCGCTTCATTGATGGGGTTGCAGAATGAAAGCACCACGGCCACTCAGGATGACGGCGTGGACCTCAAGCGCGAGCTGGCCGGTCTGCTGACGCGCTATCCGGCCGAACTGAGCCGTACCCGTGAACTGATCCAGCGTCGGACCGAGCTGGCCGAGGCCGCGCAGCGACGCATCGGCGCGGTCCAGCAGGGCCTGGGGGCGCTGGAACCCGGCGTGCGCAGCCAGCACGCTCGAATCCAGGGTGAAGTGCGACTGCTGCAAGGGGCCATGATCGGTCTGATTCTGCTGATCGCGCTGCTCATCGACCGCATGCAACGCCGTCTGGCGGGCGTGCTGACCCGTCTGGATCCAGCCCTGTCGACCTGGGCCGAGGGAGACTTCGCCCGGCCCATTGCCCTGGGCCGGACCAACCATGAATTGCAGGCCATCGAAGCCTCACTCAATCGCCTGCGTCTGTATCTGGTCGAGTTGGTCGGCACCATTCGCCAGAACGCCGAGCAGGTGGCCGGCAGCAGCCATCAGCTCGCCGAGCTCAGTGGCGGCTTGCACCAAGGGGCGCTGCGCCAGGCCGGGGACACGGCGCAGATCCGCGATGCACTGGGCGAGCTGGAAGCGACCATCGGCCAGGTGGCTGGTGACGCCAGTCAGGCTGCAGCGGCCAGCCGCCTGGCGGGTGATGCGGTGGAGCATGGTCAGCAGGTCATCGGGCAGAGCCTGAGGGGCCTGCATGCGCTGGTGGGTGAGGTGCAGGGCAACGCGCAGATGATCGAACAGCTCGCCGAGGAGTCGGCCACCATCGGCGAGGTGCTGACCGTGATTCGCTCGATCGCCGACCAGACCAACCTGCTCGCCCTCAATGCCGCGATCGAGGCGGCCCGTGCCGGCGAGATGGGTCGCGGTTTCGCGGTGGTGGCCGAAGAGGTGCGTTCGCTGGCGTCGCGCACGACCGGGGCGACCCATCAAATCCAGACCTTGATTGCCGGCCTGCAGACGGTTGCAAGGGACTCCGTGCAGGGTATCCGCGCGCAAGTGGTTCATGCCCAGGCTACGGCGAGTCAAGCCGAGGCGGCGGACGGTGCCCTGACGCAGATCGTCACGGCGATCCAGACCATCTCCGACACCGCCGTGCGCATCGCCGACTCGACTGCACAGCAAAGTGACGCGGTCGGCGAGATTCGCGAGCACGGCGAGCGCATTCATGGCTTGGGTGAAGACAACCTGCAACTCATTGACCAAGGACGGGCTCAAGGCGAGCATCTGTTGCAACTGGGGGGCGAGTTGCGTACGGCAGTGCAGGCGTTCAGGGTCTAGTGCGGGCGACCCTGTCCGGGCGACCCTATCCAGGCGACCCTATCCGGGCGACCCATCCTGTTACATGAAATTGGCCCGTGGCGATTCGGCAGTACCCCACCGCTCCAGTATGATGCGCGCTCAGTTGCTGTTCGAGAAACGTCATGCGCCGCCTGCTCTGCCTCCTGTTGTTGGTTTTCGCACTGCCCGTCGCGGCCTCCAGCCTGCTCGACACACGGCCCAGCGCCACCCTGGGAGACGCATCGCTGAACAACAGCGCCGACTTCCTGCCGGTCGGCCAGGCGTTCCAGCTCGAACAGGTGCAGTCGTCGGCGCAAGACATCACCCTGCGCTTCGTCATCGCCGAAGGCTACTACCTCTATCGCCACCGCTTCGAATTCAAGGCCGAGCCTGCCGACATCGCGCTGGGAACGGCACAACTGCCGCCTGGCGAGGCGAAACATGACGAGTACTTCGGCGATGTCGAGGTGTACCACGGCATTCTCGACGTGCACATTCCTCGCCCCAGCGGTGATCAGCGGGCCTTCACTCTGGCGGTGACCTTCCAGGGCTGTGCCGACAAGGGCTTGTGCTATCCGCCGGAGACCCAGCGCCTGTCCGTGGCGGGCATCGGGCAGGCCGCGCCGGTGGCCAGCCAGACGCCTGTCGACGGTGGCTGGCAATGGCATGAACTGGCGTTGTTCTTTCTCGCCGGCATCGGCCTGACCTTCACGCCCTGCGTGTTGCCGATGCTGCCGATCCTGTCCGGCGTGGTCCTGCGCGGGCAGGTCGGCGGGTGGCGCGGCTTTAGCCTGTCGCTGGCCTATGTGCTGCCCATGGCGGTGTGTTTCGCCTTGCTCGGCGCACTGATGGGCAAGTTCGGCGCCGAACTCAATCTGCAGGCACGCTTGCAGTCGATCTGGGTGCTGGTGCCGTTCGCCCTGTTCTTCGTGATCTTCGCCCTGGCCATGTTCGGTTTGTTCGAACTCAAGCTGCCAGCGGCGGTGAGCCAGCGCCTCGATCGCGTGGCCGGCAATGCCAAGGGCGGCTCGCTGTGGGGTGCCGCAGTGCTGGGCGTAGTTTCTAGCCTGCTGGTGTCCCCGTGCGTATCGGCGCCGCTGGCCGGAGCGCTGCTCTATATCAGCGCCAGCGGTGATGCCTTGGGAGGCGGGTTGAAACTCTTCGCCCTGGGCCTGGGCATGGGCGCGCCGCTGCTGTTGGTCGCCACCGGCGGCGCGGCCTGGCTGCCCAAGAGCGGCCCGTGGCTGGTGACCGTCAAGAATGCCATCGGCGTGTTGCTGCTGGGCCTGGCGATCGCCCTGCTCGCCCGGGTATTGCCAGGCAGTGTGACCCTGCTGTTGATCGGTCTGCTGGCCGCCGGTGTCGGTGTGTTCTTGGGGGCGCTGGAGTGGGTGGTGAAACCGGCACGGCAACGCTTGCAACAGGTGCTGGGGCTGGGCTTCGTGTTCTATGCCCTGGCTTGCTGGCACGGTGCCCTGAGCGGCCAATCCGATCCTTTCCAGCCGCTGGCACGTCCTACCGTCAGCGCTTCGAATCCTGCCCTGCCGAGTACAACAGCCGATGCGTGGCAGACGGTCACTACCGACGAAGGCTTCGAGCTGGCCCTGCAACAGGCCAAGGCCGCTGGTCAGCCTCTGGTACTGGACTGGTATGCCGACTGGTGCATCAGCTGCAAGGTCATCGAGCATGAAGTGCTGACCGATCCGCAGGTCATCGCGCGGCTGGCGGGGTATCGCAAGGTGCGCCTGGACATTACCCAAAGCAACGCTGAACAGCGCGCCCTGCTCGACCGTTTCAAGCTGTTCGGGCCACCGGCCCTGCTGTTCTTCGACGCCAACGGCATCGAACAGGTCGCCTCGCGAGTCGTGGGTGAAATCGATGCGGCAGGGTTCGTCGGCAAAATACCGCCATCAGCCGATCAATGATCGTCGGCAGTGACCGAAATCGACAAGCGAGTCACAAATTTTGCGCAAACATCGGGCAACGTGCGGGCTATTGCGCTTAACTGGACAGACGCCCGGGCTTTCCGGCATAGTTCGCCCGCTCCGCGTATGAACCCGACGGTGAGAGACCAATGAAAATGGACATGACCCGACGCCTTTTGCCGGCCGATGTCACCACCGACGTGACGCGCCGCTGTCGATGAGCATCCCACTGTTCGACGTGCGTGTTTTTCACCGGCACGTTCAAGAATTTTCGCCGTCACTCGGCCCTTTTCAACGGCACATGAGTGTTCGCAGCCTTCAGTGAAAGGCGCTTGGCATAGAACACCTACTGAACGCCCCTGACCGACCCTTGGGAGTTGATGATTAATGGATATTCGTAAAGTCAAGAAACTGATCGAGCTGCTGGAAGAGTCCGGCATCGACGAGCTGGAAATCAAGGAAGGCGAGGAATCCGTACGGATCAGCCGTCACAGCAAGACCCCGGCCCAGCAGTACTACGCGCCCGCGCCGATGGCAGCCCCTGCCGCCGCGCCCGTGGCCGCCGCACCTGCTGCCGCAGCCGCCGAACCCGCTGCTGCCAAGTTGAACGGCACCGTGGCTCGCTCGCCAATGGTCGGCACCTTCTACCGCAAGGCGTCGCCAGCGTCGCCGGCATTCGTCGAAGTGGGCCAGACCGTGAAGAAGGGCGATACCCTGTGCATCGTCGAAGCAATGAAAATGATGAACCACATCGAAGCTGAAACCAGCGGTGTGATCGAATCGATCCTGGTAGAAGACGGTCAGCCGGTTGAGTACGACCAGCCGCTGTTCACCATCGTTTGACCAGCGGAGAGCCTGCGATGTTGGAAAAAGTTCTGATCGCCAACCGCGGCGAAATCGCCTTGCGGATCCTGCGTGCCTGCAAAGAACTGGGCATCAAGACCGTTGCCGTCTACTCCAAGGCCGACAAGGAGCTGATGCACCTTGGCCTGGCTGACGAGTCGGTCTGCATCGGTCCGGCACCTGCCAACCTGTCCTATCTGCACATCCCGGCAATCATCGCCGCTGCCGAAGTGACCGGCGCTACCGCCATTCACCCAGGCTATGGCTTTCTCGCCGAGAACGCGGACTTTGCCGAGCAGGTCGAGAAATCCGGTTTTGCCTTCATCGGCCCGACCGCCGACACCATCCGCCTGATGGGCGACAAGGTTTCGGCCAAGCACGCGATGATCGCCGCTGGCGTACCGACGGTACCCGGCTCCGATGGCCCGCTGCCGGAAGACGAGGAAGAAGCCCTGCGCATTGGCCGTGAAGTCGGCTACCCGGTGATCATCAAGGCCGCTGGCGGCGGCGGTGGTCGCGGCATGCGCGTGGTGCACAAGGAAGAAGACCTGATCGCCTCGGCCAAGCTGACCCGCACCGAAGCCGGTGCCGCGTTCGGCAACCCGATGGTGTATCTGGAAAAATTCCTGACCAATCCACGTCACGTGGAAGTTCAGGTGCTGTCCGACGGTCAGGGCCAGGCGATTCACCTGGGCGACCGCGACTGCTCGCTGCAGCGCCGTCACCAGAAGGTGTTGGAAGAAGCGCCAGCACCGGGCATCGACGAGGCCGCTCGCGAGGAAGTTCTGGCTCGCTGCGTCAAGGCGTGCATCGAGATCGGCTACCGCGGTGCTGGCACTTTCGAGTTCCTGTACGAGAACGGTCGTTTCTACTTCATCGAGATGAACACACGCGTTCAGGTGGAGCACCCGGTATCGGAGATGGTCACGGGTATCGACATCGTCAAGGAGATGCTCAGCATCGCCGCAGGCAACAAGTTGTCGTTCACCCAGGATGACGTGGTCATTCGCGGTCACTCGCTCGAGTGCCGGATCAACGCCGAAGACCCGAAGAACTTCATCCCCAGCCCCGGCACCGTCAAGCATTTCCACGCGCCGGGCGGCAACGGCGTACGCGTCGATTCGCACCTGTACAGTGGCTATGCGGTACCGCCGAACTACGACTCGCTGATCGGCAAGCTGATCACCTGGGGCAAGGACCGCGACGAGGCCATGGCCCGTATGCGCAATGCGCTGGACGAGATCATCGTGGACGGCATCAAGACCAACATCGCACTGCACCGCGACCTGGTGCGCGATGAAGGTTTCTGCAAAGGCGGCATCAACATCCACTACCTGGAACACAAGCTGGCCAGCCAGAAGTGATTCGGTAGTCGAAGTGAAGCTGTAGATGTGAAAAGAACCCGGCTTTCGAGCCGGGTTTTTTTTGGTCCTCGTGCGCCTCCTCGCGTAAACTGGCGCGCTTGTCGCAGCGACCCTGCTGCGCCCCCCGTTTAGATCGAAGGTGCCTGCCATGCCTTGGCTGCAAGTCCGTCTGGCCATCAGCCCAGAACAAGCCGAAACCTATGAAGATGCGCTGCTGGAAGTCGGTGCCGTGTCCGTCACGTTCATGGACGCCGAAGACCAGCCGATCTTCGAACCTGAACTCAACACCACACCGCTGTGGTCGCACACCCACTTGCTGGCGCTGTTCGAAGCCGACACCGACGCCGACGCAGTATTTGCCCACTTGCAGTTGCTGACCGGCACGACGCTGCCCGAGCATCACGCCGAGGTGATCGAGGACCAGGACTGGGAACGCAGCTGGATGGACAATTTCCAGCCCATGCGCTTCGGCCGCCGCTTGTGGATCGTACCCAGCTGGCACGAAGCCCCGGAGCCTGGCGCCGTCAACTTGCTGCTGGACCCGGGCCTGGCGTTCGGCACCGGCACCCACCCCACCACGGCCCTGTGCCTGGAGTGGCTGGACGGTCAGCAATTGCAGGACACTCAGGTGCTGGACTTCGGCTGCGGCTCGGGCATCCTGGCGATCGCTGCACTGCTGTTGGGTGCGCAGCAGGCGGTCGGCACCGACATCGACGTGCAGGCCCTGGAGGCTTCGCGCGACAACGCCCAGCGCAACGGCATTGCCGACGACCGCTTCCCGGTGTATCTGCCTGCCGACTTGCCTGCGCAGCAGGCGGACGTGCTGGTGGCCAACATCCTTGCCGGGCCGCTGGTCAGCCTCGCACCCCAGCTCAGCGGGCTGGTCCGGCCTGGCGGCCTGCTGGCGTTGTCCGGCATCCTCGCCGAGCAGGGTGAGGAAGTCGCCGCCGCCTACGCCCAGGACTTCGAGCTGGACCCGATCGCCAACCGTGATGGCTGGGTACGCATCAGCGGCCGTCGCCGCTGAGCCCCGACCAGCATGTTCCCCTGCCCTCCCAGGACCTGCGCATGAGCGAAAGTTTCGTCACCCAGTGCCCGCATTGCCAGAGCAGCTTCCGCGTCAACCACAGCCAGCTGAGTGTGGCACGTGGCGTGGTTCGTTGTGGCTCCTGCCTGCAGGTCTTCAACGCCGCCCGGCAGTTGCTCGAACAGAGCGCAACCCTGACCCCGGCCAACCTGCCCAGGCCGCCTGAGCTGGCGCCGCGGCCGTGGAGCAACGGTGACATCGACCTGGACCAGCTCGAACTGGGTGACGCCCCCCGAGTGGACAGCCTGAGCGCGCGCCGGGACGATGCCGAGGTGGATTCGCCAGCCTTGCCGCCGATCATCGAGCGGCAACCTGCACTGGATGACGACGAAGCAGTAGCGCCTGCGAGCCGGACCGAACCGTCGCTTTCACGCCGCGCAGACCTCGACGACACGCACATCGACGATGAACCGTCCCTGAACGGCCACGGCCGGCTGTCGGCGCTGGACGAACACGACCGGGACGAGCCACCCGTGAGCGCCTTCAACTCGCCGCGCAAGGCGCAAGCCGACCGCAGCGAACCGGCCGTGCGTGATGACGACGACCTGGCCGACCTACTCGACGAGCCGATGCAACTGGCCTGGGAGAAGCCTCGCCCGCACTGGGGCAAACGCTTGATGTGGTTGGGCCTGGCGATCGTGGCCGCCTTGGGCCTGGGCGTGCAATACGTGGTCTACCACTTCGGCGAGCTGGCTCGACAGGATCAGTATCGCCCCCTGTTTCAGGAACTGTGCCCCGTAATAGGCTGCAGCGTACCGGCCAAGGTCGATATTGCCCTGATAAAAAGCAGCAACTTGGTGGTGCGCAGCCACCCTGACTTTGCCGGAGCGCTGGTGGTGGATGCGATCATCTACAATCGCGCCGCGTTCGCGCAGCCCTTTCCCCTGCTTGAACTGCGCTTCGCCGACCTCAACGGCCAACTGATCGCCAGCCGTCGCTTCAAGCCCAGCGAATACCTCAACGGCGAGTTGGCCGGCAAGGCCGAGATGCCCCCGCAGACGCCTATCCATATTGCCCTGGACATCCTCGACCCAGGCCCTGCAGCGGTCAATTACAGCCTGAGTTTCCGCTCGCCCGAATAGCCGGATGCTTCGGTGGAGGGGCGCACTCCGCCCGTCCAAACCTGTCCGCGGGGGCAGATAACTGTTCAGATTTTATCCAAATCGATCTTTAACCCGTCATCGAGAGCGGGTATTATGCCAACCCTTTTTCGAACTCTCATGATCCGGCCCCACAACAGGGAAGTCCTATGTCGGCGGTACGCATCGGCCCATATACCTTGAACAATTCGCTGGTCCTGGCCCCCATGGCCGGGGTTACCGATCAGCCCTTTCGTCAGTTGTGCAAGCGCCTGGGCGCAGGCCTGGTGGTGTCGGAGATGGTCACCAGCGACATGAGCCTGTGGAACAGCCGCAAGTCGCGGCTGCGCATGATCCACGAAGGTGATCCCGAGCCGCGCTCGGTGCAGATCGCCGGCGGGGACGCGCAGATGCTGGCCGAGGCGGCACGGGCCAACGTCGAGGCCGGGGCGCAGATCATCGACATCAACATGGGCTGTCCGGCGAAAAAGGTGTGCAACAAGGCAGCGGGGTCTGCCTTGCTCAAGGATGAAGCGCTGGTGGCGCAGATTCTGGAGGCGGTGGTGGGGGCTGTGGATGTGCCGGTCACCCTGAAGATTCGTACGGGTTGGGACCGTTCCAACCGTAATGGCATCAGCGTTGCAAAGATTGCCGAGCAATCGGGCATCGCCGCGTTGGCGGTGCACGGTCGCACACGCGCCGACCTGTACACCGGCGAAGCCGAATACGACACCATCGCCGCGATCAAGCAGGCGGTGTCGATCCCGGTTTTTGCCAATGGCGACATCGATTCACCGCACAAAGCCCGGCAGGTATTGCAGGCGACCGGTGCCGACGGCCTGCTGATAGGGCGCGCGGCGCAGGGTCGGCCGTGGATCTTCCGGGAAATCGAGCATTACCTGCGCACCGGTGAACTGCTGCCGGCACCGCAGTTGAGTGAAGTGGAAAGCATTCTGCTGGAACATTTGCAGGCCCTGCACGCCTTCTATGGCGAGGTGATGGGCGTGCGCATCGCCCGCAAGCATGTTGGCTGGTACCTGTGTACGCAGCCGGGCGGGCGGGAATTTCGCAGCCATTTCAATGGGCTGCAAGAGACGCAAGAGCAATGCGCCAACGTTCGCGAGTTCTTCGGCGAACGCCATAGAAGCCTTGGTGAAAGGGACGCGAAAGAGGTGGCCGCATGACGATGATGAGCGAGACTTTAGTGAGTGGAACAACGCCTGTGAGCGACAACGTAAACCTGAAGCAGCATCTGAACACGCCGAGCGAAGAGGGCCAGACCCTGCGCGGCAGTGTCGAGAAGGCGTTGCACAACTACTTTGCGCACCTCGAAGGCGCCTCCGTCACGGACGTGTACAACCTGGTGCTGTCCGAAGTCGAAGCTCCCTTGCTAGAAAGCGTCATGAACCACGTCAAGGGCAACCAGACCAAGGCCAGTGAGATGCTGGGCCTGAATCGCGGCACCCTGCGCAAGAAACTCAAGCAATACGATCTGCTGTAACCGAAGTATTCAAACCAGAAAAGGCGACCCAGCGGTTCGCCTTTTTTGTTGACTTCTACGCTTTGAAGATGGAAATCGTGATGACCGACCAGACCACCCGCCTGCCGATCCGCCGCGCCTTGATCAGCGTTTCCGACAAGACCGGGATCGTTGAATTCGCCCGCGAACTGGAAGCCCTTGGCGTCGAGATCCTGTCCACCGGCGGTACCTTCAAGCTGCTGCGCGACAACGCCGTGGCCGCTGTGGAAGTGGCCGACTACACCGGCTTCGCCGAGATGATGGACGGCCGCGTGAAAACCCTGCATCCGAAGATCCACGGCGGCATCCTTGGCCGTCGCGGTACGGACGACGCCATCATGGCCGAACATGGCATCAAGCCGATCGATCTGGTCGCGGTCAACCTCTATCCCTTCCAGGCCACGATTTCCAAGCCCGGCTGCGACCTGCCCACCGCCATCGAGAACATCGACATCGGCGGACCGACCATGGTCCGTTCGGCCGCGAAAAACCACAAGGACGTGGCCATCGTGGTCAACGCCAGTGACTACGCACAGGTGCTGGAAAGCCTGAAAGCCGGTGGCCTGACCTACGCGCAGCGCTTCGACCTGATGCTCAAGGCTTTCGAGCATACCGCCGCGTACGATGGCATGATCGCCAACTACATGGGCACCATCGATCAGGCTAGCGAGACCCTGAGCACCGAAGGCCGCGGCGAATTCCCGCGCACTTTCAACAGCCAGTTCGTCAAGGCCCAGGAAATGCGCTACGGCGAGAACCCGCACCAGAAAGCGGCGTTCTACGTCGAGGCCCAGCCGGCCGAAGTGGGCATCGCCACCGCGACCCAACTGCAAGGCAAGGAACTGTCCTACAACAACGTGGCCGATACCGACGCCGCGCTGGAATGCGTGAAGAGCTTCGTCAAGCCTGCCTGCGTCATCGTCAAGCATGCCAACCCGTGCGGCGTGGCCGTGTGCCCGGAGGCCGAAGGTGGTATTCGCCAGGCCTATGAACTGGCCTACGCCACCGACACCGAATCGGCCTTCGGCGGCATCATCGCCTTCAACCGTGAACTGGATGCGGCCACGGCCAAGGCCATCGTCGAGCGTCAGTTCGTCGAAGTGATCATCGCCCCGAGCGTCAGCGAAGAAGCCCGCGCCATCGTCGCGGCCAAGGCCAACGTGCGCCTGCTGGCCTGTGGACAGTGGTCGGCCGAGCGTGCCGACGCCTGGGACTACAAGCGGGTGAACGGCGGCCTGCTGGTGCAAAGCCGCGACATCGGCATGATCGGCGCCGATGATCTGAAGGTGGTGACCCGCCGGGCGCCGAGCGAGCAGGAAATCCATGACCTGATCTTTGCCTGGAAAGTGGCCAAGTACGTCAAGTCCAATGCGATCGTGTACGCCAAGAATCGCCAGACCATCGGGGTCGGTGCCGGTCAGATGAGCCGGGTGAACTCGGCGCGCATCGCGGCGATCAAGGCTGAACACGCCGGGTTGCAGGTACAGGGTTCTGTGATGGCCTCGGACGCGTTCTTCCCGTTCCGCGATGGCCTGGACAACGCGGCCAAGGTGGGGATCACCGCGGTGATCCAGCCGGGCGGTTCGATGCGTGATGCCGAGGTGATTGCGGCGGCCGATGAAGCCGGGATCGCGATGGTTTTCACCAGCATGCGCCACTTCCGCCACTAACTTGGCGACGGCCGCAGCCCCTTGTGGGAGCTCGCACCTACGTTTCCGACAAGCATTCCGCTTTACCGAGGTTTTGAACCATGAACGTATTGATCATTGGCAGCGGCGGGCGTGAACATGCGCTGGCCTGGAAAGTCGCCCAGGACCCTCGGGTCGAGAAAGTTTTCGTAGCGCCTGGCAACGCCGGTACCGCTATCGAAGCCAAGTGCGAGAACGTCGCTATCGACGTGCTGGCACTGGAGCAACTGGCCGACTTCGCCGAACAGAACGTGTCCCTGACCATCGTCGGACCGGAAGTGCCGCTGGTGGCCGGCGTCGTCGATCTGTTCCGCTCGCGCAACCTGGATTGTTTCGGTCCGACCGCAGGTGCCGCCCAGCTCGAAGGCTCGAAGGCGTTCACCAAGGATTTCCTGGCGCGGCACAAGATTCCCACCGCCGATTACCAGAACTTCACCGAGATCGAGCCGGCCCTGGCCTATCTGCGCGAAAAAGGCGCGCCGATCGTGATCAAGGCCGATGGCCTGGCCGCTGGCAAGGGCGTGATCGTCGCCATGACCCTGCAAGAAGCCGAAGACGCCGTGCGCGACATGCTCGCCGGCAATGCCTTCGGTGATGCCGGCTCGCGCGTGGTCATCGAAGAGTTCCTCGATGGCGAGGAAGCCAGTTTCATCGTCATGGTCGACGGCAAGAACGTGCTGCCCATGGCCACCAGCCAGGACCACAAGCGCGTCGGCGACGGCGACAGCGGCCCGAACACCGGCGGCATGGGTGCCTACTCCCCTGCCCCGGTGGTGACTGCCGAGGTTCACCAGCGGGTCATGGATCAGGTCATCTGGCCCACCGTGCGTGGCATGGCCGAAGAAGGCAACGTCTACACCGGCTTCCTGTATGCCGGTCTGATGATCGACAAGGCCGGCAACCCCAAGGTCATCGAGTTCAACTGCCGCTTCGGCGACCCGGAAACCCAGCCGGTCATGCTGCGCCTGCAATCGAGCCTGATCCTGCTGATCGAAGCGGCCTTCGCCCAGGCGCTGGACAAGATCGAAGCGCAATGGGACCCACGCCCGAGCGTCGGCATCGTGCTGGCGGCCGGTGGCTACCCTGGCGATTACGCCAAGGGCGATGTGATCGGTGGCCTGGATGCTGCGGCGAACGAGCCGGGCAAGGTGTTCCATGCGGGCACCGCGCTCAAGGATGGCCAGGTGGTCACGGCAGGCGGCCGCGTACTGTGCGCCACGGCATTGGGTGACAGCGTCGGCGCCGCGCAACGCCAGGCTTATGCCTTGGCAGCCAAGATCGATTGGTCGGGCTGTTTCTATCGTCGTGACATCGGCTACCGGGCCATTGCTCGCGAAAACGGCGAGTAAACGGTGACCGTCGGGGGCGTGACGCCTCCGACACACGTTTTGCGGCGCACGCGGCTATAATCAGGCATTCATCTACGAAGGGATTTCGCCTTGCGCTGGCTCAGGACTGCCATAGGATTCACCGCGGGCCTGCTGGCCCTGCTCTGTATGCTCGGCGCCCACGCAGAGCAGGCCGGCGGCTGGTCGATGTTGATGGACGAAGATGGCCGGCTGCAGTTGGGCGACGTGCGCTCCGAACGCTTCCAGAACCAGTTCTCCCCCGTGCAACTGCGCCAGGTCAACGCCGCCGGGCCCAACGGTGCGCTGTGGCTGCACTACCGCCTGCCGCCGAGCGAACAGGAATTGTTGCTGCGTATTTTCTGCCCCGATCTCAAGGCCCTGGATTTCTATGTACTCGATGCCGACGCGCTCATCAGACGCGCTTCTTCGGACACCGACGTCAACACCGAAGCTCCGCTGGCCAGCAGTGATCATCTGCTGACCCTGCCGGTGAGCCAGAAGCCTCTGGACGTCTACCTGCGTATCGCTTCGGAACATCAGATCCGCCCCAGCATCGTGCTGCAATCGTCTTCCGCGGCAGCCGCCGATCAACGTGAGCCGCTGCTGTTCGGCCTGCTGCTGGGCTGCGTCGCCATGCTCATCCTGCACAACCTGATGTGCTTCGCCCATCGGCGCTCCAGCAGCAGCCTGTGGCTGGCCTGCTCCCAGGCGTGCCTGTTGGCGTCGGCGCTGATCCTGTTCAACTTCACCGGCCCTTGGGTTTCGCTCTGGCCGGCCGCGCGCACACCGGCCGCCTACAGCGCGCTGCTGCTGGCATCGATGACCGGACTGATGTTCTGCCTGCGATTCTTTTCAGGGCGCGGACATCAGCGCTCCAATACCATCCTGAAGGCCGAGGTCGCCCTGATCGCCCTGTGTGGGCTCTTGCTGCTGTTCGTCGACGGCCTGCCATTCAACTTCTTCGCCTATGGCCTGCTGGCCCTGACCAGCATGACCATGCTGATGATCGGCGCCTGGCATTGGCTGCAGGGCTATCGCCCGGCGCGCACCTTCTGCCTGGGTCTGCTGGTGTGCAACGTCGGCTGCCTGGTGGTCCTGCCGGCACTGCTGGGTCTGACCCGGACACCCTCGCAATGGTTGATCTTCACCCTGCTCGGTTTTGCCCTGGTCGGCGGAGTGGTCCTCAACATCGCCCTCACACAGCGCCTGCGCAGTATCAGTGAGGATCGCTACAGCGCCAGCCGGCAACTGGCGGCCAGCACCGCCGAAATCAACGCCAAGGCCGAATTTCTGGCCAAGCTCAGCCACGAGATCCGTACGCCCATGAACGGCGTACTGGGCATGACCGAGCTGTTGCTGGGCACGCCGCTGTCGGTCAAGCAGCGTGACTATGTCCAGACCATCCACAGTGCCGGCAACGAGCTGCTGGGGCTGATCAACGAGATCCTGGATATTTCCAAGATCGAGTCCGGACAGATCGAGCTCGACGACGTGCAGTTCGACCTGCACGCGTTGATCGAAGACTGCCTGAACATCTTCCGGGCCAAGGCCGAGCAGCAGAACATCGAGCTGATCAGCTTCACCCAGCCGCAGGTGCCGCGGGTCATCAGCGGCGACCCGACGCGCCTGCGCCAGGCGCTGCTGAGTCTGCTGGACAATGCCCTGAAGAAGACCGACCAGGGTGAGATCCTGCTGGTGGTGGCGCTCGACCAGCGCAGTGCCTCACCGCGCCTGCGCATCGCCGTGCAGGACAGCGGCGAGCCGATGCCGAGCGCCGAACGCGAAGCGCTGCTGCACACCGAACTGCGCAGCACCAACCTGCTCGACGGCAACCGCCTGAGCGGGCATCTGGGGCTGGTGATCGCCCGTCAACTGGTGCTGTTGATGAAGGGGGATTTCGGCATCAAGAGCGGCAGCGAGCATGGCAGTACCCTGTGGCTGACCCTGCCGCTGGATCCGCAGCGACTCGAACAGCCCTGCTCGGACCTCGATCTGCCGCTCAAGAACGCACGGGTGCTGGTGGTCGACGACAACGAAACCTGCCGCAAGGTGCTCGTGCAGCAGTGCAGTGCCTGGGGCCTGAACGTCAGCTCGGTGCCGTCAGGCAAGGAAGCCTTGGCCCTGCTGCGCACCAAGGCGCATTTGCGTGACTATTTCGATGTGGTGCTGCTGGACCAGAATATGCCCGGCATGACCGGCATGCAGCTGGCAGCGAAGATCAAGGAAGATCCAAGCCTGAACCACGATATTCTGCTGATCATGCTCACCGGCATCAGCAACGCGCCGAGCAAGATCGTCGCGCGCAATGCCGGGATCAAGCGCATCCTGGCAAAGCCCGTGGCCGGCTATACGCTCAAGACCACCCTGGCCGACGAGCTCAGCCATCGAGGCGACATCGAGGCTCCGCCACCTGCCGCTGCCCACCTGCCGCCGATCGACCTGCCCAGCGACTTTCGCATCTTGGTGGCCGAGGACAACAACATTTCCACCAAGGTGATCCGCGGCATGCTCGGCAAGCTCAACCTGCATCCGGACACCGCCAGCAATGGCGAGGAAGCCTTGCGAGCGATGAAGGCCCAACGCTACGACCTGGTGCTGATGGACTGTGAAATGCCGATCCTCGATGGCTTTTCTGCCACCCGTCAGCTGCGTGCGTGGGAGATGGGCAACCAGCGCGTGCGTACGCCGGTGGTGGCGCTGACCGCACACATCCTCAGCGAGCACAAGGATCAGGCGCGCCAGGCCGGCATGGACGGGCATATGGCCAAGCCGATCGAAATGTCGCAGCTGCGCGAATTGGTCGAGCATTGGGCCAACCTGCGCTGACTCGGCGTGACTGGAGGGCCGACCCGTTGGCAGGCAGCGTCGGCCCGCGCAAGGGCGGCGGTCTGAACGAGCAAGTAGCGGCTTTAGCTTTAGATAGTCAAACGCTGGAGTTCCCGTGCTGCACCTGCGGTAAGCCGCGCGGCTATCTGTTCTCTGAAACGCTCATAGCGCAGGGAGTTGAACAGAAACATCGTACCGTTGACCCGCAACACCATGTGACGAAGGGTGTCGTGCCATAAGCCGTGATCGCGCTGATCGACATAGCCGTTGAGCTGGAGCCCGTAGACCAAGATGATCAGGTCGCCATTTTCAGCTCTGCCGCAGGGCATCAGTTCGTAGGTCTGCTTGAATGAGTCTGGGCGTCCCGCTTCGAAGAAACGTCGAACATTGTCGGCGATTCCCATTGCATTAAAGGATCTTGACGCCAGTCGTCCCAGAACATTGGGCCTGTCGCCACCCATCACAGTAAAACTGGCCTCCTTCAGATCGGCCATGTCATTGATGACTACGGGCTGCATGGCAATGACGCCATTATCGGTGCAGCCGCTGGCAAGCATCCACTGGCGGTGCTGATCCAACCAGCTTTTCCAGAGTGTGGCGCGATCGTAGTGCTGACTGGCCCGTTGATCGGCGTAGAGCAACAGATCCTGAATATCGCTGCGCTCCTGTGCGGTGACATCCGGCGCGAAGGTGAAAAGAGAGCTGGCGAATCGCCAAGCCTGTTGTGCGGAGCGACTCATGATCCAGCCTCTGTAACCAGCCTCTGGACCAAGGCTGCGCGACGCTTGCCCAGCCACTGACTGATCCCTTCTCGCAACGGTTGATAACGAGCTGCCAATAATTCGGCGCGTTGATAGCGCACTTGAGGCGAGCCCTGCAATCGATCCGTTCGCAGTGACTGCTCCAGCCAGACCGGTTCCAGCATCTCGGAGGTGGCGCAAGCCAGGCACAGCATGTGCATCATGCCATGATCGTCGACCATGGCGAATTGCATGCCAAATGGCTGAACGTGAGCTGATAGCGATCCCGGAATCAGATCCTGAACCGGCCCACGTGCATGTTGCTCCAGTCGCAAGGCAGCTTCCGAACCGAGTGTTTGCTCGGCAGCAATCAAGGCCAAGGCTTCACGGTGGGGCATGCCAGGCCACCGAGCCTCTAGACTGTCGGCAAGCAGGTCCATGAAGGTGAACGTGGGCGTTTTGATGACCAAAGCTTGCTCGCCGCGTTCAAGGCGCCGCCATCCCATTTTTCCCAACTTCTGTTGGTACTGCTGCTCCCATTCACCATGCTGCGTATCGTTCGAGAACTGCGCGTCGGCTTGCAATTGAGCGGTCAGAGTCGAGCACACAATATCCTCGTTGAAACGTGGTTCCAGAGCGGAAGAAAAGGCGAGCACGTGCCCGCCAATAATATAGGTCTGCATTGAAAAGTACCCCGTGCCTAGTCAATAGAAAGTGAGTGACTGGCAGCCGCAATAGCGACTGCCAGTCTTGACTTACAGCGGCAGGTTTTCGAAGAAGTCTTCGGCGCTTTCAAACAGCTTTTGCTCGATGATCGCCTTGACGCGCTGGTAGTGTGAGTAGTTGAGTTCCATCTGTTCCAGAGAACGGTGCACATCCAGATGCTCGTTCTTCCATTTCACGAACCAGAAACCGCTGGACGTTTCCTTTCGCACCAGGTTGAAACAGGCCATTAAACACACCAGGTTGCCTTCCGCGGACTCGGCACAGGGCATGATCTGAAAGTTGCTTGACTGCTGGCTGACACTTTTGCGCTCAAACCTCAAGCGTGCACCATCATTCTTCCTTAGTGCATCCAGCGTTGTACCGGCCAAACGCAGGAATACACCTTTGTTAGGTCCGGCGATGGCACTGATGAGCTCCAGCACGACCTCGTTGACCTCGAATTCCAAGCCCCGCGGCGTATAGCGTTCGCGAGGATTGTTAGTCACGATGAAACCGCCCATCTTCATGACCTTGACATAATGCGAGTACCACTCGACACGTTGGTTCTCTTCAGGAAAGGTCGCATCTGCACTCATCTGCGCCAGCAAAGTGATGTTTTGCACGGCGCCTTTGTTGGCGGGCGATATGCCATCGACGAAGGCCACAACTGTGCTGTCCACAACCGCCGCCGACGGGTCGGTAGCTTCTGAGCGTGGACCAAAGGGCATGGGTGTAACATTACGGCCCTGTGGCCGAGTTGGCATGTGCAGTGCGTTCAACTCTACTATGCATTGTTCGATATTCATTGGTTCATTTCCTATCTATCAGGTTGGCCGGTTAATTCCGGTACCTGACGATAGGAAAGTGAACAGGTTGAAACTAGAGGAAGGGTTTCCCCCTCAGATCAGCAGCAAAGTCAGACCAAACCCAATGGACACGGGGCTTTGGAGTCACCCATGAAGACGGCCAAGTGGTATGTCCCACTTGTGGTCACGCGACCTACAGAACAAACAATCGACGGCCTTCGCATGATTCTGCGATCAGGGTTTGCTGCCGTACCAGCGTGGGGTATAGACCCAGGTGCCGCCTGCGGCCTTGGCGAAGGTGCAGGTGGTGGAGGAACCCACCAGGACCATGGTGCGCATGTCCACCTGCTCGGGGGTCAACTCGCCCAAGGTGATGACGCGCAGGGTCTGGCCGGGCCGGCCGATGTCTCGCCCTAGAACGATGGGGGTAGTGGGGGCGCGATGCTGGCGAACGATGTCCAGGGCCTTGCCCAATTGCCATGGGCGCGAGCGGGAAATCGGGTTGTAGAACGCCAGGGCCAGGTCGGCCTCGCAGGCCAGGTCCAGACGCTTCTCGATGATGGCCCACGGCTTGAGGTTGTCGGACAGCGACAGCACGCAGAAATCGTGGCCCAGCGGCGCGCCGGCCTGTGCTGCGGTGGCCAGGGAGGCCGAAACGCCCGGCAGCATCTCCAGTTCCACTGCATGCCAGCGCGGATCGGTGGATTCGTGCAGCGCCTCCAGCACGGCGGCCGCCATGGCGAACACGCCAGGATCACCGGACGAGACTACCACCACCGAGCGGCCCTGAGCCGCCAACTCGAACGCATGGCGGGCACGTTGCATTTCTTCGCGGTTGTCGGTGCAGTGCAACACCTGATCGGCGCGGAACGGACCGGCCATGCGCACGTAGGTCTCGTACCCCAGCACATCGTTGGCACGCGCCAGTTCCGCTTTGACCGCCGGGACCATGAGGTCGGCAGCGCCGGGGCCCAGGCCGATCACCGCCAGACGTCCGCGCGGCAGGCCGATGCTGGCAATGTCCAACGGCTGATCAGCCACGGCGATCGCCACGTGCTTGCCGATCGCGATGGGGGACGACTGCGGCACTGCTTGGAGGGCCAGTTGTGCCAGCGAGCCTTGCGCCGCGGCAAAGCGCAGCGGCACGGCCAACGCTGCCGCGGCTTCATGCAGTACCGGATCAGCCATGTCGCGCTCGTTCGCCAGCAGGCACGCCAGCGATGGCATGGCAATGCCGCTGCGCTGCAGCGCGTCACGCACGGACTCGGCCAGTTCGGGCTGCGCCGCACTCACCGCGACCAGCACGTTGCGTGGGTGGATGAGCAGCTCGTTGGCCGAGGGCTGCCGCGCCTCGCTGCCGACATGGATGGTCAGCCGCGCCTGGGCATCCTTGGGCAGGCGCGCATCGGCCAGCCACGGCGCTGCGCCTTCGACACGTACCCGTTCCCCGGCCAGCAGATCGGAAACGAAGCGTTTGCCCAGTTCCAGATCGGCCAAGGCGTAGCCACTGGGCGGATTGAGCAGGCAGGTGCCGAAGCGCAGTTCACCGCTGGTGGTGATCGCGGCGGCGATGCCCAGCCCTGCAGCGATTTCACGAGCCAGCACGTTGACCCCGGCCAGCCCCCCCAACAGCGGCACCACGGCGCTGCCGTCCTCGGCCACGGCCAGCACCGGAGGCTCCGCGCCCTTCTCCAGCAGGACCGGCGCCAGGCTGCGGATGACGATACCTGCCGCGCACAGGGCGATGATCGGCGTGTCTTGCTGATACAGCTGACGCAAGGTGGCACCGAAGTCCTGGTAGCTGCGGTCGACATCGGTCACGCGCTCGGCCAGGCCGTGGATCAGCGCCTGTGGATAGCATTGCTGCAGGCGCCGCGCGGTGGCCAGTGCGCCACTGCCGAGAATCACGATTGCTGGAGCGTTCATCAGCCTTGCCACCTCTCACCCGGAACGATGATCAAGGAAAAATACGGCGACGAGGTAGGATCGACCTCGGCCAGGGGGACGATCTTCTGGTTGGCCATGGTGGCGCGTTCGACGTACAGCGCACGCTCGGCCAAGCCGAGTTCGGCCAGCACCTGGCGAACCTTGGGAAAGTTGCGACCCAGCTTCATGATGACTGCGGCGTCGGCGTCGGCCAGACGACGCTTGAGGTCATCCGCCGGGAGCACGCCCGACAGCACCGAAAGGCTCTGATTGCGGTACACCAGCGGCGCACCCAGCACCGAGGCGCCACCGAGCATCGAGCAGACGCCGGGAATCACTTGGGCTTCATAGCGCTCGGCGAGCCGATCGTGCAGGTACATGTAGGAGCCGTAGAAGAACGGATCGCCTTCGCAGATCACTGCCACGTCGCGGCCGGCATCCAGGTGCGCGGCGACGTCCAGGCTGGCGGCGTCGTAGAAATCGCTGATCACCTGTTCATAGGACAGGGGCGCGGGCAATGCCTCGGTGGTCACCGGGTAGACCAGCGGCAGCAAGGTCTGCTGCGCCTGCAGATGGCCTTCGATGATGCCGAAGGCGTTGCCCTTCTTGCCCTTGGCGACGAAATAGGCCACCACGGGCGCCTCGCGCAACAGGCGCAGCGCTTTCACGGTGATCAGTTCGGGATCGCCCGGGCCTACGCCCAGTCCCAGCAGACGGCCACGCGGTTGCATCACTCCACCTCCGTGGCCAATGCATTGACCGCTGCAGCCGCCATGGCGCTGCCGCCCTTGCGACCTTCGACGATGACGAACGGCACGCCACGGCTGTCGGCCGCGAGCATGGCCTTGGACTCGGCAGCGCCGACGAAGCCGACCGGAAAGCCCAGGATCAGGGCAGGCTTGGGCGCGCCGGCATCGATCATGTCAAGCAGGTGGAACAGCGCGGTCGGCGCGTTGCCGATGACCACCACCGAGCCGGCCAGATGGGGCCGCCACAGCTCCAGCGCTGCCGCCGAACGGGTATTGCCCAGGGCCTGGGCCAGGGCGGGCACGCTGTCGTCCTTGAGGGTGCAGATCACTGGGTTGTTGGCGGGCAGGCGGGCGCGGGTGATGCCTTCGGCGACCATGCGCGCGTCGCACAGGATGGGTGCACCGGCGGTCAGAGCATCGCGTCCGGCCTTGCCGGCACCGGGGGAGAAACGCAGGTCCTGGACGACATCGACCATGCCGCAGGCGTGAATGACCCGTACGGCGAGTTTTTCCAGGTCGGCGGGGATCCGGTCCAGCTTCGCTTCGGCACGAATGATGGCGAAGGAGTTGCGATAGATCTCCTGACCATCGCGGATGTAGTCAATCATGGGTGTCGCTCCGTGAGCGGTCGCGCAGCAGGGCAGCGGCCGCATCCA
>Ga0308171_1001738_pt1 | contig 26891 bp, 10 predicted proteins | sample PhyGR1_FD_202135 | JGI IMG/M metagenome (GOLD analysis project Ga0308171, IMG submission 202135) | Phyllosphere microbial communities from UC Gill Tract Community Farm, Albany, California, United States - DLSLSG.R1 | ecosystem: Host-associated > Plants > Phyllosphere > Unclassified | place: USA...
TGCCCCCGCATCCGGATCCACAGCCGCAAGCGTCGCCACCGCAGTGCCGTTCTCGGCCACGTTGAACGTTGCAGCCGATGTGATCGTCGGCGCCTCGTTCACGTCGGTGACGTTAACCGTCAGCGTTCTCGTCACGCTGTTGGTGCCATCAGACGCCGTCAAGGTCAGATCGCGGTGGGTTGCCTGCTCGTAATTGAAGGACACGCCGTCCTTAAGGCGAACCGTATTGCCATCCACCACGAACATGTTCGCATCCGCGCCACCCAGCGTATAGGTCAAGGTGGTACCGGCATCCGGATCGCTGGCCGCAAAATTCGCGACCGTCGCAGCCGCGACATTCTCGTTGACCGCACCGGTACCCGTCAGCGTCAGGCTTGGCGCTTCATTGACATTGGTCACGCTGACGGCAACAGCCTGCGAGGTGACGTTGGCGCCATCGGAGACCGAGACGGTCAGGTTATAAATGTTGTCGTTACCGGCGTCCTGCGGCGCTTCAAAATTGGGGGCCGTCCTGAAGCTCAGCGCGCCCGTCTGCGCATCGATCTGGAACAGTGCGGCATCCGTGCCGGAGATCGACCAGCTGCGGGTTGCCCCCGCATCCGGATCCACAGCCGCAAGCGTCGCCACCGCAGTGCCGTTCTCGGCCACGTTGAACGTTGCAGCCGATGTGATCGTCGGCGCCTCGTTCACGTCGGTGACGTTAACCGTCAGCGTTTGCGTGGAGGTCAATCCACCGGCATCGGTGGCGGTTACTGTTACCGTGCGTGTGGCGGCCTGCTCGTAATCGAGCGAAACACCATCCTTGAGCCGCAGCGCGTTGCCGTCGATGACGAAGAGGCTCGCATCCGTACCCGACAGAGCGTAGGTCAGGTGGTCGCCAGCATCCGGATCGGCGGCAGATAGTGTCGCCACTCTCGCCGCTACCGTGTTCTCGGCAATGGCGCCGGAGCTCGTCAACGTTAGAACGGGCGCCTCATTGAGGTTGGTAACGGTGACCGCCAGGTTCTGCTGCGTGATGTTCGTGCCATCGGAGACCGAGACGGTCAGGTTATAGACGTTGTCGTTACCGGCGTCCTGCGGCGCCTCGAAATTAGGGGCGGCGAGGAAGCTCAGCACGCCGGTCTGTGCATTGATCTGGAACTTGGAGGAATCCGCGCCACCGACGATCGACCATGTCAGCGTGGTGTTTGCGTCCTGATCCGACGCCGTTAGCGTGGCGACCGCAGCACCGTTCTCTGCACGGCTGAGATTGGCCGCGGAGGTGATGACGGGAGCCTCGTTCACATTCGTGAGATTAACCGTCACGTTCTGCACATGGGTTGAACCGTCCGCTGCAACGGCCGTGACCTGAAGCGTCCGCGTCGCGCCAGCCTCGTAGTCGAGCGAGGCACCGTTGGCGAGCACGATCTGATTGCCGTTGATCGCGAAGGCGTTCGCATTGGCACCACCGGTGATCGCATAGGTCACATTCGACCCATCGCTCATGGCAAGTGTGGCGGCGACGGAACCGGCCGCGCTGTTTTCCGCGATCGTGCCCGACGACGTGAACTGCATGCCAGAGACCAGATGCGCGGTCGTCAACGTGCCATCGTCGAAGGTGAAGCGTTCGACGTTCTTGACCGTGTCGTTGCCGTCCGGGCCGGAGACCGTATAGCTCATCGACGCTGCGTTATAGGTGATCGTATAGGCCGCACGGCTGCCTGAGAAAACCGCCCGATCGTTGCCGGCGCCCCCGTCGATAAGGTCGTCGCCCGCGCCACCAGTGAGGACATCGTCCCCGGCCACGCCCACCGTGCCGGTGATCGCCGATCCGGGAACGTTGACGTTGTCGATGGCGATGCTTTCGTTGGCCGCCGCCTCATTCATGTTGGAGCCGAAGCCGAGCCTCAAAGTGCCTCCGGTAGGCGTCGGTACCGTCAGCGTAATCGTCAGCTTGTCGTCAAGGCCGCCCCAGCCTGCCGAGTAATTACCCTGGACCATGCTTGCGGTATAGGTCGCCCCGTCAGCCGTCGTGAAGGTGAGGCCGGACATGTTGGCCCCGACGCCGCCGAGGCCGTTCGGCGCGATGATTGTCAGCACGGCATTGCCGTTGATATAAACCTTGGCGCCTTCATTCTTATCGAAGGAGTCGAGCAGATAGAGATCGAAAGAGAGGGTTGTGGTCGCCGCGCTGGCATCGGTCAGCTGGTAAGTATTGCTGATCTGTTCTCCCCACGCGCTGTTGTTGCCTGAGCCGCCGACAGGGCCGAGCACGATGTTGCTGTCCAGCAGGGTCCCGGTCCCGAGCGTCAGGCCGGCCACCCCTGTCCAGCCGCCGATGCCGTTCGTGAACGTCTCCAGAACCGGAGCCGCGAATGCATCGACGTCGCCGCTAATGATGTCGTTGCCGGTGCCGCCGTCGATCGTGTCGTTACCCAGTCCGCCGACGAGCTTGTCATCGCCATCGCCGCCGCGGATGGTGTCGTTGCCATAGCCGCCATCGATCGTGTCGTTTCCGGCGCCCCCATCGAGCGTGTCACGACCGCCGACGTCGGTGAAGATCACGTCGTCGATCATGACCTGATTGCTGGTCGAGAGATACTTGAACTCGATCTTGTCGCTACCACCCGTTCCGGTGACGAGATAATCGAAGGTCTGCCATTGCTGGACAAAGGCAGCGGAGTTGATCGTGTCGAGCAAGGCGCCGTTGAAATAGATCGCCACTGCATTGGTGCCGGATGAAAGGCCGCCGACATTGAATTGCAGCAGGTAGGTCTCGCCCGCCGTCGTGGTGACATTCTGCCAGACGTCGCTGTTGTTCCAGCCGCCCTGCAGTCGCAGCGCTTGATTCTCAGTATTTCCATTGGCGATGTAGGCGCTATCGCTGAGGTAGATCGCCCCATCAGGGGTTTGCCAACCATTGGCAAGCGTAGCCGTGACGTTGGCGCCGCCCGTAAACCGGCCGACACTGTAATTCTCGAAATTGCCGTTGACGAGCAGATTTGTGCCCGCAGCAGCCGTGCTCGCATAGGTGACGAGCTTGTTGAGATCGTCGTCCCCCTTGATCACGTCATCGCCGATGCCGCCCGTGATGGTGTCGTTGCCGGCGCCGCCGATCAGCGTAGAGCCGGACGACGAGGCGACGAGCGTGTCGTTTCGCGCTGAGCCGATGACGCCTTCGATGGAAGTCAGTGTGTCGCCCTGGGCGTCACCACCGCTCGCGGTCTGCTGTTCAAGGTTGACCGTGACCGCCTGTGCCGAGCCGGCGTAGGAGACGATATCGCTGCCTGCTCCACCGTCGAGCATATCCGCTCCGGCGCCGCCGATCAGCACGTCGTCCCCGCCGCCGCCGCGTAACGTGTCGTTGCCGACGCCACCATCGAGCACGTTGCTTCCGGTATCACCCGTTAGCGTGTCGGCATAATCCGTGCCCGTCAGATTCTCGATTTGCGCCAATGTATCGGTCACGACGCCAGCGCTTTCCAGGCCGGTCTTCTGTGTTGCCAACTGCTGGATTTCGGCTTCGGTCAGCGCCCGGTTGAACACCGCGAAGTCATCGATCTGCCCGTCGAGATAATTCGCAGTCCAATCGCGCCCGATGAAATTGCTCGTGAAATTGCTATTCGGGGGCAGGATGACAGTGCCGTCGGTGGAGCCGACCAATGTCCCGTCGATGTAGAGCTGCAAACGACCCGCCTGATAGGTGACGGCAACATGCATCCACTGATCGATGGTTACATAGCTCGAGTTTACAGCAAAGCCGGAGGTGGTCTGCCCCGGTACGGTCGCCCCCGCAAGATCGCCACGGACCTCAAGATAAAGGCTCCCGTTTGTCGTCTTCGTCAGCCCGATCCACTGGTTGTTCACCGTACCGAGCTTGAAGACGCCCTCCTGGACACCGCTGGCCTTCGTGTCGAAATTGACCCAGGTCGAGACGGTGATGGAATCGCCAAGCGTCATCGCGCCGATCGTGGCGAAGTCGTTACCTGCGCCGCGGCCCTTAAAATCGAGCGCGCCCCCGTGATTGTCCGGTCCTGTCGTCCAACCCGTGGTGCCGTTGAGACTGAGCGCGACATTGGCGCCGTTCATCGTTGCGGCGGTCCTCCCCGAGCCTTCCGTGAAGCCCCAGCCGGCGACCAGGCTCGGATTGCTGTAGGCCGTCGCAGCTCCCTGGGTGCCGGCATCGCCACCATAGGCAATGCCGGTCTCGAGATTGGCGGTCACACCTGAGGTCGAGCCCGCCCAGCTTGCTGTATCGATGCCAGTGCCGCCGATCAGGGCATCCGCTCCGGTCCCGCCGATCAGAAGATCATCACCAACGCCGCCGAACAACACATCGTTGCCGCCCGCACCCTTGAGCGTATCATTGCCGGCCGCGCCATTCAGCGCGTTGATGCCGCCGTCTCCAGCGAGATAGTCGGAAAAGCTCGATCCGATGAGGTTCTCGACGCCGCTGTACCAGTCGCCCTCGGCGCTGCCGCCCCACGAGCGAGCACTTGAATTGGTGTTATACGCGAGATCGACCGTCACACCGCCCCAACCGTAGTTGAGAGCGTACGTAACCGTGTCGATACCGGCGCCGCCGTCGATCAACCCATAGCTGGAATTGTCGGCGATAAAGTCATGACCCGCTCCGGCGTTGACCTGCGTGCCACCGAACTGCAGGTTGATGATGTCGCTATAGGCCGAGCCGGTGATGTTCTCGAAATTGGCGGTGATATCGGTGCCGGCACCGACGGTATTGTAGGTGAGGAACGTCTTGATCGGGACCCCGTTTGGATACGTCCAAGTATAATAGTTTGGCGCGAACCGGACGCCGCTGGTCGCATTGGCATAGGAGAGCGTATCGTTTCCGTCGCCGCCATCCAGATTATCGTCCCCGGCGCCGCCCTCGATCGTGTCGTTGCCGTCGCCGCCGCGGATGGTGTTGGCGCTCGCATCGCCAGTCAAGACGTCGTTGTACTTGGAGCCGGTGATGTTCTCGATATTGCTCAGGATATCGTTGGCAGCGTAGCCGCCCGAGGCTGTGTTGGTCTGGAGGTTAACCGTGACAGCCGCCGTCGACCAACTATAGTCAATTATATCGCTACCAGCGCCGCCATCAACCACGTCGGTTCCCGCTCCGGCCACGATGGTGTCGTTGCCTGCTCCGGCTGTAAACGAGCCGCCCGATGCACTGGCATAGATATAGTCGGCGAACGCCGAACCGATCACGTTCTGGATGTTGAGGAAGCTGTCTCCCTCAGCGTCGCCGCCCGTGCCTGCTCCGGCATTCGCATAGGCTCCGGTGTTTGTGCTGAGATTGACGTTGACGCCTGCCGCCGAAGCCGAATAGTCGACCGTGTTCGAGCCCGCGCCACCGTCAAGCATATCCGCGCCGCCAAGGCCGATGAGCGTATCGTCCCCATCGCCACCGAGTAGAACGTTGGCACCGGACGTTCCCGTCAGGACGTCGTCGAGAGCCGAGCCGGTGACATTCTCAATGTTTCGGAGAACGTCACCCGCCGCATCACCGCCAATGCCGGTTCCAAGGGTGAGGTCCACAGTGACACCAAGCAATGAGGCAGAATAATCCGCGGTGTCGACGCCGTCGCCGCCATCAAGCACGTCCGCGCCGAAGAGACCCACCAGCACATCGTCGCCGGCACCACCGGACAACTGGTTGTCTGCTGCATTGCCGACCAACGTATCGCCCAGCGCCGACCCGATAACGTTTTCGATGGAAACGAGGACGTCCCCATTGGCATCCCCCGTGGAAACCTGGGCTGTTGAGAGGCGCAGATCCACTGTAACCGCGGCGGTCGATCGCGCATAGCTCGCGGTGTCAGAATCCTCGCCGCCCTCTAGCCTGTCCGCACCTGCGCCACCGGCAAGGATATCGTTGCCGGCACCGCCCTTGATCACATTCGCGCCGGCATCGCCGGTCAGCACGTCGTCAAAAGCCGAACCCGTGATGTTCTCGAAGTTGCGAAGAATATCACCAGACGCATCGCCACTCGATATCTGCGCTGTCGCCAGCGTAAGATCGACCGTCACGCCCGCGCCGGAATTGGCATAGGACACCGTATCGGTACCTGCCCCGCCGTCCAATGTGTCGGCGCCACCCATGCCTTCGATGGTATCGTTGCCGCTGCCACCGTTTATGGTGTTGACGCCGCCGTCGCCGGTCAGCGTATCGTTGAAACCTGAGCCATAAATGCCCTCAATACTGGCGTAGGTATCGCCTTGGGCAAATCCCCCGGATCCCATGCCGGTGGCGAGATTGACCGTGACGCCGGCACTGCTCATGGCGTAATTGACAAAGTCGTTCGCTCCGGCGCCGCCGTCGATCTGATCGGTTCCCGCATTGGCGACGAGGGTATCGTCGCCTGCACCGCCCACCAGCCTTCCGCCCACTGCGGATGCGGCGAGGATATCGTTGAACGCCGAGCCTATGACGCTCTGAATGTTGGTCAGCACGTCGCCTTCGGCATCACCGCCACGCGCCAAGGCGCTGGTTACGGTACCGACCGGCGTAGCGATCGAGAAGGAGGCGAGATCCACATAGACCGCGGAGCCGGAAGCGGAATAGTCCGCCGTGTTGCTGCCCGCGCCGCCGTCCAGTGTGTCCGCGCCGGCAAGACCGGCAAGCACATCATCGCCCGCACCGCCGCGCAGTACGTTGACGCCACTCGTACCCGTCAGCACGTCGTTGCCAGCGCCGCCGGTAACGTTCTCGATCGCGATCAGCGTGTCGCCCTGAGCGTCGCCGTTCAGGCCCGTGCCTGCGTTGAGGTCAACGGTCACCGCGGTCGTCGCGGTCGAATAATCAGCCGTGTCAATACCGGCACCGCCATCCAAGGTGTCGGATCCCGCGCCGCCGTTCAACACGTCGTCGCCCGCGCCACCGCGCAGCACGTTGGTGCCCTGATCGCCGGTCAGCACATCGTTCCAGGCACTTCCCAGGACGTTTTCTATATTCGCGATCGTATCACCCTGGGCATAACCGCCGGATGCGGTCTGCATGGCGAGATTGACCGTGACCGCAGCCGTCGAGGCGGAGTAATCAACCGTGTCACTGTCAGAACCACCATCGATGACGTCGGCGCCTGCGCCGGCGACCAGCGTATCGTTGCCAGCAGCGCCCATCAGCGTGCTGCCCATTGCCGCAGCGATCAATGTATCGGCATGGGCCGAACCCAGCACCTTTTCGAAGTTGCTGAGTATATCTCCAGACGCGTCGCCGGCGGACACCTGCGCCGTCGTACGACCAAGGTCGACCGTCACACCCACGCCGGAATTAGCATAGGAGACCGTATCGATACCAGCGCCGCCGTCCAGCGTATCGGCGCCGCCCAGACCCTCGATCACGTCGTCACCAGAGGCGCCGCGAATGTCGTTGACGCCCGAGGTCCCGGTCAGCGTATCGTCAAAGTTCGTACCATAGATGTTCTCGATACCGGTCAGTACATCACCTGCGGCATAGCCGCCGCTGACCGTGTTCGTGGCAAGGTTGATCGACACACCCGCATCGGAAAGAACGTAGTTCACCAGGTCGAGACCTGTACCACCATCGATGATGTCGGCACCAGCGCCAGCCGCGATCATGTCGTCACCGGCACCGGCACTGATCCGCCCGCCGCTTGCCCCGGCAATGAGATAGTCGCTGAAAGCGGAACCGATCACATTCTGGATATTGGTCAGCGTATCGCCCTGCGCATCGCCGCCAAGCCCGGTGCCACCTTGTATCGTGCCACCGTTGATCTGACTTGCCGAGAAGGCCGTCGTACGGAGGTTGACCTGCACCCCTGCAGATGACGCGGAATAGTCCGCTGTGTTGGTACCGGTCCCGCCGTCCAGAACGTCAGCGCCGCCCATGCCCGCGAGCACGTCGTCTCCTGCACCGCCGGAAAGCACGTTGGCGCCGGCATTGCCGATCAGCGTATCGTTGGATGCTGAACCAATCAGGTTTTCAATTAAAAGCAGCCGGTCGCCGTCGGCGCTGCCGCCGGAACCGATCCCCGTCGTGAGATTGACCGTCACGCTCGCATTCGAATCAGCATAGCTTGCGGTATCGTTGCCCGCACCACCGTCCAACAGGTCTGCGCCTGCACCGCCGACCAATGTATCGTCGCCGTCATTACCGTCGAGAATGTTCGAACCGGCGTCTCCCATCAGAATGTCGGCAAAAGTCGAGCCGCGCAGATACTCGATGCCGATCAACGTATCGCCCGCGGCATAACCACCCGTTGCAACGCCGGTGGCGAGGTTGATCGAGACACCTGCGGTCGAAGTCGAGTAATCGGCAAGGTCCATACCAACACCACCGTCGAGCACGTCCACGCCGGCACCGGCATTGAGCGAGTCGTCGCCTCCGCCACCGGAAAGGATGCTGCCGCTATCGGCAGCCGTCAACGTATCGGCAAAAGCGGAGCCGATGACATTTTCGATAGAGATGAGAACGTCTCCACTGGCATCACCGGTCGAGCTCTGAGCAGTCGTTAGTCGAAGATCGACCGCAACGGCGTCCGAAGACCCTGCATAGCTGACGGTGTCCGAGCCGGCACCGCCATCAAGACGGTCCGCTCCGGCAAGACCAGCCAGAATATCGTCGCCGGCACCGCCTGTCAGGGTGTTGGCGCCCGCATTGCCTGTCAGGATATCGTCGAAGGCAGAGCCTGTGACGCTTTCGATGTTGGTGAGAATGTCTCCTTCGGCATCACCGCCGGTGTTGAGATTGGATGTCAGATTGACGACGACGCCTGCGCTGGAGGCGGCATAGCTGGCAGTATCGGTTCCAGCGCCACCGTCGAGAACGTCAGCCCCACCAAGACCAGCCAGCACATCGTCCCCGGCCCCGCCTGAAAGCCGGTTGTCGCCGGCATTACCCGTCAGCGTGTCGGAGAGCCCCGAGCCAATCAGATTTTCGATGGAAATCAGCGTGTCGCCCTGGGCATCGCCACCCTGAGCAGACCCCGTGGCCAGGTTAACGTTAACCGCCGCGCTCGACGCCGCGTAACTTGCCGTATCGTTGCCTGCGCCGCCGTCGAGCGTGTCGGCGCCGCCAAGGCCGGCGAGCACGTCGTCTCCATCGCCACCGGTCAGGGTGTTGGCACCGGAGTTACCGGTCAATCGGTCACTGAAGGCCGAGCCGAGAATGTCTTCAAAGCCGGACAGGATATCGCCCGCAGCGTCGCCGCCGGATACCTGTGCCGTCGTCAACTGCAAATCCACCGTCACGGCCGCTGCCGAGTGGGCATAGGAAACCGTGTCGGTTCCCGCGCCGCCGTCCAGCGTGTCGGCCCCTGCCAGTCCTTCGATCACGTCATTGCCGGATCCGCCGGACATCACGTTTGCAGCGAAGCTGCCTGTCAGCCGGTCATCATAGATGGAGCCTGCGATATTCTCGATCGCAGTCAGCGTGTCGCCCTGCGCATATCCACCGCTGGCCGTTCCTGTCGATAGATCGACGGTGATCGCCTGACTGGACAGACCATAGTCGACCGTATCCAATCCAGCACCGCCGTCGAGCGCATCCGCACCCGCGCCGGCGATAAGCCGGTCATTGCCGGAGCCTGCGGCAATGCGGCTGCCTGCAGCGTTAGCGGCAAGCACGTCGTCGAAATTGGAACCGGTGAGGTTCTGGATGTTGATGTAAGTGTCGCCCGCGGCATCTCCGCCGAGACCGGCACCGCCAGCAGCAATAGTGCCGAGTGCCGTGGTGATGGAAGAACTACTGAGGTTGACAGCGACAGCGCTTGCGGATGCCGAATAGTCGGCCGTGTTCGAGCCGGCGCCACCGTCGAGAATATCCGCTCCGCCGAGGCCCGCGAGAACATCGTCGCCCGCGTCACCCTTCAACAGGTTGGCTCCGGCATCGCCGGTGAGGACGTCGGCAAAAGCCGAGCCCGTCACGTTCTCGATACCCGACAGAACGTCACCGGCCGCATCGCCGCCAAAGTTCTGATTGTTCGTCAGATTGACCGTGACCCCAGAGGCGGAGGCGGAGTAATCGGCAGTATCGATGCCCGCGCCGCCGACAAGACTGTCGGCTCCGCCAAGTCCGATCAGTACGTCGTCGCCGCTGCCACCTGTCAGCACGTTGGCCGCTGCATTACCGGTAAGCGTATCCGCAAAAGCCGATCCAATGACATTTTCGAAATTCGAAAGCAGGTCGCCTGCGGCGTCGCCGCTTGAATTCTGTGCGACCGTCGAACGCAGGTCGACCGTCACACCCGCGCTGGACGCGGAGTAGGACACCGTGTCGTTGCCCAGTCCGCCATCAAGCGTATCGGCACCCGCGCCGCCGGCGATCAAATCGTTTCCTTCGCCGCCCAGAAGAATGTCGACACCGGCACCGCCGATGAGCGTATCATCACCCGCATTGCCTTCCAGCGTCGATCCACTGGCAGACGCGGTCAACGTATCGGCATAGACCGTACCAATAACGCGTTCGATCGAAACCAGCGTATCGCCGCTAGCATCCCCACCCGACACCGCACCGGTTTGAAGATTGACCGCGATAGCTGCGTTCGAGGAAGAATAATCCGCCGTGTCGAAACCCGAACCACCATCGAGTGTGTCCGATCCGGCACCACCAACGAGAACGTCGTCATCCGCGCCGCCATAGAGCTGATCAGCGCCTGCGCCGCCCGAGAGGATGTCCGCTCCAGCACCGCCGGTCAGGATGTTCGCCCCACTGTCACCGCTCAGCCTGTCGGCGAATGCCGAACCGACGAGTCGCTCTATCCCCGTCAGCGTATCACCTTCGGCGTAGCCGCCGACACCGGTGCTGCCGTCCAGGGAAACCGTAATTGCAGCCGTCGAGGCGGAATAGTCGGCGGTGTCGTTTCCGGCGCCACCGATCAACTGATCAGCGCCCAGATTGGCGTAAAGGGTGTCGTCGCCAGAACCGCCATCGAGACGCGAGCCGCTCGCCGCAGCTTTCAACCGGTCATCAAAGGCCGAGCCGATGACCTGCTCTATTGAGATCAGCGTGTCACCCTGAGCATCGCCACCGGACGCCGTGACTGTCTCCAGATCCACCTGCACCGCACTTGCCGAGGACGCATAGGACACGGTGTCCACGCCTGCGCCGCCATCCAGAACGTCTGCGCCGGCACGTCCTTCGAGCAGATCGTCGCCCGCTCCGCCCCTCAGGGTGTCCGCGCTGGCACCGCCACGCAATGTATCCGCGAAGGCAGAACCCTGGACTTCCTCGAAGCCGTCGAAAACATCGTTCTCCGCATCGCTTCCACGGCCGGTCCCAAGAGCAAGATCGACAGTGACCGCACCACTGGAAAGCGCGTAGGACAGAACGTCACGACCAAGGCCGCCATGCATCACATCGGCGCCGCTCCCGCCGCTCACGACGTCGTCACCGGCGCCGGCATCAATGGTATCGTTGCCGCCAGCGCCGTCGATGACGTCGTTGCCGGCACCGCCAACAATCGTGTTGGCACCCGCGCTGCCAATCAGCGTGTCGTCAAAAGCGGTACCGGTGACATTTTCGATATCGACATATGTGTCGCCATTCGCATCGCCGCCGGAGCCTGTCTGCGATGACAGATTAACGCTGACACCGGCTGTCGACGAGGAATAGTCGATGGTATCGCTGCCGTCGCCACCCTGGATCGTATCGGCGCCCGCGCCACCAATGAGAACGTCATCGCCAGCGCCGCCGATGAGGATATCGTCCCCGTCTCGTCCTTCCAGAATATCGTTCCCGGCACCGCCTTCTAGCCGGTTTGCGCCCGCGTCGCCGCGCAGGGTATCGTTGAACGCGGAACCCGTCAGGCTCTCGATGCTGCTCAAGGTGTCTCCCGCAGCATCGCCGCCCGCGACGGTTCCAGCCGCAAGGTCGATCTGCACAGCTGCCTGCGATGTCGCGTAATTTGCGGTGTCGACACCTGCGCCGCCGATCAGCGTATCGCTGCCGGCACCGCCCATGAGAACATCGTTTCCGTCCCCGCCCTCGAGCCGGTCGTTCCCGGCACCGCCGATCAGCTGGTCGTCGCCGCTGCCGCCCAAGAATATGTCGTCACCGGCACCGCCGGTCATCGTGTCAGCGAAAGCCGAACCAACGATCTTCTCAATCGAAATCAGCGTATCGCCCTGCGCGTCTCCGCCAGTATTGATGCCTGTGGCGAGATTGATCGTAATGCCCACTGCGGAACCGCTGTAATCCGCGGTATCGACACCCGCGCCGCCATCGAGCTGATCTGCGCCGCTTCCGCCTATTAGAATGTCGTCGCCGTTTCCGCCCTGCAGGACGTCATCGCCGCCACGGCCATCGAGTGTATCATCGCCATCGCCACCCTTCAGCGTGTCGGACCCGGCACTGCCGCGGATCGTATCGGCAAACGCGGATCCGATGACGCTTTCGATCGAAACGAGCCTGTCGCCCGTGGCATCGCCGGCAGAACCCACGCCCGCTGCCAGATCAACGGCAATCGCCGACTGGCTGGCGGAGTAATCTGCCGTGTCGTTGCCGTCGCCGCCATCCAGAAGATCGGCACCGCCGGCGCCCGCGAGGATGTCGTCACCGGCATTGCCATGCAGCTCGTTATCGCCAGCGTCGCCGGTAAGCCTATCCGCGAAACCCGAACCATCGATATTCTCGATATTGTGGAGCACGTCACCCTCGGCATCACCGCCGCGGCCTGTACCTGCTCCGAGATCGACCGTCACACCCGCGGGCGAGCTCTTATAACTCGCGGTGTCGATACCGGCACCGCCATCGATGCGGTCGGCACCAGCGCCACCCGTTATGACGTTTGCGGTGGCATCACCGGTTAGCTCATCCGAAAATTTCGAGCCCTCAATATTCTCGAAATGCGATATCGTGTCGCCATCGGCATAGCCGCCGGAAACCGTGTTGGTCGACAGATCCACCTTTACAGCCAGATTGGACGTCGCGTAGGACAGCGTATCCGCTCCGCCTTCGCCATCAAGATCATCTGCGCCCGCTCCAGCAAAAACCGTATCGTCGCCTGTACCCGCATGGACGACGCTTCCCGGAGGCTTGCTCCACAGGACGTAGATCGGGGAGCCCGTGATCGGATTGACATAGGTCGCATCGGTCTCGCCGGTCACGTTGCGAATACCGAACTGGATGGTACCGCTTGTCGTGGAGGTGGTGTTCAGCGTCGCACTGCTGATGTCATAATCAACCTTGATCGCAAAATAGCTGAAGAAACCATTTGCATCCGCTGCCCCCGTTCCATCCGGCAAGACGTATTGGAGCTTCACCTCAACACGGTCGGGATGAAGGGAATCCAGTGGAATGACGAAGCTTCCATTGACCAGATTCGCGCCGACGATCGAATAACCCGTAGGAAGACCAGAAATCCGCACACCGGTGATTGTCCAGGCGTTATCGGGCATCACCGTCGTCAGTTCGATCGCTCTGGATGTCGTGCCAACGCCGGCATATCGGACGTTGTCCGCATGGATTATGTCATCGAACGACGTTCCTTCGATGGTGTCGACGAGTCTTTGCGACGCAAAAAGAGGATCTGTGTCGGCAGGTGTGGAGGCAAGCGCACCCTGGATTGTCTGGCCGTCACCGTGCGCCGATGTTTCGGTGGTCGTGATGCCGAACAAACGTGCGGAAATCTCGGGCACCGGCACATCATACCGGCCTGCACCAGTACCCGTACCGGTATTGTCGTTTTTAACAGCCGGTGCGGCTGACGGCGCCGAAGGTTCCTCCCAGGTCTTTTTGCCCTCCGAAACGATATCGGAAAGACGATCATTATCCGATGTGCCTTCAGATTTCTGCCGTTCGTCGGGGGGCACGTCATATTTATGATTGTTCGGCTCGGCCTTGACCTCGATCACCTCAACCTGTGGCTGCGGCTGAGACGTTTCCTTCGTATTGTCGTTTCCGTCTTTCTTGGAAACGCTCTTGACCTGTTCCGTCGCCATGTCATTGGAAATCGGAACGTCAGAGGCTGTGAACTGCCCCACGAGCGACAGCAGGCTCTGGGTATCAAGCGGATGGCCATTGAAGCTCAGCTCCGCTGGGTTCTCTTCAACCAGCTTAAGACCGAAACCGAGAAGAACGATGGATGATCCGTCCGCAAATTTGATAACCAGATCGATATCTCTGAGCTCAACATGCGCGCCTTCGAGAGAAAACGCGAAGCCGATCTTGTCGACATTATCGCCGATCGTCACAACGCGCGTTTCACCAGTTTTTGGCTTCTCGACTGATAGAGTCACGGCGGAGGAATTCGGCGTTTCTGTCATCTTATCTACTCAGTTTCAACGTTCAAAGACAGGAAGAAGCTCAATTGCTGATCGTCAATTTCCTGTGCAAAAGCGAGACCATAACCGTCCACCACGGTATTCCTGATCACTGCGTCCATGCGAATGGATTCCGCCTCGAGACGAACCATCCCGTCGTTTCGGCGCATGATGAATGTCTGATTAGGTTTGAATTTCAGGCCGCCCTGCGAAATTTCCGTGACATGTCCACGAATCGTCGATCCATCTTCCAGAAAGTGGATAGAGGCCGGGACGCTGCATTCGAACCTCTCAAACCGTCTCCGGTAAGATTTATTCCGCAACAGCGCCTTAATAGGATTGATCATCAGGCCCACTAAGCAACTCCTTTTTCAATGGTCGTTACGGTGTCGCCATCAGAGGAAGTGGAGCCTTCCTGAAGTAATTGCGACAGTTTTCTGATGGTCGCGACATCTTCAGTCCTCAACCGCATCGTTGAAACGAGGTGCTTGAAATCAGCGACCAGCTCTTCCTGCTGCTCCGTCACAGCATCGCGAACCCGGTTTTCAAAGCCTTTTCTAACACGCCCATCGATGGATCGAAGTTGATCGCTAACCTGCGAAAGGCGCTGGACAAGCTCATCAATCGTGCTCTCGACCTTTCCTTCATGTAATGCGCTTTTTTCGAGGAACAGACGGTTCTCGGTAAACCGGGCATCGAAAGCGGCTTTTCCCTTCATGAGAAGGGCGCTAAAATCTCCACTCGCCTCCAACATGCTCTGGCGCAGCTCTTGCAGCCCCTCGGCCATCTGCGTCTGCCTCAGCAGGCTTTCCTCCAGCACATTGACGGCTCGGCTCAAACTCAGGTCCAGTCGCCGGTCTCTTTCGGAAGCTTTTTCCTGAAGGCGTTCTAGCTCTTCTTGCATTTCGCCCTGACGCTCGATCATCCGGGATGTCGCAAGAACTGTGTTGCGCGCAACATTGAGTGCTGCGGACCAGCTGGTGGAAATGGCAGCGGCGTCTCCTTCAACCGATGTTGCGACAACGCCATTACTCTGAGGGGGAGCGTCAATCTGAACGGTGTTGCGCAACCACGTTTCAAAGTCGTGCTGGAGATGATGGGCAGCTCTGGAGTCAAACTTGCCAAGTACACCGATCACAAGAGAGCCTATAAGGCCGAAGAGAGACGCGCCGAAGCCAGTTGCCATACCTTCCAGGGGTAGCTTCAGGCTTTCGATCAGATTGGCAATGGCGCCTGCTCCGCCATTGCCGGATAGGTCAAGGCTTCCAAGAATTCCACCGACCGACTCAAGTGTGTGCATAAGGCCGATGAACGTACCAAGCAGACCCAACAAGACCATCAGAGCACCAAGATAATGCGTCATACCCTGACGCTCATCAAGCTTGGTCTCCAGGTCTGAGACGAGGACTTGCATCGTGGCGGGCGGAATACTCAACGTGCCATTGCGCAACAACTCAACGTATATAAGTTTGTGCGCTGTGCCTAAAGCCGTCGGCGGATTGTATATTACATTTGGCTTGGTCATGCGTTCGCTGACGATACGACGATGATCTTCAGGTTCAGAACGCTCTCTGCGCGCATCCTCATAGATTTGTTTGAGCGCAGATAGCGCGACGAACTCGTTCTTCAGGCCGAACGTTCCCCGAATCGTATTATAGAAACCGAATATAGCTGCCCCGAACAGCAGAGCGAAAATATAAATATCAGCTGATGCGGCCTGGATCACGAAGTGGTGCTGCCAAACGGCAATAGCCACGATCACAGCAATCAGGATCAACTGCTTGGCTAATTCCACTTTAACGACGCGGCTACTGTTGTCCGCCTGCCCTTCACTCCGGTTACTCATCTTCAGCCTCTACACTCATCGGAATTCGACTCCAGAAGTAGCAGCAAAAGGTTAACAGGAATTTTCAACTAAGGCAGAACTGCAGTCGTCGGCCTCATTCCTGACCTTGATCAGTCTTCCTGACCATCAATACTCGGCCACTAACCGAGTATAGTCTTGGCGGCCTCGAAACCTCAGTCGCGAAAGGCCGCAGCTGGATGTTCCAGCCGGTAAAGTCCGTTACTGTCCGCAGACTTTCTAAAAAGTAATCGATGACATTCGACCACTCGTCTTGGATTGTCTAGGCGGTTAGATCGCCTTAGATCTATTCATTAGAGGTAATTTAATTTTGAGTTCTCTAATGCAGCAGCTTATGAGGCGTCGACCCGCGTTGCGTCGATATGATGGCGAGATCGATCAAAGCACGGATCTCGCGTCATTGGCGAAAGTCAGGTTATTAAAAGATACTGAGTTGGTCGACCGGCTGAGATGCGCCGTCCATTTTGACTTCATTGCTGTCATCGGGCTCGATGTTGAAGGATATCGCCTAGAAAATTTCACGTCGATCGACTCGACCCTTCCGCCGGCGTTTGTGGAAACTTATACCGCAGAACGACTCTACATGACTGATCCGCTGATAGCCCGCGTCCGTGAGACCGGAGACGTCGTGCAGGATAGCGATATTGGCGGTATCACTTCTACAAGGCTTCGGTATCTCTTGCGGGCACTTAGGGTCAACAACCGCGTTCTGTTTCCTATCGGGCCGACCTCTAACATATTTGGCGCAGTGATGCTGGCGCGCGAAAAAGTGTTTACCGCGGACGAGATATACTTTGGTTCTGTGGTCGCTGAGGCCACGCATCAAGCGGTAACGGGTCCGATCATGGAGAAGTTTGGTGCGTCCGCATTAAAGCTTACTAAGGGTGAACTTCTATGTCTGCAACATGCCTATTTCGGATTGACGAGCGACCAAATTTCTCAGCGAACTGGGTTCCAGCGGGAGACGGTTAACGCATATGTAAAAACAGCGACAAAGAAACTGGGCGCTACGAATAGGACTCGTGCTATCATAGAGGCTTTACAACGAGGCCTTTTGCAAGCTGGATGAACTGCACGATCATCAGCAAGACGAATTATTCTATTTTACCAATATAACTTTCGAAAAAGACGTCGCTATCTTGGTAAATGCTGCTATCAGATCCTGAGGAGTGGACGCGTCGAAATTATACTGGGGATTGGAAGCACAGTCAGCCATTGCTTTTCGACCTTCGTCTTCAGACACCATGAAGGACACTGTGAATACGTCTATTTTTTTTGAGCGGGCATAAAGACATAAAGCCTGCATGTCAGAATAGGTTTTGGCGAGTTGGGTTTTGCTTGTGGCATGCACATGCTGGCCCGTGCTCTTGTCAAGAATCAATGTGTTGGCACCGTCGGTCATCAGGACCATTACCTTTTTCGGGTTTACATTGTCCTCACTGAATGCTGCGCCTTCCGTAAAAGGCCGCGTAGGAGACAGGACATTGATACCCCACACCAACCCTGCTGGAATGTAGGTCTCTGGCCTGTAATCACCGACCTGGACCACCATTTTCAAGATTTCCGTGCGAATGAGGTCAATCGCACTGGTAAGAGGAATGATGGGATTTAAGCAGTTTTGCCTCCAGTTGAGCAGACCTGGATAGGGGATACTCGGCGATTCATCACTCAGATGAAGTGCATTTGAGGTTCGCGACCCTACGCAGCCGTACCACTTATAGGGAATCGTATCTCCGCCCACACATTTCCTGTACGGAGTGATGGGTATCGCTACGCATTGCCACTCGGTGCAATCATATTTCTCCGGAATGCCATCAACAACACGCGTACAGAATTTCTGAGGACCTCGTGTGCATTCGGTTTTGGTTGTCTCCATCCAACAGGACTGAGGGGTCGTAGCTAGGTAGTCTTGGCGAACAGATACCCAAGGTTGATATCTGTTCTGCACACCGACGTTAACATAGTCGGCATAGGGAACGAGACCTATCTTCAATCGCCCTTTATTGTTTTTCTCAGCAATAGCGACGAGGTTTAGCGCTGCCTGTTTCAACGCGGCGAGTTTTTCACCGTTCATCGACCAAGTGTTATCTAGGACCAGCACCACTTCCACGGCTTGTGGACCTGTCCGTTTTGCCTGTGCAAAGATGGTAAAAGGCATAGTTTTGATGCTTACGAACTTCATAAAAGTCGTTGGAACTTCGCCGTTCGCCTCGACGGACACCAGGTTTTTGTTCTTGTCCACCGAAAATGCAGTCAGCCTAATTGCGGCGGCATCCGACGACTGACCGTTCTTAAGATACTGAGCTGCAATAGTTTTAAGATCAACGACACTGTCCTTAACGGAAGCGGCAGCAGCCAAGGTGGCGGCGTCGACGATTACCTGCGCATTCGTCCTTGCGCTCACAAGACGGCTGATATCTATAGCACAACCCGCTGCAATGATGAGACAACTTAGCAAAACCGCCGAAAGAATCGCGAATGATCCCGCCTCATGGCGGACTAGGTTAGCGCCCAGTATTCGTAGGGCCTTCGAGCCGCGTGCGGCTTTGAGGATTACACGGCGCACTCATCAACCTCCAACACGATCTAATCCAAACGTCCTGATGATAGTGCCGATCAGAATTTTGAAAGCCTTGCATGCTCATTAAGGCTAGTATCTGCACCATCACGCGCAAAAACGACTTGATAATTTGGCAGCATTATTCCGGAAACAAGCATCCGGCCAATAACTCCGCTGGCTTCTTATACAGAATAGAATAGATTTCTGAATAGAATAGACTATCCATCTACTCCATTAATTAGATTCGATTATTAATGTAAAGTTAATCTGTAACCTGACTGAAAAGAAATAACAAGTCTTGGCTTATTGGCGAAGCGCCAGATCCATGGTGTTTACAATCGGCGAGAGTATGTAATTTAAGACAGTGTATTGACGGGTCATCATATCGACATTTGCCATCATACCAGGAATGACGGGATGCTTTTCCCCAAGAACATTCGGAGCGTTCAGCCGTACGCGGAAATACGCATCCTTATCCTTTTCTTTGACGACATCGGGTGATATCTCGACGACCTCTGCAGGCAGCGCGCCGTAGACTGAATAGTCGTACGCTGTGATCTTTACGACAGCTTTCGTTCCTGGCCATATCTGGGCTCGATCTTGCGGAGAAAGCTGTGCCTCAATAGCGATCACGTCGGACGTTGGGACCAGCTCCATGATCGGCGAGCCCGGCGCAACAACTCCGCCGACTGTATTGATCATCATTTTATTGACAATGCCGGCAACAGGCGCGCGAACCTCCGCCCTTGAAGCTCTGTCCTGTAATCCAGCGATGGACGCGTGCAATTGCGCAATTTCGGTTAGTAACTTGTTTTTCTCCTGCGCGGCCTCGGATTTAACCTTCAACAACGCCGCTGTCCGCTGACGTTTAGCTTCACTAAGAGCGGCTTCCGTCTGCGGAATATCATGGTTGAGGTCGTCAATTTTCGTCTGATTTTCCTGAAAAGCGCTCATGGCTTGAAGCATTTCGCTCTTGGATGCTGCACCCATGTCGCGCAAGTCGCTAACGCCTTTCAATCGTTCGGCTGAAATCTCGCGTTCCTTCAATTGGTTTTCAAGTCTCTGACGATACCCTTGCAAGGCAATTTCTTGCTGGCGAATCTTATCATCAAGCAACAGAAGCTCTTCAACGTGCTGCTGTTTCTTTTGCTGGAAAAGGTCGAGTTCATTTTGAATCTGGGGCGAGGAACTGAGGTCTTCCGGAAAAACAATTTCCGAGGCATCGGAAATCTCGGCCTCCAACCGCGAGACCGCCGCACGTTTCGCATTCAAGGTGGTGATTGATTGCTCCAGATTGGAACGGGCGACCGCATCTTCAATACGAACCAGGACCTGATTCTTCTCGACTTTATCCCCCTCCTTCACCTCGATCTCGGATACGATGCCGCCTTCGAGATGCTGAATGATTTGATTTTGGGTGAAGGGAACAACCATTCCAGTACTGCGCGCAACGCCAGTCAGCGTCGTCAGCGAACTCCAGACGAGTAGAGTCGCCGTTCCAACAAACAACACAACGATGAGCGCACGATGGGTTTTAAACTCGTGATCCGTTTCGTCAACAGAATCCGTGCTGCGTTTGGATGAAGATCTGATTGCGAACATTCTATAGGCCCTAACAAACTTGGTTAATTTAATCATGCCATTTGTTAAGTAATCGATAACAATAATGAAGTAGACTTTTCTTATTCGGAGAGCCTAAAAATGACGTTGGACCAGACTAACCTCAACCCACAGACATCAAGTTGTCACCTGCTGGACGTCGGAGAGCCTGCGATGGCGGCCATGGACAGGGTCGGGTCCAAGACGCCAAACCCGCAGCTCGTTTCGTTGGCACTCGATGACATCAAACCGGCGATGGCTCCGTGTGTTCTTCTATTATCGAATGGAAGAGGGCTCGCGGTGAGGGGCGTGACGGCTGATGGCGTATTGGAAACGATCGGGAAAGATGGTCCGGAACATTTTCGTCGAGAAGCGATAGCCCATGCCTATGTGGGATCAATCATCAGCCTTTCCCGACCATCAGAGAACACATCGCGCTCGGAAGCACCGCCGGTGGTCTCGGACACTTTTGACATCAGCATGAAAACGATTTTCCGCGATGTCATCAAATCGGGAAGGGTAATCGAATTATTTTTGGTCGCTATCCTATCCAATCTTTTCATCTTCGCATTGCCGTTGTTCAGCATGGCGATCTATGACAGAATTATTCCTCACCGTGCATATGAGACATTGTGGGCGCTCACACTTGGCCTTCTCATCGTCCTGATCATCGATCTGACCAGCAGGCTCCTACGAAATAGGGTTCATGAGGCAATCGCCTATAAATTGAACGTCAAGAACCAACGGGAGCTATTTTCCAGGATTCTTGCAACCGATCTCGATCACGCTCCAAAGTCCGCCAGTACAATCTCCAGCGCATTGTCCGCCGTCGAAGCGGCATGTCAGCTTGCACCTGCTTTGCTCGTCGGGCTTCTGGTCGACATGCCATTTGTGGTCCTTCTGTTTCTTCACATTGCATTCACGGCCAATTGGGTCGTCGTCGTTCCGATTGTCGCGACCAGCATCATCGTTTCGGCGAGCGTGGTTCTGCATGCCGCAGCACGACGCGCTTACGCCGCGACAGTAAAGAACAACGTGCAACAGACGATGCTGATCGAGGAGAGCGTAAGCGGCTTTGCAACGACGAAGATAACCACGTCCCAATCATCGGTTTTTACGAACTGGTACCGGATGATGGGAACCCTTTCCAAAAGCTCGATGTCTGGCAGAAGTTCGACAAACCTCTCTGGCCAGATTGCCAATACGGTCATTCAATTAAATACGGTCTTCGCCCTTGTGATCGGCGTATTTATGATCGCGAGCGGCTATATGACAGTTGGCGCACTGGTTTCAGCCGTGATGCTGAGCGGGCGCGCGCTTTCTCCCATCATTGCATTCGTGACAGGCTTCATGCGCATGTCGAGCCTTGTCGAATCGCTTGCTCTGGCAAGACAATTGGCAAGCTTACCCCCCGAGCAGCCCGGCGATCCGAATTTTTCGATGCCGTCGTTAAAGGGTGCAATCAGTCTGAAATCCGTCGAAATGCGATATCCAGAGGCTCCCGCGGCATCGCTTCGCAATATCGACCTGCAGATACAGCCGGGCGACAAAGTGGCGATCATAGGCCGTATCGGTTCGGGTAAGAGCTCATTGGTGAAGCTTCTGCCACGGCTCCATCTGCCATCCGACGGCAATATCGTCCTTGAAGGTCACGACATACGGCAATTTTCACCCGATTTTCTCAGAAAAAACATCGCTTACATGCCGCAGGACTGCGACCTTTTTGACGCAAGCATTCGCGACAACATCCTGAAAGGCATAGCGGATGTCGATGAGCGCGCCTTTGCCGAAGCGGTTAAGGTATCTGGGGTACAGGAGATCGTGGCAACCCACCCGGCAGGTTACGATCTACAGGTAGGGCGAGGAGGACGCCGGCTTTCGGGAGGTGAGCGACAGGCGGTGTGCCTAGCACGCGCACTGGTGCGCAACGCGCCCATTCTTGCGCTTGATGAACCGACATCGGCAATGGACAGCCAGATGGAGCAGGCCGTGGTTGCACGCCTTAAGCCGTTCATCGCAGGCAAGACGTTGATCGTCGCCACACATCGCACACCGCTTCTCGCATTGGTCAACCGTGTTATCTGGCTGAACAACGGTACGATTGTCGCTGATGGCACCCCTTCGGACATTATCGCGCAAGCCTCCAGAGCAGCGTAAAAAGGTCGGTCATGGCAAGCAAGCACAAGCAGGAAGATCCGTGGGCGGGATTCGTCGACGTTCTCTCCAACATTCTGATGGTCGTGATCTTTCTGGTGGTTATCCTCGGGATATCGATCTTCGCCATCTCACAGCAGGTCACGAAGAACGCTGTCGAACAGGCGATTGAGAAAGAGCGCAACAGCAAAACAAAATCGACCGATACCCAACCGGAGCCACTCGTCGCCGAAGCCAGCCAGCCCGATGGGAAGACAGAGAATAAGGCGGAAGAGCAAGCGGCCTTACCTCCAGTCGCTGACAGCCAGCAGCAAGCCATTGCCATCGAGACGAGCAAGAGCGCCGCAAAAACCGAGGAAACAACAAGCACACAGCCGCAAACGCCGGGAAGCGCGCCTGAAGTCTCTAAACCGGCACAACAAGACATAGCATCCGGCTCAGCCGGTGAGCGGGAAGCCGCCCAGGCTACCCGGGTTCGGCAAAGCGATGAAGTTGCGGGAGAGACAAACTTATCAGTACGCAGCGCAAGAACCAATGATCAGGAACAGATCGAGGTTGCTTCAGAAGAGATCAAACCGTCCTTTGGACCCATCAAGGTGGAAAATGCGGATGCAGCCTTGACCCTTGGCTTCAGCAAGGGATCGTTCCGCATCGATGAAAATACGAGCCAAAGCATCAAAACTTACTTGACTGATCATGCAGGCTTGAAAAACAAAAACATAGAAGTCAGAGCGTTCGCGCAGTCCACAGTCGGATCCGTGAGCGAAGCCAGGCGCATCGCCTATTATCGCGCCATGCAAACCAGAACCGAACTTCTAAAGAACGGCTATGCAGCTGATAATATCATCATAAAGGTTCGGGAATCGATTTCACCCGAAGAGGTGGATGCCGTTCGCGTTATCATCAAGCCGTAAAGCTTCTCGCATCTATGCGCTGCATTCATCGTGGGCAATCCATGCTTGGGTCCGACGAACATAGAGTGATTTGAAGGCTATGCGTGAGGCCCAAAAAGGCGTCTATCGCTTGCCCTCCCCAAGTGAGGATAGCTACACAACGCTAAGACAGAACACCAACGGGAACGAGGTTAGCGAGCTTTTGTATCATTTGCCCCCGTTCCAGGCGATTGTTCATCTCCTTGAGGCGCTGTCTAGGGGGCCGCACACTTTCTACTGCGGCCTTTCTGGTTCTGTTTCTGGTCAACGTCTCGAAGTCCCAGCATGGATGTCCGATCGCTCCTTGAGCGGCCATTGCCGCAGCCTGCCGGATCCGTACTTGGGTCTCGAAGCCCTACATCCTTTGGCAAAGTTTCTGGAGGACGCTGAGACTAAAAGCGCCTTATTGGCTCCGCTTGCCGCTTAACGGCGTTGTCGACTAGGCTCAGGACCTATTAAATAGCTTTCCTTGGTATTACGGCTTTGATTCATTTGGATCGAACCCGGGCACCGCGACGAGTGATTTGCTGTCGTTGTCTGAGGCGCAGATGCCCCGGATCGCGCCATACTTCTCTTTGTCTCACGGCTTGCCGCGAGTTGATGATCGGTTCGTTTTGAGCGGCATTATCGTCGTCCTGCACAATGGATTGCGATGGCGCGACGCGCCGAGGGAATACGGTCCGCACAAGAATATCTACAATCGCTTCATCCACTGGAGCAGACTCGGCGTATTCAACGGATTTTGGCCGAGTTCATCGCCAAACGAGGCGAGCCAGAGCAATTGACGATCGACGCCATCCATTTGAAGGCCCATCGTACAGCAGCCAGCCTGCAGAAAAGGGGATGTTCCCAGACGTATCTGACACACCAAAGGCGGCCTGAACTCTCCAAGCTGCATGCTGTCTGCGATGGCCACGGCTGGCCCGCTCATCCTGCTTCTAAGCGAAGGGCAGACGAGCGACTATGAGGTGGCTCCGAAGATGATCGGAGTCTTTCCTAAGGCCAAGCCCCCCCTGGCTGATAAAGGCTACGACGCCGACTGATTTCAGACGCATTGGTCAAACGAAAAATCACCGCCTGCAGTCCACACGGACAAATCACACGGTGATCATCCCTCATGATCCGAGGCTCTATAAAAAACGCCACAAGATCGGCTCAAGGGTTGGCGCAGGATCCATGCACGATACGACCGCCGCGCCCACACCTTCTGCTCAAGCATATGTATCGCAGCAGCCGTCATCTTCTGACTCTGATCTAACGAGCCCGAGCCTAGGTCACCTTTACATTTCGTTTACCATTTTTACCCCATTTATGGTATTAGTTTGGTGATTCTATTGGTGTCGAAGCATTATGTCGGACTCCGCAGAAAGCGTAGGCTCGACTAATCATGCAGCAGCACTTGAAGAGCTTGAAATTTAACATAGGCATCCATTTTTTTGCGTAGGACGGCCTCGAACACTGAATTAAGTTCAGCGGGTCCAAAGAATGAATTTTTTAAGTTACACGATTGTTTCTTTAGCGCTCGTATTGGGATCTTGCAGCAATACTGTGCCGAAAAGCTGCGTCGTGGATGATGACTATCCTAGGCCCGCAAGCCTATGCAACGAGACACATAAACCTAATATAACGCTAACGCGTTCTTCAACAGAATCTCCCAAGCCGCTATCATCGTCCCAGAAACTGACCCTGGCAGACGTGCTTCTTAGGGTGATCGACAGCAATCCCGATGTCGGGATTGCCGGCGCACGAGAGAAAGAACAAAGCGCCGCCATAGAGGCCGCCAAGGCGGCGAGACTTCCAAGTCTCGACTTATCCATGTCTGCTGGCCCGCAGCACATTTTTTGGCCCTCGCCGGGCGGTGACGCTGTTCGTAAGGAAGCTTCCATTGGCGTGAAGCAGGTCCTTTTTGATTTCGGAGCGACAAAGAACGATATAAGCAGAGCTGAGATGGCTTATGCCAGCGCGTCCGCCTCTCGTGTTGCCAAGACCGAAGACGTCGCTTTTCAGGTGCTAAAGACCTATCTAAAGGTTCTGCAGGCCGACGACCAAATCAGAATAACGCAGGAAAATATTGCAGCTCACAGCAGTATTCTCAATCTGGTGGAGTTACGCGAGAAGAATGGCAACGGAACGCTTGCGGATATCAAACGAATAACGACACGGTTGGAAAATGCAAAGGCAGTGTTGATAGACCTTACGACCCAACGCGCGGATGCCGCTGCTGCTTTTGAAAATCTAACATTGATAAACGCCGATAAGGTGGATCCAACTATCCTGAAATCACTTAAAGGCCAGCCAGAGAAGATTGACCGCGATATTATAGAGGCAAATCCGTTGCTGACGTCGCTCAAGCAGGAGCTTGCCTCGCTTGAGTATCAACTCGCGTCAGCAAAGGCTGAAAAATTGCCTTCAATAGGTCTTCAGGGCTCGGTACGAGCCAGTCAGAATGTGAGTTCAAGTGAGGACGGCGATGATCAATTTGCCGTCTACGGCTTAGTGACGGTGCGGCTTCCTGTTTTTGATGGAGGCTTGAATAATGCAAAACAGAATCAAATCAGGAGCCGCATTGAGGCTACCCATTATAAACTGGAGAAAGAGCGACGTTCGCTTTGGGAAGATTCGCGCAATGCAATGCGGGTGACGACAACAGATGGAGCGCGCTCAGGTTCACTCGAAGCTCGTGTTGCCGCAGCTAAGAAAGTTGCCGATCTCAATCTCGAACAGTTCAGGAGCGGCAGTAAGTCTGTTTTCGAACTGCTCGATGGACAAGCTGATTATTTCAAAGCGAAAAGCGATGTCGTAGGGCAAGTTTACAGTCGTATGGAGGCCGAAATTCGGGCCTTGCAACTCAGGGGCCAACTGGTGCGTGCTATCCTTGGCCTGCCAGTTCAGTCTCATCTCGACTTTAACAAGAACCAGCCAACCTACCAATCGGTGCAATATAGCTCGAGCTTGCCCGGCGTAAAAATCATCCAGTAGGCCGATTGATCTGAACTCTTTTAAATGGCCTAATTTATTGAGAGCAAGTCACCTGCTCAAGGCGGAGCATTAGACCAGCTTCACGCCGTTTTTGCGGTGATGAGGCTTGGCAAGCTTGTCAATCAACGTTGATGTCTATGCCTTCTTCATCGACTTCCTCGGACTGGAAATCGACACGGTATAGGCGCTTAAGGCGGCCGACCACGACAACATAAGCCACGTCTTGACGAGAACTTGCGATCCGGCGGAAAGGCGCGAGACGAAGCGGTGAAAGCCATCGAGGAAGAGGGTGCGCTTACGCCAACTCCGCGCAACCGCGATTATTACGTGAAACCGCACTATCGATTGTGTGGTGACATCCACCTGATAAGTACCCTCGATGTCGACTATCGGTTAAGCGATGCCAGCTTTACCTTCATATGTTAGGTCAGGTCACTGGCGTACATCTTGTAGCGCCCTAAGCTTTCGTCTGCGTTATATGGTTCATACCAAGTGACCCTGTTTCTTCCAGTGCTCTTGGAGCGATACAATGCTGCATCTGCCGATTCGTACAACTTGCCCGTGGTTGAGGTCGTCTCGGCAGCCGCGATGCCTA
>Ga0308171_1001747_pt1 | contig 26802 bp, 23 predicted proteins | sample PhyGR1_FD_202135 | JGI IMG/M metagenome (GOLD analysis project Ga0308171, IMG submission 202135) | Phyllosphere microbial communities from UC Gill Tract Community Farm, Albany, California, United States - DLSLSG.R1 | ecosystem: Host-associated > Plants > Phyllosphere > Unclassified | place: USA...
TTCCGCTAAGTAAAGGAGTGGTTTATGCAACAGTTCAACGTGTGGTTTGTCATTGGTACACAGCACCTCTACGGAGCGGAAACGTTACGTCAGGTTGAGCAGAATGCCCGTCAGGTGGTGGAAGGTTTAAATCAGGCGGGACTGCCTGTGCGCCTGGAACTGAAACCGCTGGTGAAATCGCCTGATGAAGCGCTGTCGCTGTGCCGCGACGCCAGTCACGATCAAAACTGTGTGGGTATTATTACCTGGCTGCATACTTTTTCGCCGGCCAAAATGTGGATCGGCGGTTTAAACGTATTAACGAAACCGTTATTGCAGTTTCATACACAGTTCAATGCTGAAATCCCGTGGGACAGCATGGACATGGACTTCATGAACCTGAACCAGACGGCCCACGGCGGTCGTGAGTTTGGCTTTATTGGCGCACGTATGGGCCTGCAACACAGCGTGGTGACCGGTCACTGGCAGGATAAACATAGCCAGCAGCGCGTTGCCAACTGGATGCGTGCCGCACTGGCTAAACAGGCCAGTCAGAACCTGAAAGTGGCCCGTTTCGGCGATAACATGCGTGAAGTGGCCGTCACGGAAGGCGATAAAGTCGCCGCGCAAATCACGTTTGGCTATGCCGTCAACGGCTGGGGCGTGGGTGATTTGGTCGAGGTGATTAACAGCGTCAGCGATGGTGATGTTAACGCGCTGGTCGATGAGTACGAAAGCCACTACCGCTTTACCCCTGTGGCCGCCGTCGGCGGAGAAAAGCGTCAACATGTTCTGGATGCTGCACGCATTGAGCTGGGCCTGAAGCGTTTTCTGGACGATGAAGGCTGTAAGGCGTTTACCACCAACTTCCAGACGCTCCATGGGATGACCCAGTTACCCGGTCTGGCGGTACAGCGCTTAATGGGCCAGGGTTATGGTTTTGCGGGCGAAGGCGACTGGAAAACGGCTGCCCTGCTGCGCATTTTCAAAGTGCTGGCGGGCGACCGTCCCGGCGGAACCTCCTTTATGGAGGATTACACCTACCACTTCTCGCCGGGTAACGATTTAGTTCTGGGCTCACACATGCTGGAAGTGTGCCCGTCCATCGCGCTGGAAGAGAAACCGCTGATTGACGTTCAGTTCCTGGGCATTGGCGACAAAGCCGATCCGGCGCGTATGATCTTCTCAACACCCGCAGGCCGCGCGATCAACGCCAGCGTGATTGATATGGGTGACCGCTTCCGTCTGTTGGTCAACGTGGTGGATGCCATTGAACAGCCTAAACCGCTGCCAAAACTGCCTGTCGCCCGTGCGCTGTGGAAGGCTCAACCGTCACTGGCAACCGCCTCTGAAGCCTGGATTCTGGCCGGCGGCGCGCATCATACCGTGTTCAGTCAGGCATTGAGCCTGGATGATATGTATCTGTATGGTGAGATGCACGGCATTGAAGTGCTGGTTATAGATGAACATACCCGGTTGCCTGCTTTCAAAGATGCCCTGCGCTGGAACGATGCGTACTACCATATGAAACGTTAAGATTGCTGAGACGTTGCGAACGGGTCAGATTGCTGGCCCGTTTTCATGGTTCACCGGTTACTCCATAAATTCAAGCGTCTGCCCGTCAGGACTCATCACGTATATCACTCTGGTTCCCTTTAACGGGCCGGCAGCGATGGTCTGGGGTTGGCCCGGCGTCTTCCAGCCATGCAGTGAGACACGCTCCAGCAGTGCATCCAGATGTTCAACCCTGAAAGCCAGATGTGCATAGCCCGGCGCATAGGGAGGCGACGATTCATCCGGCACCACAATATTGTCATATTGCAGGAGCTCTATTTTCATGCCTGCCAGTTCAACCAGTGCCATTTGCACATCCGCGCCTCGCGCTCCCGTTACCTCATCGATTATCGCGCCGGACATGTTCCCTTCACGTAACAGTGTGCCGCCCAGCACTGCTGTCCAGAAGTGCAAGGACTGCTTGATGTTTGTCACTGAAAACCCGACATGATCGTAACTTTTTATCATCTGATATAGCCTTTGCGTTGAGGAATCGAGCTTTTTAAGAATGTATCATTAGCTTCATCGGCATAAATCACAGGGCGTGCTTTGCCGGAGTCGATATAAAACCCAGGCAGCATAACCGTGACCGAAATAACAGAACGTCCAGGCTTCTGATACCGCTCGTTCCAGTCACAGAAGCCAGAATAATCATTCAGTCTGGCGCTGTCGTGAGGTGAGGGCTATTTGGCAACAAGCCCGGCAGGTAAACGATTATCGGGACAATAGCGCTAAGTGACTGCGCCCTGACCTTGTCTGAAGGTAAACCGGTGATGATTAATCATCGTCAGGGTAAACGTATCGCTGACGTCAGGGCCAGCCCCCACACCGGCATCAATGCAACGCTGAGTGACAACATAGTTGCGGCCCTGAGCAGACTGGATATTCAGCTTGCAGGCGTGGGTATGCGCACTATTCAGTCCCACCCCGTCATAGTGTTTTATCCCGGCGTTCGCGGGGTCACGACACGATTGTGATGTATCGACATAAATGCCCTTTTGCAGCGCTAACACACCCTCCGCACAGGCCGGGGCGATAAACAGGACGGTCGCTGAGGCTAAAATCATTTTTAAGCTGCTGACTTGCGATCGCCCCTGAAAAATCTGTAGTGGTTTTTTTTGCATCCTCATCCTGCCGCTCCCTTTTCTGCCAGGTGATGCATCATCTGTTAAACATCAGACGATGGCTGGCATGCGTTCTGGACAGTAAATCCGGCGTTAAATGACCGGTTAGCGTTCATTTAACTGCGCGTTAAATTCTAGCGGTTAAAAGGATAAGCAGGCTTTTTATCGCAATAATTTAGCGGATGATAATCTTTGACCCTGCGTATGCCGATATCGTTTTCAAACGTCAGGTAGGCTGTGTGCGGTTTTTTCGTCAGCACATTCGCCACAAGTTCGATAAAATGCGCTTTGTTGCCCTCTTGAGGATAGCGTTCGAAGATTTCCTCAAAAAATGACAGGGGGAACATGTCTGCGTTCATCCCTCCATCCATAAATGCCCCTAAATGTACCAGCGCGATTTCAGGTCTTTTACGTACGGGGATTTCCATACTGGCATGAAGCGCGATTGCATCCCAAATCACCTCTGCTTTGGTTTCTGAAAACCCGTTTTCAATCAGATAATGGTGGGCCGCATCCGCCCCATCCAGTTCAAATCGCGCCTCTTTGATGTAGTTATCTGTTAATCCTAAATCGTGCATGATGCAGCCAAGATACAGCATCTCTTCATCAAAAACTTTTCCCAGCTTTTTCCCAATTGATGCGCCGAAAAGATAGGTTCTGACAACATGATTAAACAACGGCACTGATGAGCTGGCGGCCACCAGCGCGGTGGCGCCATCGGCGATGGCGCTATGCGGGATGGTAATTCCCGCATAGCTGGCCGGCAGTATCGCTTTCCCCTTTGTTAACGCTATTGCTGGCGTCGCCCTGCCCGCGGCGTTAACTATCGATGTGGAAGCACACATTACGCAACAGCATGAATAAAGAAACTCTCTGCGTTTCATATCCGTCTTTCCTGAATAAAGTCTATCGTTAACCCCGGTGTGCCGACGCAGGCGTCAGTTTTTGGGCGGCCTTCTCAATGATAGGTTTTTTCGCGTTAATCATTTCGGCTGAGCGCGCCATCACGTCCTTTCTGACAGCGGCGGGGGCCGTTTCCAGTCGACCGGCGTTGAAAGGGGGCGCGGGCGCATATTCGAGTCCGAGCTGCGCTTTCATCGCCGTTTCTTCTCCGCAAAGTTCGGCAATGAGGGTCAGGGCAAAATCAATTCCAGCGGTTACGCCTCCGCCGGTAATGATGTTTCCATCCCTGACCACGCGCCCCGCATCAGGTATGGCACCGAACAGCGGCAGTTGGTCACGCCATGCCCAGTGACTGGCTGCCCGCTTGCCCACCAGCAAACCTGCCGCTCCCAAAATGATCGAGCCAGAGCAGACCGAGGTTATATACGTCGCGGATGATGCGAGTTTCTTTATTGCCGCCATATAGACGTCGTCCTCAAGGGCATTGGTGCAGCCATTGCCCCCCGGGACGCACAGCACGTCACATTTCTCAATCTGCATCAGGTCTTTCAACTCAGCGAAACAGATCCCGTCAGCATGGACAGGTCTTCCGCCGACAGAGGCAAGGATGGGCGTAAACTGCGGCGTACGAGAAAAGAACTGATAGGGCCCGGTAAAATCCAGTTGCGTCACACCGTCATAGAGGGGAATGAGTACGTCAAAATGTCCGATCATGATTTTTACCTTAATCAATGAAGTTTTCAGGACACAAACTAGCATCTGGCGTAATATCCTAAATGACATTAATCGTTCAATTTAGGACATCATGAAAATCTGCTTTTACATTTTTGAAGATTTTCAACTGCTCGATCTGAGTGGCCCACTGGCCGCTTTTCAGATGGTGTCCTTTACTGAGCACCCTTTCCCCTACACGCTCAAGGTCTGCTCTTTTCAGGGCGGAATGATAAAATGTACCGCGGGATTTGCGCTTGAATCTGAGCGCCTCGATCCTCAACAAGCCTACGATTTACTGCTGGTTGTCGGCGGAAAAGGTGCCAGAAGAATTAAAGGATCGACGCCCGAGGGCGAAGCGATCAAGACGGCCTGCCTGAACAGCAAACAATTTGGCAGCATCTGCACCGGCGCGTTCGTCCTGGCCTCGCTGGGGCTGCTGGCGGGCAAAAATGCCACGACGCACTGGAAGCAAAAACGTGCTTTTGCTCAGCAATATCCTGATGTCCAGCTGTCGATTGATAGCCTGTTTGTGCGTGATGGCAACGTCTGGACGTCGGCAGGCATCATCAGCGGGATCGATCTTGCGCTGGCCATTATCGAAGACCATCTTGGCGGGGATATTTCCCGAAAGGTCGCGCAGGAACTGGTTGTGGCTCAGCGCCGGGCGGGCGGTCAGACACAATTTTCGCCACTGTTACTGTCTGAGCCTGCGTCATCCAACATTCGCAGCGTGCTGAATTATATTCATACGCACCTGGATGCAGACCTGTCTGTGACTCGCCTGGCCGAGATAGCCTGCCTGAGTCCCAGGCAGTTCAGCCGCAAATTCACCGCTGAAACGGGTGAAACGGTGGCGAGAGTGGTCGAGCGGATTCGGGTAGATGCTGCAAAAGGGATGCTGGAAAACGGGGTGGGCAATGTTGAAAAAGTCGCCAGGCTCTGCGGTTTTGGCAGTACCGGACGAATGAGGCGGGCATTTTTAAAATACTGGGATAAATCTTCCCAGGCCTTTAAATAACACCGGCCTTCTGTCGGGCAGCGCGACATCAGCCCTGCCCGTCGTTGTTCGGGCTTATCCTGGCTGACAAGGCATTTTTAAAATGACTGACGTGACAGCAACGGACTGTCGACCAGCACGCTATTGCGGTGGCTATCCCCGTTAATGATATGCAACGTACTCAGGCGACCAATTTCGTAATGCGGCAACTGCACCGTCGACAAAGGCGGCAAAAACAGATTACCGATGCCAACCAGATTATCGTAACCCAGCACCGCAATATCCTGTGGGATACGTATTCCCTGCCCTAGCAACGTCTGATAAACCATAAACGCAATGCGGTCATTGCCACATATCACGGCATCGAACTGCGGCTGACCCTGATGAATATGTGCCATCAGCATGTCCGGGATATCACGGTAGTGCTCGTCACCATATTGCATATAACAATGATCAAGATTATCGGGGTTAATATTGGCTTCACGACAGGCCTGATCCAACCCCTTACGGCGGCGGCGCGTCGCCAGATGGTTGATCGGTAAATGCAGACAGAGCGGTCGGCGGTATCCTGCCGCGAGCAGTGACTGCACCGCGTGATACTGGCCTTGTTCGTCGTCAGGGATATAGCTGGCCACCGGCTCCCCTTTATTCTCACAATTCGCCAGCACGCAGGGATGCGTCAGTAGCTTGGGAGGCACGCTGACTTCGCGCAGTCCCATGGTCGTGAAGATGATACCGCCAGGCCGGTGCGCAAGAAGCAGATCGACAATATCATCGGGGTTATCATCTGAAAACATGTTCACCACGAAGCTGTTCCAGCCATACGCGCGCGCGGTTTCCTCAATGGACAGCGTGATCTCGACGGAAAAAGGCGTGGTGACCGTATCCAGCGCAAGCACACCAATCGTTTTGTTTTTGGCACCGACACGCCGAACCTGCCTGGCAGAAAGATCCGGCACATAGTTAAGCTGTAATATTGCCGCCTGCACCCTGGCAAGGGTTTCTGCCTTCACACGGTCAGGGTCATTCAGCACCCGCGATACCGTCATTAACGATACATTAGCCAGTCTGGCCACATCTTTTAAAGACGCCATACCTCTCCATTAAGCCTGCCCACGATTCCGGCCTGGTTTTCATGCATCCCGCTATTAACGGATGCTGTGCCACTACCCATGCCCTTACCACAGCGTAAATCTCAGAAATATGCAAACCCGAATCAAAAAGTTGATCGAGGTCTCAACACATCGATGTTAACGTTAACTTTTGTGATTAACATCGACTATTGCACTCAAACGCAGTGTACACCACAAATGTTAACGTTACCATTCTGGCATATCCTTCTTATGAGATTATGTAGATGAAAAAACGGCCTTCCCGCAGCTATTTGCTACTCAGCGCACTGCTGTTCTTTTTCTTTATGACCTGGTCCTCTTCCAGTTCACTTCTCTCCATTTGGCTTCACCAGGAAGTCGGCCTTAAGGCGTCGCAAACCGGCATCATCTATTCGGTCTTATCCGTATCGGCCCTCTTTGCCCAGGTTTGTTATGGTTTTATTCAGGACCGACTGGGTCTGCGCAAACATCTGCTGTGGTTTATTACCGCCCTGCTGATTCTCTCTGGCCCTGCTTACCTGCTGTTTAGCTATTTGCTGAGTGTGAATATTCTGTTGGGTAGCCTGTTCGGTGGTGTGTTTATTGGCCTGACCTTTAACGGCGGTATCGGTGTGCTGGAATCCTATACCGAACGCGTTGCCCGTCAGAGCAGCTTCGAGTTTGGCCGGGCCAGGATGTGGGGCTCCCTCGGTTGGGCTATCGCCACGTTTTTTGCCGGGCTGCTGTTTAATATCAACCCCAATCTTAATTTCCTGGTGGCATCATGCTCCGGACTGGTTTTCTTCTGCCTGCTGGCGCGTTTGAAAGTGGCGGCCCCGGCAAGTATGGAGAAACTCGAAATCGGGGCTAAAAAAGTCTCGCTTGCCGATGCCTTTCGCCTGCTTACCCTGCCGCACTTTTGGGCGCTGATCTTTTTCGTGGTCGGCACCTGTATTTATGGCGTGTACGATCAGCAATTCCCGGTTTATTTCTCTTCTCAGTTTCCGACGTTAAAAGAAGGGAACGCCATGTTTGGCTATTTAAACTCCGTCCAGGTCTTTCTGGAGGCAGCAGGCATGTTTTGCGCGCCCTGGCTGGTTAACCGGATTGGCGCTAAAAATGGTTTGATATTCGCCGGTATGGTGATGGCGCTGCGCATGGTGGCATCAGGCCTGGTGGTAGGTCCGCTGCTGATTTCCATCACCAAACTGCTTCACGCTGTTGAACTCCCTATCCTGTTGGTCGCCATTTTTAAATATAACAGTCTGAATTTCGATAAGCGTCTGTCTTCCACGATCTATCTGGTGGGCTTCGCCTGTACCAGCTCAATTATTGGCACCGTGTTATCGCCGCTGGCGGGCTTTAGCTATGAGCGGTTTGGCTTCGCCCAGTCCTATCTGATTATGGGCATCATGGTGTTCTGCACGACGTTTATTTCCATTTTCCTTTTGCGCTCAACTAAGTCCTCCTCTGAGCCATCCTTGTTACAGCAAAACGCTGTGTAATTTATTGAGAGTAAACACAATGACATCTTTATTAAAACAGGCTGAACAGGCACTTGAAACCTCGCAATCCGGGATTAATCCACGCTGGTATCCACGTTATCACCTTGCCGCTCGCGCAGGCTGGATGAACGACCCTAACGGCCTGGTCTGGTTTGAAGGCTGGTATCACGCGTTCTACCAGCATCACCCCTACTCCACAAAATGGGGACCGATGCACTGGGGGCACGCCCGCAGTCAAGATTTGGTGCACTGGGAGCATCTGCCGGTTGCGCTGGCACCGGAAGGCCCGGCAGATAAAGACGGCTGCTTCTCAGGCTCTGCCGTAGTGGACGGCGACACGCTGGCATTGATTTATACAGGCCATAAATTTCACGGACCCGCAGACACGGATGACAACCTCTATCAGGTTCAGTGCCTGGCCACCAGTCGAGACGGTATCCACTTTGAACGCCAGGGTTGCGTGATCGATACTCCGCCAGGCCTGCATCATTTCCGCGATCCCAAGGTATGGCGCGAAGGTGAGTTCTGGTACATGGTTGTCGGCTCCCGCGTCGAGGACACAGGTCAGGTGCGCCTGTATCGCTCCGCCGATCTGCGTGAATGGCACGACGAAGGTGTTTTTGCCGAGGCGGCAGACGGAATGGGCTTTATGTGGGAATGCCCGGACTTCTTTTCCCTGGGCAATCGACGCGTCCTGATGTTCTCCCCGCAGGGGATCGCAGCGACAGGTTATCACCATCGCAATCTGTTTCAGAGCGGATATCTGCTCGGCGAATGGCAACCCGGTGAAGCCTTCACCCATGATGGACAATTCATTGAGCTGGACCATGGTCACGATTTTTATGCGCCGCAAAGCTTCCTGACCCCGGATGGTCGCCGCATTGTCATCGGCTGGCTGGATATGTGGGAATCACCGATGCCCGAACAGCAGGACGGTTGGGCCGGGATGCTTTCTCTGCCACGTGAGTTAAGCCTGGGCGATGATAACCGTGTGCGGATGAAGCCCGCGGCCGAGGTCGCCGCCCTGCGTGGCCGTTATTATGCGGTCCCGGTGCGCGAGCTGAACAATCAAACCCTGTCTATCGGGGAACATGCCGAGGCGGTTGAAGTGCGGCTGGAATGGGATCTCAACGCCTCTTCGGCGGAGCAATATGGTCTTGCGTTAGGCGACGGGCTGCGAATTTACGTCGACAATCAGGCCCAACGGCTAATTGTAGAGCGTCGTTACCCGGAATTTTTGCTTGAGGGAACACGCAGCATTTCCCTGCCAGCAGACAAGCGACTGTCGCTGCAAATTTTCATTGACCGTTCCTCTGTGGAAGTGTTTGTCAATGCGGGCACCGCATGCCTGAGTAGCCGAATTTACCCTCAGCCTGACAAGCGTGATTTAACATTGTTTGCCCATAACGGCGTCGCTGCCTTAGAAGACGCTGGGTACTGGTCTCTGGACAGATAATTCCGTCCTGATCCGTAACGCCTCTTAGCTGCTGATTTTTTATTTCTGTCAGTCTCTGACTGGCTGCTCTCGCCTGAAATAATGAGACAGAAAAATGGATGAAATATTAACGCCGTTCCACCGGGTTAGTGTGATGAATAGAAAAAATAGGGTTTCGGGAAAAGAAACACTGGCATTGATGCTGTCATTAGCGGCCTTTCCTGCTGCAGCCGAAAACACACCGGACCCGTCAAATGTTTATACCGGGAACTATCAAAGTTATTTTTATGATGAAACGGATAATCACCCTATCCGCACGGCGCCTGCTAAAAAGGAACCTGCGCCGCCGGTCAGCCACGTTTCCTCCTCGCCGGTTACGGTGGACAGGACAGCCGAACACGCCGCATCACCCGTGCCGGCGACCTTATCCCCTGCAGGCGAAAATAACATAACCGACCCTGAACTCAGCAGTAAGGTGGCTATGCCAGCAGATGTCAGCCTGCTGCGTTTAAGACAGGAAGATCCGCCGGTTCACTGGAACAGTATCGGCCGCAATATGGAGGCTGGCGGCTTACACGGCAACATTGGCACACAGATAGAAATTGATGATGTTCGCTGGCGTGATAAGAGTAAAAACAGCGGAAAGTTTAAGCTCGCAACCATACAGGCTTTTTTAAGGCATGATGAGTTACCAAACTGGTACTTTGGTTTCTGGAATGCCCGGGAAGACAGCTATAAAGGCCAGTTCAGCAATCAGAAATACGATGCCACCAATACGATTAATGAGTTTTTTGTTGGCCATATCTTTGAAACCTGGCGAGGTAATATAGGCACAGAAGCCATGATTGGTTCCGAAACGGCCACGAAACGCTGGAAGAATCGTTTTAAAGTCTGGCAGGACCTGCGACTCAGTAATAAATGGAGTCTTGCCGGTTATGCTTATGGCGAATATCAGCCCCAGGGCAATGAACCGGGAAATGGCGATCTTGAACAATATATTTTTGAAACTGAGCCGGCTATTCAATATCGCGTGAATCCGGATATGGGATTGTATTTACGGCCTTATTATTACTATAACCGTCAGGTACGTGAAAACTGGGGTGACATTGTTGAAGTGGAATGGAAAGTAACGGCCGGGCTTTGGCGAAACTGGTATCCGCTTTTAACCTCGCTGTATGTGGGCTTCGGTCAGGACAAAACCGAGAACGCCAGTAACGCCAACGAAGTTTTTTATAATGGCCGCTATAAATTTATCGGTGGCACCCTCAGCTATCCGGTGTTTGGTGAAGTCAGACTCTATGGTGAATTCAGAGCAGAATTTACGAAAGAAGACGGACTCTGGACATATAAAGGTCACTCATGGAATCCCTTTACCGTGGTTGGCGTGAATTATAACTTCTGATATTCAGGTGCAGCATGAAAAAATTAACGTTAGCGACATTCGTCGCACTGCTGACGCTTTCCGTTGGAAATACGCCAGTTTATTCACAACCCTCTAAAGAAACATTACAAAATAAAAGCATTACGCGAATTAATGGCTTTTTTCCACGAGTGGAAGGCTCATTTATTGGCGATCCCATGCCTGTGTATAACAATGGCGAATTTGATATTTTTTATCTTAATGATGTCCGTGGCGGCAGTGACTTAGGCGTGCACGCGATTCATCTGCTGTCGAGTGCCAACTTATATGATTATCAGAACCACTCTGAAGTGATTCCCTACGTCAATAACGTTGACGACCCGGAACTGCTGTTGGGAACCGGATCGATCATTAAAGTCGGCGACACCTGGCATGCCTGGTATACCGCCCACAATGAAAACGTGTTCCCAGTGGAGTCTATTATGCACGCCACCAGTAAAGATCGTCTTCACTGGGTTAAACATCCCAATGACACCCTTCTGCCGGGCAATAAGTATCGCGGTAATGACTTCCGCGATCCTCACGTTGTCTGGATTGAAGAAAAAAAAGAATACTGGATGTTAATTACCACGCGTAGCAACGGCCGAGGGGTTATTGCCCGTTACCGTTCAACCGATTTAACAAACTGGGAAGACAGCGGTATCTTTTTCGATAATGACACTATCACCACGAACGCCAATCTCGAATGTCCGACACTGGTGTTCTTCAACGGGCGTTGGTATCTCAGCTTTAGCGATCAGTGGCCGCTGCGTCTGACACAGTACCGTGTCGCGGATAATCCGGAAGGGCCGTGGCGAAAAACGAATAATTATGTGGTCGATGGCTCAGGTTTTTACGCGGGAAAACTGGTACGCAAAAACGACCGCTTATTCGTTTTTGGTTGGATACCCACCAAAGCAGGAAACCGTGACAGCGGCAATATTGACTGGGCAGGGAATCTGGTTGTTCACGAGTTAATCGCGGAGCCTCAGGGCCAGCTCAAGAGTGTTATTCCGCAGGAATTGCAGACCGCCATCGACGCGAATCCAGGCCCGGTTACCACGCTGACAGAAAGTAAAACGCTAAAAACGACCACACAGTTCGCATCGCTACAGTCCTCTGTGTATCCGCCCCTGCCTAAACGCGCGGTGCTGACTGCCACCGTTGATATTCCCTCTGCCGGCATGGTTATGAGCTTTGGCCTTACTGACGACAGTATCAATAAGGCCGGGCTGAACGTGGTGTTCAATAAGAGCAAAGGGAAAGTTTATTTTTTTAACTCTCCGCTGACCTCAATTCATCAGGACAATGCGGAATCCTGGGTAGATGTTCCGCTTGATGAAAAAATTGAGTTGCGCGTCCTGATACAAAACTCAATTGCTGTTTTTTACATCAACAATAAGGCGGCATTCAGTACCCGGATGTATTCCATGGAGGGGAAACCCTGGAGCATCAGCCTGCCTCAAAACGATCATTTTCACGCGACGTTGAAAATAAAAGAAATGATTTAATGGGATCGTATTATGAAAAAACATCATGCCCTGAGTATTATTTTTGCCCTGCTGTGTCCAACCCTGACCCATGCGAGCATGAGCGTCATGAAGGATTTATCAGGCACCGTTATTGCGGTCGATCCGTGGTCCTATCTGGATGAAGATATCATGTGGACCTCTGCCCGCTCATCAAACCCAGCCGGCGGTCGCGTTCATGGCCAGCTAAAAATGAAATATGCGATTGAGGATAACAACTGGCGTAACAGCCATTTTCATAACGGCAATGACTCACTCACCTTTGTGCAGGGCGTAATGCGTCATGATGCATTACCCGGCTGGTATCTGGCCTTTTCTGAAGGCCGAACCACCAATTATAACGGTACCTGGGAAGACCAGACTTACCTCAGCCAGAATCAGTGGACTCAACTTATTGTCGGCCACGAATATTTCTACAAACGTCTGCGCTACGGCTGGGATGTGATGGGCGGAAGTTCGTCTGTAGAGGACCGCTGGCAGGGGCGCGTCAAATTCTTTACCGATTTACGTTTAACAGACCGCCTCTCATTTTTTAATTATCTTTATCAGCAAATCGATCACCGCCGCAGTGGCGGTTCACAAAATGATCGTGATGTGCGTTCATTCCAGATTGAGCCGGGTGTGCAATATATCATCAACAACACAACGGGCATCTGGTTTCGCCAACAATTCGCCTCGGGAATTTTAGACAGAGAACAATGGGGCGATATAGACGAAAAAAGCTGGACCACATCCGTAGGCGTCTGGCATAACTGGGGAAAACTCTCTACAACCCTCAGCGGGGGATATGGACATTATAAGAAAAATAATGCCCAACCTGAGGATGGTGAAATATTCCAGAACACCCGCAGTCGGTTCCTGAAAGTGTCGATGAATTATCCGCTGACTACGCGCTTTACTGTTTCTGGCGAAGTCACGGGGGCATTGAAAAATCAGAGTGGCAGTTGGGTCACTCAAGGCGATGCGATCACTACCCGTTACACGTTGATGCTGGATTATAATTTTTAAACAGGGGCGTAAATCATTCGCGGTGTAAGGGAACGGATCGTGTTATTCGACACAGCCGGACTTACGCCGCGAACCTGATCCCAATAGTGATAATGATGATAACTCTGAGGTTACGGAGAGATGATGGATAATGAGGCGTTCAGGTCAGTAATATCACTGTATGAAAGAAACGCTGCCGCATTTGCAAAACTGCGCGCCACCAACCTGTCAGAAAAACCCTGGCTGGACAGATTCCTCCATCATGTTCGTCCCAACGGACATATTCTGGATCTGGGATGTGGCAATGGAACGCCGATTGCCGGGTATCTGCTGAGCCGTGGGTTCCGTGTGACAGGCATTGACAGCTCGCCTTCAATGATTGCCCGCTGCAAAGAAACCTTTCCTGAACACACCTGGCAAGTGGCGGATATGCGGGAGCTGCAGTTGGGGCATCGTTTCGATGGTATTCTTGCCTGGGACAGTTTTTTTCATCTCACCCGTGCCGATCAGCGGCAGATGTTTGCCATTTTTTCTGCGCATGCCAGTAAGGGCACCGCACTGATGTTTAACGCTGGCCCGGCGGACGGCGAAGCCATAGGTGAATTTCAGGGTGAGCCGCTTTATCATTCCAGCCTGTCGCCGCTTGAATACGCGTCACTCCTGCAACAGTACGATTTCCATATTGTGCATCATGTTGTCGAGGATCAGCAGTGCAATGGCCGGACATTATGGCTCGCAGCTAAAGATTAATCCTCCCGTTGCCACCCACAACAGCCCTTGTTCGTCGCGTTCTCGCCAGCATCGTGTGTGAGTCTGCGCCAGCAGGCTGATGCCGTCTTATCAGCAAGGGCCTCATTAATCGCATTAATATAAGCCTGTGGCTGTCGGGTTCTGCAACCAGCCCCATTCGCCTGACCGTTAATAATTCGCTATCATCCCTCCCTGCTCACTCCTCAGGCTTACTGATGTCTACGATCGTTGATACTTTTATTGCTCCGCCGTGCCACGAGGCGATAAACATTCTCTATGAGGATGACCATCTGGTGCTGATCGACAAGCCCAGTGGACTACTGAGCCTGTCGGGTAAAAACCCACAAAACCTGGACTCGGTACATCATCGCCTGGTGCAACTGTTTCCTGGTTGCACACTGGTTCACCGGCTGGATTTTGGCACCTCGGGGCTGATGGTCGTGGCGCGAAATAAAACCATTAACGCCGCGCTTTGCCAGCAATTCAGCGCGCGCGCCGTCACCAAGCAATACAGCGCGCTGCTGTGCGGTCATGTAACGGATGAGCAAGGTGTGATTGATGCCCCCATTGCCAAAGATGCGGCCAGCTTTCCACGGATGTCGATTTGCCCGCGCCATGGCAAACCAGCCCGGTCTGGTTACCAGGTTACTGAACGTTTATATCAAAAACGGGATGACGCCACGGCCCTTCCCCTGACGCGGGTGACGCTGAGCCCGGAAACCGGACGCACGCATCAGCTACGTATTCACTGCCAGCTGTTGGGTCATCCGATTCTGGGCTGTGATCTCTATGGCGGTCTTGATTTGCCGGGTACGCAGCAGACGCCGCGGCTTATGCTTCATGCCAGTGAACTGCACTTTGTCCATCCCGTCAGTGGCAAGCCGTTTCACGCTCGCTGCCCCAGCCCGTTTTAACGTACGTTAATCACACCGCTGTTGCCCGGCCGCCTTGCATTGCGCGGCACCGGCCCTTCGCATCGCACCAGATATCAGTTTATTTCAGCCGTAAGTTGTCCAGGAAGTCTGCGATCACGCTCGCAATCACCTGGCCGTGCGTTTCGAGCGCGAAGTGTCCGGTATCAAAGAAACGAATGTCCGCCGCAGGCAGATCCCGTTTCCACGCACGTGCGCCAGCAGGCAGGAAGAAGGGATCGTTCTTTCCCCACACCGCTAACAATGGCGGCTGATACTGGCGGAAGTAGTTCTGGAACACCGGATACATAGCAACATTTGACGCGTAATCCAGCAGCAGATCGAGTTGAATGTCCGCGTTACCCGGCCGAAGAATTTGCAGCCCTTCAAGCGTGTAACCATCGGGTGAGACACGACTTTTATCCGGCACGCCCTCAAGATATTGCCATTTAATGGAGGCGGGCGTTGGGAAGTCTTGCAGCGCATTGCGGTTCTCCTGAGTCGGTTCCTGCCAGTAGCGCTGAATCGGTTTCCAGCCCTCTCCCAGCCCTTCCTCGTAGGCGTTACCGTTCTGAGAAATAATGGCCGTGATCCGCTCCGGATGACTGACGGCAAGCCGCCAGCCGACAGGTGCGCCGTAGTCGTGCACCATCAGTGCATAGTTATTCAGCCTGAGCTGCTGTGTTAACTGTTCGATAGTCATTGCCAGTTGATCGAAGGTGTAAGCGTACGCGTCCCGCGCGGGCGCTTCGGTAAACCCGAATGCAGGCAGGTCGGGAGCGATCACGTGATAGCGCCCAGCCAGTTGTGGAATCAGGTCTCTGAACATAAATGATGACCCCGCGAAGCCATGCAGTAACAGTATTGTTGGCCTGCTGGGATCGCCCGCTTCGCGATAAAACACCTTGACGTCGCCGACCTGCTCGTAGCGGTATTTTACGCCATCCAGTTGCTGTGCATCGTTAACGTCGTGCGTACGCAAACTGTCTGTCGTCGTAATGGATTTTGAAGCCGCCATGATGTTTCCTTATGGTGTAACCGTTAAAGTTATTATTTGAAGGTTACGATCTTATTTGCTAACCTGTCAAATATGTTTTTAACAGTTACAGGCAGCTATGAATCCCGATCTCAACACCCATGACTTCTTTTTCCTGGCGGATAACCTCGCACTGGACTTTATCAATAGTGAATACGGCGTGGACGAGCAGCGACATGACGGTTTCAGCGACGATCGACGCGTGATGCGCTGGCTGGAGATGGCAGGGATCTGGCCGGATGGCGCGCCTTTACAGGCACCTGATAGGCTGTTACATGAAGCGCGGGCGCTGCGCCATAGTGCACGTGCATTAGTCGATGCTGCGATGAATGGCTTATCTGCGGATCTGACTGTTCTTAACAGGCTCTATAAGGACGGGCGCCCGACGGAGCGACTGGCGTGGGATGATGACGCGCAGCGATACCAGATCGCGATTAGCCACGAGGAGATAAGTACAGCCACCCTGCTTTGGCCCGTGGTCAACGCACTGGTCGAGCTTGTTATCAGTGACAGCTTTACGTACGTGCGCCAGTGTGAAGCACATGACTGTATCCTGCTTTTCCATGACCTCAGTAAATCGCACCGCCGCCGCTGGTGCAGCATGGCGACCTGTGGCAATCGCATGAAAGTCGCGGCGTTTCGATCCCGAAAGCGATCGGATCAGGCTTGATTATGTATCCCGGCTCGCCTGAGGATGCCGGGACGATGTTATCGATGCTCAATACCGATAAATGCGCGGTCAACCTGGCCCAGGGTAATGCGCCCTGCCGCCGCCGTCCGAGCGGCAAACGGTGCGAGCCCTGCGGCGAGAGTGCACAGCACTTTGCTGCAAGGCTCAGCGGTTATCCCGCCTGATTGCAGTCATTACCACATCAGATCATCGGGTACTTTGAAATCAGCATAAGGATCGTCTTCATCCTGCGCTTCCTGACTCAGCGCACTGTTTAAGACGATACTGTTCGCATCACGTTGGGCAATTTTATCGGCAACGCTCGCGGGGATAATGGCGTAATGACTCTCTTCGCTGTTGTCTGCCTGCAAACGCGCAATCGCCAGACGGCCACTAATAAGCTGTGACTGGGTCAGCTTATCGACCATTATCTTTTTAATCAGATTATTATCGGTGAAGTTAAAACCAATATTGCCTTTAGAAATGTCGATTTTATTCATTTCGATCAGCTGCTTCACCTGCGCCTTATATTCTTTTGAAAGCGCGGCCTGTCGGTGTTGTTCATTGAGCTGTTTGTCGCGTTCAAGCTGGGCTTTTTTGTTTTCTTCCACAGCTTCGCGCGCCTCGCGGGCCTGAACACGCGATTTTTTGGCCGTTCTCTGAACCTTGTCCATTTTCTTACTGGTGACCAATCCTGCTTTTAACAGCTGCTCTTGTAAGGTGAGTTTTGCCATCTTCTTCTCTGAATCTGATAAGGAATGGGCGGGATTATACCTGAGGCGGTGTCAGATTGCAGACGCTGATGTGGTGCGCGCTTAAGATCGGGGAGTCAGTTTTACATGTGTAGCGGGTTACTGCGATTCTCCTGGTATGAAAGGTATCGTTGTCGATGCCACCGGCGATGTTGTGATAGTGAGCGAGGTTCCTGCAGTTCACACTATCCGGGCAACGGGTTTATCAAACAGGCTGTGGTCTTCTGCGCCCGTTGTGGTTATCCCGCCACATGTCATTTTATCGGCCTGCGTCAGGTAACGTCCTCAGTTGATACAGGATTTCTTTGTGAATGCGTTCTGTCCTGATTATCCGTAAAGCACCCGCCAGTCAGGAGCATGTTATCCCCTCCCTTCATCGTCACTGCTCTCAACGTCTGCCGTCTGCGCCATCACCGCACTGTCGACACTGAATATCTGATCCGGCAGCGTGAACCCCCGCAGCTCCAGCAGCGCCAGCGGACCTTTTCCGAGTTGTGAGCGCAGCACCCACTGCAGGGTTCGGCCATCCGGCGCGTTGAAGCTCATCATCCACTGACTGCGGTCAAGCTGTTCTCGTTTCCCCTTCTCCAGCCAGCGAATCAGTCCCCAGGTTCCACTGTAGTCCCCGAACAGGCGCGCTCCGGCATTGACCGTGCTCCAGGTCAGCATCGTCCCCGGCCTGTAGGTGTCGCCCGGCCAGCGAAAGCGCTGCCAGTCGGCCATCTGGTTAAAGTAGTGCAGCTTTTGTCCGTCAATGGTCAGCTGAGTTTCCACCACCTGCGGCACAGGACGCGCCTGCAGCTCAAAGCTGATGCCCTGGCTGCCATCGGTGAACAGAATGTCCGACAGCTGGCTCAGCTGATTAATCGCCCGCAGGAAGGCCGGGTTAACGCTCAGCCCCTGGCTGTTGACCCTGTCAGTTATCCACTGACTGCCCTCTTTGTGCAGCACGCCACTGAGTTCCGTGTTCAGGAAGCGCTCAATGCGCCCGCTGTCCCTGCGCACAAACTCCGCCAGCATCGGCAGAGAGGCGTCACTTTTGCTGGCGGCAAACGGGAAACGTCCGCCGAAGGCGGTGTGCCAGTTCGCCACCACGGAGCGGCGCCACTTGTCATTCAGGCTGGCTGCCGACGGCTGAAGTACGGTTTCCCAGGCCCGGGTCAGCGGCTGCACAAACATCGTGTTGCCGAAGCCGCTCCACGCCTCGCCCAGGCTTGCCGACATCAGGCTGCCGTACTGCCGGGTGTCGGTGAGGTCGACGCTTTTGCCCCGGAATACGGTCTGCGCCAGGGTCTGCATCATCGCCTGCGGGTCAGAAGCACCGGCCACCTGCTGCAGGCGCAGACGCACGCGGGTGATGCGGGTCAGATACGTCTGCAGGCTCAGCGAATTGTCAGCCGACATCACATGGCTGCCTTTGTTTTTCCCCAGAAGCTGAAGCAGCGGGCCAAAGGTTTCACCGAGCGGCCCCTGCGGGCCGGAAGCGGACGGGTCAGTCGCGGGGTTGTCTTTCCCGCCTACGAGGTCTTTAGCCGATTTGATGAGGGCGTCCGGGATGCCTTCGCTTTGCTGGCCGGTCTGCCCCTGCCAGGCGAGGGTATTCATCAGGGCAATCAGCGGCGACTGGCGGACATCACTCATCAGCGTCAGCTGGTCGGTAACGTCCGCAATGTTGCTGGCCGGATTCCAGTGCAGGCTGTTGAGGAAGCTCAGCCAGCTGCCGGCAAAATCGCTGAAGTAACGCCGCGTCAGACGCGCCTTCAGGGCTTCCGGCGACAGGTCTGCGGAGACGGCACTGCGGCTGTCGCTCAGCACCCAGTCGATTTCATCCCGGCGCGAACGTGCGGCATTTTCGACAGCCTGCTGAATGCCCCCTTCCCAGGCCTGGCGGGTGAACATGCCCGGTACCACTTCCCCGGTGGTGAACAGTCGCCGCGCATCGGTACCGCCGGTCATGTCTTCCAGAGAGACATCGGCGAAGTGACGACGCACGGATTTGAGCATGTTTTCATACAGGGTGCTTTCGGCGTTACGCCGTCCGATTTGCTGTAACAGTACCTGGCGGCTCTGGCTGACCAGCTGCGCATCCGGCGTGATTTTCCACTGTGGCTGTTCAGGCAGTCCGCTGATGTGGAAGGCCCACAGGTCCGGCGACAGGCTCTGCCACAGGGCGGCTGAAATCCCCTGCCGCGCCGGCTGCACGGCCTTCATGGTCCGGGCGTAGAACGCGCCGTCGGCTTTATCCGGACGGGCCATCATCAGCCAGGCTTTCAGCTGGTCATAGCCCGGCTTCGCCAGCGCTGCCCGCTGGTCACTGTCGGGGGCGGCGTTCACCAGCGCGCTGAGCTTCTGCATCAGGGCGGCGTTTGCCGGGTCGCGTATCAGGCGGTTGTTCGCCACGCCGTACCAGGGCAGCATCGCGCTGAGCAGCTGCGTGTTGTGGTCCAGACCGAAGCGCTGATACCAGGGGGCGCCCTCCTGGATGCGGTGCTGCAGGCGGCCGGCCGCGTTACGCAGCGTGTGCAGGGCCGTCAGCTGGTCATCCGATACGGAAGGATGCTCCACCAGGGCATGCGCCTGCTGCGCAACGGAGACAATCTGCTGGCGGTTGACGGCAAACGACAGCAGCAGCCCCGCTCCCCAGGCACCCATGATGGCCATCAGCGTCCCGCCGGTCGCCTGTTCCCACGGCACAGCGACACGCCGGCCGCGTACGCGGGCACAGTCGTCCACAATGCCCTGCCAGGTCACCGGCAGGGTCAGGGCATGGCGTTGTGATTCAGGGCGGTATTTTTCTGTCATGGCAGCGTCAGGAGATTTGACTGCCCCGGACACATCAACGTGGTTATCCCGCGGCAGGCTGAACATCAGGCCGCGCAGCGGCACGCGCTGCTGAGAGGCAGCCAGCCATGGCACCAGTTGCTGAGCCCAGCGGGCGATACCGCCCTCTCTGAGGTGCCAGCCCAGGCGCAGCAGGAAGTCGTGGCTGTTGTTCTCCGCGACCTGGCTTATCCCCTGCGCCCGCAGGGCCGGCAGCATCCGCTCAAGCTGGCGGACGATATCATCTTCGCTGGCGCGCAGTGGGAACGTTGCCCCGACCGCCTGCTCAGGGCGCGTGGCCTGCGGCCAGTCGCTGCTGCACAACTGCCACAGCCAGACCGGGGCGGAGTAGCGCAGCCGTTCGCTGATTTTCTCCAGCCCGCGAAGGTCGTTGTCGCTGATGTGTGGCGTCAGGTTAAGCGACGCAGGCATGACGCGGACAATCCCGTCCAGCGGGCGCCCGCGACGCAGCCTGCGCAGCGCGGTGTATTTTTCCTTATCGGGTTCAGCGGTGAGGCTGCCGCCGTAAATCAGCACGGTACGGTTGCCTTCCAGCCACTGATTTTTCTGCAGGCCGGGAACCAGCTGTTCGATTGCGGCTTCGTCGCCGGTGATTAACAGCAGGCGGACTTTATGGCGCCAGAAGAGGTTATAGCGTGTACGTAAATAATTTTTCAGCTTGCGAACTGTCACGAATACAGGGGAATCCCCTTTTTTAGTTTTCTGAGTCAAAAAGGGTCTATTCGTGGTTTGAGCCTTCCCCCTCCGATAAGCTTTCTTACCAAAGAAGTAGGTTGTGATGAACAAAAGTAAAATAAAGAGGAGCAACCCTCCTGTCAGGATCAGTGTGCTAAAAAGCAAAACTGTCTGTAAAACAGAATCAGGCGGAATACCGAACTGAGCAGGATCGTGTTTGAGTATCAGGTAAGCAGTAATTCCCATAATTAAAAAAACAAACAAGATCAGCCACAACTGAAATGTCGAGTTCTTTAGTCCCTGTATGATACGTTCCACTAATTTCTTTTCTCCCTACACGAAACGACTTAACACTACAGCCCTCATAACTTTTGTGAACCTGACGCTGTGCTATAGCAAAATGTTTTAAGAGGCTTTATTACCCGGATGAATAACTACCCACCAAGGTAGCCCCTCCTTTGAAACACTCATGATCAACTGAGGAAATGGCAATGAAACTGACTGGCCGGCCGCAAGCGCAACTGCGAGCCAGGGGGACGTAACGCCTGTCAATCCTGTTTTCAAATCAATATCCGTAATCTGTGCACTCGCTTCTGCACGAGGAAAGCGCAGCTTATTTTTTGATAACAATGATTGCGTTTTATTTTCAGTCCCCATACCAGAAAACCAAAGAGATTCAATATGTTCAGCATCCGTTTTACCCCATACCAAAGCCTGGCTTGCTGATGCGATTAATGTTTCTGAAGCTTTTGTTTTTTCAGGTCTGTGAAAGAGAACAGCAGTATTTTTATCCAGATCTGCTTCATCTCCGGGACGTAATAGCAACGCTACGGCAGCCTCACCATCGCCATCCGAAACGAACGCCCGGATGCACACAGAGAGAAGAAGCAGTGACTCTATACTCCCAAGATTGTCCAGCCAGTCATCAATATCAGAAAGTCCAAAATGTGGTGATAACCGAATATTACAGGCAGGTAAAAGCGTGACCATCTGTTGATGAAATTCTTTGAGCTCATCCTTTGACAGATAAATATTTGGATCAATCTGTAAAATAACCTGAAGTGGTTTTACTGTTTTGCTCCGGGATAATGCAGCTTTTAATATCGGATCATTCAAAAGCTCCCGAAATCGATTGTGAATAAGCTCATTTGTGGGTAAATAGCTGTCACTAAACTGGGCGATATAACTTACAGATTGTGTTTCTGAATCAACAAATGATGGTAATTTTATCCCCTGTGGCAGCAGAAATTGCTCAGTAAGTGCCCCTGAGGTTACGACATGCGGTAAACGCACACTTGAAGCATCCACAACCAGAAAACATTGCCCACGCTGAATTTCATTCTCGATATCCTGCTCACGCTCATCATCCCACCCATTTGCGGGCCATACTGTCGATAGCCATGCCAGCCAGCGAAGCCCAAACAAGATGATCCACATTGCCGCTGGTGCACTAATGAAGCTATGCCAGAAAAGAACTCCCCGGGCAGGGTTATTAGCAGGCCACAACCAGGATGTAAGAAAACCGCCAATGAACAGAAAAATAAGCAATATGACCAGCCAACGTTTTATTGATGGCTGGCGGGTTCTGTTGGCGGGATCAGGTATCGAGGAAAGATCGACAGGCATTATTGACTCGCGGTCACATTGTTTAGGGATGAGATTAGCTTACATCCGCATGAGCATTGATAATCATGAAAAGCAACGGAGGTCCCTCTGTCTTTCATTTTAGGATGACCTTGCGAAATATAAGATGGGCTGTGCCCTTTGACAGGACAACTGACCGGATCGTTAAGTCGCGCCACACCAATACCTTTAAACTTCATTTTGGTGGAACCAGACAAAACCTGACCACCTCCTGTTGTTTTATCTCCAATACGAATAATGCCTTTCATATTTTACCTCCGTATTTCGCATCCAGCTTCGCTTTGATCTTTTCATTTGCGGATTTCAGCCGTTGGTTTGTCGCGTCATACACTTCCCGCGTCTCATTGGCCAGAACCGTTCGCCAGCGATGTGGCGCATTATTCTCAGCACCAACACTGATTGGGTCGTCCGGCTCTACAGCACATGCATTAGTGACTTCCTGTGACCACTGTGGGATCTTGCTGGTCTGCATGGCAATATAACGGGCGATGCTTTCAACCAGCGCGAAAGGTAAATTCAGCACCAGCAGAAGCCAGTCAGCCCGCGAATCAATTTGTATCAGCCTCTGTAAACCTGCCACATAGCCTTCTTTCTGTTTCTCAACGGGAGGACAAAATAAGACAGTCTCAGCCAGTTCTTCCAGACAATCCTCTTCCATGTAACAGCGGATAAACTCCCAATAAAGTGATAACTCTTCTTTCTGGCCTACGTAACCGAAACTGAAGGTATTCAGGACGGTTTGTTTATCTTCGGTAAGCAGATGTCCGACTATGCAGTAACTGTTCCTCTGCTTGCTGGTTGTGAAGAATATATTATTCCAGGGTACCGTAATGATCCCACCGCTGACCTGATAAATATGTACCAGCTGTTTTTTTCGGTTAAACCTTACCGGGTAGTGCGTTTTTCGGAACCAGTCTTTTAACAAAAATCGAAAAAAATAAAAAATCCCCACCCCACAAATCAAAAAAATAAAAATAAACGTAGGAATATCGCCGCTATTGAAAATAGCAACTTTTGCAATAGCTAAAAGAAAGACTGTAAATAATAGACAAAACGCCATCATAAATGACGCCACATAGCCTTTAGTAGGATAAAATTTATCTATAACCTCCAGGTAAGATGAATTCATTCGTATAACGGTATCCAGATCCAGCACCGTAGCCTCACCAGAAACTTTTCTTCTTTTACCCTGAAAAAAGCGACTCTGTTTCTCATCCCGGGTCAGTGGCCGGTTAAGCTTAAACGGGAAATAAAGGCCGATATCGTGTGAAATTGCCATTATGGACTAACTTCTCCTTGCCAGTTCGTTCCAGAATCAGGGAACCGCTTTGTATTTGGCATCCAGCTTCGCTTTGATTTTTTGATTTGCGAGTTTCAGCCTTTGGTTTTTCGCGTCATACACTTCCCGCGTCTCATTGGCCAGAACCGTTCGCCAGCGATGTGGCGCATTATTCTCAGCACCAACACTGATTGGGTCGTCCGGCTCAACAGCACATGCCTCAATGACTTCCTGTGACCATTGCGGGATTTTACTGGTCTGCATCCCGATATAGCGGGCAATGCTCTCTACCAATGTAAGCGGGAGTAATAATAAGTTGGGGAGCCACTCCAGTCGGGAATCCATCATTATCAACGTCTGTAACCCGGTGATATATCCCTCTTTACGTTTTTCCACCGGAGGGCAATATAGAACAGTTTCAGCCAGTTCTTCCAGACAGTCCTCTTCCATATAGCAGCGGATAAACTCCCAATAAAGGGACAGTCCTGTTTTATTGCCAACATGACCAAAACTGAACGTATTCAGTACCGTTTCATTATCATCTGTAAGAATATGACCAACGATGCAATAACTCACTTTGTGTTTGCTGATGGTAAAGAATATGTCGTTCCAGGGGACAGTAATAATTTCACCACTGACCTGGTAAATATGCACCTGCTGTTTATTCCGGTTAAACCTTACCGGGTAGTGCGTTTTTCGAAACCAATCCCTCAATAAAAAACGCATGCAACAAAAAACCACTCCTCCACAAAAAAAATAAAACAAAAAAAACGAAGGGAGGTCACCGTCATTAAAAATGGTCGTTTTTGCAATCGCAAGGATAAAAGTAACAAACAATATACTAAATGCCATCATAAATGACGCCACATAGCCTTTTGTAGGGTAAAATTTATCTATAACCTCCAGATAAGATGAATTCATCCGTATAACGGTATCCAGATCCAGCACCGTAGCCTCACCAGAAACTTTTCTTCTTTTACCCTGAACAAAGCGACTCTGTTTTTCGTCCCGGGTCAGTGGCCGGTTAAGCTTAAACGGGAAATAAAGGCCGATATCGTGTGAAATTGCCATTATGGACTAACTTCTCCTTGCCAGTTCGTTCCAGAATCAGGAAACCGCTTCGTATTTCGCATCCAGCTTCGCTTTGATCTTTTCATTTGCGGATTTCAGCCGTTGGTTTGTCGCGTCATACACTTCCCGCGTCTCATTGGCCAGAACCGTTCGCCAGCGATGTGACGCATTATTTTCAGCACCAACACTGATTGGATCATTCGGCTCTACAGCACATGCCTTAGTGACTTCCTGTGACCACTGTGGGATCTTGCTGGTCTGCATGGCAATATAACGGGCGATGCTTTCAACCAGCGCGAAAGGTAAATTCAGCACCAGCAGAAGCCAGTCAGCCCGCGAATCGATTTGCATCAGCCTCTGTAAACCTGCGACATAGCCTTCTTTCTGTTTCTCAACGGGAGGGCAGAATAAGACAGTCTCAGCCAGTTCTTCCAGGCAATCCTCTTCCATATAACAGCGGATAAATTCCCAATAAAGAGATAACTCTTCTTTCTGGCCTACGTATCCGAAACTGAAGGTATTCAGGACGGTCTGTTTATCTTCGGCAAGAAGATGTCCGACTATGCAGTAACTGTTCCTCTGCCTGCTGGTTGTGAAGAATATATTATTCCAGGGTACCGTAATGATCCCACCGCTGACCTGATAAATATGTACCAGCTGTTTTTTTCGGTTAAAACGCACCGGGTAGTGCGTTTTTCGGAACCAGTCTTTCAGGAGAAATCGCCCCAGCCAGCACAGGATCGAACCAAAAAATAATAGTAAGAAAAAAAACATAGGAACGTTGCCTTCATTGAAAATGGCTATTTTTGCAACGGCCAAAAGGAAAGTGATAATTAACATACAAAACGCCATCATAAATAACGCCACATAGCCTTTAGTAGGATAAAATTTATCTATAACCTCCAGGTAAGATGAATTCATCCGTATAACGGTATCCAGATCCAGCACCGTGGCCTCACCAGAAACTTTTCTTCTTTTACCCTGAACAAAGCGACTCTGTTTTTCTTCCCGGGTCAGTGGCCGGTTAAGCTTAAACGGGAAATAAAGGCCGATGTCGTGTGAAATTGCCATTACGCGTTAACCTCTCCTTGCCATTTTGTTCCAGACTCAGGGAACCGCTTCGTATTTCGCATCCAGCTTCGCTTTGATCTTTTCATTTGCGGATTTCAGCCGTTGGTTTGTCGCGTCATACACTTCCCGCGTCTCATTGGCCAGAACCGTTCGCCAGCGATGTGGCGCATTATTCTCAGCACCAACACTGATTGGATCATTCGGCTCTACAGCACATGCCTCATTGACCTCCTGTGACCACTGAGGGATTTTGCTGGTCTGCATGGCAATATAACGGGCAATGCTTTCAACCAGTGCGAAAGGTAAATTCAGAACCATCAGAAGCCAGTCAGCTCGCGAATCGATTTGCATCAGCCTCTGTAAACCTGCGACATAGCCTTCTTTCTGTTTCTCAACGGGAGGGCAGAATAAGACAGTCTCAGCCAGTTCTTCCAGGCAATCCTCTTCCATATAACAGCGGATAAATTCCCAATAAAGAGATAACTCTTCTTTCTGGCCTACGTATCCGAAACTGAAGGTATTCAGGACGGTTTGTTTATCTTCGGCAAGAAGATGTCCGATTATGCAGTCACTGATCCTCTGCCTGCTGGTGGTGAAGAATATGTCTTTCCAGGGTACCGTAATGATCCCACCGCTGACCTGATAAATATGTACCAGCTGTTTTTTTCGGTTAAAACGCACCGGGTAGTGCGTTTTTCGGAACCAGTCTTTAAGGAGGAATCGCCCAAAAAAATAAATACTACTACCCGATAGCAGTAACACAAACAAAAAAAATGAAACGTCATCATTATTAATGATAGTGATTTTTGCAAAAGCTATTATTGTGACAACAAACATTATACAAAATGCCATCATAAATGACGCCACATACCCTTTTGTAGGGTA
>Ga0308171_1001748_pt1 | contig 26800 bp, 21 predicted proteins | sample PhyGR1_FD_202135 | JGI IMG/M metagenome (GOLD analysis project Ga0308171, IMG submission 202135) | Phyllosphere microbial communities from UC Gill Tract Community Farm, Albany, California, United States - DLSLSG.R1 | ecosystem: Host-associated > Plants > Phyllosphere > Unclassified | place: USA...
TAGAAGATTTGGAACTGTTATCTGAACATGAATGGGATCACAATTGTAATCATCTTTTACATAAACCACAACTTCACCTCTTGCAAGCCCTGTGAATATGTTAGAATCCTGCCAGTTAATACCATCTAAAGAATATTTGTAAGGTGCTTTTCCGCCCGTTATATTTACAGTAATCGTATTATTGGTAATATCAATCGTAGAAATAACAGGCTGTGGAGCTGCGTTTACTCTTACAAGCTGCATTGTTCTACATGGTCCTGTTGTCAATTGTACCCAATAAAGACCTACCGGAACATTGCTGATAGATTGTGTTGTATCTCCTGTATTCCATAAATAGCTGTCAAATCCAGGTCCTGCGTCTAATGTTGTTTTTTCGTCGATACAAACTGTCTGATCTTTTAAAACAGAAGAATAAACTGGTGGTAAAACTTTAAGGTTTATTTTAGCGATAACAAAACATGTTGCAATATCTGTAATTCTTACATATATAGTAGACGTTGTTGAAATATAATTTGTAACAGGTGTTAAAATTTCATTCGTTCCTGCTAAAGCATCCGCTAAGGTTTTAAAGTATCTCTTTGTAATTGATGATGCCGTCGTTACGTTAGCTTGTGTTAAATCGAATGAAGCAGTTGTAGGTGCACTTTCGATAAAACAAGACTCTAAAGTTGCTTCGGTTGTAGGGATTGCTGCAAAGAATTTTAATGTAATCGGTGCGGAGCCTGTACATCCCAACGGTGTTGTCACTTTTACATAAACTGTCGTAGCGGCGGATACAAAAGAATCAAAATTTACAATTTCATTCGTTCCTGCATTTAGATCTGCTAAGTTTCTATAGTATTTTCTGGTAGATCCGGCTGGTTCTCCAACATTTGCAAGCGATAAGTTGAAAGTTGCCGTTCCTACATTATTATTGTTACAAGATTCGAGAGTCTGAGCATTTGCGGTAAACGGTGATAGATTCAACTGTATTTTACCGTCGGGATTATCGCAGAGAACTCCGGAGTTATCTTTAATTAAAACGGAAACTGTCGTGTTTGCGCTAAATTGATAATTGTTTGGAACTGGAATTGGTGTTCCTCCTACGCTATACGAGAATGTGTAGTTAGCGGGGTTTGTAACGAATTGGCTTTGATAGCTTGTTAAGTTAGCAGTTCCTTGTCCTGTTGTTGGATTCGGGCAGAAAGTATCTGTTACAGTAGCTTGATTAATTGCCACTTTATCTACATAAACTTTTACGTTTTTAATAGAATGTCTCGATCTGTTACCTCCTGTAGAGGCTGAAAAACCAAAATATCCTACCGTCATTGCGGCAGCTGCACCCGCTGGCGCAAAATTCTGGTTGCAGATTACATTTCCGTCAATAGTAATTTTTATAGCCCAACTTTGAGTTCCGGGAACAACCTGACCTGTTACTTCAACGTGTTTATAAGTCGCTCCCTGAAAAGGAAGTGTTGTATTCATATCCGGAGAGTGAAAAGAACTTCCTGCAGTGTTGAAAAACTCAACATTATTACTGTCTGTCGTGTTGGCAACCTGTCCGTATGCCACATGTACTTTACTCATTACAGCAGTTGTAGTGTTGTTGTAAGTATCAAACCCTACAATAAGCCCCACTGCATTCTGTGAAACCCCAAGTCCTGAACCTAATACACTCGCTACAGGAGGATTTTGAAGATACCAAAAGGCAAGACCGTCTCCGTTGGCGGTTTGGTTAGAATCCATTCTGAAATCGAATTCTACACGCCATTTGTCGCAATATTTCAGGTTAATGGGATCATTCAGTCTGATAGAACCGGATTGGTTATTGGTATCGGGAGTCAGCTGTATAAAATCATTGGTAGAACCTACAATTGTCGGCGAAACCATCGTCCATCCTGTTGTAGAGATAGGATTTCCTGTAAGTTGATAGGTTTGGGAAGAAAGAAATTGTGGAATACACATCAAAAAACTTACAACCCAAAAGAGGTAGATTTTTTTATTCATTTATCGGTACGCTTAAAATTAGACGTGTAAAGATATTAAATCCCAGACAATAAATGTGTAATTAATATTAATTTTACCGAAATTGATGTGTAATCTGTAATAAATGATTAGTTAAAAAATGAAATGCTAAATATATTTGAAGAGAATTTAGTTTGATTATAATTTAGAATAAAGAATTGTTTTCGAGATTCTCAAAATAAGTATCAACTTCTAAACTATCTGATGCAGCAGCAGTTACAGCAAGCTTATCACAAAGTTCATTCTCAAAATGTCCCGCATGTCCTTTGATCCAGTGCATTTTAGGCTTGTGCAAGTTGTATAATCCCACAAACTTTTGCCAAAGATCAGGATTTTTTACATTTTTCCATCCTCGTTTTATCCATCCTGCTAGCCAGTTTTGGTTAATAGCGTCCGAAACATATTTACTGTCAGTGTAAACATGAATATCGTTTTCAGAGGACTTCAGTTTTTCTAAAGCGGTGATTACCGCCAACAGTTCCATTCTGTTATTGGTGGTTTTTCTGAAACCTTTAGAGAATGTTTTCTGATAATTTTTTTCAGGAACACGCATGAGAATTCCATATCCGCCTTTTCCTGGATTTCCGCTGCAAGCTCCGTCGGTGTATATTTCTATTCTCAATTTGATTTATAGTCCTTAATATGTTCAATAAATAATTCTAATGTTCTCTTATAAGATTCTAGAACTTTCTTATTGCTGATATGAAGTAAATCTGATGTCGTTGTGCGCTTAATTAAATTTTCAGTAAATAAATTACCATTATCAGTTTCTGAGAAAAGGAGTTTTATTTTTAATTTTAATTCTTGTATGTCAGCTAATCTAGTTTCTAATTGAGATAAATCATCAGAATTCATAAAGCGCTTATCTGTAATACCTGAATTAATATTTTTCAGTAAAAAACTATCTACATCAATAATATAATTCTCAGCTTTTTCTATAAAGAAGTCGGTTGATTTAATTGTTTTCATATCTAATGTTTTTTAAAAAGGAAAATCATCATCATCATCCAAATCATTCATTGAAGATCCTGAAAGTTTAGAACTATCTGGAAGATCAAATGCTGCACCCGGTTGAATGGTTGTTTTAATTTTATCAAAACCACTTGGTTCTCCTGATAATCCTACGTTAGAATTGTAGCCCATTCCTCCATCGAATGCTGCTTCAATATCAGCAAATTTTGCAAAATGTTTTAAGAATGATAAACGAACATCCGCAGTTGCCCCGTTTCTGTGCTTTGCAATAATTAATTCTGCCTGATTTTCAGTTGAGGTTTCCTGACCTTCTTCATCGTTATCCCAAACAGTAATTTTATAATATTCCGGACGGAAAATAAAAGATACAATATCCGCATCCTGCTCAATCGCTCCGGATTCCCTCAAATCTGAGAGCTGAGGTCTTTTTCCAGGGCGGGTTTCAACACTTCTTGAAAGCTGAGAAAGAGCAATTACGGGAACATTCAGTTCTTTTGCAATCGCTTTTAATGAACGCGAAATCATGGAAATCTCCTGTTCACGGTTTCCAACTCCTTTTCCACTGCCTCCGCCGGCTGTCATCAGCTGAAGGTAGTCGACCATGATTATTCTTACACCATGCTGCATGACCAATCTTCGGCATTTTGCACGGAAGTCAAAAATTGAAAGGGAAGGGGTTTCGTCTATATATAAAGGAGCATTTTCCAGTTCGGATACGTTGGAGAATAATCGTTGCCATTCTTCGTCATCCAAAGTTCCTTTTCTTAATTTTTCTGATGAAATTTTTGTTTCGGAAGCAATCATTCTGGTGATCAACTGTACCGAAGCCATCTCCAGGGAGAATAATGCCATCGGGATTTTGTGCCCGACTGCGATATTTCTTGCCATTGAAAGCAGAAAAGCTGTTTTCCCCATCGCCGGACGTGCAGCAATGATGATAAGGTCGGAATTTTGCCAGCCTCCTGTTTCTTTATCTACATCTTTGAATCCTGATGGAACTCCGGAAAGCCCTTCTTTGTCTTTTAAAGATTTTATGGTTTCAATTGCCTGTTTTACTAATGAATTTGCGGTGTCAAATCCTTTTTTAATAGTTCCGTTGGTGATTTCAAAAAATGATTGTTCGGCTTTATCCAACAATTCAAAAACATCTGTTGATTCTTTGTAGGAAGAATCTATAACATTTGCTGAAACATTGATTAAACTTCTTAAAATATATTTTTCAAGAATGACACGCACGTGATATTCGATGTGAGCAGATGAACTTACTCCCATCGTTAATTCAACAATATAATGATCGCCGCCTGCCTGACTTAGTTTTTCAGTTTTTTTCAAATCCTGAATAATTGTCATGATGTCGACAGGGTGGTTGGCTTCGTATAATTTTAAAATGGTAGAAAAAATCACCTGATGTCTTGGGTCATAAAAAACATCCGGCGTAAGCAAGTCTATAGAATGGTCAAGTCCCTTTTTGTCAATCAAAAAAGTACCGATAACCAATCTTTCAAAATCTACTGCATTGGGAGGCATTTTTCCGTCAGCAATTGACAACTCTTTCGCAAAGTTTCCGTTGGTAAGAGATGATAATGTTTCTTTCTGCGCCATTCTGCAAAGATAGTTTTTTTGAAAATCAAATTAAAAATAGTAATCAAGATTATTGTTGATAAGTTTTAAAATCCTATTAGTGAAAGGCTTTATCTCTGTGCATAAAAAAATCACCCCATTACTGAGGTGATTTTTTATTGATAGTGAATATTTTTATTCTCTGTTTTTTACCAATACCCATCCGTCATATTTCGTTTGTGTATTGTTTTTATCGTTTTCATTCCATGTAATGGTGTACCAGTAAGTTCCTGTAATAACTTTCTTGCCACCAGATGTTCCGTCCCATGTGAAGTCTCTGATTTTATCTGCTTTGTACAACATATTTCCGTATCGGTCGTAGATTGTGAAAACTAAGTTTTTCTTGTATGCTAACGCTGAATAATCAATGAAATCATTTTTGTTATCACCATTTGGAGTGATTGCATTCAATAGGTTTGGTACCGTTACCTGAACATCAATTGGTGCACAATCGAAACTGTCTTTTACATATATTTTGTTTTCACCTCTCGGAAGTCCTGTGAATACATTTGAATCCTGCCAGTTAATTCCGTCAATAGAATATTTGTAAGGAGCAGTTCCTCCATTTACTGTAATCGTGAATGAGTCATTTGTAATGTTAATATTTGTAATGACAGGCTGTTCAGAAGAATAAACATTTACAGGCTGTAAAGTCCAGCATGATCCAGTTCTTAAATTCACCCAATATGCACCAACGCCCACATTGGTAATGGATGAAGTTGTTGCTCCGTTACTCCATTCGTATTCGTCGAATCCGGCTCCTGCATCTAATGTTGTTTTATCCTCAAAACAAATTGTTTTGTCTTTCAAAATGGTAGATTTAACCGGAGGGATAACTCTTAGGCTGATTTTTGAAATCGCAAAACATCCGTTACTGTTGAATACTTTTACATAAACAACCCCTGTTGCGGCAACGTAAGAATCCGGACTAGGATTTAATATCTCATTTGTTCCGGCTAATGCGTCTGCATTTGTTTTATAATATTTCTTCGTAGTATCGGTTTGAGCAGTTACGTTTGCTGATGTTAAATCAAATAAAGCTGTTGTAGTATTGGTGGCAATAAAACAAGATTCCAATGAAGCATCATATACTGAAACTACAGGATAGAAGTCTAATAATATTTGCCCCTGCCCTGTACATCCTTGCGGTGTTGAAACTTTTACATAAATCGTTTTTGGAGCTGCAGAAGTATAATTTGTAGTGTTAGTAATTTCATTTGTTCCTGCAGTCAAATCAGCAAGAGAAAGATAATATTTCTTGGTAACATTCGTACTTGTTGGGTATACGTTTGCCGAAGTAAGATCAAAAACTCCGGTTCCTGCGCCATTGTTGTTGCAAGCCTTTATAGTAACGTTCAGTACTGTAAGAGGAGGCAAAAATTGTAATGTTATTTGTGCATTTCCACTACATCCCTGTGTTGTTGACACTTTTACGTAGATTGTTTTTGGTACTGTAGACGAGTATGCAGTAGCTGGTATAATTTCATTTGTACCCGCATTCAGATCTGCAAGTGTAGGGTAGTATTTCTTTGTAGAGGTACCAGAATAAATCGGAGCAGATGTCAAATCAAAAATACCTGTTCCTGTATTGTTGATGTTACAAGCCGATAACGTTACATTAACTAAAGGAAGCGGAGCCAATTTGAACTTAAATCTTCCTGTCTGTCTACATTCGTTTAACGGATTGGTTGGGTCTACAGGATCCTGATATTTGATACTGTAATAATATATGTCGGTTCCGTTCACAACAATTGGCGTGGTGATAGGCGCTGTCCCAAACAATGCATCGTTTGCAGTAGTATGATAAGTAACGTTAAAGTTAAGGTTACCATTCACAATTGAGGCTGTTAATGTGCTGAAATCAAAAGTTGTTGGCAAAGGACACATTGGGATTTCGTTAGGTCCTCCAGCAGGATTTGGAACTCCAGGTGCTACAAATGGATTAGGTGCTAACGTTGGATTCGTAAATGCTGATGATAATGTAGCCGTTCCTCCCCAAGTTAACGAGAATCCACTTGTGTTATTAGAGAAATTATCTACAATCAGATAATAGGTTTCACCTGGTAAAACATCCATATATTTTACAAAACGGTCTGAAGTATTTCCTAAATTATCAGTACCTGCTGCTTCCGAGGTGTCAAGTGAAGTCATATTAAGACCTGTTGGGCCTGTTCCTCCAGAGAATGAACATCTTACAGGAGTTCCTAGATCATCACAGGTTTTATTAGGCCCGTATACAGCCCAGTCATAATCTGCTGATGATGCGGGAGTAATTACAAAGGTTAATGTTCCGGCAGTTTCTATGGTAAATTTGTACCAAACGGAAAAGTTTTCATTATCGGTAAGGCATCCTCCTAAAATTTCCTCTGTTTCTCCTGGACCTGTAGGAGTATAAGAAATACCGGAATTTCCACAAACCGGAATTGCCGTGACGCAATCTGATTGAGAAAAAGCCAATTGTGATAAAAACAGTACAGTCAGTAGTAATAATTTCTTCATAAGTAATTATTTATAAATATTATTAATTCTTCGTTAAGTAAAGAAAACCGCTTGAAAAAGCGGTTTTCTTTAACGTGTTTATATAGATTATTCTCTATTTTTTACCATTACCCATCCGGAGAATTTAAATGGTGTGTTCTTTTTATTGTTTTCATTCCATTCTACAGAATACCAATATGTTCCGGTAGGGACTTTTTTGCCACCTGTAGTTCCGTCCCATTTGTAACCAGTTAATTTATCTGCCTGTCCAACTTTTACTCCGTATCTGTCATAGATACTTAATACTAAGTTTTGCTTGCTGGCTAATGCAGAGTAATCAATCACATCGTTTACCCCATCTCCGTTTGGAGTAATTACATTAACTAAGTTTGGTACTACTACTGTTACGTCTATAGGCTCACAGTCGTAATCATCTTTTACATATACCGTATTGTCTCCTCTCGGTACATTGGTAAAGACATTAGAATCCTGCCAGTTGATCGCATCCATTGAATATTTGTATGGAGCAGTTCCTCCAACTGTGTACACCGTAACCGTATTGTTTTGAATGTCAATACTTCCGATAACAGGCTGCTCTGAAGGATATACTTTTACATTTTGTCTTGTAATACAAGTTCCTGTTTTAAGGTCTACCCAATAGGTACCAACCGTAACATTGCTTATTGTCTGAGTTGTTGCACCTGTACTCCATGTATATCCGCTAAATCCAGGTCCTGCATCTAACGTTGTCGTGTCTTCTATACAGATGATTTTATCTTCAAGTACATTAGAATATACAGGCGGAAGTACAATTAGCGTTACTTTAGCAATTGAGTAACATTGTGTTGTTGCATTCGTTACTTTTACGAAAACTACACCGTTTGGAGCAATATATGTAGTCGGATCAGGAATCGCATTCGTTCCATTTAAAGCATCTGTTAAAGAAGGGTAATATGTTTTAATAATTCCAGATTCAGCAGTTACCGTCGCAAGTGTCAGATTGAATGTAGCAGTTGATGGGTTGGTGTCAATGAAACATGATCTCAAGGTTGCGTCAGTTACTACAATTACAGGACGTAAATTTAATGTAATTTCGGCACTATCATTACATCCCTGTGCTGTTATTACGTTTACATATACTTTTCCTGTGGAAGAAACATATTGAGCAGGATTCAGAATTTCATTCGTTCCTGCAACTAAGTCTGCCATTGTAGGATAATACTTTTTGATTGCTGAAGGATCAGACGGCAATACATTGGCACTTGTCAAATCAAATGTTGCTATGCTTGTACCGTTGTTATTACATCCTAATAATGTTACATCAAGTGCAGTAATGTTTCCAAGCTTAAATTTGAAATTTCCTGTTTGGGTACATCTATTAATAGGGTTGTTAGGATTGGTAGGATCCGTATAGGTAATTCTGTAAAAATATTCCGGAGTGGTTGAATTTACCGAAATTGGTGTTGTTATAGGCGCAGCACCGGTTAAAGCATCATTCTGAGTCGTATGATAGGTTATTGTAAAGTTCGGATTATTGTTAAGGATTCCCGCACTTAAAGTAGTGAAATCAAAAATAGCAGGATCCGTACAGATCGTTACTTCTCTAGGATTCGCAGGATTCGCAGCAGGTACTCCGGGTGCAATAAAAGGATTTGGCTGTACAGCCGGATCCGAAAACGGAGATGCTAATGTAGCCGATCCTCCCCAGCTTAATACGAAACCATTGGTATTTGCAGAGAAGTTATCGATAATCAAATAATAAGTTTCTCCGGCAACTACATCCATGTATTTTACAAAACCATCACCTCCGGCACCTTCCGTAAGGTCAGTCGCTGTCGTGTTAAGTCCTGTTAAAATTCCACTTGCTGTTGATGCGTAAGAACATCTTAATGGTGTTCCCAGAGAACCACAGGCTTTGTTTGGTCCGAAAACAGCCCAGTCATAATCTGCCTGAGCATTTGGAGTAATCAAAAAAGTAAGAGTACCACTGGTAGCAATAGTGAATGTATACCATACAGAATAATGTTCTGATGACAGACATCCTCCTCCTAAAGGATTTTCCTGGACGCTTCCAAAACCACTCGGAGTGTAGGAAATGGCTGAATTTCCGCACACAGCAAGGGCTGAAGTACAGTCCGACTGTGAGTAAAAGAACTGAGCCATTATGCTCAGGAAAATTAGTAAAGTTTTTTTCATGTAGGGGAATTTTTATATTACAAATATAAAAAATTATTAATGTTAATTTAAAGTTTTTAAGGTTTATTTAATAAATTGATACTTATTGTCTTAATATTGCATTTTTCGTAATTTTGGGTTGGTACTTCCTACAATTAATGCAATTAATACGGTCATCGTTCCGCCGAAAATGACGGAGCGTACAACACCTAAAAGTTTTGCAGATAATCCGCTTTCAAACTGTCCCATTTCGTTACTCGACATTATAAATATTGAATTTACACTTAATACTCTTCCTCTTATATGATCCGGGGTTTTCAGTTGTACAATGGTTCCTCTGATTACTACTGAAATTCCATCTAGCATTCCGCTTAATACCAAAAACATAAACGAAAGCCAGTATAAATGTGATAATCCGAAACCAATAATACAAAGACCAAAACCTGTAACCACGGCAAGTAAAACCTTACCTTGATTTTTTCTTAATGGAATAATTGATAAAATGGTGATAATACACATTGAACCAATATCTGATGCCGCATTCAATAATCCGAAACCTTCTGCACCGACTTTTAAAATATCGGTAGCGTACACAGGAATCATCGCTACTGCACCTCCGAAAAGAACCGCAAACATATCCAAACACAGCGCTCCTAGAATTTCTTTTGTTTTAAAAATATAGGAAATTCCTTCACGCATACTATCTATAACGTTAATATTCTCTTTTTTGTATTCAGAATGTTGTTTATTTAACTGAAAAAAGAATAATGATGCCACAAATATCAATGAAATAATTACGACAAGTGCCCATTTTACACCAATATATCCTATTAGAAATCCACCTATAGCGTGCCCGCAGACTGACGAAACCAAAAATGCCGCTTGGTTTAAAGTAATGGCATTCGGCAGATTCTCTTTTTTTACAATTTTCGGAATCATTGAAGGAACAATGGGTCCGATGAAAGCTCTCGCAATTCCTGTAAAAAAAATCACACCATATATATAATAGGTAATCTGATGTCCCGAAAAATGTAATTCAACATTAAAGAAAGCAGGAATCAATAATAATCCGATTAGAAATATATAAGCGAAATTACAGATGAGTAATAATCTTTTCTTTTCATTCATATCGATTACGTGACCAGCGTATAACGCACAGCTCACCGCCGGAATGACTTCCGAAAGTCCGATCAAACCAATAGAAAAAGGATCTTTTGTTAATTGATACACCCACCATCCTAATAAAGTAGCAAGCATTCTGAAGGCTAAAACAATAAAAAATCTCCCGGTGAGAAGATTTCTGAATTCAACATTTTTCAATGTCTGTAGCGGCGTAAACGAAATCATCCGACAAAAATAGCCTCAAATATTCATTTGAGGCTATTAATATGGTATTTTTTTAAATGAAAAATTGAATGATACCTAAAAGATAAAATCTATTTTAGTCTGCTCTTGAAGAGCTTAGTACTAATGCTGCAACACCCGCTGCGCCAATTACAACAGCGCCTGCTGTAATTCTTGCTTTTCTCAAATCTTTTACTGCAGCTACATTAGCTTTTGGAATTGTCACCACTGTACTGTCCTTTTTTCCGGCTGTCCCAATCAAATTATCACCATCTACGTTTCGGAATAATATTTTTTGATTTTCTGAACCGTCCTTCATTGTTACCTTATACATTTTTCCTGCTTCAAGATTAGAATAATCATTTTTGGCAGTATCTTCTGAATATTTTGTAGTAGCACAAGATGAAATTACAAACAGCGATGTTAATAAAGATGATTTTAAAAGTACAGATGCTCTCATTATTATTTTTTAGTTTTCCAAATTTATAATTTTTTTCGAATATACGTTTCCGGAATTGAAAAAATGTGATTAAAGTTTATATATTTCCAATAAATCTGCCACTTTTCTGTCGTTTGCAAGTCTCGGAGTTTTATTTTGCCCACCTAGTTTTCCCTCTGATTTTGCATATTCATTGAAAGCATTTTTCTTTAAACTCGAAATGTGGAGTTGTTGCAGAATATTTCCCGAAATCAGGTCATTATAATAAGTATTGCGTTTTCTTAGCTGATCATCGAGTTCATTTTTAAATAAATCTAAATTTTCAGGTTCTTTTTCAAATTCAATAAACCATTCGTGATAAGGAAGTCCTTCGCCCGGATTTACTTGCGGTGCCAGATGAAATTCTGTAATCTGTGCAGGGAATTTTTCTACAGTCGCCTTTATCGCTTCTTCCACTTCAAAAGCAATCACATGTTCACCGAATGCTGAGGTAAAATGTTTCGTTCTTCCGCTCACTAAAATTCTATGCGGATTTTTATCGATAAATCTTACGACATCACCAATCGAATATGCCCAAAGTCCTGAATTTGTCGTTAAAATTAAAGCATAATCTTTATTAAGCTCAACGTCCTTTACGGTTAATCTTTTCGCATCAGGTTTTCCATATTCTTCCAGCGGAATAAATTCATAGAAAATCCCATGATTGGTTAAAAGCAATAATCCTTCTTTCGTATAATCATCCTGAAACGCAAAAAAACCTTCCGAAGCTGGAAATGTTTGTATAATATCAACTTTTCCGCCCAGTAATTCTTCCATTTTGTCGCGGTAGGGTTCGTAATTTACACCGCCTGTAACAATTAATTGAAGATTAGGAAAAATCTGTTTGATCTTTTTACCATTTTTTTCAATCAGTTTTTCAAAATACATAATCAGCCAGGGCGGAATTCCGGAAATCAACGTCATGTTTTCTTTCTCGGTTTCTTCAACGATTTTATCAACCTTCGCTTCCCAGTCTTCAATCATATTGGTTTCCAAACTTGGCAAACGATTTTTCTGTAAATATTTTGGGATGTGATGCGCCACAATTCCTGAGAGTCTGCCGGTTTTAATCCCGAAAACTTCTTCAAGTTCCGGACTTCCCTGTAAAAAGATCATCTTTCCTTTTACAAAATCGGCGTTGTTTTTTTGAGCGATATAATGGAAAAGCGCGCTTTGAGCTCCTTTAATCTGGAATGGCATTCCTTCTTTAGAAATCGGAATGTATTTTGAGCCGGATGTTGTCCCGGAAGTTTTAGCAAAATATTCCGGAGTTTTTGTCCAGAGAATATTTGCCTGTCCGCGTTTTACTCTCTCGATATATGGCTTAAGATCTTCGTAATCGGCAACTTTTACCTTTTCCTGAAAATCTTTAACCGTTTTAATATTTTCAAAATCATGTTCTCTTCCAAAAAGAGTTTTCTTTGCTGTTTCAGTTAAAGATAACAATAGCTCTTCTTGATTTTTATCTGCATTTTTCTTGAATTCTTCTGCCTTTTGGACGTGTTTTTTTGCCCAAACCAATGCTGCATTTTTCTTTAGGAAGTTTAACATGGTTCAAATTTATAAATAAGTAGAGAATCTGCGAGCATTTTTGAAAAATAAGCAACAAAAAAACCGATGAATGAGTGTACATCGGTTCTTCGAAATTTGATTATGAAAATAACAACTATATGTTGAGTTTATTTATTTGCTTTGTACCTTTTATCAGGAGTACCGTCTTTTTTTAAGTTTTTGTTTTCTTTATATCTTTTGTCAGGTGTTCCGTCTTTCTTCATTTTAGCTGCGGGCTTTGCGGTCTCTACCGTGGCAGGTTTAGCAGATTTTACTGTTTTCGTAGTTTGTGTTGCAACTGCCGGAGCAGTTTGTTGAGCATTTGCAAGTCCAAGTCCTAAAACGATAGACATTGCTGTTAAAAATTTTTTCATAATAGATTTGTTTGTTTTTCTTGAATCAAAGTTATGTAAAAATCGAATTGAAAAATGAAGTTTTTTAAACTTAACTAAAGTTTAGTACAGATTAAAAAAAGATTAAATGTATCTAAGTATCCCTAAAAATAAATCTGCTTCTCCAAACTGGAAAAGCAGATTTTGATTCATTATAAAATTAATACGTTTATCGTGTACAGTTAGCCGTCCACGCTTTACCGTCCTTTAAATATAAAATCTTTAAATCATTGTTATCAATTCTGATATAAGTCGTTGCATTAGAGCCGACCATTACTAAAGTGTTGTCTCCTTGTTGTTGAAATTCAACACCATTCAGATCAGGAATTCCATTTGAGAATGCAAAGTTATATTTTGTTCCGCTTGCAATTTTAGTTACAAATACACTTCCATCATCAGCACTGATATTGTTATCGGCATCAGTATATTTAACACTCCCTCTGTAGGTTCCTGCAAAAAAATCGTTGTTTGCTGGATCGTCATCGTCGCTGCATGATGTGATTGTCGTGACAACAAAGAACATTAATAGGAATACTCCTAAAATTCGGATTACTTTTTTCATAATAATATTTCGTTAATGGTTTCGTAAACTCGGTTATTCAAATCAGATGCCATGTGGTACCTTTAAAATTATTTTAACTTTATAATTTAAAATTTTAGTAAAATATTAAGATCTCCTCGGTTTTTTTTAACTTTGAATGATTATCATCTTATTTTCAAAGAAAAAATTATCCTTACCTTTGTGTAGATCAAACGATTTCGGAAAACTCCCGAAATCGCTTTTGCCGTTTATACTATATTACTTATGCAATTAAAGACCATCAACGAAAAATTCCTTCCTGAGCTGCTTAAGAAAGAATTCGGAAAGGAGATTTTTATTCAATTGGAAAACAATCAACATATTTCTGTAAAAGGAAACGCCGGTTCTTCTGTCTCGGTTTTTGTGGCCGAACTTTTCCTCACGCAAAAAAAACATATTCTTTATTTGGTTGATGATAAGGAAGATGCATTGTATGCGAATGCTGAAATGGAAGATCTTTTAGGAAAAGAAAAAATTCTTTATTTTCCGGCAACACACATGGAGCCATATCAGGTGGAGAAAACACAGAATGCCAATTTGGTGCTTAGAACTGATGTGATCAATAAAATTACTTCGAGTAAATCTCCTAAAGTTATTGTTGCTTATTCCGGAGCGTTGTCGGAGAAAGTGTTGAAGAAAGAAGATTTTAAAGCGATTTCCCATCATATTAAAGTTGGCGATCAGCTTGATTTTGATTTTGTTGATGAATTATTAAATCATTATAATTTTCAGCAGACCGATTTTGTTTCCGAGCCGGGAGAATTTTCTGTGAGAGGCGGAATTGTTGATGTTTTTTCGTTTTCGAATGAAAAACCGTATCGTATCACATTCTTTGGAAATGAAGTTGAAAATATTAAAACGTTTGATATTGAAACACAGCTTTCCGTTGATAAAGTGACCGATTTTCAATTAGTTTCCAATATGAATTTTACCGTCACGGGAAGTCGGGTTTCGTTGCTGCAATTGTTACCGAAAGAAAGTTTTGTAATTTCCAGAAACGGACTTGTCGGAATGCAAAAACTGAAAACATTTTACGAAAAATCGTTGGTGAAATTTGAGACATTAAGCAAAGATATCGCGCACCGATCTCCACAGGAATTATTTATTTCGGATCAGGAGTTTTTATTTGATTATAAAAAATTTAAAACTGTCGATTTTGGAAGTTTCCCTATTGAAGGATTGATTGAGTTGTCTGAAATGAAAATCGATCAGATTCCACAGCCGACTTTTCATAAGAATTTTGAATTATTAATTGAAGATCTTGAAGAAAAACAAAATGAAAGTTATGAAACATGGATTTCGTTTTCCAGCGAAAAGCAAAAGGAAAGGTTAGAATTAATTTTTGAAGAGCTGGAACATAAACTTCCTTTTAAAAGTTTTAAATCTGAACTTCACGAAGGCTTTGTCGATCATGATCACAAATTATTAGTGTATACTGATCACCAAATTTTTGACCGTTATCAACGTTATAAAGCAAAAAATACATTCGCAAAATCTGAGCAGTTAACGTTAAAAGATCTGATGTCTTTGAAAGTTGGAGATTATATCGCTCACATCGACCATGGAATCGGAAAATTCATGGGATTGGTAAAAGTGAATAATGACGGGAAAATTCAGGAATGTTTTAAACTGACGTATAAAAACGGTGACTTATTATATGTAAGTATTCATTCGCTTCATAAAATTTCAAAATATAACGGTCCGGACGGGAAAGAGGTTGTTTTAAGCAAATTGGGTTCACCAACATGGAAATCTTTAAAGCAAAAAACAAAAGCGAAAGTAAAACAAATCGCTTTCGATTTAATCAGATTATATGCTCAGAGAAAAACAGCGAAAGGCTTTGCTTACACTCCGGATTCTTATCTGCAAAATGAACTGGAAGCAAGCTTCCTATATGAAGATACTCCCGATCAGGAAAAAGCAACGATTGATGTAAAACATGATATGGAAGCTGATACAGTAATGGATCGACTGATTTGTGGAGATGTAGGTTTCGGTAAAACGGAAGTTGCGATTCGTGCAGCATTTAAGGCAGCAACCGACGGAAAACAGGTGGCAATTTTAGTTCCGACAACAATTCTGGCTTTTCAGCATTACAGAAGTTTTAAAGAAAGATTAAAAGATTTTCCGGTAAATGTAGGCTATGTAAACCGTTTCAGAACAGCAAAACAAAAATCTGAAACGTTATCTCAATTGAAAGACGGAAAATTAGACATTATTATAGGAACGCATCAATTGGCAAGTAGTTCTGTCAAGTTTAAAGACTTGGGATTGTTAATTATTGATGAAGAACATAAATTTGGGGTTTCTGTAAAAGATAAATTGAAAACATTAAAAGCAGATGTTGATACTTTAACGTTGACTGCGACGCCAATTCCGAGAACCTTGCAATTTTCATTGATGGCAGCGAGAGATTTATCCGTAATCAAAACACCACCGCCAAATAGACAGCCTGTTGATACGCAGATCATTGGTTTTAGCGAAGAAATTCTTCGTGATGCAGTTTCGTATGAACTTCAGCGTGACGGACAGGTTTACTTCATCAATAATAGAATTGAAAACCTTAAAGATATTGCCGGTTTAATTCAACGATTGGTTCCTGATGCTAGAGTAATCACCGGACACGGACAGATGGAAGGAAAGCAGCTGGAAAAAAATGTGCTGGATTTCATGGAAGGGAAATATGATGTTTTGGTTTCTACAACAATCGTAGAAAGTGGAGTAGATGTTCCGAATGCAAATACTATTTTTATTAATGATGCGCAGCGTTTCGGGATGGCAGATCTTCACCAGATGAGAGGTCGTGTCGGCCGTAGCAATAGAAAAGCATTTTGTTATTTGATCACGCCGCCTTATGATATGATGACTTCCGATGCAAGAAAACGTTTAGAAGCGATCGAGCAGTTTTCAGATCTTGGAAGTGGATTTCAGATTGCAATGAAAGATTTGGAGATTCGTGGTGCGGGCGATTTATTAGGTGCGGAACAAAGTGGATTTATTAACGAAATGGGCTTTGAAACCTATCAGAAATTAATGCAGGAAGCATTGGAAGAATTAAAAGATGATGAAGAATTTGAAAATCTTTTCGAAAATGAAGAAGAAAGAAACAAATTATTTAAAACAACGAAAGACGTTAATATAGATACCGATTTAGAATTAATGCTTCCGGATTGGTACATATCGAATACAGAGGAAAGATTATCGCTTTATCAGAAATTAGCTGAGATTGACAATGAAGAAAATTTATTGAAATTTGAATCTGAATTAATCGACCGTTTTGGAGAATTGCCTAACGAAGCCATTAATCTGTTGAAAAGTGTGAGCTTAAAATGGTTGGCGGCAGATATTGGTTTTGAGAAAATTGTCATGAAAAACGGAGTTTTCTTAGGATATTTCCCAAATAATCCTCAGGATAAATTCTACCAGACCGATAAGTTCAGACATATTATCAATTATCTGACACGAAATCCTAAAGAAGCTCAGTTAAAAGAAAAAAGTGGAAAGGATGGAAATCAGTTGATGATGAGAAAGGATAAAGTAATTAATGTAGATGAGGTAAATTATTTACTAAAATCAATTTTGAAAGATAATTGATTCTGGCTTTGTTATAGAATTAACCTTGTTAAATATTTCTCAATTAAAAATCTAAAATCGGAAGTTTTTAGATTTTTTTTGTATAATTTTTACTGATTCTTGTAAATTTTAAATCATTTGTAAGAGAAAATCAATTATATTTGACGGCATTAAAAATCTAATAAAGCATGCTAAAAAAATACATTCTTTCTACGTTTGCGGTAGTTGCATTAGGACTTGTTGTTTCTTGTGATAATACAACCAGTGACCCGCCAAACCAGAACAATACAAACCCATCCGATCCGGCTATCGTTGGCCCAAGAATTTTAAGCAAGATCAACAGTAAAATAAGTGCTACCGAAACAAGAGATCTGGAGGAATATATTACCAATGCGGGTGCACTTTCTCAGGCTATCATACGAGATGCAGCTTCCAGTGATGCTATTACGGCTACGGTGACCTATTCAGGAAGCAAAATTTCGAAAATAAGATATCTGGATAATAAGCCTACACACGTTATTGATAATACATATAATCTCACCTATACTACCGGTAAGCTTACGATGATTACGATGGATCAACCTGTGCTGGGAACTGCAATAATCAACCACAGCGATTTTGAAGTCGTTTATGATGCAAACGGAAAGCTTTACAGAATTGTTGAAAAGAAAAAATTAGGAGGAAGCACAACTTATACACATTATGTTGAATACAAATTCACATTTTCTGCAGATAACGTAGCAAGAATGGATCAGACTTCAATGCTGATGGACGGAGCAAATCCTGACACTACAACTGCAACTACAATGGGGTATGCTTACAGTAATTATGATGATAAAGTAAATCCTTATAATACATTGCCGAAAGAATACTTTATAGTAACGGGTACTATGTTCCCGATCAACTTTAATTCTATTTCTGCGAATAATACAGGAAAGATGACTATTCACGCTCCTGCAGGTCCGGCAATAAGCGTTCCTAAAAGTTATTTATACGATTCTCAGAACTATCCGGTATCAGACCAGGGACAATTAACAAAATATATATATAAAGTATTATAAGTATAATATTTTTTTGATACTTCTATCAGAATTTGAATAAAGTAATGATTTTTATTCAAAAAAAAATTATATTTGTGGAAAAATAAATAAATCCCCCATTAAAATGAAACGACTTTTTTATTTTGTTTTATTGTTAGCTGGTGTTTCTTCATTACATTCTTGTAAAGATTTGGCAGATGAAGACGGAAACCCACTTTTAGATACAAATACAACCACCGGGCTTACAGGGCCAAGAGCTTTACACCAAGAAGTTGATAATTCACATACCATAGCTACCTATTTTTATAACGGGCTGCAGTTATCAAGAGTCTTAACAGACAGCGCATCGGTTACCAATGTAGCATGGAGCGGAAATAAAGTAAGCACGATTGATTTCAAAGGTTTTCTTGATCTTGATGATGATAAGAAATTAGATAAAGACAGTATTGTTTATACACAATTATACACCTATGGTGGTACAGGAAGGTTAGAAACTATTTCAGAAAACCGTTCTTTATACCATAGAATAACAACATCGCCTTTCTCTGTTGCCAATCCGAGTCCGCAGACTTTGTACAAAAGGGTAAAAACGAAATATACAATAGCGTATGCTGCAGCAACTGGGAAGCTGGACTTAATTACAATGGAAAGCGGTCCCGAAGCAACTCCGTTTGTTAATACAGACTATTCAACTACAAAATTTGAGTACATGGGTGATAATGTTGCTCAGTTAATAAAAAATATAGGTCCGATGAATGGAGGCGTACCGGGTACTCCTACGGAAAAATACAGTTACGGATTTTCAAATTATGATGTGAATATCAGTCCGTTTACCTTATTACCGACTGCCTATAAAATCTCAAGACTGATATCAACTAATTACAAAGGTGAAGAAGGCTTGATTTTTTCTCCAAACAGTCCGAGAAGAAAGACGCTTACAGATCTTATGGAGGCGATTCCTGTTCCGCAGGTAGCATCTACAGATTATCGTTACGATCCTCAGACTTACATGACAGTGGGATACACTATAAATTATATCTACAAACCTTTGTAAGAAATAATTTCTCAATAAATATATCAACTCAATCTTTCCGAAGGTTGAGTTTTTATTTTTAATGCCTTAATTTTGCAAAAAATTTCTCAATGAAATATTTAATAGTTGGTCTTGGAAACAAAGGCTCTGAATACGAAAATACACGTCACAATATAGGTTTTAAAGTTGCAGACAAGATTGCTGAAACGTTGGATGTATCTTTTAATACTACAAATTTCGGATGGATGGCAGACGGAAAATATAAAGGAAGAAGAGTATTGGTATTAAAACCGGACACATATATGAATCTTTCCGGAAATGCGTTGAGATACTGGATGCAGAAAGAAAATATTCCTTTGGAAAATGTATTGATTGTTACGGATGATTTAGCCTTACCCTTCGGAACATTGAGAATGAAAGGAAAGGGTTCAGATGCTGGGCACAACGGATTGAAGAATATTAATGAAGTGCTACAGACACAAAATTACGCACGTCTCCGTTTCGGGATCTCTGCAGATTTTTCTGAAGGCAGACAGGTAGATTATGTTCTAGGAACGTGGAATGAAGAAGAAAATAAAACATTGGCGGAAAGAATCGAGAAATTTACCAAAGCTTCTTTGTCTTTTGTTTTTGCGGGAATTAATAATACCATGTCGGCTTTTAACGGGAAATAATCTTTAACTAAAGATTTAGATATTATAAAACCTTCTGAAATGGAGGTTTTATTGTCTGTAAACAACAATGTCTCTTATCACCTTTTTATCAAAGAAATTTCTTTCATTTACAGTAAAGTTATAATTGTGTTCTTCCTGAAAAAATTCTATCTGAGTTGTTGAAGCAGTATCGGGTTTCCATCTGATGACTAAAGTAACCTCTTTGCCGGAATTAATATCCTTATCAGAAAATCTGAATAATGTACTGGGTAAGGTATTATTAGGATCGGCTTTAATATCAGACTTTGCCTTTTTAAACTGCAGTTGGGTCATATCTTTTAGCAATAGAGAAAAAGGCTTTCCTATATATTTTTCTTTATTGATTTCAAATTTTTTGGCATACGCCAGTGTATCACTTACAGGTTTCTGAGCTTTTAAAAATCCGCTGAATAATAAAATAAATCCTACTATCAGGATGTTGATCTGTATTTTCATAAGTTGATCTGCTGCATTTATTTTGAATATCAAAAGTAAGTTTTCCTGAACTTTTTCAGGAATAAATTCGGGAAATGTTTTCACAATTAAATCATAAATTTTAATCAATTACAATTTTCCGAAAGTCTTAAGCACCCTAGTAATGAGTTTTCGGATGATTCCGAAAGGTCAACGCACCCCTGCGACATACTTTCGGAGCTTCCGGAAAGCTCCATGCAGAGGTGCAACAAACTTTCGGGGAAGCACGAAACCTTCCTGCATCCTGCAGGGTGCTTTCCGGAAAATGTCTATATTATTCAGATAAGAGATTTTTCACTTCGCTTTCGCTTCTTTCAGAATGACAGAGATGATGAGAAATATTCAAATAAAAAAACCACCGAAAAAATCGATGGTTCTCAGATGTACTTTTACAATAATTTCCAATCTATCTAACTATAATATGTTGTATTGTAGATAAGGCTAGTAACTGATTATAACCAGGTTACAACACCTGTTTCAACATCGTAATTTGCTCCTACAATTTTTATTTTACCTTCTGTTTCAAGATTTTTAAGGGTAGAACTTTGCTTACGGATGTCTTCAATGGCACTTTTTACATTTTGTTGATTCAGTCTTTCCAACAAAGCATCATTTTTAGATGAGCGCTCTTCTCCATCTTCGATGATATCGTTGATGATAGGATCAAAATGATTAATCAAATGGTTCAGGTTATCCATACCAAGACCTTCAATCTGTGCTGCATCCAGACCTCCTTTTAATGCACCGCATTTTGTATGTCCTAATACTACAACCAGTTTAGATCCTGCCACGTTACATCCAAACTCCATAGAGCCCAGAATATCCTGATTTACAAAATTACCTGCAATTCTGATACTGAATACATCGCCAAGTCCCTGATCGAAGATAAGTTCCGCAGAAGTACGGCTGTCGATACAGCTTAAAACTACTGCAAAAGGCCATTGTCCTTCTCTTGTAGCATTCACCTGCTCCAAAAGGTCTCTGTTTGCCTTCAGGTTGTTTACGAATCTTTCGTTTCCTTGTTTTAAGAATTCAAGGGCTTTTTCAGGAGTAATTGTTGACTGTGTTTCAGAAGTGTGTGCTTTCATATTGTTTATGTATTGAATTTTTAAAGTTAAAAAAAATAATTGATGAGTTACATAGCTCTTTTATGGGTAACTACGATGTGAGAATCTTCATCTCTTTCATAATCTCTGTACGAGGTTCTGAAGCCCAGAAGTTCTACAGTAATGTCTTCTTCTTTCGCCCTGATATTGGCAAAATCCTGAATCATTTCCAGAACATCGGTGGCGATGTATGAAGTGCCTCTTGCATCGATAGTTACGCTTGAATTTGCTTGAATGTTTTTTAATGTTTTTTTGATCGCTGCCTTGTTTAAGAATGAAACTTCCTCGGCAAGCTTAATGGTAATTCCGTCTGCATCATCCAGTTTTTCTTTGCTTAAATAATAGGCTCTCTTCATGTTTCCCTGAAGAATATAGAAAACTGAAATCGCAAGACCGATTCCCACACCTTTTAACAGGTCTGTCGCTACAACTGCCACAACGGTTGCCACGAACGGAATAAACTGGAATTTCCCTAAATGCCAGAAGTGTTTGAATGTAGCAGGTTTAGCCAATTTATATCCCACTAAAAGTAATACCGCAGCCAAAGTTGCCAACGGAATTAAATTTAAAACCACAGGAATCGACAGTACGCAGATTAATAATAAAACTCCGTGAATGATTGCTGATAGTTTGGATGTTGCTCCGGCATTAGCATTAGCAGAACTTCTTACCACAACCGAAGTCATTGGAAGTCCACCGATGAATGAGCTGATTAAATTCCCGATTCCTTGCGCTTTTAATTCAAGATTAGTATCAGTGATTCTTCTTTGTTGGTCTAAACGGTCTGACGCTTCGATACAAAGTAATGTTTCAATAGAAGCTACAATGGCAATCGTTGCGCCCACGATCCACACTTTAGGGTTGGTAAATCCGTTGAAATCCGGCATGGTTACCAAATTTTTGAAATCATCCAACGACTGCGGTACGGGCAAAGAAACCAAATGTTGATTCTGTATTGCCAGTGAACTGCCCATTATTTTGAAAATTTCATTCAGAACAATTCCTGCAACTACGGCAACTAAAGCTCCCGGAAGCATTTTTATTCTTCTTAAGGCATATACTTTATCCCAGGTAATTAAAATGGCAACCGAAACCAATGTTACGATAATTGCCCCCGGATGAATTGCTCCGAATAATTCGCTGAAATATCCGAAATTCAACCCGTTGTCAAAAATTGACTGGTGACCTTCATAATCTTTATCAAAGCCTAATGCATGAGGAATCTGCTTTAAAATGATGATAATACCGATAGCGGCAAGCATTCCTTCAATCACATTATTCGGAAAATAATTGGAAATACTTCCTGCTCTTACAAATCCCAAAACCAACTGAATTAATCCTGCAATAATCCCTGCACAAAGGAAAAGCTCGAATGCGCCAAGATCTGTAATTGCGGTTAAAACAATTGCCGTTAAACCTGCTGCCGGCCCTGAAACCGATATGTTGGAATTGCTGATTGTTCCTACAACCAGGCCTCCGACGATCCCTGCAATAATTCCGGACAATGGGGGTGCACCGGATGCCAATGCAATTCCTAAACATAAAGGAAGGGCCACTAAAAATACTACGAGTCCTGAAGGGAAGTTCTCCTTTATTCCTCCTATTAATGATGTTTTTTTCATGATGTTAAGCTGTGAGAAATAACCGACCTATTTGTCTTCAAATAAATCAATTTAAAAATGGAAAATTTTAATTTTAAAATACAAGGTGTATTCAATATCAAAAAAATGATAGAGAACAGTATCAAAAAAATCTAATGGAAAAAATTATGCCTCCGGAGGCGGAGAAAATATGGTAAGTAAAGGGGACAGATGAAAGGAGTCATCTATCAGTAAGAAAGATCTGTCTTCTAACGAAGGTTCAAAAAATTTCAGATAATCGAAAACATCTAAAGTTTTTGGAAGTGTCTTTTCGTAAACAATAAAAGATGATGGGCTGGAGTGAGGTTCTTCTTCGTTGATAATTACATTCGTTCTCGTAAGATCCCAACCGCATACAGCAGCAATGCCTGGCAGCGCCGTAAAGTTAAGGAAGAACAGTAATGTAAGGATACTCCAAAGTTTCATTTCACTTTCTTTTTTTGAAAAACTATTTCGTTTTTCGGCTCATCACCCAATCAGAACTTGTAAGGTTATAGATTTTCTGGATGTCTTTCAAGATTTTCTCGAAATCGATCTTCAAATCAATAATTTTACCCGTTCTAAGGTCAAAAACCCACCCATGAACAACAGGATACTCGTCTAAAATGTATCGCTCCTGTACGCAAGCCATTTTAACTACGTTGATACACTGCTCCTGAACATTCAGTTCTACAAGCCTGTCATAACGTTTTTCTCCATCTTCAATGGCATCTAATTCTGCCTGATGCAATCTGTAAACATCACGAATGTTTCTCAGCCAAGGATTTAATAATCCTAAATCCTGAGGGGTCATCGCTGCTTTTACACCGCCGCAGTTGTAATGTCCGCAAACAATAATGTGCTTTACCTTCAAATGTTCCACCGCATACTGAATAACAGCAGTTGAACTCATATCTAAAGTATTCACCACATTGGCAATGTTTCTGTGGACGAAAACTTCTCCAGGCTTGGCTCCCATCAATTCTTCTGCTGTAGCTCTGCTGTCTGAACATCCGATATATAAATATTCGGGGTTCTGTGTCTTTGCCAATTCACTAAAGAATTCGGGGTTGTCTGCCAATTTAGACTCTGCCCATTTTTTGTTGTTTTCGAAAATAACCTCGTACGATTGTGACATAATTTAAAATTTATAGTTTTATAATTATTTATTTCGTGTAAATTATTTTCAAAATCAATAGATTAAATCGATAATTATGCAAAAATATAATTTTTACTGAAACGGCAATCATTTTTAACAAAGTTTAATATTAAAATATGCTTAAAATCATACTGATATAAGGGATTAAAAGCTATATCGATGATATTTAACTCAAATATTTACCGTTTATTAAATTAAATCTATATAAAAGTACAAACTATCATTAAAAAAACAATGGAATAGATGGTGAATTTGTAATCTTACCCAAAACCCAGAATATGACCTTTTCACAAAAAACAGGATCCATTAACAGTAGAGTTTTGGTTAGTATGACCTTCCCCGATATATTTTAACTCTGCTTCGGCATCTAGAATTCAAAACTTATTTAACCTAATACAATTTTTATCTTTTGGATTAAAAATTTCGAAATTGGTCTTTTCCGACAATAAAATATTATTCATATAGATACATTTATAATAAATTAATTTATCAGTTGTATAGTCAGAAATTACTGCGTCGTATTCTGTTTTCTGTAAATACCAATGATTGTTTTTATAGCTTATGAAATGAATAGCTCTTACATCCTCTTTATTATATAAGAGCGTGTAAATTCTTAAAACCACATTATTTTTATTTTTAGCTACTGGTTCTATTTTTTCTATTTTATACGAAGCGTCAGAACTAAAATTAATGGTTTTCAAAGATTGCTTATAAATTTTACCCCTATTTATAAAAAAATACATTTCGTTTCCTTGAAACCATTTATTGTAAAAAAGTATATCTAGCTTCCTATCTTGATTTAAATCTATTTTCTTAGAAATAAAGTCAACAGTATCTCTCTCTAGGTTTTGAAAATTTTTAGTAATTTTTTTCTGTGGGAAAATGAAGCTAGAAAAAAATACGAATATTATTAGAAGGCTATTTTTTATTTTTGCAACTATCATATTTAAAAACTTCTTTTAATTTTTTTGTAAATTCTGTTCTTTCATCAATGGCGGTCTGCCCTCCATTTACCAATAAGGTTACTTCTTTGACGTTATCATCATCTGCTACAAGATTTATATCCACAGTATAAAATCCTAGAACTTTTTTTCTTGGAAATGATTTGTATTCTCCTTTTGCATTTGGATATTTACTCTTTAAAACATCTCCTTTTGACAATAATTTTCCTCTAAACCAAAAATAACCACTAGCATCAACAGCATAATGGATATTTTTATTCAATAAATCGGAATTAGTTTTATAATCAGTTCTCCCAAGATACTCAAAATATTGTTTATATCCTGCTTCACCTACTGCTTCTCCACTATGAGTGAGTTGAATAATACCTCTTCCAATAAATGGATAATATTTCTTAGATTTTAAATATTTTAATCCACCTCCTTCAATGGTTGTTGTGAAAAATGCAGATTCTGTATAGGATTGTGCCAAAAAGTGTATTCTCCTTATACAGGTATTAATTTCATATTTATTAAAACATTTATTTAATTCTTCTGTAAATTTTTCATAAGTTTTTTCATTACTAGGAATATTACAATCTGACTTAGAAAATAAATCGTATCCGAATTTTTTCTTTACATATGAATCAGAATCTCTTAATTGTTTTACAATATTCTTTACTTCCTCCACTGTCAAATCACTGTTGCAAAAACACTTCCCACCCTCAAACAATTCAAAAGGTTTCTGTGTTGAGAAATTCTTAGAATCATTTTTGTCATCTCCTTTATAAATCACTTCTCCTTCCGCATCAAGAACCTCTACATGAAAATATAATTTAATCTTTTTATCTTTAGATTTTGCCAAAATGTCTTTCCAGTTTTTCTTTTCTTCTTCCATTTTGGGTTCAAGAGTCATTTCTTTTAAAGCAATGTTTTCCAATGCTCTTAGATTTGAAGTGTCGTACTTATTTTTGGCATCCTCATTTTGGGTAATTTTACCTACGGTCATTTCAAGAACACTTAAAGTCCCTATTTTCTGGTCTTTATCCGCAAGTTGTTTTTCAATAGCTTGTCGTACTTCTACTTTTAGTTTTTTACCAATAAGTCCCAGCGTTTTTACTTTCAAAAAAACTTTTTCTCCCATAGCAAAGCTCTCTTTTACAGGCAAACTCATTACTTTTTTAGTTGTATCTAAAGTGCTTTCTTTCGTTTCCTGCTTAGCAAATCCCACCTCAATAACTTCAGCAGTTATAATTGGTTCTTTTGGTTCTCCGTAAAATATTCCGTTTTTAGCATTAAAAATTATTTCTTTACCGGAAGAAATTTCGTAGCCTTCTTGGGCATAAATTTTATAGCTTCCTCCAATCTCTTCGATAAGATCACCTCCAATGTAAGTTTCTTTACTCATTATTTAGTGGCTTTTGGATTTTTCGGCTGAATTATGCTGTATTTCTTTCTGCGAATGAAATTCGTGATTCTCGGTAGATTGGGTAGAACCTTTTCCATTAATAATGGTTTGTTTATCTTTCTCAATTTTACTTTCCTTATTTCCCTGGATAAACTCCACCATTT
>Ga0308171_1001752_pt1 | contig 26788 bp, 22 predicted proteins | sample PhyGR1_FD_202135 | JGI IMG/M metagenome (GOLD analysis project Ga0308171, IMG submission 202135) | Phyllosphere microbial communities from UC Gill Tract Community Farm, Albany, California, United States - DLSLSG.R1 | ecosystem: Host-associated > Plants > Phyllosphere > Unclassified | place: USA...
CTTGGTCGATTTATACTTTTCCCAACTCGTGGGAACGCTCATTTCTATAGCTTCTGCTATGAATTGATTTTCCTGGGCATCCTTAAATACTTCTGATTTAACTAGTTGGAAATGATAATTATCTCTATCGTCATATAGCTCAACAATCAATCCCGGCAATCCGTGGAACTTATAAGGTCCATCTTGGAAAGGTATTTCGGGCGTGAAAAAAGCAATCCAATCTCTCCCTCCCCAAGTAGCGACTGCTTTTTGCAAGGATAGATTTTTCACTTGTTTTTTTTCGTCGGTAAGTTTCCAATTTTGATGATCATCTGTTCTTAACTTCAGAATTGTATTTTCCAACACATCATATTCATCATAACTGATGCTTCCAATTTTATGCTCAATAATGTTAGATGTGTTCAGCTTCATCTCTTCAGGAATAGGGATATTATTGCTAATTAGAGAGTCGGCAACAAAATAATCTCTCGTGTAGTACAAAACTTTGTCCTTCGTAATATCAAGATTATAATTTTTTTTTGCAGTAAGTTGTGATGTAGAGTCTTTCCTATACTCAATATCATAAATAAAGCGGTGAGTCTGGGCATTTCCCAAAACACAAATTAAAACCATTATTAAAAAACTATTTCTCATCCTTTGATTCATTTATAAACTTCTCCTCCTCTTTGCTAAGAAGGATCTCACCTTTATCAGAATTTAACTGCAAATTATCCCAATAATATTCGTTGATCCTTACTGGGTTTTCCAGTCCATTTTTGTCTGTCTTTGTGAAACTTTTGAAAATAATATCTCTAGAATATTTGTAATCAACCGTCTCATCATCGTATATATTTTTAAAATTTTTGGACGAGACGCTAATCCTCGCAGGATAATATTTGTCACCATTTTTATAATAGTCGAAAATAAATAAACCGTCTCCTAGTTGCCTTTTGACATAGTTACCATCATCGGTTTTGTATGATATCAGTTTTGAATTACTTTGAGTAAAATCTAGCTCAAAATGTGTTATTGCTTTATCTTTCTTATTGTAAATAAAATTTCCCGTGTACATGTAAGCAGAATCTGACTTGATCCTGTAGGAGATTTCTTGTTCATCAGGCGTCTCACTGATTAATCTACCACTCACTTTTGCGTTCCTAATTTTTGAGAGCGAATGCGTACGCCAAAGCCCATAGCTCAGAAACATATTACCAATATTATCGTGAGATATCTTTTGTTTTTTCAATTTTATTTTAGGATTACGAGTCTCTTTTTTTAAATAACGCAGATCATCGATCTGGAGCTGAACAAACTTATCAAACTTATCATTTATGGCTTCTTTTGGATGGTACACTCCATCCTTGCTCCAAAATTTGCCGTCAGCAATTGCTAATAATTTCAATTGGTTATTTTCATATGATTTTTCCTTTATCGTCACATCATAAATAATTGGTTGGTCATAATAGATATTAGAATAATTATCAAATACCGTTTTAAGGATCTTTTGAAAATCTACAGAAACAATTTTCACCTCATCAATATCATTATACTTTGGATGTAGTTTTATTATAGAATCAAAAGGTTTTTCCTCCGATAAATATCCACTTGCATTGACCTCTAATCGATGATGAGTATCCGGCAATAGAGCAAAACCATCATCATTGGTATAATAAATTTTATCATTCGAGATGATTCTGGCGTTTGAGATAGGAGCAAAACTTTCCGAGTCAACAATTCTAATTTTTTGCGCCAAGAAAAAAGTCTGAATAAAAAAGGAAAAGAAAATAATTTTATGCCTCATAGTTTTTTTTTGATATTGCAAAATAATAATAATTCAAGTAACAAAACCGATTGTAAAAAGCTAATTAATTTGTAAATATTGTTTCATTTTTGTTAATTTATTAAAGATTTAAATATTGATTGTTAAAATTTGTTAATGAGTATAAATTTTGATAATCAAAAAACAATATTTCCAGTAAACGCTAGCATTTCTATATATTGGCACAACTTAAGCATGAGAATATTTTTTTTATCTTTATTCAAAATTGGATTTATGCAGAAGACGGTTTACGATAAAAGTGAGTTGCGCAATTTTGTGAATGACAGTATTTCGGGGAAAGTGAAGACGCTTGAGTTTTACCTTAATTTTTCCTTGGAAGCCAGCCGAGACATCAAGAAAACTTCGAAATACGATTCGATAAGAGAAGAAATCCAGGAGGAAATTTATCTTTTGGACAAACAAATGGTGTCGCTGAAAAATATGCAACGCGAAATGCGAAGAGTTTTGAACTCCGTTTCCGATAAAGTGAAACTTGGCTCATTGGTCATCACAAACAAAGCACGCTTTTATATTTCGGTTTCCTTAGGAGAATTTTTCTTCGAAGGCGACCGCTTCTACGCCATCTCGCCAGAAAGTCCAATGGCGCAGACAATGATGGGAATGCAAGCCGGCGATTCTTTTATCCTCAACAGAATTGGGCAGGAAATTGTGGAGGTTTTTTAGAGTGATGGATGATGGAAGTTTTCTGGCGTGAGTCTTATCACTTTGTCCTTTTGCATTGATTCTTGTATCTTTGACTATGGAAAACGCTAAAATTTTAAAAAACATCATAGAAGAGCGTAGAAGCATCTTCCCAAAAGACTACACCGACAAAGAAATCCCTCAACATATTCTTGACGAAATACTAAGCAACGCCGTTCTGGCGCCCAATCACAAGCGCACAAAACCTTGGCGTTTCAAAACTTTCCGAGGCGAGGAAAAGCAAAAGCTTGGATTGGAACTTCAAACAATCTATAAAAATTCGACGGCGGAAGCTCAGTTTCTGCAGAAGAAATATGATGATATAGGATTCAAAATCTCGAAGGCGAATGTGGTGGTTTCAATCGTGGTCAATTTCAGTGGGTTGGTTCCGGATTGGGAGGAGATTTCCGCAGTTTCTATGGCCGTTCAGAATATGTATTTGACTTGCACCGCCAATAATATAGGTTGCTATTGGAGTTCTCCAAAAATTGTTGAGCAACTTAAAGATTCTTTGACCATTGAAGAAAACCAACAATGTTTGGGATTGTTTTATATGGGAAGTTTGGATTAAATGAACATCTACAAGAATTTCAGCGAAGAAGAGTTGCTGATTGCCTACAACGAATTACTGGACAACTCCGGCAAAATCAATCGTGATATGCAGGAAATTCTAACTGAAAGAGGTTATAATGAAGAATTCTTTGCGAAGGCTAATCACAAAAAAGTTCTTGTTAAAGAAAAAGGAAGAATTGCTTTTGAAGTTAATAAGATGGTAGAAAAGGGGAATTTTTTTGAAGAGATAGAACCTACAATTTCATCCGATGTTTTAAATGATGATGAATTGTTTAACTTCATTTTAGCAAAATATATTATTTTTAAAAGCAATCACGAAAACGACAAAGTTGATAAGAAAACTTTGTACAAAAGCTTTGTGGGCTTACTTGTGGGAACTTTCGCAGGAATTTCGTTTCTCTATTTGATTGTAACTTTCCTTCAAGCATTTAGTTTCTTTTTCTTGATTCCAACTTATGTAGTTTGTTATTTGGTTATAAAAAAAATCACAGGCAAAACGCGAGATAATTTGGCCGTTTTTATTTCCACTTTTCTTGCCACGACTTTCTCTGCAATTATTAGTTTTCTATTTACTGAAGGTCTTTTTTAATTTTAAACTTCATCAATGCAAAAAGTTTAAATATTTTGGTCTCGTCGAGATTTACATTTGGAAAACCAACAATGTTTGGGATTGTTTTATATGGGAAGTTTGGAGTAGGCTTAAATTTATTTGTAGGAGACGCTCGTTATCTTTAGTTTTGCGCAAAAACTACAAATAACCTATCCGTGAAAAAGACCTCTATCCTATTTTTCTTATTATTCGTTTGTTTTCTATTTTCTCAAAACAGAGAAGCAAATGACTGCGTCAATTACATTCAAATTTGTGGCAACCAAACCATTACACTCAATCCAAATGGATATGGAGTACAAGAGCTAAATCCTTCGAATGTTTGTCAAAGTAAAGAAAACAATTCTTTATGGTTAAAATTCACAGCTAAAACTACGGGAACGTTAGGATTTGACCTTATTCCGACAAGTAGTGCTATAGATGTGGATTACGATTTCTGGATCTTCGGACCAAACGTCTCTTGTGGTAATATTGGTTTCTCTGTCAGATGTTCTACAACTAATCCGGAAGCAGCCTTTCTTGCCAATAACCATACTGGGATGAGAGATTCTGAACCTGCAGGAGATTTTTCTGAAGGACCGGGAGAATTGGGAGACGGCTATATCAAATCTATGGATGTGGTTGCAGGAGAATCTTATTTTTTAGTCATAGACAGACCGCAGGGCAATGGATCATTCTCACTTAACTGGACAGGAACTGCGATGCTGGAAGATCCATTTGGGACAGCGCCCAATGTTTTTGGGACAGTAGCCCCAATTGATGTATGTAATAGCAGTCTTTTATATGATTTTTCCACCTACAGCCCTAATATTCTAAATAGCAATCCAGAATTCGATATTACTTATTATGCGACATACGAAGATGCAACGTATGATGAGAACAGGATCACAACTCCTATTACACTTAGTAATCATGATTATTATTACAGAATTCAGAGCACGGTCACAGAATGTTTCCGGGTAGAGACAATCAAGGTCACTTGGAAACCTTTGACGTTGAATACGCCAGAACTGAAAGCTTGCAAAACCAGCAATGGTGAAGGTATTTTTAATCTTACTTCGGCAAATCTTACTAGCGAAAGTATTGCAGATATCAAATATTACCTGACATTCCAAGATGCACAAGATCATATTCCAGGAACAGAAATACCAACACCTGGTCTTTATTCTTCAGTAGAAAAATCTGTCTTTGCATTGGTAAAAACAGTTTCCGGATGTGAAAACATTGCAGAGATCATATTAAGTTTCTTCCCACTACCAAATGTTGACGCCAGTCTTTACGATGCAAGCCTTTGTGACAATGACCTCGATGGTTCTGTTAGTTTGAAATTCTCAGACATTACACCAACCATCGTCATCAATCCTACTGATTTTGACGTTTATTATTATTTGTCCACGAGTCCAGGAACTGCATTGACAAATGATTTTACATTCACTGCTGATAGAAAAGTAATCGTAGAAGTGAGAAGTAAAAATGGTTGCCCATCCGTCTTTGGGACCATCAATTTTAAAATTGCACCGCAAATTAAATTAAACCCTGTACAACCAATACAGATTTGCGACTCAGACCGTTCCGGAAATGAATTGGTGGACCTGAACGATTACACTGCCCTATTTACAACACAAGCCACCGCTACAGCATACGAGACACTGGCTGATGCAAAAAAAGATATCAATCGTATTTCTTTTTCACAAGATCTGAAAGTTAATAAAAGTTTTTTCTTTCGCTTTCAAAATAGTGTGGACTGCCCAAGTGTAGGAGAATTAAAATTAATATTCAAGAGTCCAAAAATTTCCAGTCTTTTACAAGATGTTATCATCTGCAAAGAAAACAGCATCGCGCTTGACGCAGGGCCTGGCTTTGATTCTTATGTATGGAGTTCCGGATCCACAAAATCTTCTTCTGGTGCTTTAAAAGTTGGTGATCATTGGGTAGACCTGACATTTGACCGTTGTACCACCAGACAAACTGTAAAAGTAATTGCGGAGGAAGAGGTCATCATTAAAATCCTGGAAATTGACAATGATAGATTGACAGTAACCGTAACTGGCGGAACAGCACCCTACGAATATTCTTTGGATGGTTTTACATGGCAATCGTCCAATATATTCAATCATATTCCGAAAGGTATTCAGCAGATCTATGTAAGAAGTTCCAAAAAATGCATCCCTTCTATACGTGAGTTTTCCAATATTGATCTTGTGAATGTGATCACGCCAAACGGGGACGGCAAAAACGATGTTTTGGACTATTCTGCTCTGCGACTGAAAAACAATGTCACTTTCAAGATCTTTGACCGTTTTGGTAGATTTGTATTCATAGGGAAAGACGGCAATTACATCTGGGATGGGAAAGATGGAAAAAAACTTCTTTCTACAGGCACATTCTGGTACACCTTGGAATGGACAGAGCCCGACACCGAAGTTATTCACAGATATAATTCTTGGATTTTGTTGAAAAACAGATAGATAATACTCAAAACACTTCCTAATTACCACAAAACCCCTAGCCCTGATTGAAGCGGCATCCTTTTTTGCGTGGGAAAAGCTCTGGCAAAAAGATATAGCGGAAAGCAGGTTCCCGGCTCCTGAAAGATCTAATGTCACAATATAATTTTCAAATTGTTACATTATTAGATTTTCAAATTGTTACATTAAAATATTTTTCTATCTTTGCACACTTAATATTTAACCGGGACGTGTTCCCAAAATTTTAAAATTATATGTCAGTAAAAATCAGATTACAAAGACACGGATCTAAAGGGAAACCTTTTTTCCACATCGTGGTTGCAGATTCTAGAGCTAGAAGAGATGGTAGATTCATCGAAAAACTAGGGATCTATAACCCAATTACCAACCCTGCTACAATTGAATTGAACGTAGATTCTGCTGTACAATGGTTGAACAACGGTGCACAGCCAACTGACACTGCAAGAGCTATCCTTTCTTACAAAGGTGCTTTGTACAAAAAACACCTTCAAGGTGGTGTTGCTAAAGGTGCTTTCGACGAAGCTGAAGCTGAAAAAAGATTCGGTGCTTGGTTGGAAAGTAAAGAAGCAAAAGTACTAGGTAAAGTTGAAGGTTTATCTACAGCAAAATCTGACGCTAAAAAAGCGGCTTTGGAAGCTGAAGCTAAAGTAAACCAAGCAAGAATTGACGCTGCTGCGAAAGCTGAAGCTGATGCAAAAGCTGCTGAAGAGGCTGCAAACGCACCTGCTGAAGAAGTTGCAACTGAAGAAACTGCTACTGAAGAACCAACTGCTGAAGCAGAAGGAACTGAAGAAACTCAGGCTTAATTCTTTACAAAAAGATACAATCTCAAAGACACGATAATCTCGTGTCTTTGTTGTTTAATAAAAACCAATTTGTTTCCCCGACCCTAAAGGGAGCAAATTAATTTTGGACTTCGTCGAACCACTTCGCCACGTTTCTTCCACCCTTTAGGGCTGGGGAAAAGAAGAAAATTAATTTTTGAAATAATGAGAAAAGAAGACTGCTATTTTTTAGGAACCATTACCAGAACGCACGGTTTGCAAGGCAACGTCATCCTAAAACTGGACACAGACCAACCTGAAATGTACGATAAACTGACATCGATTTTTTTGGAAATCAATGGTTTGCTGGTGCCCTTTTTTGTTGAAAAACAGCAGTGGCAGAGAGGTGACACAAAAATCCTTTCTTTCAAAAATTCTTCCGAAGCTTTGGTCAACCAAACGATTGGCAAAGGTGTTTATCTTCCGCTTTCTACCCTACCTCCATTGACTGGGAAAAAATTCTATTATCACGAAGTTGTCGGTTTCGAAATCCGTGAAGAGGATGGAAAATCTTGTGGAACTATTGTTTCTATCAATGATATGACGGCTCAGAATTATTTCATCTTGAATCTTGCCGGAAAAGAAATCATCATTCCGCTTATTAAAGATTGGATTCTTGAGGTAAATCGTGAAGAGAAATTCATCAAAATGTTTTTACCGGAAGGTTTAATGGATGTTTTCCTGATTCCTTCGAAAAAGGATGAGTAATTCTTAAATCGAATTCTTCAGACTTTCTATTCTTTCCAACATACTATTAAAAAATCTTTTGCGGTCGCGCTGGCCCGAAAAGCTTAGCGATGTTGAGTTTTTGATTTGATGTTGAAAGAAATTCAGCGCATCGTCACAAGTACTTTGGTCATCCGTCATCATATAACCGAACATATTGTATGGCACGAAAAGTGACGACTTTTCTTCGTTTTTAAATAAAATACTATTGTTAAGAATCAGAATATCGTGGGCGTAGATGTGAAAATTCTTGTTTTCATTTTCTGCTTTTTTCTCGATGTTTTTGATTAATATCTTCAGTTCTTCAAGAATTAATTTTGCCGTTTCCTTGGACAGAATTTCGATTTCTGAATAAAATAGAACTTGGTTTAGAATACTGGAAATGGTCGTGTTGTTCCAGATTTCTGTGACATTCAGATTTTCATACAGGTTTTTCAAATCTTCACTTTTGTCGGAATATCTTTCTAATTTGAAATCATCAAACGGTTGCATAAAGTCTTTTTCGTTCAAGAGATTCATCCAAACAAACAACTTAAATCTCGACAAAACCGAATCCGAAATCGTATAGAAAAACGGAATATCCTTCGCCGAATAATAAACCTCGGTTTCTTTGTTGATTTTAAAATCATTCAGAAGATGTAATGCGTCATCAAAATAATTGAGCAAGTCCGTAACCGTTCTGATGGGTTTGGTTTTCTTCGCAATGATTTGGTTGTCGCCTTCCATAAAACTGTCGAGCGAAATGTTATAGAATTTTGCCAAAACCAGACTTTCTTCCAGAGAAAATTTAGATTTCATCGAGGTTCTTCGATGCGCTGCGTCGTAACTGATGTTGAGAACATTGGCAATCTCATCGTTCAGAGATTTGTCTCCAATCTTGCTTCGAATTTGCTTCAATAAAAGTTCCTGATACATCTTTTGCGATTTTCACAAATTTAGAAAAAATATTAATTCTTTTCCGCATTGACAAGATTAGGTTTCGAATATAATTTTACATCATCATTAAAAGATAAAATTATGAAAACGGAAATACTAGGACTCGCCCTACTTCTTACAACGCTAACTTCTTGCGTCAGTTTTGACAGAAAATTAATCAAAGATGATTTGACAAAGATTTCTGAAAACAACGGGAAATCAATCGAAGGAAAATATCAATTCAAAGGTTATGACAACTCGAGTTCATTACTATCAAAATCAAGCGAATCCATAGGAATTGCAAGGATGTTGGATTTAAAAAATCAAGGTTTGGAAGATTGTGACTTTTTGGAAATCAAATCTAAAAAGTTGGACAGCAAACTTTACGAAATGGAATTCACATTATTCAAAAATGATTCGGTAAAACATTCCTACAAGTTGAACGCCACTTTGAAAAACGGAATCTTGACCTTAAAAAACAAAACGACAAAATGTTCCGGAATCCCCTACTTTCTCGGTGGATGCGAAGTTTCCCAATCCAGAATCGGTTTGACAGCTGATAATAATCTTGTGATTCACAGCTACAACGACAATAATGGCTCTTTCCTTTTTCTAATGTGGGCAGGCCGAACGATTAATTACGCAGAGAAATTCAAACGTATTCAATAATCTTTAAAACATTAATTATGAAAAAGTTACCATACATTCTCATTGCAACCCGATTTCTGCTTGCGCCAATCATCTTCCTTCTGGCTTACTTGGAAATCGAAGAATCTCGGAATTTGATTTTAATATTAATGTACTTAGGATTGTTCACCGATATTTTTGATGGGATCATCGCCCGAAAAGTTGGCGTTTCATCAGAAAAACTGAGACGACTGGACAGCCAAACAGATTTGGTCTTTTGGATATCAATTGGTTTCGCGACGTATTTTCTGAATCCGGAAATCATCCAAGAACATTGGAAAAGCATCACTTTGATTTTCATAATGGAAGCTTTGTGCTACATCGTCAGCATTTGGAAATTCGGGAAAGAAACTTGCACGCACGCTTGGCTGGCCAAACTTTGGGGACTGAGTTTGCTCATCGCTTTCACTTCTCTCATTGGATTTTCTGAGGCTGGTTGGGCATTTTATCTTTGTGTGATTTTGGGTTTCATCTCGCATTTGGATGTTATTTTGATTATTATGATCTTACCGAAATGGCAGTTTGATGTTCCAAGTTCCTATCACGCCTGGAAAATCCGAAACGGAAAAATGTTGAAAAAATCTGTTTTGTTGAATTAAAAATTTCAAATAATTGAGAATTTTAACCATTAATTTTCAATCTAACATCTAAAGTCCAATATCTAATATCTATTTACAACGTTTTTTCGTAAATTTGCACTCACTAATTTTTGATAATGAAACGACAGACAATTAAAGACCTATTAGCAGATTACAAAAAAGTATTACATCACGACATTACCGTTCAGGGTTGGGTTCGGGCTTTCCGTTCCAATCGTTTTATCGCGCTGAATGATGGTTCTACGATTAATAATTTGCAAATCGTGGTTGACTTTGAAAGTTTTGATGAGGAAACCATCAAGAAAATCAATACGGCTTCGTCTTTGAAAATTGTAGGTGAAGTGGTGGAAAGCCAAGGCGCTGGACAAACCGTGGAAATCATTGCAAAAAAAATCACGATCCTGGGCGACAATTTCTTTGAGGAATTGCAATCAACGATTCTTCAGCCAAAGAAACACAGTTTGGAGAAATTGCGTGAACAGGCGCATTTGAGATTCAGAACCAATGTTTTTGGAGCGGTTTTCAGAATCCGTCACTCGGTGAGTTTTGCGATTCACTCTTTCTTTAATCAAAATCAATTTTTCTACATTAACACGCCAATTATCACCGGAGCTGATGCAGAGGGCGCTGGCGAAATGTTCAGCGTTACCAATTTTGACCTTAATAATATGCCGAAAACCGAAGAAGGAGAAATTGATTTTTCTCAGGACTTTTTCGGAAAGAAAACCAATTTGACCGTTTCTGGTCAGCTTGAAGGTGAAACTGCAGCGATGGGATTGGGAAGAATTTATACTTTCGGACCTACTTTCCGTGCAGAAAATTCTAATACGACGCGTCACTTAGCTGAGTTTTGGATGATTGAACCCGAAGTCGCGTTCAACAATCTTGAAAATAATATTGACCTGGCTGAGGATTTCTTGAAATATGTGATTCAATATGTTTTGGATAACTGCAAAGACGATTTGGAATTCCTTGACAAACGTTTCGAAGAAGAGCAGAAATCGAAACCTGAAAAAGACAGAGCCAAAGAAGGCTTGATTGAAAAACTCACAAACGTGGTTGCGAAGCGTTTCAAAAGAGTTTCTTACACAGAAGCGATTGAGATTTTATTAAACTCAAAAGAAAATAAAAAAGGTAAATTCCAATATCCGATTGAGAAATGGGGAACCGATCTGCAGTCTGAGCACGAAAGATATTTGGTGGAGAAACACTTCGAAACGCCAGTTGTCCTTTTCGATTATCCGAAAGAAATCAAGGCTTTCTATATGAAACTGAATGACGACGGAAAAACGGTTGCAGCAATGGACGTTCTTTTCCCAGGAATCGGCGAAATCATCGGAGGTTCTGAAAGAGAAGCAAGACACGATGTTCTTCTTGAAAAAATGAAAGACTTCGGTGTTGATGAGCACGAACTTTGGTGGTATCTTGATACCAGAAAATTCGGTTCTGTGCCACACGCTGGATTTGGTTTAGGTCTTGAAAGATTGGTACTTTTCGTAACGGGAATGACGAACATCAGAGATGTGATTCCTTTCCCGAGAACGCCTAAAAATGCAGAATTTTAAATTCAAAATATCAAAATCCCATTCATACCGAGTGGGATTTTTCATTTCAGAACATTCATAAAAAATTTAAATTCCTTACTTTTGAAAGTATTAAAATAAATCTCAATGAAAAAAATCAGCGTTTACATCCTGACTGTTGCAGCAACATTTTATCTTGGCAGTACTGTCAATGCACAGAACAAAACCGCAGTCCAAAAATCCGTACAAACTAACACGTCAAAAGATGAGGGACTTAATATTTCTTATATGGACAAATCTGTACGACCTCAGGACGATTTCTATAATTATGTCAATGGAGGCTGGATGAAAACCGCCGTAATTCCATCGGACAAACCAAGTTGGGGTTCGTTCAACGCTTTGAGGGAAGATGTGGATGTGGCATCATTGGATATTTTGAACAAAGTACTTTCAGAAAAATTTACTGCTAATTCCGAAGGCGAAAAAATCCAGGCGCTTTATGGAACTTTCATCGATTGGAACAAGAGAAATGCAGAAGCAATCAATCCTATCAAGTCTCAGTTGACAAAAATCGATGCGATTAAAAATGTCAAAGATTTGCAGAAATATTTGATAGAAGCAACACCTTCCGGCGACAATACTTTTTACGGCTGGCGAGTTGGTGCAGATATGAAAAACTCGGTGATGAACGCTGTTTATCTTAGCGGACCAAGTTTAGGTCTGGGCAAAGATTATTATCAAAAAGTAAATGAGGCCAACACGAAAACATTGGCAGAATATAAAAATTATGTTGCCAAACTGGAAACAGTTCTTGGAAACAAAAATCCAGATGCAACAGCTCAGCAAATTGTTGATTTTGAAAAAAAACTGGCGCAAGACCTTCTGACTTTGGAACAAGGCCGTGATGCAAATTTGCGTTACAATCCTAAAACTGTCGAAGAATTAAAACCTTTGGTGAAAAATGTCAATCTACCCGATTATCTGAAAACGGTTGGCGTCAACACCGACAAGGTCATCATTGGAGAATTAAAATATTATCAAAATATGGATTCCTGGATGACGGATAAAAATATTGGTCTCATCAAAGAATATATGAAATATGACCTGTTGAACAACAATGCGGGGAATCTGAATCAGAATTTGGATAATATCCGTTTCGATTTCTATTCCAAATATCTTCAAGGTCAGCAAGAGCAACGTTCTATGGAAAAACGCGGACTTGGTGTCATCAATGGTGTTTTGGGAGAAGCTTTTGGAAAGCTTTATGTTGAGAAATATTTTCCGGCAGAAGCCAAACAAAAGATGGAAACTTACGTGGATTACATCAAAAAATCTTTCAAACTACACATAGAAAATATAGATTGGATGTCTCCTGTGACGAGAGAAAAAGCTTTGGAAAAGTTATCAAAATTCAAAGTGAAGATTGCCTATCCGGACAAATGGAAAGATTATTCTAAGTTAAATCTTCAATTAGCATCCAACAACGGAACTTACTACAATAATCTTCAGAAAATCTCCGAATGGAGTTATGCTAAGAATCTTGATAAAATAGGAAAACCAGTAGATAAAACAGAATGGGGAATGTCGCCTCAAACGGTGAACGCTTATTACAGCTCTTCTAATAATGAGATTGTTTTCCCGGCTGCGATTTTGCAACCTCCGTTTTTCCATTTCAATGCTGACCCTGCGGTTAACTTTGGCGGAATTGGTGGCGTTATCGGTCACGAGATCTCTCACGGATTTGATGACAGCGGTTCTAGATTTGATGGCGATGGAAATTTAAACAATTGGTGGACGGAAAGTGACAGAAAAAACTTTGACGAAAAAGTGGGACAACTCGCAGCGCAATATGATAAATATGAGCCTGTGACAGAAAGTTTTGTGAATGGAAAATTCACAAGTGGTGAAAACATTGGAGATTTGGGCGGAATTAATGTCGCTTACACCGCATTACAGATGTATTTGAAAGACCACGGAAATCCTGGAGAAATTAGCGGTTTGACGCAGGACCAAAGATTTTTTATGAGTTGGGCAACGGTTTGGAGAACCAAATCTACCGACAAGTATATGACCAATCAGGTGAAGACGGATCCGCACTCGCCTGGATATTATAGAAGCTTTGGACCTTTGGTCAATATGGACGCCTTTCAAAAAGCATTCGACATCAAACTAGGTGACAAACTCTATGTAGCTCCTGAGAAAAGAATAAAAATTTGGTAGAACAAAAGCAAAAAACCTTCAGAAAAATCTGAAGGTTTTTTGTTAACTTTTATTAACTCATCAAATATCGTGCTAAACTTGTTGTTTTTTGAAAATTATTTTTTAACTTCGTAAAGTTGATATTAATTGACAAACTCAAACATTATGCTAAAGCAAAATCTACAACTTAGACTCGGTCAAAAACTCGCTCCACAACAGATCCAATTGATGAAGCTGATACAACTTCACACTTTGGAATTTGAAGAAGAACTCGAAAGAGAGCTCGAGGAAAACCCCGCTTTGGAAAAAGTAAATGAAGAGGAAAGCAAAGAAGACGACTACACAGCCGCCGAAGAAGCTTATGAAAACGAAGGAACAGAAAGCATAGAAACGGATTTCGATGTCAACGATTATCTTTATGACGACGAACCAAATTATAAAACCGCCAGCAGCAACTATTCTGCAGACGACGAGGAATTTGACAATCAATCACTTTTAACGGAAGGACAAACGCTTTACGATTATCTTTTGGAACAAATCAGACTATCAACTGTTGAAGAAGAAGATTTGAAAATCTGTGAATATGTGATTGGAAACCTTGATACAGACGGCTATTTGAGAAGAGACATTAAATCTATCGTTGACGATTTGGCATTTTCGCAAGGCATCTATACAACCATTGAAAGAGTCACATATATTCTTGAAAATTATGTTCAGAAGCTGGATCCGCCAGGCGTTGGTGCAAGAGATTTGAGAGAATGTCTTTTGCTTCAAATCGAGAAAAAAGTGAGTTCAAATAAAACTGTAATTCTGGCAGGAAATATTTTGAGAAATCAATTTGATGCGCTTGCCAACAAACATTACAATAAAATCATCCAGAAATACGATATCGAGGAAGAGGATTTGAAAGATGCTTTGGAAGAAATCGCAAAATTATCTCCTAAAGTAGGTGGAAACTTTGATACTCAAACGATTACGATTAATCAAGAAATTATTCCAGACTTTGTACTTCAAGTGAAAGACAACCAGGTTATTCCAACTTTGAATAACAAAAACGCACCTTCGCTTCGAGTTTCGGATGAGTATAAAGAAATTTTAACGACTTATTCTCACGATAAGAAATCGGCTGAACATAAGCAAGCTGCGCTTTTCATCAAGCAAAAACTGGATGCGGCAAAATGGTACATCGATGCGATCAACCAAAGACAGAATACACTTTTACAAACCATTACGGCAATTGTAAAACTTCAAAAAGATTATTTTATTTCTGGCGATGAGAAAAACATCAGACCAATGATCCTAAAAGACGTTGCTGATATTACAGGATTTGACATTTCTACAATCTCGAGAGTTGTGAAAAGTAAATACGCTGACACACCAAATGGAATTGTTTATTTGAAAAATCTATTCTCAGATTCATTGACCAATGATGACGGTGAAGAAGTTTCAACTAAAGAAATCAAACAGCATTTGCAGGAAGCCATCGACAAAGAAAACAAAAGAAAACCTTGCACAGACGATGCTTTGGTAGGAATTCTTAAAGAAAAAGGTTACAACATCGCGAGAAGAACGATTGCAAAATACAGAGAACAACTCAACATTCCGGTCGCAAGATTGAGAAAAGAATTATAATAGACAGAATCCCGAATCAATTTCGGGATTTTTCTTTTCATATCATATAGAATGAATACAGGATTTGAAATATCGTTAACATTCCCTTAAAGTTATTTAGAAAGATTACAAACTGTATTTTTGTGACATTTCTCAATGTTAGTTGGGTCAACTATTTTCTAAATTTGTGGAAATTCAAATAACAAACAGAATTATGGCAGGGATTACGTCTTCTATAGGCAGAAAATATGCTATGGCACTTTCAGCAATGTTTTTGCTGATCTTCTTGGTGATGCATTTGTCCACCAACATGATCTCAATCTTCAGTGAGGATGCGTTCAACGCCGCTTCCCATTTTATGGGATATAATCCGGCGGTTCAGTTTCTGATGCAACCGATTTTGATCTTTGCAGTTGTATTCCACTTCGTAATGGGATTTGTGCTGGAAATCAGAAACAACGGTGCGAGACCAGTGAAATATGCAATGAACCAAGGTTCTGCTAATTCTACTTGGATGTCTAGAAATATGATCATTTCAGGCGCTGTGATCTTAGCATTTATTGCCTTGCACTTTTACGATTTTTGGTTTCCAGAGATCAGCTACAAGTATATCCAAGGTAACAATCCAGACGAAGTAAGATATTGGGAAGAATTGCACCACAAGTTCCACGACCTTTGGAGAGTTGTACTTTACGTAATCGCATTCGTATTGTTAGGTCTGCATTTGGCACATGGATTCCAGTCTTCTTTCCAATCTATTGGAGCAAGACATCCTAAATACACGCCTTTCATCAAAGCGTTTGGAAACTGGTACTCTATTATCATTCCATTAGGATTTATCATCATCGCTATTTATCATTTCGTTACTCAATAATAATAAAATAAATTATGGGTTTAGATTCAAAAATTCCTGCTGGTCCGCTTAAGGATAAGTGGAAAAATCATAAAGATCACATGAACTTGGTTGCACCTAACAACCGGGACAAAATAGATATTATCATCATCGGAACAGGATTGGCCGGCGGTTCTGCTGCTGCAACTCTTGCCGAGCAAGGTTATAATGTAAAGGCATTCTGTTATCAGGATTCTCCTAGGAGAGCACACTCTATTGCTGCTCAAGGTGGTATCAACGCTGCTAAGAATTATCAAGGTGACGGAGATTCAACTTACAGATTGTTCTACGATACGATCAAAGGTGGAGACTACCGCGCCAGAGAAGGTAATGTTTACAGATTGGCAGAAGTTTCTGCTAATATCATTGACCAATGTGTGGCACAAGGTGTTCCATTTGGAAGAGAATATGGCGGACAATTGGACAACCGTTCATTTGGAGGAGTTCAGGTAAAAAGAACTTTCTACGCAAAAGGACAAACCGGACAACAGTTATTATTAGGAGCCTATTCTGCAATGAGCCGTCAAATCGGTAAAGGTAGGATCAAAATGCACAACCGTCACGAGATGCTAGATCTTGTGATTGTTGACGGAAAAGCAAGAGGAATTATCGCAAGAAACCTTGTAACAGGTGAGATTGAAAAACATTCTGCACACGCGGTAGTCATTGCTTCCGGAGGTTACGGAAATGTTTATTTCCTTTCTACCAATGCAATGGGATCCAATGTTTCTGCAGCTTGGAAAATTCATAAAAAAGGAGCGTATTTCGCAAATCCTTGTTATGTTCAGATCCACCCTACTTGTATTCCGGTTCACGGAACGCAACAGTCCAAATTGACCTTGATGTCAGAATCTCTTAGAAACTCCGGAAGAATCTGGGTTCCTAAAAATATTGAAGATTCTGTTGCCATCAGAGAAGGAAGATTGAGACCAGAAAATATCGCTGAAGAAAACAGAGATTATTATCTTGAAAGAAGATATCCTGCATTTGGGAACTTGGTTCCTAGAGACGTAGCTTCCAGAGCTGGAAAAGAGCGTTGCGATGCTGGATACGGAATCGAAAACAATGATACGAAGGAAGGCGTTTACCTAGATTTCTCTACAGAGATCATGAAAAAAGGTAAAGAAGCCGCTATCGAAAAACATATTCATAATCCAACAGATCAGCAGATCTATGATCTTGGGAAAGCTTGGATCGAGGAAAAATACGGTAACTTATTCGTCATGTACGAGAAGATCACCGCCGATGATCCTTACAAAACACCGATGAAGATCTACCCAGCGGTTCACTACACAATGGGTGGCGTTTGGGTTGATTATAACCTTCAGTCTACAATTCCTGGATGTTTCGTAATAGGTGAAGCTAACTTCTCAGATCACGGTGCCAACAGACTTGGGGCTTCTGCCTTGATGCAAGGTTTGGCAGACGGCTATTTCGTTCTACCTTACACGATTGCAGATTATCTTTCTGCAGACATCAGAACTGGAAAGATCTCTACTGATACAACAGAATTCAACAAAGCTGAAAAGGAAATTAAAGAAAAGATCAATTTCTTCTTGACCAATAAAGGAACGCACACAGTCGATCATTTCCACAAACAATTGGGCCACATCATGTGGAACAAAGTTGGGATGGGAAGAACGCCTGAAGGTCTTAGAGAAGCGATCAAAGAGATCGAAGAAGTAAGAAACAACTTCTGGAAAGATGTCCGTGTTCCTGGTGACTCTGACAATATGAATCCAGAATTAGAGAAAGCTTTCAGAGTAGCTGATTTCTTGGAATTAGGACAATTGATGGCGATTGACGCGCTGAACAGAAATGAATCTTGTGGAGGACATTTCCGTGAAGACCATGCAACACCAGAAGGTGAGGCAGAACGTGACGATGTGAATTACAAATACGTTGCAGCTTGGGAATACAAAGGTATGGACATCAATCAATCTGTAGTGCACAAAGAAGACCTTGTGTATGAGAACATTGAAGTTAAAGCAAGAAGTTACAAATAATCTCCATTCAAAAATATATATAAAATGAGTGCAAAAAAAGGCTTAAATCTTACGCTGAAAATTTGGAGACAAAAAAACAATAAAACAAAAGGTCAGTTCGAAACCTATAAGATCTCTGATGTTTCTACGGATTCTTCATTCCTGGAAATGTTGGATATACTGAACGAGCAGTTGATCAACGACGGGAAAGACCCTGTTGCCTTCGATCACGATTGTCGCGAGGGAATCTGCGGAATGTGTTCACTTTACATCAATGGTAGAGCGCATGGTCCAGATACAGGAATCACGACTTGCCAGCTGCATATGCGTCATTTCAAAGATGGCGAAACCATCCACATCGAACCTTGGAGAAGTGCTGCTTTTCCAGTGATCAAAGATTTGGTGGTTGACAGAAGTGCTTTTGACAGAGTAATGGCTGCCGGTGGATTCGTATCTGTGAATACTTCTGGAAACACTTTGGATGCCAACGCAATCCTGGTTCCGAAAGAAGACGCTGACAAAGCGATGGATGCTGCAGCGTGTATCGGTTGTGGTGCTTGCGTTGCTTCTTGTAAAAACGGCTCAGCAATGCTGTTCGTTGGAGCAAAAGTATCTCAGTTCGCATTGTTGCCTCAAGGTCGTGTAGAAGCTACCAGAAGAGTCCTGAATATGGTAAAAGCAATGGACGAAGAAGGATTCGGAAACTGTTCCAACACCGGTGCTTGTGAAGTAGAATGTCCGAAAGGAATCTCTCTAGAGAACATCGCAAGAATGAACAGAGAATATGCATCTGCAAACCTTAAAACTGCAAATCCATAAGCAAGATTTTAGAAGTTAGATATTAGACTTCTTTCAAAATACAAATCCGGTTGAGTTTTTCAATCGGATTTTTTTGTGGATTATAATTTGGGCAGCTTTTCCGTCTTCCGTTCCCAATCTTTTTTGCAGACGATTTCCATCTAAATAGAAATTGAGTTGAAGCAAAAAAGGATTTCCACTCAAGCCGGGCTGCGGATTTCAGTACAGAAGAACATTTGTCAATAAACACAAAGTTTGTCATTCCGTAGGAATCCAGACTGTTGAGATTCCTACGGAATGACAATATGATGTTTATTTGAAATCTGCAAATTTGACTAATCTGCGAGAAAAAAATATTTACAAATCAAAAACACTCGGTCTCTTCATCACAATGCAGTCTTTCACCCAAAGCATAAAAGCCAATCCAAGATAAAACAAAAAGAAAATCCCAGCCGTCGCAAATGTAGAATAAATAAAGAAAACACGCAGTTTCGAAACAGGAATTCCGAGTTTGGTGCCGTATCTCGTGAGCACGCCAAACCATTCTCTTTCCATCTTGTGGCGCATTCCGTTGATTACAATTGGCTCTTTCATTTTGGATTTGTTTACTTTAATCTTGGCTCTTCAACAACTGAAAACCGATACTGCAATTTAAGCATTTTTTCTGAGTGCAAAATGTTTTGTATTGGTAAAGAAAAGCTTGTGTCTGCAAAGCATTTTCGAATTTAACACCTAAATTTTTCCATTCATCCAGGACAGAATTCTTCTCCGATTTCAGCTGTTTATAAAATTCAAAAATGTCATCTACAATTTCTGGATTGTGATTCTTTTGATAGAAATACTTGATGGGCAGAATCGCATTGATGATAATCAAATCGATGAAATCTTTGCTCAACAATTTCTGATTTTCGACAGACGAAATCTTACCAAAATTAAAATGATTATTCCAATATTCCGAAGCTGAAATATTCTCCAAAATCAAGTACAAATCATCAATCGTTTTAGCCTCAATAATCTTCGAAAATAGATTCGGTTGAAAATGATAAAGGTTTGCAAGTTGTGAAAGCCGTATCGTAGGGAAATTTGGAGGCCGAAGTTTTGAGAATTTCGGAGCGATTCTTACTTCATTAATATTAAATTTAATCTTCAGAAAATGAAATTCCCGTTTCCACACTTTCATCATTTCATCTCTTGGTTCGTCCAGAAAATTACAAATCCCGAATAACAAAGCTTCCAACTGAACTTTATTCTGTTTGATTTTCTGAATGACGGAAAAGTCAAGACTTTCAGCTAATTGAAGAAAAATCTCTGCATTCACTTTCAATCCAAAAGTGTAAGCCAATTGTTGAAACAAGACTGCTTCATAGTTGTTTTGATTTTTCTTTAATGATAATTCCAGAGATTCAGATTTGAAATCAAATTTCTTGAGCAAAACTTCTTCTTCAAAAAACAATGGGATTTTATCCTTATCAAACAAATCTTCGCAAGGAATAAACGAATGTTCTTCCCTCAAATTTTGATGCTTCTGAATCAAAGTTTCATCAATATAATCCTTGAGTTCCAAAGTGGGAATCTGCTGATTTTCCAATTCCGGAATATCGCAATCATTGATGTAAACGGCGTGAAGAATCAAATTTCCAAACTCGGGATTTCCGGAATGGTTGTGGAAAAACCAATCGGAAGCTTTGGTGTGAATCTCGATGTTTCCGGCGAAAATGATATCGTCAATTTTAATCTTAGCAAACAGAAAATCAGGTCCTGAATTCTTGTTCCATTCGCCGAAATCTAAGATTTCGATATTCTTTCCATCGACGGAAACAAAATCGAAACGCCGGAATTTTTTAAAATTCCAGAGATATTGTAATATTTCTTCATTCATCGCTTGTATTTGTTTACTACTAATTTAAGAAAAATTTAAACTTGGAAAATAGATTATCGAAAAATCTACGAAATGATAAATATTTATTAAAAAAATCAATAAACGAACAATGGTGAGTAAACTAACAGATAAATGCCATGTCTCTTATGTAAGAAACTTTTTCAAATAAAGAATTTTGGACAATAAGAAAATAATTATAAAGGAAGTAAAATAGACAAAAATTGAATTTAGTATGATATATAAAAATAAGAAAAGAGAATTATTCTCAAAATTTGGAATATCAATGATTTGTAAGGTTTTTGTAAAAATAATGATATGTATGAAGTAGATTCCAAAACTGTGTTTGTCAAGTGATTCTGAAAATTGTGATCGATAGGTGAGCTTTTGACCTATTAGAAAAACACCTAATGCGCTTAACGCAACATTTGGAGATAGATAGTCATAAAAAACCTCTACAAAGGTGTTGCTCCTGTCGGAGGCAATTTGTGTTAAAAAATATGTAGCATTAATACCTGTTATCAGAAAAACCATTCCTATAAAAAGACTTTTTTTATTTGCAACAATATATTTATCAACATAATAACCAAGCAAGACATATCCGATAAATCTACTAAAATATATCAACTCAAAATTAGGAAGGAACTTAATAGTATACGGATTATAAAGCATTGTTACTCCCCAGATTATTAGAAAATATTCGATTTCTCTTTTACTAGATGTTAAAACCCATTTTTTTAAAATTGGAATAAATAGATAAACCCCAATTATTGTATAAATGTACCAAAAATGAAAACTTGCTCCACGAGATAGTGCTTTTACAAAATCCGTCAATAATGAAAGAAAATCTGTCGATGTGATAACATCTATCTTTGACCAAATAAAATAGATGACAGACCAAAATAGTAGCGGATAAAGAACCCTCTTAAGTCTTTTATTAATAAAATCTTTTAAAGTATCTTTATTATTCAGTAGTAAAGTACCAGTAATCATCAAGAATACAGGAACACAAAATCTAACAGATGAGTCAATGAGATTTGCAAGTTTCCAACTGCTAATTTCTATTTTGTGGTATTTGTACAAAAAAGCTCCTGAAACGTGCAATAAAATAACTGAGAATGTTGCAATATTTCTTAAATTACTGATATAAAATTTCATCATTAAGATTCGTAAGCTTAAACCATTTCAGTTTCTCTCTTAAATTTTGCTATCGTCGTTTCATACATTTCGATGTAGATTGGAAGGATATTTTTGAGGTCAAATTTCAGTGCTTGCGTTTTGGCATTCTTTTTCATTTCGGCAAGAAGGTCTTCATTGCTCAAAAGTTTGATGCAGTAATTGGACATCGCTTCCACATTTCCGATTTCAGCCAAGAAGCCAGTTTCACCTTGAATATTAACTTCCGGAATTCCACCGGCATTACTGCTGATTACGGGCGTTTTTGCAGCCATCGCTTCCAGAGCCGCCAATCCGAAACTTTCCTGCTCGGAAGGCAAAAGAAAGACGTCTGAAAGTTGTAGAATTCTGTAAAGGTCGTTGACTTTTCCGAGTAATTTGATTTTACCAATCAACTCTGGATTTTCTTCCAAGAACTGGTTGATTTTCTCCATTTCCGGACCTTCGCCGATAACAATCAATTTTGATTGTACTTTTCTGTTGACATTCTTGAAAATCTCCAAAACATCCTGAATCCTTTTCACAGGACGAAGATTGGAAACGTGAATCAGGATTTTTTCATAATCGCTCGCAAATTGTTCTCTTTGGCAAGTTTTGCAATCTTCATCAAAAACTGAATTGTCAATAAAATTGGTAATCACCTGAATCTCTTTGTAAATATTAAAGAACTGAAGTGTATCTTTTTTAAGACTCTCAGAAACAGAAGTTATCGTATCACTCTGATTGATAGAGAATTCCACAGCATGTTTGTAACTTGGATGTTGTCCAACCAAAGTAATATCTGTACCGTGAAGCGTCGTCACCAATGGCACATCTTTGTGCTCTGCCTTCAACATTTGCTTCGCCGTAAACGCAGCGTAAGCGTAAGGAATCGCATAATGCGCGTGCAAAATATCCAGTTTGTAAAGATTCACAACGCGATAAATCATCGATGATAAGGCGATATCGTAAGGCTGATATTGGAACAGCGGATAAGTCTGAACATTTACTTTGTGGAAGAAAATGTTTGGATTTGTAACGTCCAAACGTGCCGGTAATGCGGAACTTATGAAATGAACTTCATAACCTTTGTCGGCCAGACTCATTCCTAATTCCGTTGCCACAATTCCGCTTCCGCCATAAGTTGGATAGCAAAGTATTCCTATTTTCATTTTAATTTTTGGCTTTTTATTATTTCGTAATAATTCCCAAATTTACTCAATTACAGTCTTAAAATTTTTCGTTTCTGAACTATTTTTTCTATCGGTTTGATTGGTTGGTATTTTAGCGTCAATATCCATTCCCATTCCGTATTTCAAGTTGTCGTTTACCAAAACCGGAAGTCTTCCCCAGATTTTTGTCTGTCCTAAAAGTCCGTTGGCTGTTGCTTTCATCGCGTCATCATTATTTTCGTAAGAAACTAAGACTGTGGAAACTATAGAAATATCAATATCTTTCAAAGCGTAAGGACTTCCAAAAACGTCCATAATGACAGTTTGATTTTTGCTTAAATCTGAAAGAATCTTTTTGCTTGAATCTGATATTTTATAAGGTTTGTAAGCCGTGGAATTATCTTTATGAAAACCAACAATCACTTTTGAGTTGGCTGGAATTGAATTGATTTCTGAAGCTTTTTTCAAAATAATTGTTGTTCCTGTATTTAATTGATTGAGGAAAGTTTCGTAAGACGCTTCTTCCAACGGGACGTAATAATAAGTTTCTTTGCAATCGAGAGGTAACAGTTTTTTGTCATCTTTAAGTAATGTCAAAGCGTTGGAATACATTTTCTGAGCGATTTCGGAATGTGAAGCATTGTTCAAATCATCATTGATATTTTCCGGATTGACGTTCGAATATTGATCAAGACCTAAAAAATATTTGGTCAACAAGATTTTCTTCACGCTCTCCTCTACTCTACTTTGAGAAATTTCTTTATTATCAATCGCTTTCTGAATCAACCTTTTTCCTGTCGCAACATCTTGTGAAAACAACATAATATCATTACCTGCTTTGAAAGCCAACGCATCCAATTCTCCCGCTTTGAATTTGTTCGCCACCGCGCCCATATTGAGCGCATCTGTTATTATCAAACCTTTGTAGCCGTATTTTTCTTTTAAAAGTCCTGTAACAATTTTCTTTGAAATTGAAGCTGGAATTCCTTTTTTGCTTTCAAGACTTGGAACGTAAAGGTGAGCGACCATTACGCCTCCGATTCCTTTGTCCATCAACGCTTTGAATGGTGCTAACTCGGTTTTTTCCAATCGTTCCATATTGTGGGAAACGACAGGCAAATCCAAATGAGAATCTTTATCCGTATCGCCGTGACCAGGAAAATGTTTAATCGCTGTCAAAATCTTATTATCCTGTAAACCATTGGAATAAGCTAAAGCGGAATTCACCACATTATTGACATCAGAACCGAAACTTCTGTTGCCGATAATTGGATTATTAGGATTCGTATTGACGTCCACCACTGGTGCAAAATCCCAATTGATGCCCATTCGCTTACAATCTTCAGCAATTTTGGATGCCATATCGTGAATCAGATTTTTATCCTGAATCGCTCCCAAAGTGATTGCCCACGGATATTTGTGCGCTTTTGCAATCCTCTGGAAAACGCCCCATTCTGCATCCATCCCGATCATCAACGGCACTTTTGATTTGGATTGGAATTCATTGACCAAATTAATTTCTCTCGCTGCATCATCCTGCATTAATATCAGACCACCGATTTTATCATTCAAAACAATGTTTCGGATCTGATTGATGTGTGCCTCATCCTTGTTCGTATATAGTGCAACGATGAAAAGCTGACCGATTTTTTCCTCTTGTGAAAGCGCATTGTAGGTTTTATCAACCCAATCGTTTGCTTTTTTGAGGTCGGAACTGGAAAGATTTTTTGGTTGGTACTGAGGGAAATAAAACTGTGAAATAAAAGTTATTATTATAAGACTTAACCTTTTCATTTTTTTGATATCTAAAATTTAGAAAACTTTCCATAAAGATATTAAATCCGCTGAAAATGGCTATTTTTATGGTCTGTTATTTGTAATAAAATTTATAACGTAAATATTAAACCTATGAAAAAGTTTCTTCCCCTTTTATTATTACTGATTTCCAGTATATTTATCTTCAGCTGTAAAGACGATGACGACGATGTACAAGTACAAGTAGAATATCCAGCAGTTTATGACCTTAATGTAAATTTCAAATTCAACGATACTGATGGTTGGTTTTATGATCAGGCGTTCAACAATCCACTTTTGGATCAGGATTATGTCTTAATCTTTAGACAAGCTGGCACAGAAAACGGAGCTGTTGTTTGGCAACAAATCCCTAGAACATTGTACCTTGATCAAGGCGAATTAGACTATGACTTTGATTTCAGTAAAAATGATTTCCTTATCTATGCAGGTGGAACCTACGATATCAGCACGACACCACAGTATTTGAACAATCAAAGATTTAGAGTAGTTTTAGTACCTGCCGTTTTCGGTAAAAATGCTAATACTGAGGACATCAAGAAAATGTCTTATGAAGAAGTTATCGCAAAATATAATATCGATGACAGCAAAGTTGGGACTTTGTAATCTAACTATCTTAAATAAATTTAAAACCATTTGGAAAATTCTGAATGGTTTTTTTTGTGTTAAAAATAAATAATACTAAATTAGTATGAATTGATATTTTTATTATTAAATTTGTTAACCATTAATCAAAAAAATATTACAATATGTCTATAAAACTTGGTGATACAGCTCCGGATTTTGATGCAGAAAGCAGTCTTGGAAAACTTAATTTTTATGATTACCTAGGTGATTCCTGGGGAATCTTATTTTCACATCCAGCAGATTACACACCAGTCTGCACGACGGAGCTTGGTAAGACATCAGAATTGAAACCCGAATTCGATAAAAGAAATACAAAAGTAATTGCCTTGAGTGTTGACGGAATCGATAATCACAAAGGCTGGATCCTTGACATCAATGAAACTCAAAATACGAAAGTGGAATTTCCTATCATTGCTGATCAGGACAAAAAAGTGTCTGAATTGTATGACTTCATCCATCCCAACGCGAGCGCAAGCCTTACCGTAAGATCCTTGTTGATCATCGATCCAAATAAAAAAGTAAGATTGATCATCACTTATCCTGCTTCCACGGGCCGAAATTTCACAGAGATATTAAGAGTCCTGGACTCTCTACAATTGGTCGACGGTTACGGTGTTGCAACACCTGTTGACTGGAAAGACGGTGACGATGTGATCATTCCACCAGCAGTTTCTCAGGAAGATGCGGAGAAAAAATTCACTAAAGGTGTGAAGGTCATCAAACCATATTTGCGGTATACTCCTCAACCCAATAAATAAATTGAATTAAAACTAAAAAGGTCAGAATTGCTTCTGACCTTTTTCTATTTTATTAATGAAAGTATAATCAAATTAATTGGCAGAGAATACCTCGTTGGAAAATTCGCCATTACTTTTTGGCATTTCTATGATGATATTTCCATTTTCATAATAACCGATCGTGGACTCTCCAGAGCCTAATTTCACTCTGTAAACGTCTTTTTTAGCAGTAGATTTGAATGTTGCGAAAGGCACAGAACTATTTCCATCCACCAAAATAAATTGATCATCAGCAATCTGGATCTTTTGCAATGTCAAATTACCTTTTGTATATCTTTGAGCCGTTGAAGTTTGCGACACTGTTTGCTTCGGCTGAACAACTTCTACAGATCTATCTGTTTCTTGTGGCTTACTTATTTCCTGAGGTTTTGAATCTGCAAGATTTTCAATTTTCGAAGAAGGGTTTGAAACCGGAATTTTG
>Ga0308171_1001754_pt1 | contig 26757 bp, 25 predicted proteins | sample PhyGR1_FD_202135 | JGI IMG/M metagenome (GOLD analysis project Ga0308171, IMG submission 202135) | Phyllosphere microbial communities from UC Gill Tract Community Farm, Albany, California, United States - DLSLSG.R1 | ecosystem: Host-associated > Plants > Phyllosphere > Unclassified | place: USA...
ACGCGTTGCCGGAGCAGCTCTCTCAGCCAGCGCAGCCCGCTGCCGCCCCCAAGGGTGCAGCTGGCGCACCCTTGGCCAACCCGTCAGTCAGGGGTGCAGATTCCGTCGATGCAAGGGTGCAGATTTCGTTGTTCAGGGGTGCAGCTGCTGCACCCAAACCACCAGAGAACCACCATAGAACCACCAGGGGGAGGGGCGCGCGTGCGCGCCCGACCCCGCTCCCACCGGATTGGCAGCCGGGAGAGGCAGGGGAGGCTTACGCCCGCCGCCTTGGCCTCGACCCGATCTCGCTGGCGCAGCGCTTCCGCAAGACGTTCATCGCCTCCGGCAAACGCCTGGCCGATTGGGCGCAACGCTGGGCGCTGTGGTGCGACGAGGATGCCGGGGCCAGGAGGACCACCGCTGCATCCGCCGCGCCCCACGCCGGCCTGCCGGTGGGCCGCATCGAACGCGACGCGCAGGGGCTGACGAAGAGCGACCGCAGCTTTCTGGCCAAATGGGAGGCGAAGATGGCCGCCGACGAACACCCGGGCCAGCTTGAGGAGTTGCTGGGACGGGTCCTGAGCACGGAGGGCAGGGCGGAGCTTCGCCGCCGCCAGGCCCTGACACGAAAGTCACTGGATCGAAAGGCGCCAGAAGATATCTCCCACCTGCTGCAGCCGAGACCATCCCGTCATGAAATCCGCTCCACAGCACGTGGTTGAGCCTGTAGGTTGGCGCTGCGCCGAAGGGGGCTCCGGCGCAGGAGATGACGATGGCGGCCAAGGCCGTTGTGACTGTGACTGCACCGGACAGCGACGATGCTGTTCCGATATCCCGCACCACGCTGACCCTGCCGGTCGGCGCCAGGCCCCGGCCTGAGAAACCCGCGGAGGTGGTGGTGTTCCAAGAAGCCCGGGCGGATTTGCCCCGCCCCTATGTCACCAGCGACGCCGCTGCTGCCGAGGCCAGAAAGGTGGCCCTGCATCAGCGCGAATGGGAATCCCGCGTCCGCGCGCGCACCATCCTGCGGCAGTGGCGCGCGGGCGATCCAGGTGCTGGCGGGCAGGCCATGCTGGCACGGCCGCACAAGGACGTGCCGGTGGCCTTTCTGTCGCCCGACACGCTGGAAGCGGCGCTGACGCGGCGTTTCGCCGACAGCCACCTGATCGACCGCATGTGGGACAATGGCCAGTTGAACGACGGGCAGTATGCCGCCGCCAACAAGCTGCTGCAGCTTTGCGACGATGCCGGCATGCTGGCCTCGAGGGTCGCCATGCTGGGACGCGTTGGCACCGGCTACGTCGAGATGAGCGATGGCATGGCGGCCGCCTGGTACGAATGGCACCGCTGCATGCGACTGGTCGGCCAGCCGGCCGATGAGATGCTGAGCCAGCTCTGCCATGGCACCCTGGCCATCCGTGGCCAGGGCCAGCGGGCGCAGGCGATGCGCGACGGACTGCACCGGCTGGCCCGGCGCTGGGGCATCGATACGGCTTGACGCTCCGGCGGCGAAAACGATAAGCCTTTCGCACCGCCCTAGCTGCGCCCGGATCCTGACGGTTCCGGGCGCTTCGCGTTTCAGGCTCCTGGAATGCCAGCGGTTCACTGGGAAATCCTGAAATGCCCCCTTTGCCGAACGCGCCTGAGGGCGCGTCCCGGGGCGCGCGACCCTTCGCCTCCGCCGAGGATGCGTGGCACTGGACCATGGCCGCCCTGATGGCGCGGCGCGATGGTACCAGGCCCGTCCTCGCGGCCGCACGGGTCGCGCGCCCCTGCCAGCCGGACGAGGTGGTGCGCTGCCTCGACCGGCTGTACCGCCAGCGGCGCATCGACCTCACCCATGTGCGGACCCTGCGCCGCTGGGGCGAGCGCCAGAGAGCGCCGGATCCGGTGCGCCATTCGCGTGATCATCGGACCTGGCGCGAGGCGATCAACCGGCTCAGTTGGCTCTTGCAGCAGCGCGGCATCGTCGTGACGCCGACAGGCGGGCGGATGTGGGCAGAGTGCTGGGCGCTGGACGCTGCCGCATTCAAAGCGAACAGGGCAACGGGGCCCAGAAGCAGCCCGCTGTAACAACGGCCGCAACGACCGTTTGCGGATGAAACGCGGCGCTCAAGGGGCGTCACGCACCCTGTAGCTCAACAGAAAAGACCCCGTTGCGCACCGATCTGCCGCCATCAGCTTCGCTTCGAGATCTGGATCTCTCTCATTCACGTCCTCGAAGACGACAACGATCCCTCCATTCGGAGTTCCGGGCACAGTTGCCGGTCCGGTCCATCTCAAGGCAGCGTTGTGATAAATATTAGGATTGCCTCCAAGCTGCGCCCGGAGAGACTCAAACCTCCATCCAGGCCGAGCAGCAGCTACTCGAAGAGTTGAGAAGGTTAAGCAAGGCGTATTTAATAACGATAATCTCAGAAAATATGAAGATTCTTGATCGTATACTGCATGGCCTTGAGTGTATATTGAACAGTTTTCTTTGGGGACATTCTTCCAGGAAATTGCGAAAGATATTGTTCCACCATCGCTCAAAGCCGTCTCGCACAGCGTCTCTCGCTGGGCCGGCGTTGGCTTCCATTCACGGCCGCCGAATAACTGAGCGACCGCGTTCAGGTCACTCACCTGATTGGTATCCACGAGTTGCTGCATACGCAGCAAGATGGGGTGGGGAGACGCTAGATCGGCAGTGGCAACGTCAAGGTCCGAATGATCGGCACTGCATGACGCAGTTAAGAGAGCGATGCCCACGAGGCGAAACGGCCACTTCCACGGGTTCACTAAGCGCGCTCTTTCCAGAGGATTTGTTCGTCGGAAGACCGCCTGTCCAGCGCCACCTTAAATACGAGTGCCCCAAAGAAAGGGATGAAAGCCGCGCCCATCAACGGAACCCATGAATCCTCTGCGCATCGGCCGCTGATATCCAGACTTAGGCACGCTGTCCAAAAGAGGTAGCCGGATAGGGTTGCCCCCAAGATGCTCCCGGCAAGCGCATAGGCCCACCGAGGCTGAATCCTAATCGAAGCAAGGCAAGCGTGCGCCGGCAGCACAGTCCCAACCACCACCGCGGCTACCAACGGCAACAGCATCAAAAGCATAGCCAGGAAGTAAGGAACGACACGCACGGTTGGCATGCCCCATCCCCTGTAGATGACGGCAAAAACTGTCGTGCCCAAAACCAAAGCTACATATGCGCCCCAAGCTGCAAGGCTGGCCATCACTAAGGAGGAAAAAAGCAGCCTCCAGCTTCCATTGGTGAACCGGCTCATCCATCCCGAACGCGTCATGTGGCCTTTCTCCGCTCTGTCCGGCAGTGCGGATACGAGAGCGATTTCAGATCACCTAGAACCCAGCACTGCCTGAACATTTCGTCAAACGGACGTTTGGAAGTGTTCAGTGTCCAGCAGCCGCAATTGGCGCTTGGATCGACCCATAAAGCCCGTCCCCACGGGCTGTGAGCCGCAGACGGTGCTCCGGTTGCGGTATGTTCACCGGAGCTAGGCAGGCCGCCAGTGACCTTCAGCTGCGACGGTATGAGGAGCGCTTGAGCGTCCTGGCGTTGCCCGCCGCAAGGACGTGACGGATGGCGTTACCCTGGACGCCAGCCTTACTAACCCGCGCTACGCAACCTCCCAGGACCTCGCCAGGGCGTTGCAGGAGCCGTGACCCTCCCGCACCTGGACCCTGCCCGAAGCGGCTACAGGCCTTCCTGGATGGCGTCAGCGACGTGGCTGGCCGGCACCCCCCCCAGGGGGGTCCGATCCCGGCCAGTCAGGTGGGGGCTCCACCGCAAGGGGGGCCAGCCGCAGAATTTTTGCCTATCTTTGATTTCCAATAATCAACTTATTCAAACGAACGAGCAGTCGGCTCGATTAATCACGACATACTTAGCAAAATCACCCTCTCAGCTGCGTGTCGCCCCCGGATTTAGCAGCCGTCCCGCCTTCGTCGCCGTATCCAACCGCTGCACGGCGTGGAAGGCGTTCTCGAAGCGCTCGATATCCTGCGGCCGGCGCAGGAACCAGAAAATCGGCTGATCGCCCGGTATCCAGTTCGGCTGCAGCCGCGCCACCTCGCTGAGCGCCATTCGGGCATCGTCAATCACCCCGGCCTCATAGGCAGCTACCACCATGGTGCGGAAGCAGGGCGCGTAATCTGAGAGGCGGGCGGCGCAGCGGCGCAAGGCTTCCAACGCTTCCTCCGGCTTGCCGGCCAGCAGCAGGGCACGGCCGAGAATCGCGTGCGGCCGTGGCGGCGCGTGGGAATCCAGCGCGATGGCCTCGTACAGGATGCGCACCGCTTCCTCCGGCTGGCCGGCGGCGGCCATCACCTCGCCGCAGGCAGTGCGGGTACCCGGCGCCATCCGCCCGGTGCGCAGCGCGGCACGCGCCGTTGCCAGCGCCTCGTCCCACCGCTCACACAGTGAAAGCGAGAAGGCTAACGCGGATAGGCACAGCGCGGATTCCGGCTCCAGCTCCACGGCGAGGCGGGCCAGGCGCAGGGCTTCTGCACGGGCCTCGTGCGGGTCCTGGCCGGCCCAGCCATAGGTCAGCACGCGCATCAGCGTAAATGCGTGCCAGGCATGGGCCGCGGCATAGCCAGGATCCAGTGCGCCGGACCGGGCGAACAGATCTCGGGCTGCAACAGTCGCGGCTTCCGTGCCGTGCTGGTGCAGCTCACGCCCCAGCAGGCACAACTCTCGCGCGCTCAGCGCCTCCACCGGCTTCAGCCGGGCACGACGCAGGCTCTTGCGGTCGATCTGCAGGTCGATGGCAGTCGCCAGCGCCACGATAAGGCTTCCGGGCAGGTCGGCAGCCTGCTGAGCCGGCACCTCCATCCGGTCGGCCCAGAAGACAGTACCGCTGCGCAGGTCCTCCAGCTGCAGCAATACCCGCAGGTCGGTCGGTGTGCAGCGCACCTCGCCTATCAGCCGGTAAGCGTCGGGGCGCGCATCGGTGCCGGCCGTGACCCGCAAGCTGTCACACTGCACCAGCTCCGCCGTCAGCTCTGACATCAGCGCAGAGGCGAATTGGGCCCCCGCCTCGTCCCCCGGCGGGGTACGGAGCGGTTGCAGTTGCAGCACGTCCCGCCGGGTCAGCACGGGCCCCTCCCGCGGCGGCAACGCGGCAGGAGGCGGCGGGGGCGGGTCCGTAACGGGCAGCTCGGGCATCTCGAGCGATACCTCGGCGGACAACCGGTAGCCACGCCGTGGCACCGTACGCAGCACCTCCGCGGCACGGGTGCCCAGCACCTGCCGCAAGTCGCCGACGCACTGGGTGAGTGAATCATCGGTCACGATCACGTCTGGCCAGAGCGCCTGCAAGAGCTCGTCCCGGCCGAACAGGCGGCCCGGATGATCCAACAGCATCTGCAGCAGTGCGAAGGATTTGGGCCGCAGGTGCAGTTCCTTGCCGTCGTCCCGCACCAGCACACCACGCCACGGGTCCAGCCGGAATTGGTCGAACCGGTAGATACCCCTGCTGTCGGCCACGTGAATCCCCGCCCATGTTCGTTCCGAACATAGTCCGAAACTTCCCCGAAACCAATTTCGGCTGAAGATCGGTGTATCTCCGCGATGGTTTCAGGACTCGCGAGGCTCCGGCGCGATACTGCTTCGCCAGCACTATCGCCGAATGACGGAGACACCGCCCATGCCCCAGCCTGCCCTGATGCCGCGCCGGGCCAAGGCACTGCTCTCCCTCATCCTGGCCGCCTTCGCCCTGCTGGTGGCGGTGGACAACCTCGTTGATTACGGCACCAACTTCGCCTTCGTGCAGCATGTCCTCAGCATGGACACGGTGTTCCCTGGCGGCCGTCTCGGCTGGCGGGCGGTCCGGGAGCCGGCCTTGTGGCATGCGGGATACCTGCTGATCATCGCCGGGGAGATGGCGACGGGCCTGCTGTTCCTCGCTGGGGGAGTGCAGTTGCTGCACCGCCTGCGTGCTCCGGCTGCGGCCTTTGCGGCGGCCAAGGCGTGGTGCATCGCGGGTGCCTGCGCCGGGCTGGGGGTCTGGCTGCTCGGCTTTCTGGTCATCGGCGGCGAGTGGTTCCAGATGTGGCAGTCCACGCAGTGGAACGGGCAGGAAGCTGCCTTCCGCTTCTCTGTGCTGATCCTTGGCATCTTGGTCTTCATCAACCAGCCAGATGGCGAGATCGGAGGTTCGGCCAATGCGCGGTGAATGGCGTTCCATCCTTGGCGCCGCGCTGCTGGCGCTTGGCCTGGTAACGGCCGCGCAGGCGGCCACGCTGACCGTGACGGGCGGCACGGTTCCGGCCGTGTTCGAGACGCAGGCGCTCCTGGCCAGTCCAGCGATGGCCGATATCGCCGTGCAGCAGGACCCCGGCTATGCGGAGACGCCTCGCCACTACCGAGCGGTGCCGGTGGCAGGTTTGCTCGGCGGCATCGCCATCGCCCCGGGCGACACCATCGAGGCCACAGGCACCGATGGCTTCGTGACCGAGATCCCCGCCAGCCTGCTGCTGCAATCTGGCCCGGACGCCGCCCGTGCCTGGCTGGCCGTCGAAGCCCCGGACGCGCCATGGCCGCCCATCGCCGGCGAGGCAGCGAGCGCTGGTCCGTTCTACATCGTCTGGGAACGGCCGCAGCTCTCCGGCATCGCTCGGGAATACTGGCCGTTCAAGCTGGCTTCGCTGCGCCACGCGCCGACGCCGGTCCAGCGCTGGCCGATCCTGGCGGTGGATGCGTCTCTGCCGGTGGACCATAGCGCACGGGTCGGCCAGGGGCTGTTCGTCGCCAACTGCCTGCCCTGCCATCGCCTGAGCGGTGCCGGCGCCAGCGATATGGGCCCCGATCTCAACAGGCCGATGAGTCCTACGGAGTACTTCGAGCCCTCCGCGCTGCGCCGCTACATCCGCGATCCCGGCGCGCTGCGCAGTTGGCCGCAGCGGATGATGCAGGGCTTTGCGCCGGACCAGCTCTCCGACTACGAGATTAATGTCATCGTCGGCTACCTCGACTACATGGCCCGCCGCCGCGCGCAAGCCACCGGCCTGGCGGAAGGAACGGGCCCATGAACCCGCTGATCCCCTATATCGAGACGCTGACCGCCCGGCTGGCCGCCGCTGGCGAGGCGCCTGTGTTGCATCACGCGGGGCGGGACATCACGGCGGCCGCGTTCCTGGCCTGCATCCACCGCTATGCACGGGCACTGGCTAAGCAGGGCATCGGACGCGGCAGCCTGGTAGCGCTGTTTGCCCCCAACAGTCCGGATGCGCTGGCCATCCGCTACGCAGCCAACTTGACTGGTGCCGGTGCTGTCTATCTCTCCGTGCCCGACTGTCCCCAACGGCGGGCGGAATTGGTGGCACAGCTTGTCCCGAGTTTGCTCGTCGTCTTTGCCGAGACCGCGCATCTGTTCCCGAAGGGCGTCACCGTAGCTCTCGCCGTCGTGGGCGCCGACATGCCCGGCGCGGCGCTGCGGCTGGACGTGCTGGCCATGAACCAGCCGGACGGCCCCTTTGCCAGCCGCGCGCGCCCGGACGACCTTGCTGTCATCGTGTCATCCGGCGGCACCACCGGCGTGCCGAAGGGCAGCTGGCGGCATTTCTCCGCCTACACAGCCATGGTCAGCGTTCCCAGCCCGGCCAGCCGCCGCCAACTCATCAATGGTCGTCTGGCCTATCTCTCCCAGGCACTTGTGGATATCACGCTGCTGGGTGGCGGCTACGTGGTGTTGCGGGATGGCTTTGATCCCGCCGAGACCCTCGCCGTGATCGAGGCCGAGCGCATCACCGACCTTTTCCTGGTCGAGCCACAATTGTTCGAGCTGATGGACCACCCGGATGTCGTGCGGCGCGACCTCTCCTCCCTGCGGGCGCTGACCCATATCGGTGCCTCCGCGCCTGCCGTGCTGCGCCTCCGGGCGCGGGAGCGACTGGGGCCGGTGCTGGCCCATACCTATGGTGCCAGCGAGATGGGCTTGGTCAGCGTACTCTCACCTGCCGAGCATGATTTGCTGCATCCGGACGTCTTCACCTGCGCCGGCCATGTCCTGCCGCAGGTCGACATCCGCTTCCGCCGGACCGACGGCTCTATGGCGGCGAGGACGAGGCCGGGCTGATCGAAGTCCGTTCCCCCGCCATGGCGCAGGGCTATCGCAACCGGCCGGAACAGGAAGCCTCTGCCTTCCGGGATGGCTGGTACAGCACCGGAGACCTGGGCTTCGTCGATAGACAGGGGTTGCTGCATATCCTGGACCGCGCCGCAGATATGGTCCTGGCTAACGGGTCTCTGCTTGGCCCCGCGCCGCTGCAGGACACGCTGTGCCGGCTGTCTGGCGTGCGCTATGCGGTGGTCGTGCCGGGCAACGTGGCGGGCCACTGGGTCGCTGCCGTTGTGCCCTGGCCTGGCGTCCCTGTGGACACCGCAGCATGCCAAGCGGCGGTATGGACCGCGCACAGAGTGGCCGCCAGCGCCTTTACCGTAGTGTGCTGCCAGCGGGTTCCGCTGACCGAGCAAGGCAAGCCGGATCGGGCATTCATCCGTGCGCTAAACATCTAGCCACCGGCCACAACGCCTGCAGTGCCGTAGGCCTTTACTCTGCGACATCGGCGTATTTGTAGCAGGCGCGCTGTGAACGCGGGCATAGCCGGCCCCTCGCAGCCGAAAAATGTCGCCGCCCATCGCTCAATACTCTTTCGGAAAAATTTCGTTCCGATGTCGGCTTGCCTTCAGGACCGGTGTGCCCAGGGCCTGATACCTGTTGCTCCAACGGTTGCCGAGGCAGCCGCGGACAAGCCCGCAACTGACGGGGTCAGCGCAACGAGCTTGCGTGGACATGTCTCTCGCAGCGACCAGGAACTCAGATGAACAGTTTTGGCCCGAAGGCTATGCACCGAGCAGCCACTGGGAAGAGGGCGGCTTCCGCCTCCACCGGCCCAGATGCCCACCACGGCGGCGGCAAACAGCTCATTCCCTTGCCGCCGCTGGGACGCCGGATGACCATCGCCTCGCACCGGTCGCGGCTGCTGTCCTCCTGCTCCGCTGCCCCGATCATGGCGCTGCTGCTCCTGGCTGGGCCGCCGGCCCAGGCACAGACGCAGACGACCTGCGGCGATATCAGCTACGGCGGATGCTACTACAGCAACACGGCGCCCAGCGGCCCTAAGCCCTCCACCCCGGATTTCGACAGGTCCGGCCACCAAGGCAATCCCGGCACGGCCGGGACCTCCATCAATATCGATCTCAGCCAGGTTCCCGGCACCGGCGGCCTCTACTACGCCGGTGACAGCACGCCGGGCGTGTCGCTGACGACGAATGCCGGCAGCGGCAGCGACGGTACGGATGCGAGCAATAACGATGTGGGCCCGGTGCCCAACCTCAGCGCGGGCAGCGGCGGCGCGGCGGGCGCCCCAGGCAGCATCACCGTGACCATGCCACAGGGGTCCAACGTTCAGATCATCAGCGGCATCGACAACATGGGGAACCCCGTTGCCGATGCCCCGGCTCTCTCGGTTTATACCAGCGGCGGCAACGGCGGCGGCGGCGGGGTACCGACACAGGGCGGCGGTGCCGGTGTGTCCCAGCCGGGGGCCAATGGCGGCGATATCACCATTAATGCCTACGCCAATCCCAACCAGGCGGAACCGGTTTTCGGCTCGGTCGGAGCCATACAGTCTATCCAGACCGGCATCCGGGCTCAATCGATCGCCGGCAACGGCGGCAATGGCCACCCGCATGTGACGGACTACGCCAAGCAGGGCATCGACGGCGCGACGACTGATGCCAACAACGGCGCGGTGAACGGCGCCGGCGGCACCATCACCGTCAATCTCGGAACATCGATTGTTGCCTACACTCAGTTCGACGCGGGGGACCCCAACTATCCTCCGACCGGTCCCTCAAGCGTCTCGCCCGGTGCGGGCATCTGGGCCACCAGCGCGGGTGGCAATGGTGGCAATGGCGGCACCGGGTCGGACGCCACGATCGGCGGCAATGGCGGCGATGGCGGCGCGGCGGGAGTTGGTGGCGCCATCAATGTCACCGTGACCACCACCGGCAGCGTGAACGTGCGGCTTGGGCAATACTTCACCCCAGCTATTTGGGCCCAGTCCCTCGGCGGGATCGGCGGCCTTGCCGCCAATGCGAAGGATTTCGCTTCCGGTGGTAACGCCGGCCCTGGCGGCAATGGCGGCCCCATTACCATCATCAACAACGGCGCGCTGACGACAGCCAGCGCCGACCATGCGCCCGGCATCCTGGCGCAGTCCTTCGGCGGCACGGGCCAGGCCGGCGGTACCGGCGGCGGCTGGGGTGCCTCGGGCGGCGAGGGTGCGACCGGCGGCAATGGCGGAACGGTTACCATCTCCGGCACCGGCTCCATCAGCACCAGCAGCACCAACTCGCCCGGCATCCTAGCGCAGAGCATCGGCGGCGGCGGTGGGTCGGGCGGCAATGACCAGGGCTGGCTCGCGGTCGGCGGCGATGGTGCGGTGGGCGGCAATGGCGGCACCATCATTCTCAATTACGGCGGCAGGGTGCAGACCACCGCCGAACTCTCCTCCGGCATGGTGGCGCAGAGCATTGGCGGCGGCGGCGGCAGCGGCGGCGACGCCTCGGGTTCCGGCGCCTTCCTCAACCTGGTGATGGGCGGCCAGGGCGCTGGCGGCGGCTTGGGCGGGCCAGTACAGGCCACCAATGCCGGCACCCTGACAACGCAGGGCGCGCACTCGCCGGGCATGTTGCTGCAAAGCATTGGCGGCGGCGGCGGCAGCGGCGGCGCGGCCTACAGCCGCAGCTACGGCGTAGCAGGCAGTGCCTCGGTTGCCCTCGGCGGCAATGGCGGAGGCGGCGGCGACGGCAGCACCATCGGCTTTGCTCCGAATGCCAGCACTACCAACAGCGGCACCATCGTCACTGCCGGCAACGACAGCTTCGGCATCGTGGCGCAGAGCATTGGCGGCGGCGGCGGCCATGGCGGTGCGGCGGCGGCCAAAGCCACCGCCTATTCGGTGCCGGATAACGAGGAGATCCCCACTGTCGCACTCAGCGTCACCCTGGCCGGCGCGGGCGGCACAGCCGGCAGCGGCGGGACCATTACGCTGGACAATGCTGGATTGCTGGCCACACGCGGCGCAGGTGCCACCGCGATGGTCGCGCAGTCCGTCGGCGGCGGCGGCGGCGCAGGTGGCGATTCCTCGGCCCATGCCAACGCGCAGGGCGCGAGCAGCTTCAATTTCAGCGGCACGCTGAGCTTCGGCGGTAACGGCGGCGGCGGCGGCGCCGGTGGCAACACCACCGTCAGCAACAACGGCCTGATCATCACCAGCGGCGAATCTGCCGACGGCATTCTGGTGCAGTCCATCGGCGGCGGCGGCGGCGTGGGCGGCACTGGCGACGGTCAGGGCAAGGCTACGGGCGATGACGCCGTCAATGTCAGCGCCACCCTTAACATGGGTGGCACCGGCGGCGGCGGCGGCATTGCTAACCAGGTCATAGCCACCAACAATGGCGCGATCATCACGCTGGGCGATGGCGCCACGGGCATCATGGCGCAGGCGGTGGGCGGCGGCGGCGGCCGCGGCGGCGGCGCGGCGGGCACCTCCAACGGCACCTACAGCGCCACGGTGAACATCGGCGCCAATGGCGGCGCCGGCGGCGCCACCTGGGTGGGGCCTACCACCAACTCGGTCAACGTCACCACTAGCCAGAGCAGCGCCATCCTCACCTTTGGCGCCTCGGCGCCTGGCATCGTCGCGCAGAGCATCGCGGGTGGCGGCGGCACGGGCGGCAAGGCGGCCAGCACCATCGGCCACCAGACATCTTCCACCGATGGCGGCAACGGCACAGCGGCGACACTGGACAGCGCCTACACCAATATTGGCAATGCGCTGACTAGCGGTGGTGCTTCCACCTTGGCGCAATACAATTCTGTGCAGGCGCTGGCCGGGTTGGCGACGCAGCTGCTAACCGGCACCACCCTCGGTGCACGCCGGCTGGGCGACGATGCCGACACGCTGGACAGCCTGGGCGGCGAGAGTGGCGATAGCGACGACAGCAGCGACGCCACCTCTATCACCGTGAATGTCGGCGTCGGCGGTCGGGGCGGCAGCGGCGGCGCGGCGGGCAATGTGACCGTCACCAACAATGGCGCCATCGGCACGGTCGGCGCCATGTCGGACGGTATCCTGGCGCAGGCCATCGGCGGCGGCGGCGGCATCGGCGGCGCGGCGATCTCGTCCACCACCAGCGGCGACGTGCAGGGCGCCATCGGCGTCGGTGGCAATGGCGGCGGCGGCGGCAACGGCGCCAATGTCACCGTGAACAACTATGGCTCCATCAGCACCGTCGGCGGCCTCTCCGCCGGCATCGTCGCGCAGAGCATCGCGGGCGGCGGCGGCATCGCCGGCACCTCGGCCGCCAAGGTCAAGCCGGATGGCAGCAGCGACAGCTCCGTGCTGAGCGTGCCGATCAGCATCGGTGCCAATGGCGGCGGCGGCGGCAATTCCGGCACCGTGACCGTCACTAACACCGGGACCATCGAGACACGCAGCCACGACGCTATCGGCATCATCGCCCAGAGCATCCAGGGTGGCGGCGGCATCGTGCGGACACGCTCGTCCGACAACGAGGACAATAATGGCGGCCACGCGGTGGCCAGCGGCGGCAGCTACGGCATCAACCTGACCTTCGGCGGCAGTGGCGGCACGCCAGGTGGCAGTAGCGCCGGCACGACGACCGTGACGCATACCGGCGCCAGCATCACTACCGCGGGCCGCAACGCCTACGGCATCCTGGCGCAGAGCATCGGCGGCGGCGGCGGCCTGGTGCTGGGCGGCACGCCCAACGGCACCAACTTCTTTGGCACTGGCACGATGACCGGATCGGCCAATGCCGTCTCGGTGACGGCGGGCAATGGCACCGGCGCGTCCGGCACGGCTGGCAACATCACCACCAGCGGCATCGGCGCCGTCGCCATCTTCGCCCAGAGCGTCGGCGGCGGCGGCGGCATCGCCGGCGATACCGGCTTGACGGCGCAGCGCGCCGGCTTCGCCCAGTCCGGCGCGCATGACGGCAATGGCGGCTCGGTCGGCGTCTTCGTCGGCCAGTCGGCGACGCTGAGCACCGCCGCCAGCAACACCCCGGTCATCCTGGCGCAGAGTGTCGGCGGCGGCGGCGGGCGCGTCACCAATAACGGTTTTGGGGCCTATGACGGCACGGCGGGCGGCAGCGGCACCGGCGACGCCGTGACCGTCGATGTTGGCGGCCAGGTGCTGGCAGCTGGCGCGGCCTCGCCTGGCATTTTCGCGGAGAGCGTCGGGCAAGTGACCAGCACAAACCCAACCGGCGGCTCCGCAATCCGCATCAATGTCGGGGCGGGTGCCAGGGTACAGGGTGGCACCGACTTCAACCCGGGCGACGGCTATGGCGCGGCCATCTACATGGTCGGCGGCAGCACCAACCAGGACCCCAGCAGCCAGACCAACAACAACATCAACAACCTGGGCACCATTACTTCGCTGGGCGGCACCGGGCCCAACGGCACAGCGATCTACAGCACCGGCGGCTGGACCAGCATCTACAACCAGGCGGGCGGCACCATCACAGGCAGCATCAGCCTGGATAACGGCGGCGGCAGCGGTGCGTGCCAGCTGGGCGTCAGCTGCACGGGCGGTAGCGTGACCAACCTGGTGGGTGGCACCATCAACAGCGGCGCACAGCTGCGCCTCGGCACCACGGGCATGCTGGCCAACCAGGGCACGCTGGCCATCGGCGGCCGCGGCGCCATCGCCACCACGGCGATGACGGGCAATCTGGTGCAAAGCGGCACCGGTCGGCTGGTGGTGGATACCGACCACCGCAGCGGCCAGTCCGATCGCCTCGACGTACAGGGCAGCGCCAGCATTGCCGGCACGGTGGAGGTGAACGCCACCACCGTGGCCAACCGGGCGGTGACGGTGCTGACCGCCAGCAACGGCGTGACGGTCGATGCCGGGCTGCAGACCTCGCGCACCCAGCTCTTTCGCTTCGAGACGCAGGCCAGCGGCAATAGCGTGCTGATCCAGCCCCGCGCCGAATTCAACACCCAGGCCGCCGGGCTGGGCCAGAACCAGCAGAACGTCGCCAACCACCTTCAGGCCCTGTGGGACAATGGCGGCGACTTCGGCAACGGCTTCACCGCCCTGGCCAGCATCAACGATCCCGGCAGCTATGCCCGCACGCTGAACAGCCTCTCCGGCCAGACCGTCGGCGCCATCGCGGCCTTCCGCTACAGCGCCAGCCACAGCTTCGTCACCACCATGCTGGATGGCTGCCCGACCTATGAGCAGGCCGGAATCACCGATGCCCAGGAAAGCTGCGGCTGGGCCCGCATCGTCGGCCGCCAGACCGACCAGAACGCAACCGGCGCAGCGCTTGGCTACCAGGCCGATGCCTGGACCATGCAGACCGGCGCGCAGGTGCGCATCGCGCCCCACTGGTTCCTCGGCGGCTCCATTGCCTATGAAAGCAGCGATTTCCGCGGCGATGGCGGCATCGCCAAGGTGAATGGCGACAGCCTGCTGCTGGGCGCCACGCTGCGCTACCAAAACGGTCCGTGGCAGCTCTCCGGCGCAGTGGATTTCGGCCATGGCTGGTATGACAGCCGGCGCACCGTGCAGGTCGGCAGCCTGACGCAGCAGGCCAATGCCAACCCGCGCGCCTGGCAGGCCGGCATCCATACCCGCGTCGCCTACCAGATCCCGTTCGAGGGCTGGTACCTGCAGCCACGCATTGACCTGCATGTGAACCATGTGCGCAGCGGCGGCTACACGGAGAATGGCGCTGCGCCCTTCAACCTGGCTGTGGAAGGGCAGGACGCCACAGGCTTCGCCGCCACCCCGGCCCTGGAAGTTGGCGCCCGGGTGCCGCTGGGCGATGGCATGGTATTACGGCCCTATGCCAGCGCCGGCTTCAGCGTGCTGAGCAATGGCGATTGGACGACGACGGCGCGCTTCGCCGGGCAGCCAAACAGCCAGGGCTTCCGCACCAGCACGCCGATGCCGGACACGCTGGCCCGGCTCAGCGTCGGCGCCGAACTGCTGAGCGGTAGCAACTGGGACTTCAAGCTGCAGTACACCGCCGATCTGGGCGATGGCTACGCTTCCCACGCCGGCATCGGCCGCCTCGCCTACCGGTTCTGATGCGTGAGGGCGGCGCTGGCGAAGCTGGCGCCGCACTACGAACCGTGTTGATCCGAAAGCGAAGCCGCCGGCTGTTTCCGCGCAGTTTCGGCGGTCTTTCAGGACTTCACCCAGCACCCTGGCGATACTTCCCGGACATCGACGGCGCCCATACCGCGCCATTCATGGAGAGACGACGTGACCAAAGCCAACCACCATCGTCGCGCCATGCTGCGCGCCGCCCCCGTCCTCGTAGCCGGCATCGGCCTCTTCGCTGCCGGCTGTACCGTGGCGCAGGTGCCGTTCCCGAACCTGACCGAGGCCGAGGAGAACCTCAGTGCTGCCCTGGTTGCGTTGCACCGGGCGCCGGACCGCTTCGGCGGCCACAAGGCCGAGGCCACCCGCCTGATCCAGGCCGCGCTGAGCGAGATCGAACTCGCGCGGCGCGCTTTCCGCTGATGCAGGTCCCACCAGGAAAGATCCGGTCATGAGAAAGCTGCCGTTCCTGTTGATCGCCGCCGGACTGCTGGCCCTCGGCGCCGCGCCCGCCCATGCGGCGTCCGCGATGCCATCGCCAGGCCTGGCTGCCTCGCCGGACTTTGTCCCGGTGGCCGAGGGCTGCGGCTGGGGCCGCTGGCGCGGGCCCTGGGGCGGTTGCCGGGGCCCAGGCTGGGTGCCGTCGCCGCCGGCCTATTACGGACCCGGCGCCTGGCAGCCGAGCGGTAATGGTTGCCCGCCCGGTTCCTGGCGCGGGCCTTGGGGCCATTGCCGCGACACGCCCTATCACGGGCCGCTGCCCGGGGGTGGCTACAAGTGATGGCGCTTCTCAACCTGCAACGGACATCGACGATGAAGACGTATCTTGCCATTGCCGCGACGGCGGCCGTTTTGGCCGTCGCCACGCCCAACGTCTTGCTGGCGCAGGCCCCTGCCGCAACGCAGACCCAGCCCATCCCCGCCTACACGGATGCCGATGCGCGCGCGGTGCTGAATGCCCGCCTGGCCGCCTTGAAAGCAGTGATGGACCTGACACCGGAGCAGGAGCGCCTGTGGCAACCGGTCGAGGCCGCCATCCGCGACATCGTGCGCGATGCCGCCGAGCGCCGCACCCGCCGCTTTGACGCGGCACAGCCGGCCCATTTCCTCGACGTCCTGGGCACGATCGCTGACGCGGAAGCCGCGCGCGGCCGGGACCTGCGTCGCTTCGTCGACGCCGCCAGGCCGCTCGTCACCTCGCTGAACGAGGCGCAGCGCCGCCGCATCCCGGCGTTCCTCGGCATGACCGACCATGGCGGGCCAGGGCAGACCAGCGCCGAGCTATGGCTCTTCGAAGAAGAGGAGGGCTGATCGCATCCACTCATCTGCTCCGCGTCGCCTGTGCCGCTTCGCATTCCCCTCCCCCTCGAAGCGGTACAGGGGCACGACACGGAGATGCTGAATTCCAGAAGGCGCTCAGCGTAGCGCCAGAGGCGCCAAGCGTTACCGCAATTGCTTGGGCGTGCACGAGGGGGAAGAGAATTCCTGCCTACCCATTTCCTCGAACAATACGGATTTGTGCGAACGCAGGTGCAGGTGCCTCTTAACGAAGCGGGGCTTACTCTGCTGACGCCGTCGGCTTCGCCCAGATCTTCTGGGTGGGATTCTGGCGCCAGATCTCCGCCGGCCGCAGGTAGCCCATGGCCACCTCGGCCGAGCGGTGCCGGGTCTGCCGCATCACCTGCGCCAGGTCCGCCCCCGCCTCGCCAGCGGCCGTTGCCAGCCCGGCCCGCAGGGAATGGCCGGAGAAACGCTCCCAGCCCTCTAGCCCGGCTTCCAGCGCCGCCACGCGCACCAGCCGCCAGACCGCCTTGTCGGACAGCTGGGCGACGCTGGGGCGGCCCGCCTTGCTCAGCCCGACGAACAGCGGCAGCTCCGTGTCCGAAGCGCCGCCGCAAAAGTCCGCGGCATCCCGCCGGAAGCCCATCCAGGCCTGCCACGCCGCCAGCGGGCAGCAGGAGGGCTCGGCCGGGTTGGCCCAGATGGCGACCAGCTGGCCGGCACCGTGCGGGTCGGTCTTGGAACGGCGGATGGTCACCTGCAGCCCCTTCCCCGGCACAGCGACCACGTCGCCCAGCGCCAGGCCGACCAGCTCGGCACGGCGTAGCGCCGCCCCGAAGCCGAGCAACAGCAGGGCGCGGTCGCGGGCACCGAGCGGCGTGTCGGCCGCCGGCCGGGTTGCCAGCATCTTGCGCAGCAGATCCGGGGTGGCGGCGGCGGCCTGCCGGCGCGGCCGGGTGCCGGTACTGCGGGTGATGCCTTCCAGCACCATGCGCAGGCGGGCATCGCCAAGATCCAGTGCCAGGCCAGCCAGCCGGTGCGCCGCCTGGATGGCGGCCAGGTGTACGCGCAGGGTGGCGACGGAGCGGCCGTCATCGGCCAGGCGCACCGCGTACATGGCCACGGTGTCGGGATCGGCGCCGAGTGGCTCGCGTCCCAGGCTGGTGCACCAGGCGGCGTAGGCACCCCAGGCGCTCCGGTAGGCGCGTCGGGTCCCCTCCCCTCGCGCCCGGGTGGCATAGACAGCCGCCCGGCCGGACAGGGCGTGCGGCGCCGCCGCTGGGCATGTATCCACCGGCAGCGGCAGATCGCCCAGCAGGGAAGTGGAGAGGGTGCGGCGGGTCATCCGGCTACCCTAACCGCTAGCGCGGCGCCCAGCCGCAATTCGGTAGGAGCCGCAAGCGTCGTGACGGCAAGAATCGGGGGCGCCAAGCAGGGCGCAATCCATGATGCGCACGTCACCGTTTAAAATCCTGGTCCGCCTTCACCTTGCCAATTCCCCGCCTGGGCATCGGCTGCCGCTCAGCACTCTCCGCGCGTTCTGGCGGCAGCTAAGCGCCATCGAGCGGAGCTGGACAGCGGGATAGCACAGCAAACCCTTCATTGCGTCCGAAATTGCCCGCCTTCGGACAGAATGGATGCCGCGTCAGTTGCGACGGCTGCTACGATGGTTTGCAGGCCTGGAGCATCTCATGGCCAAACAGGTACACCATCGGGCCCCGCAGCTTCTGGCGGTCGTCGATCAGGTTTGCAATCTGCATCGCTTGGCTGGCCGCTTACCGCCAGGGGGAGAACGGATCCGGCAGGTGTGCCCAGGCCTTAGGGCCCCCGCGCATCTCGCCGTCCGTTAGCAGGCAGGCGTCCAGCCCGCGGCGCAGGGCGGCCTCATCCATCTGGATACCGATGAAGACGATCTCCTGCCGCCGGTCACCATGCGGTTCCACCCAGTTGCGCAGCACCCCGGCGCGCCATTCCGGATCAGTTGGCCAGCGGCTCTCAGGCACGGCGGCGAACCAGTGGCCCGCAGCCTCATGGCGCCCAATGGCGCCGGCCAGCTGCCACGACCCCGCCCAGGCCATGCGGCTTGCTAGCCAGAAGAAGCCCTTGGCGCGCACTACGCCGGGCATGTCGGACCGCAGGAAGCGGTGGAAGCGCGCCGGATGCAGCGGCCTCCGCGCGCGCCAGACAAAGCTGCGGATGCCGAACTCCTCTGACTCAGGCAGATGGTGGCCTGCCAGCGCTTGGCTCCATCCCGCCGCCTGTTGCGCTCGGGTGAAGTCGAAACGCCCGGTCTCCAACACCGCCGACAGCGGCACCTGGCCATGGGTCGCCGGGATGATCACAGCCTGCGGATTGAAGGTCGCCAGGATGCCTGAGAGTTGCTGCAGTTCTGCCGGGCTTACCAGATCAACCTTGTTCACCACGATGACATCGGCGAACTCCACCTGCTCAACCAGCAGGTCTACCAGCAGCCGAGTGTCGCCCTCCCCTGCCACCTCACCGCGCGCGGCCAGAGTGTCGTCCGAGCCGTAGTCGTGCAGAAAGGCCTGCGCATCGACCACCGTGACCATGGTGTCGAGACGCGCGATGTCGTCCAGCGAGCGGCCGTCCTCGTCGCGGAAGTCGAAGGTGGCGGCCACGGGCATGGGTTCGCTGATGCCGGTGCTCTCGATCAGCAGTGCGTCGAAGCGACCTTCCTCAGCGAGGCGTCGCACCTCCTGCATCAGGTCGTCACGCAGCGTGCAGCAGATGCAGCCATTCGACATTTCGACCAGCTTCTCCTCGGTGCGCGACAGGCCACCACCCTGCTCGACCAGAGCTGCATCGATGTTCACCTCCGACATGTCATTGACGATGACGGCGACGCGCCGCCCCTCGCGGTTCGCCAGAACTTGGTTCAGTAGCGTGGTCTTGCCGGCGCCGAGGAAGCCTGACAGCACCGTAACAGGAAGCCGGCGGTTGGTCGGGGAGACGGAGGGGCTGGGCATGATGATCATTCTTCTTCGCCGGGGTCGATGCAAAGCAACAGGCGCGGGCGCAGGGCGCGGCCGGCCGCATCGCGTGGCATGGGTGGGGAACGGTGGATGCAGCCTTGGCCAAACGCACCAGCTTCGCCGCGCAGGATGGCGGCGGCGCCGGTGGGCAGACGTTGGATACTCACAGGGTCCGGCAGACCGGTTGCATCGCGCAAGCGCTTGGCTTCCCCTGCGCCGCCCGCCCGCACCAGCCATTCGGTGCCATCGCCGCAGTAGGTGCAGAGAAGGCGCAGACGTACGGCATCGGCGTGGAACAGGGCACAGCTATCATCGGCGACGGCTTCCAGGCGCAGGCGGATCTGTGAGCTGCACGACACCTCTGCGAACAAGTTGGCCAGGAACAGCATGTCGGCCAAGAGGGCGGGGTGAGGCGATGGATTGAAGTCCGTCAGCGCCTGCATGACCGCGACATCCGGCTCGCCCCGTCCCGTACAAACGAACGGTGCATATTGCGCCAGGCGCTGAGCATCTTGCAGCAGCGGCCGCGGCAGGTCGCGGCCCCAGATGGCGAGCGAAACAGCGGGCATGAGAATGCTGGCGAGGATGATCGGTTCGGCAGCGGCCAGCATGCGCGGCGCCTGTGGATCAGCCGAAGTCAAAGCTTCTGATACCAGTGTCATCCACGAAGTATGTTATAACATAACATCTACTGCAAGAGGAGGTTGTCGGCCGGCTGATCCGGGTCCCCTCCCCTGTGCCTGGGTGGCATAGACGGCCGCCAGCCGGAGACGACGTGGAGGGGTCCACACAGGCGTCACCTTCACCATGTTCCGTCCGAAAAGGAGGATTATCGGGCGGGTGACGGGCATGGCTACTGGCCGCTTAACAGCCCTACGGCAGACGCCTCTGCCCGGGCCAGCCGCGCATCCCATCGCCAATCAGCCCTTCACCCGCGATAACAGGGCCATGCGGGATGCGTACAAAGATCATCTTGCCCGCCTTTCCTGCACAGGTTGGGCTACTCTCCCCGACTACCATCGCACTGGGATGGTCACCGTCAGGCAACAGGGGTGCCAAATCCACTTTCCCATACCGGCGGACATCCGATCGAGGCCTGTAGCGCCGCAGTAAACGCTCGCACCTTCGCGCTTGGTTGCCGAAGCGAACGTAGGAGGTAGATTCCGTCTGGCGCCACATTCCAGGGCTCATCGCCCGGCAGCAACCGGACCAGTTTACCCGCGCTTATATCTGGCCCGACCACCCAGCTCGACAGGAACGCGATGCCCAATCCGGCCTCGGCCGCGGCGCGTAGGGCCTCGAAATCGTCTGATCGAAACGTTACCATGCCGTTCCCAGAGTGGCCCGCCGTGCAGCCGAGGACGTCCCGCCAGCCGAGCAGATCCGCGCCGTGCAGTTTGTCGAGCAGACGATGGGAAGAGAGATCGGCCGCGCTAACAGGCACCCCGGCCCGTGCCAGATAGGCCGGGCTGGCCACCAGCAGCCGCTTCAGGGGCGCAAGCTTTGTCGCGATCAGCGTGCTGTCGGTCAACGCGCCCATGCGGATGACAACGTCAAGACGCTCGATAACCGGATCGGCCAGCCTCTCAGTCAAGTCGAGCTCGACATTGAGCGCAGGATGCTCGATCTGCAGCGCGGCAAGAACCGGCAGGACGTAGCGTTTGCCGAATGTCGGAAAGCACGCGACCCGGAGAATGCCAGAGACGGACCCGTCAAAGGCGGAGACCTCAGCGTGGGTATCCGCGAGTTCGTCGAGATGCCGAAGGGCCCGCTCGTGCAGCCGCTGACCAGCATCGGTGAGCGTGAGAGCACGCGTCGAGCGGATCAGTAGAGCGACCCCCAAATCCGCCTCCAGCATATCGATCTGCCGCACGACCGCTGACGGAGTCACCGCGCGCCGGCGGGCAGCGCCCGAGAAGCTTCCAGCCCGGACGACATCGACAAAGGTGGACAGAAAGTCGGCGAAATGAGGCTTCATCTTTGCTCTCCAGGCGAAGCCGTTTCTAGCAGCTTGTGGCTTATCCGCTTCCGGAGATGGGAACACACTCCTCTCACAAGGTTGGCGATCTCAAGAGCGTCCAGGCGGCAGAGCCAAGGCGGAAACACCCGGCCCTCTGCGGTTTGACGGACACATAGCAAACGTAAATCCATACGTTTGTATGCTCCAAAATGCTCAGAGTTGGTGGTCTAACCTTGGCACGTCCTGCTGCCGAACACTGTAAATCACAGTGCTATTTTCTAGTCGCCCTAGCTGAAAAGCCTGAGACCATAGCTCGATACGGACCACGACAGCCGCCCTGGAGGGCTAGCTGTATCGTGCACCGTGGAGAGCAGCATTCCGATCCAGTTCGTCTCGTTCGAAGGAAGCATCATGAAAATTCTAACCGACCAGATCCTCTCCCAGTCCGCCTATTCCGCTGAGATTGACGTCCCGCTGGATAAGGTCGACATCGCCGATTGGCTTTTTACCCTACCGGAAGCCGAGTACCTGCGCTGCTGCCCGCCAGACCACATCAGTGCCGGCACCACAACGACAGACGACGGCCGACGCATGTCCATCAATGTTGAGATGATCGGTACCGCCCTGGTGGTTCAGCATTACGTCGCCGACGAGGCAACGCCGAGCTATTGCCGGATGAACTCAATTTCCGACGTCTTCACACTGGCCGGACGCACTCAGGTCAACGTCATCTGGGAACTGATCGCCGAGGCCATTGAGGGTGGCCGGACCCGCTACACCAACAGGGTCACTTCGCACCCGACGGATGCATTCCTGGACTTCATCTCTTCGCAAGGCCAGACCTTCGAGCAGGCCGCAGCAGCCCGTCAAGAAGCTGGCGGCGATCACAACCGACGCGAGACCCCACTCTTCGCCGCCAGCATTGCGCGTCGGGCGACTGCCAAGGCCACTGCGAGGTAAGGGTAACTGCTTTCGACGAGTTTGGTGAGGCGGACGTCCTCCGCCTTGCCAATGCGCCGGTGCCGGACCCGCACCCTGACGACCTTCTGGTCCAGGTGAGGGCCGCAGGGGTCAAACGCGCCGTCCTGTGGGTTCAGGACCTATTAGATCCAGCCTGGCGATTTGATGGTGGTGTGATTCCCTTGTGGCGGAGGTGCTGCCGGACCGGTTGACGATCGATGCCACCCACCTCAAGGCGCATCGCACAGCCGCCAGCCTGCTCAAAAAGAGCTATACCCAGCCGTATCGGGCGAACCAAGTTCAGCCTGAACTTCAAGCTGCACACCGCCTGCGACGGCTATGGCCGCCGCACGTCCTTCTGCTCTCGGAAGGCAAGATGAGCGGCCACAGGGGCGCCATCCTGTTGTTGTTGCCCAGCGAGCCACCCGCCAAAGCCCTGCAGGGCAGGCGCTCTTGCGGGCCGCACCCTCATTCTGTCGGAGATGGCTCATGTCGCCCAGTTGCGTGGAGTTGCCGCCAGATTGCCTCTGTCAGATTCTGTCGCCAGATCTCCGCTGGCCGCAGACAGCCCATGGCCACCTCGGCCGAGCGGTGCCGGGTCTGCCGCATCACCTGCCGGCAGAGAATGCCCGGAGAAGCGCTTTCAGCCCTTCAACCCAGCGTCCTGGAGCCGCGCTGCGCACCAGGCGCCACACCGCCTTGTCGGACAGCTGGCCGGCGCCATGCGGATCGGTCTTGGAACGGCGGATGGCCACCTGCAGCCCCTTCCCTGCCACGGCCACCACGTCGTCCAGCGCCAGGCCGACCAGCAGCAGGGCGCGGTCGTGGGCGCCGAGCGGCGTGTTGGAGGCCGGCCGGGTCGCCAGCATCTTGCGCAGCAGATCCGGAGTGGCGGCGGCGGCCTGCCGGTGCGGCCGGGTGCCGGTGTTGCGGGTAATGCCTTCCAGCCATACGTAGGCAGGCATCGCCAAGATCCAGCGCTAGGCCAGCCAGCCGGTGGGCTGCTTGGATAGCGGCCAGATGTACTCGCAGAGTGGCTGGACGCCTATTCCGCCCCCTGCGCTTTTTGCACCTCGTGCAGCACCGCCTCATGCGCCGCCAGGATCCGCCGCAACGTAGGCTTTCCTTTGTCGCTCGCCTCGGCGATGCCCTCGTGCATGTCCTCGATCCCTGTTGTCAGCTGTTCGGCCAAGCCAGAGAGCCTTTCCTGCAGCTGCTCCTCGTCATCCTTGAGCTCAGCCGTCCAGATTGCCAGGACGCGAGAGAGTTCTGCGGCAGCGCGCTCGGGTGGGACACCCGCTTGCAGCAGCTTGATGAGGGGGGCCAGGTCAGCAGCAGGGGAGCGGGACATGCACAGGAAGATAGGTCTGCAGACCTTGGGTGGCTAGGCGACAAGGGCTGCTCTGTGTCTGGGAATAGCGCAGAAAGATACGCCCTCTAGCAGCTGCTCCCAATTGTTCCGCTCGAGAGTAGATCTGCTTCTTTCAGCCTAGGTGCAGAGTGGAGTCCTACCTTCTGGATCGCCCCGACAAGCCATCGCGACCACTGACACAGTGGGTGCCAGTGCCAGCACGCAAATGGCAGACGGGAGCGGTCAGATTTGGCTATTCGCCCACCTCTGGCAGGAGGTCGCTGGCGTCAACGCCAAGCGCTTTCGCCAGCGCGACGATAGCCACGGCGCTTCCTGGCTTCTTCCCTGTCTCGATCTCGGAGAGGTAGACGGGACTCATGCCGGCGATCTCCGAGAGTGCTCGGGCTGTTAGGCCACGGCGCTTGCGCCAGACCCGGATCGGGCTCATCCCTTCCGCGATTTGCATCACCTCTTCCATCGTCAGGCTGTCGGCGCGGACCGCTTCCAACCCCTGCCGTTTAACCTTGGTGTCGAAGGCTGCCAGTGCCCGGCGGTCACTCGCGTCTTCGGCCGCGGCGATCAGGGTATCGAAATCCTCGCGACGCAGCGTCACTGTGTCTGCCGTCTCGGCAATGGGTCCAATATAGGCCATCACTCGTAAACCTCCCTGCGGTGAGCGATGCGGATGACAAACACGTCGCCGTCGACCACCGTAAAAATGGCGCGCCAGTCCCCCTGCCGGACCCGGAAGCGTCCCGCTGGCTCGCCTTTTACGGCGAGTACGTTGGGATGCTGCGTAGCAGGCTCGGCTGCGATCGCGTCCAGTCGGCTCTTCAGTTGTTCGCGCTCTCGCTTCGGCATCGCGAGGAATTCCTTGGCGGCAGAGCGGAGCAGGATTAGCGGCATACCGATAATTAGCTGACAGCTTATATAATGGCAAGTAGAAATTCGCCATCAGCTTATTTTAGGATCTCCTAAGCCCCATTTGGCTGTCAGCAAGCGGTGTTCGTTGGGTGTCAGCTCCCTGCCCCCTCCCCTCTTCTCTTTATCCACAAGCTTGTTCTTTTCATCAGAGACTTCGGCTGACCGCCTATCGGTATCGCTCGCCCAAAGGCTCGGCGTGGCGAACAGGTAGGCCGAGGTCCATTGGCACCAGCGGGCCACGCCGCGTACTGCGACGACCAGGCCGCGCCGGACGTGGCCCATGATCCCGGCGGCTTCCAGGCGGCCGATGGCGAGCTGCACCGTCGAGCGGGCGCAGCCGGACCACGCTGCCAGCTGGCCCAGCGACGGGTCGCAGACGCCATGCTTCGACGGGCCGCGATAGAGCAGCGTCCACAGCACCAGGATGCCGGTACGGCGCAGGGCGCCGCCATGCATCCCGGGCTGGTGGGTCTGCCGCTCAAGGCGGCGGGCGGCCTCCATGATGCGCCTGCGGTCGGCATCACCAAGGCGTTGGCGCTGCCATGGGGCAACGCGCACGGACCCGGCACGGGCCGGGCGTGTGGAAACAGGCATGGCTATCGCCTGCCTGGCAACAGGTCGCAGTTTCCCGCCCGCAATTTCTTGCGGCATTCGACAGCAGCGCCTATCTTGGAGGTCTCACACTTACCAAGTTGGCCTTGCCCTGGCAGGCAAGACAGGCTGGATGCGGGGGGGGTCGGTTCTGGCGGTTCTGCTGCTAGGCCGGCCCTTTCTGTTTTGGGCGAATCGCGGCCGACGCGGGATGCGCGGCGCGAGCATGATTCCTCGCCCACGGCCATCATGACAAGTCTATGTTTTTCAGAGAGAAAGCTAGGAAGCTAGCTAGCTTCCTAGATCTGTTCCAGGACCGTAGGGCAGGGATAGCTAGCTAGCTTTCCGCTGCCCGAGAGAAGGAACGGCCTAACAGCTATGGTCAAATCGTGAAAGATAGCTAGCTAGCTTTCTGGAAGATCGAGAGAGCGGAGTTGCTTCTGGACCCAGCTTCGTAGGGCTTCCTCGACGATCGTCTGTTTCGGGCGATCCAAATTTTTATGCAGGTACTCAAGCTGGAGCATTAATGGCTCGGGCAGCTTAGCGTTTAGCTGAACGCGTAAATCAGGCCTTACGCGCGGGTCCAGCCAAGGGAGGTCTGGGCGAGGAGGAGCGGGCGGAGCTGCCGATGCATCGGCGATGAAGTCTTCCGGCCGCTGGGGGGGCTTCCGCGCAGGCATCTTGATGGCCATGGGTCAGGCCTCCTCGTACAGCTCGTCATGCAGGAAAGCGATCTCGCTGCACGCCTTGGGATCGCGCCTGGGCATCTCCTCAACAGTAAGTCCCTCACCTGCCGAATGGTTGAAGGCTGCCCGGAAGACGGTCATCGTGTTCAAGAGGCGGAACCGCGGCATTTCCGCAAGCACTTCAGTGGCTTCTCGACGAGCTCGGTCTGCTGCGGTTGGAGGCACCTGCGACAGTACCACTACCGCCTTCAATGAATCGTTGAAGCCTTCGGCGAGGGATACGACCTCCTGCATCTTGAGCAGAGTCCAGAAGTCGAAGGAACCTGGGCGCAGCGGCATAAGAAGCGTATGGGCCGCCAGCATTGCCGATCTGAACTCCTGGCTATCGGCACCGCCGGTGTCGACGACCACGTCATCGTAGTGGCGCGCCAACTCCTTGAGTTCAACATGGACCTTCCCTCCACGCAGTGACACGCATGGCACCTGCGGGACTTCAGGGTGTTCCTTGCGGGCATCGCTCCAGGTGGAAGAGGTGCCTTGGCTATCCGCGTCGACCAAAACGACAGTTTTGCCTTGGGTCTTACGAGCAACAGCAAGATGGGTGGCGAGCGTGGTTTTCCCGACGCCGCCCTTCTCTCCTCCAACCATCAAAATCACAACCTGTCCCCCTCACCATTAATAGCTAGCTATCTAGCTAGCTATTCTCTCGAAGAGCAAGAGGAGAGGGAATGCAATCTAGCTAGATATCTTTCTAGCTAGCTAGCTAGCTAGCTATTCTTCGGTATTGGGTCTGCTGGGTGCCTGGAGAGGGGGACATGACTACATGTCGGCATGCTGGACGAAAACCCAGATCTGCAAGACGTTGGGATTTCGCTT
>Ga0308171_1001755_pt1 | contig 26755 bp, 43 predicted proteins | sample PhyGR1_FD_202135 | JGI IMG/M metagenome (GOLD analysis project Ga0308171, IMG submission 202135) | Phyllosphere microbial communities from UC Gill Tract Community Farm, Albany, California, United States - DLSLSG.R1 | ecosystem: Host-associated > Plants > Phyllosphere > Unclassified | place: USA...
CCGGTACCATCGAACTGCCAGAAGGCGTTGAGATGGTAATGCCAGGCGACAACGTAAACATGAAAGTTACCCTGATCCACCCAATCGCGATGGATGACGGTCTGCGTTTCGCAATCCGTGAAGGCGGACGTACTGTTGGTGCGGGCGTTGTTGCTAAAGTTATCGCTTAATTGCAGATAACCTGAAGTGGCCAGCTCAAACTGGCCACAGCAGTAAAAAAGAGCACTTCGGTGCTCTTTTTTTATGCCCAAAATCCAGCGATAAGTCGCGCTACTCCTGCTAATCAGGGATTGTAATAAAAACGATTCGCATTTACACTATGATCAGAAATTGTACTGGAGTTCAGAAATGTACGTCTGCTTGTGTAATGCCGTAAGTGATAAAACTATTCGTGAAGTCGTGCGTCACTATCAGCCAAAGTCTATTCAGCATCTTCGTCAGTTAGTGCCAGTAGGTAAACAGTGCGGCAAATGCATTCGCGCCGCGCGTGAAATCATGGATGATGAGCTGCAACACGTTCCGCAGTACAAAGAGATCGCCTGATAATACCCATGATTATTGTCATGGATTTTTGACTTCCTTCATTCCGCATCTACGCTGTTATTAACTGGAAGCGGAGGAAGCAAAATGAAGGGCGATATTAAAATCATAAACCATCTCAACAAATTACTGGGTAATGAACTGGTTGCTATAAACCAGTATTTCCTGCATGCGCGAATGTTCAAAAATTGGGGACTGATGCGCCTGAATGATGTGGAGTATCACGAGTCGATTGATGAAATGAAGCATGCGGACAAGTACATTGAACGCATTCTCTTTCTCGAAGGCATCCCCAATCTGCAGGATTTAGGCAGGCTGCGCATCGGTGAAGATGTTGAAGAGATTCTGAAATCAGATTTAGTACTGGAACTGGAAGGTGCCAAGGATCTGCGAGAGGCCATTGCCTATGCAGACAAGGTTCATGACTATGTGAGTCGCGATATGATGATCGAAATCCTTGCGGATGAAGAGCACCATATCGACTTTCTTGAAACCGAACTCGATCTGATTCAAAAAATCGGCGTTCAGAATTACCTGCAATCACAAATTAAACAATAAATTAAACCAGTCAGTTTCACTATGTTGAGCAATAAGCACCGACCATCCCGCAACTGACAGGCTCGGCCCAAAAGGTTGCCGGATGGTTTTTTGTCCCTTCAGCCGGCTTACCAGCCAGCCCAGAATGCCAATGGCTGCCGCCAGCGTGGCAATCAACGGCAGTGAAAGCCAGCCAGTCCACGCGCCCAGCGCGGCAAAATATTTCGCGTCGCCTAATCCCATTCCCTCCTGCTGCCGTAGCCAGAGATAGACCTGGTTAATCCCGCGAAAACTGATATAGCCGCATATTGCGCCAAGTAGTGCATGCTGCAAATGAAGCGGCGAAAGTTGCAGATTAAACAGCAGGCCGCACCACAGCAGCGGCAGTGTAATGGCATCAGGCAATAACAGATGGCGTCGATCAATTTCACTCAGAACCAGAACCGCACAACTAAAAAGAGCTAGCCAGGCAAACAGGGCAGGGTGCGGGCAACTAACGGCGACCGTTGCCAACAACAGAGCAGTACCTGACTCGAGATAGTAACTGTAGCGCGAAATAGGTTGATGACAGTAGCGGCAACAACCCCGTAGCATCAACCAGCTGATCAGTGGCAGCAAATCGCGCAGGGCCAGTCTGCGACCGCATGAGATACAGGCAGAAGCTGGACGGCAAATTCGTGCCAGCCAGACGCGTGCGTTGGCATCCATCGGAAAACGTTCAATGACCAGGCAAAGAAAACTGCCCAGTACGGCGCCCGCCAGCAACGCCGCTATCACCAGCCACTCATCCATAAGTTTCTCCCATTGACTGTCCGGCAGCATAGGGCGGGGCAGGCGGGGTTGTCACTGGCGTAATCGTCAAACTGGAAAACATTGCACAAGCAAGTAGTGCAGTTGCAGCTCCTGTCAGGATTTATTTGCACCAGCTTCCGGATGCCAGTAGTCAATCATCGAATATGGGTTGCCAGATGAGCAGATTCACGTATAATACGCCGGCCTGCCATTTATGTCAGGCGCGACTCAATTAGAGTCGCAGGCTAACGTTAACGCGTCTGGCCAGACAATACTCCCAATTGGGGAGTTATGTACTGAACGATTACACTCCTCCATCAATCGTAATGGATGTGGGTAGTAATTCTTTTCGTTTATAAATAATTGGAGCTCTGGTCTCATGCAGAACCAAAGAATCCGTATCCGTCTTAAAGCGTTTGATCATCGTCTGATCGATCAATCAACTGCGGAAATCGTTGAGACTGCCAAGCGCACTGGTGCGCAGGTTCGTGGTCCAATCCCGCTGCCGACCCGCAAAGAGCGCTTTACCGTTCTGATCTCCCCGCACGTTAACAAAGACGCGCGTGATCAGTACGAGATTCGCACTCACAAGCGTCTGGTTGACATCGTTGAGCCAACTGAAAAAACGGTTGATGCTCTGATGCGTCTGGATCTGGCTGCCGGTGTTGACGTGCAGATCAGCCTGGGTTAATCAGGTCATTGAGCGATTGAGAGGTTGAAACAATGATTGGTTTAGTCGGTAAAAAAGTGGGCATGACCCGCATCTTCACTGAAGATGGCGTTTCTATCCCAGTAACCGTGATCGAAATTGAAGCAAACCGCGTTACTCAGGTCAAAGGCCTGGAAAACGACGGTTACACTGCTGTGCAGGTAACTACCGGTGCTAAAAAAGCTAACCGTGTAACTAAGCCTGAAGCAGGTCATTTTGCTAAAGCTGGTGTTGAAGCTGGCCGTGGTCTGTGGGAATTCCGTACTGCTGAAGGCGAAGAATTCACCGTAGGTCAGAGCATTAATGTCGACATTTTCGCTGAAGTGAAAAAAGTTGACGTGACTGGTACATCTAAAGGTAAAGGTTTTGCCGGTACTGTAAAGCGCTGGAACTTCCGTACTCAGGATGCTACCCACGGTAACTCCTTGTCTCACCGCGTTCCGGGTTCTATCGGTCAGAACCAGACTCCGGGCAAAGTGTTCAAAGGCAAGAAAATGGCAGGACAGCTGGGTAATGAGCGCGTAACCGTTCAGAGCCTTGACGTTGTGCGTGTTGACGCTGAGCGCAACCTGCTGCTGGTTAAAGGTGCAGTTCCCGGTGCTACCGGTAGCGACCTGATCGTTAAACCAGCTGTGAAGGCGTAAGGGGATAGCCATGGAATTAGTATTGAAAGACGCGCAAAGCGCGCTGACTGTTTCCGAAACTACCTTCGGTCGTGATTTCAACGAAGCGCTGGTACACCAGGTTGTTGTTGCTTATGCAGCAGGTGCCCGTCAAGGTACTCGTGCTCAGAAGACCCGTGCTGAAGTAACTGGTTCCGGTAAAAAGCCGTTTCGTCAGAAAGGCACCGGCCGTGCGCGTGCGGGTACTGTAAAAAGCCCAATCTGGCGCTCAGGTGGTGTGACCTTCGCTGCGAAGCCACAGGACCACAGTCAAAAAGTTAACAAAAAGATGTACCGCGGCGCGCTGAAAAGCATCCTGTCCGAACTGGTACGTCAAGAACGCCTGATCGTTGTCGAGCAGTTCTCTCTGGAAGCACCTAAAACTAAGTTGCTGGTAGAGAAGCTGAAAGACATGGCTCTGGCAGATGTGCTGATCATCACTGGCGAACTGGAAGAGAACCTGTTCCTGGCCGCACGTAACCTGTACAAGGTTGACGTACGTGATGCAGCGGGCATCGACCCAGTTAGCCTGATCGCCTTCGACAAAGTCGTTATGACTGCTGACGCAGTTAAGCAAGTTGAGGAGATGCTGGCATGATCCGTGAAGAACGTCTGCTGAAAGTACTGCGCGCGCCGCACGTATCTGAAAAAGCATCTGCTGCGATGGAAAAAACCAACACCATCGTTCTCAAAGTTGCTAAAGACGCGACCAAAGCAGAAATCAAAGCCGCTGTTCAGAAACTTTTCGAAGTTGAAGTTGAAGTCGTGAATACCCTGTTAGTTAAAGGGAAATCAAAACGTCACGGACAGCGTATTGGTCGTCGTAGCGACTGGAAAAAAGCTTACGTCACCCTGAAAGAAGGCCAGAATCTGGACTTCGTCGGCGGCGCTGAGTAAGTCGGAGGAGAAGAACAATGGCAATTGTTAAATGTAAACCGACATCTCCGGGTCGTCGTCACGTAGTTAAAGTGGTGAACCCAGAGCTGCACAAGGGCAAACCATTTGCCCCGCTGGTAGAAAAAAACAGCAAATCCGGTGGCCGTAACAACAATGGTCGCATCACTACCCGTCATATCGGTGGTGGTCACAAGCAGGCTTACCGTATTGTTGACTTCAAACGCAACAAAGACGGTATCCCGGCAACTGTTGAACGTCTTGAGTACGATCCGAACCGCTCCGCGAACATCGCGCTGGTTCTGTACAAAGATGGCGAGCGCCGTTATATCCTGGCCCCTAAAGGCCTGAAAGCTGGCGACCAGATTCAGTCTGGCGTTGATGCTGCGATTAAAGCAGGTAACACCCTGCCGATGCGTAACATCCCAGTGGGTTCTACCGTTCACAACGTAGAAATGAAACCAGGCAAAGGCGGTCAGATTGCTCGCTCTGCTGGTGCTTACGTGCAGATCGTTGCGCGTGAAGGTTCCTACGTTACCCTGCGTCTGCGTTCAGGTGAAATGCGTAAAGTCGAATTAGACTGCCGCGCGACCCTGGGTGAAGTCGGTAACGCTGAGCACATGCTGCGCGTTCTGGGTAAAGCCGGTGCAACTCGTTGGCGTGGTGTTCGTCCTACCGTTCGCGGTACTGCGATGAACCCAGTCGATCACCCGCACGGTGGTGGTGAAGGTCGTAACTTTGGTAAGCACCCGGTAACCCCGTGGGGCGTTCAGACCAAAGGTAAGAAGACCCGTAGCAACAAGCGTACTGATAAATTTATCGTACGTCGCCGTAGCAAATAATTTTAGAGGATAAGCCATGCCACGTTCTCTCAAGAAAGGTCCTTTTATTGACCTGCACTTGCTGAAGAAGGTAGAGAAAGCGGTGGAAAGCGGTGACAAGAAGCCCCTGCGCACTTGGTCCCGTCGTTCAACGATCTTTCCTAACATGATCGGTTTGACCATCGCTGTCCATAATGGTCGTCAGCACGTTCCAGTCTTTGTTTCCGACGAAATGGTTGGTCACAAACTGGGTGAATTTGCGCCGACTCGTACTTATCGCGGACACGCGGCCGACAAAAAAGCCAAGAAACGCTAAGGCAGGAGGAAGAGATGGAAACTTTAGCTCAACATCGCCACGCTCGTTCTTCTGCTCAAAAGGTTCGCCTGGTGGCTGACCTTGTACGCGGTAAGAAAGTGTCGCAGGCTCTGGACATTCTGACCTACACCAATAAGAAAGCGGCTGTACTGGTCAAGAAAGTTCTGGAATCTGCCATTGCTAACGCCGAACACAACGATGGCGCTGACATTGATGATCTGAAAGTCACGAAAATCTTCGTCGACGAAGGCCCAAGCATGAAGCGCATTATGCCGCGTGCAAAAGGTCGTGCAGATCGCATCCTGAAGCGCACCAGCCACATTACTGTGGTTGTGTCCGATCGCTGAGACTCTGGAGACTAGCAATGGGTCAGAAAGTACATCCTAATGGTATTCGACTGGGTATTGTTAAACCCTGGAACTCTACCTGGTTCGCCAATACCAAAGAATTCGCTGACAACCTGGACAGCGATTTTAAAGTTCGTCAGTTCCTGACTAAAGAACTGGCTAAAGCGTCCGTATCTCGTATCGTTATCGAGCGTCCGGCTAAGAGCATCCGTGTGACTATTCACACCGCTCGTCCTGGCATCGTAATCGGTAAGAAAGGCGAAGACGTAGAAAAACTGCGCAAGGTCGTAGCGGATATCGCTGGCGTTCCTGCACAGATCAATATCGCCGAAGTCCGTAAACCGGAACTGGACGCTAAATTGGTTGCTGACAGCATCACTTCACAGCTGGAGCGTCGTGTGATGTTCCGTCGTGCTATGAAGCGTGCTGTACAGAACGCAATGCGTCTGGGCGCTAAAGGTATTAAAGTTGAAGTTAGTGGCCGTCTGGGCGGTGCTGAAATCGCGCGTACTGAATGGTACCGTGAAGGCCGCGTGCCGTTGCACACCCTGCGTGCTGACATTGACTACAACACCTCTGAAGCGCACACCACTTATGGTGTAATCGGCGTTAAGGTATGGATCTTCAAAGGTGAGATCCTGGGTGGTATGGCTGCTGTTGAACAACCGGAACCGGCTGCTCAACCTAAAAAGCAGCAGCGTAAAGGCCGTAAGTAAGGAGAGTCGCTGATGTTACAACCAAAGCGTACAAAATTCCGTAAAGTGCACAAAGGCCGCAACCGTGGTCTGGCGCAGGGTACGGATGTTAGCTTCGGTACTTTCGGTCTGAAAGCTGTTGGCCGTGGTCGTCTGACTGCACGTCAGATCGAAGCAGCACGTCGTGCTATGACCCGTGCAGTTAAGCGTCAAGGTAAGATCTGGATCCGTGTATTCCCGGACAAACCGATCACCGAGAAGCCGCTGGAAGTGCGTATGGGTAAAGGTAAGGGTAACGTGGAGTATTGGGTTGCCCTGATCCAGCCTGGTAAAGTCCTGTATGAAATGGACGGCGTACCAGAAGAGCTGGCCCGTGAAGCATTCAAGCTGGCAGCAGCAAAACTGCCTATCAAAACCACCTTTGTAACTAAGACGGTGATGTAATGAAAGCAACAGAGCTGCGTGAAAAAAGCGTTGAAGAGCTGAACACTGAGCTGCTTAATCTGCTGCGTGAGCAATTTAACCTGCGCATGCAGGCAGCATCCGGCCAGCTGCAACAGAGTCATCTGTTGAAGCAAGTGCGTCGTGATGTTGCACGCGTTAAGACTTTACTGACTGAGAAGGCGGGTGCGTAATGACCGATAAAATCCGTACTCTGCAAGGTCGTGTCCTGAGTGACAAAATGGAGAAATCCATCGTTGTTGCGATTGAACGTTTTGTGAAACACCCGATCTACGGTAAATTCATCAAGCGTACGACTAAACTGCACGTACACGACGAGAACAACGAATGTGGTATCGGCGACGTGGTTGAAATCCGCGAATGCCGTCCACTGTCCAAGACTAAGTCATGGACTCTGGTTCGCGTTGTAGAGAAAGCGATTCTGTAATAGAATCACCTTTCTTTAAAAATAAAATGAACGGCTCTGTCGAGCCGTTCATTTTTTCTACCCATATGCGAGATCCGGTGTTATAATGCCGCGCCCTCAATTATGGGGCTTTCTAACGACCTGTATCAGGTCCCGAAGTAGTAGTTGACATTAGCGGAGCACTAAAATGATCCAAGAACAGACTATGCTGAACGTCGCCGACAACTCCGGTGCACGTCGCGTAATGTGTATCAAGGTTCTGGGTGGCTCGCACCGTCGCTACGCAGGCGTCGGCGATATCATCAAAGTGACCATCAAGGAAGCAATTCCTCGTGGCAAGGTGAAAAAAGGTGATGTCCTGAAAGCGGTAGTGGTGCGCACCAGGAAGGGTGTTCGTCGCCCGGACGGTTCTGTCATTCGCTTCGATGGTAATGCATGCGTTATTTTAAACAATAACAGCGAGCAACCTATCGGTACGCGTATTTTTGGGCCGGTAACTCGTGAACTTCGTACTGAAAAGTTCATGAAAATTATCTCTCTGGCACCAGAAGTACTCTAAGGAGCGAGCAATGGCAGCGAAAATCCGTCGTAACGACGAAGTTATCGTGCTTACCGGCAAAGACAAAGGTAAACGCGGTAAAGTAAAGAACGTCCTGACTTCTGGTAAAGTCATCGTTGAAGGTATCAACCTGGTTAAGAAACATCAGAAGCCGGTTCCGGCCCTGAACCAGCCAGGTGGCATCGTTGAAAAAGAAGCTGCTATTCAAGCTTCCAACGTTGCACTCTTCAATGCGGCAACCGGCAAGGCTGACCGTGTAGGCTTTAGATTCGAAGACGGCAAAAAAGTCCGTTTCTTCAAGTCTAATAGCGAAACTATCAAGTAATTTGGAGTAGTACGATGGCGAAACTGCATGATTACTACAAAGACGAGGTAGTCCAAAAACTCATGACTGAGTTTGGCTACAATTCTGTCATGCAAGTCCCTCGGGTCGAGAAGATCACCCTGAACATGGGTGTTGGTGAAGCGATCGCTGACAAGAAACTGCTGGATAATGCAGCAGCTGACCTGACAGCAATCTCCGGTCAAAAACCGTTGATCACCAAAGCACGCAAATCAGTTGCAGGCTTCAAAATCCGTCAGGGCTATCCGATCGGCTGTAAAGTGACTCTGCGTGGCGAGCGCATGTGGGAGTTCTTTGAGCGTCTGATTTCTATTGCTGTTCCACGTATCCGTGACTTCCGTGGCTTGTCCGCTAAGTCATTCGATGGCCGTGGTAACTACAGCATGGGCGTTCGTGAGCAGATCATCTTCCCAGAAATCGACTATGACAAAGTCGATCGCGTTCGTGGTTTGGATATTACCATTACCACTACTGCGAAATCTGACGATGAAGGCCGTGCTCTGCTGGCTGCCTTTGACTTCCCGTTCCGCAAGTAAGGTAGGGTTACTTCATGGCTAAGCAATCGATGAAGGCACGCGAAGTCGTTCGCGTAAAACTGGCTGATAAATACCGCGCTAAACGCGAGGAATTGAAAGCTATCATCTCTAGTGTGAACTCATCCGACGAAGATCGTTGGAATGCTGTTCTTAAGCTGCAGACTCTGCCGCGTGATTCCAGCCCGTCCCGTCAGCGTAACCGCTGCCGCCAAACTGGCCGTCCACATGGTTATGTGGGCAAATTCGGGTTGAGCCGTATTAAGCTTCGTGAAGCCGCAATGCGCGGTGAAGTACCTGGCTTGAAAAAGGCTAGCTGGTAATTACCAATTGAATCACGGGAGTAAAGACAGATGAGCATGCAAGATCCGATCGCGGATATGCTGACCCGTATCCGTAACGGTCAGGCCGCGAACAAAGTTGCGGTCACCATGCCTTCCTCCAAGCTAAAAGTGGCAATTGCCAACGTGCTGAAGGAAGAAGGATATATTGAAGAATTTAAAATCGAAGGCGACACCAAGCCAGAACTGGAACTGACTTTAAAGTATTTCCAGGGCAAGGCTGTGGTAGAGAGCATTCAACGTGTAAGCCGTCCAGGTCTGCGTATTTATAAGCGCAAAGACGAACTGCCTAAAGTTATGGCAGGACTGGGTATTGCCGTTGTTTCTACCTCTAAAGGTGTTATGACTGATCGTGCAGCGCGCCAGGCAGGTCTTGGTGGCGAAATTATCTGCTACGTAGCTTAATCGGAGGAAAGAATGTCTCGTGTTGCTAAAGCACCTGTCGTCATTCCTGCCGGCGTAGAGGTAAAACTCAACGGTCAGGTTATTTCGATTAAAGGTAAAAACGGCGAGCTGACTCGTACTATCAATGATGCTGTTGAAATTAAGCATGCTGACAACGCTCTGACTTTCGCTCCGCGCGAAGGTTTCGTTGACGGCTGGGCGCAGGCGGGTACTTCTCGCGCGCTGCTTAACGCAATGGTTATCGGTGTTACCGAAGGCTTCACTAAGAAGCTGCAGCTGGTTGGTGTAGGTTATCGTGCGGCCGTTAAAGGCAACTCGGTGAGTTTGGCTCTTGGCTTCTCTCATCCAGTTGAACACGCGCTGCCAGCGGGAATCACTGCTGAATGTCCGACTCAGACTGAAATCGTGCTTAAAGGCGCTGATAAACAGTTGATCGGCCAGGTTGCAGCTGACATCCGCGCCTACCGTCGTCCTGAGCCTTATAAAGGCAAGGGTGTTCGTTACGCCGACGAAGTCGTGCGTACCAAAGAGGCTAAGAAGAAGTAAGGTAACACTATGGATAAGAAATCTGCTCGTATCCGTCGTGCGACCCGCGCACGTCGCAAGCTCAAAGAGCTGGGTGCAACTCGCCTGGTAGTACATCGTACTCCGCGTCATATTTACGCACAGGTCATTGCTCCGAACGGTTCTGAAGTTTTGGTTGCTGCTTCTACTGTAGAAAAAGCTATCACTGAACAACTGAAGTATACCGGCAACAAAGACGCTGCGGCTGCTGTGGGTAAAGCACTGGCTGAACGCGCTCTCGAAAAAGGCATCAAAGATGTTTCTTTCGACCGTTCCGGTTTCCAATATCATGGTCGCGTCCAGGCACTGGCAGATGCTGCTCGTGAAGCTGGCCTTCAGTTCTAAGGTAGAGGTGTAAGATGGCACACATCGAGAAACAAGCTGGCGAACTGCAGGAAAAGCTGATCGCGGTAAACCGTGTATCTAAAACTGTAAAAGGTGGTCGTATTTTCTCCTTCACAGCATTGACTGTGGTAGGTGACGGTAATGGTCGCATCGGTTTTGGTTACGGCAAAGCGCGTGAAGTTCCAGCAGCGATCCAGAAAGCGATGGAAAAAGCCCGTCGCAATATGATTAACGTCGCGCTGACCAACGGCACCCTGCAACACCCTGTTAAAGGTGTTCACACAGGTTCCCGCGTGTTCATGCAGCCGGCTTCAGAAGGTACTGGTATCATCGCCGGTGGTGCAATGCGCGCCGTTCTGGAAGTCGCTGGGGTTCATAACGTTCTGGCTAAAGCCTATGGTTCCACCAACCCGATCAACGTGGTTCGTGCAACTCTGGATGGTCTGGGCAATATGAATTCCCCGGAAATGGTCGCTGCCAAGCGTGGTAAATCCGTTGAAGAAATTCTGGGGTAATGACCATGGCAAAGACTATTAAAATTACTCAAACCCGCAGTGCAATCGGTCGTCTGCCGAAACACAAGGCAACGCTGCTTGGCCTGGGTCTGCGTCGTATTAACCACACCGTAGAGCGTGAAGACACGCCAGCTGTACGCGGTATGGTTAACGCGATTTCCTACATGGTTAAAGTGGAGGAGTAACAGATGCGTTTAAATACTCTGTCTCCGGCCGAAGGGTCTAAACACGCACCGAAGCGTCTGGGTCGTGGTATTGGTTCTGGCCTCGGAAAAACCGGTGGTCGTGGTCACAAAGGTCAGAACTCTCGTTCTGGCGGTGGCGTACGTCGCGGTTTCGAAGGTGGTCAGATGCCTCTGTACCGCCGTCTGCCGAAATTCGGTTTCACCTCTCGCAAAGCAATGGTTACGGCAGAAGTTCGTCTGTCTGACCTGGCGAAAGTTGAAGGCGGGATCGTCGACCTGAACACGCTGAAAGCGGCTAACATTATCGGTATTCAGATTGAATTCGCTAAAGTTATTCTGTCTGGCGAAGTCTCTGCACCGGTAACGGTTCGCGGTCTGCGTGTCACTAAAGGCGCTCGTGCTGCAATCGAAGCTGCTGGCGGTAAAATTGAGGAATAAGTAGCAGATGGCTAAGCAACCGGGATTAGATTTTCAAAGTGCCAAGGGTGGTTTTGGCGAACTAAAACGCAGACTTCTGTTTGTAATTGGTGCGCTGATTGTCTTCCGCATTGGCTCTTTTATTCCGATCCCTGGTATCGATGCCACTGTACTTGCCAAACTGCTTGAGCAACAGCGTGGCACCATCATTGAAATGTTTAACATGTTCTCTGGTGGTGCTCTGAGCCGTGCTTCTATTTTTGCTCTGGGTATCATGCCGTATATTTCGGCATCGATTATTATCCAGCTGCTGACGGTGGTTCATCCCGCCCTGGCAGAGATCAAGAAAGAAGGGGAGGCTGGCCGTCGTAAGATTAGCCAGTACACCCGTTACGGTACTCTGGTATTGGCTATATTTCAGTCTATCGGTATTGCTACCGGTTTACCGAATATGCCTGGAATGCAGGGCCTGGTGTTAAACCCAGGCTTCCCATTCTACTTTACCGCTGTTGTGAGTCTGGTTACCGGGACAATGTTCCTGATGTGGCTGGGCGAACAGATTACTGAACGAGGTATCGGTAACGGTATCTCGATCATTATCTTCGCTGGTATTGTTGCGGGATTGCCGCCGGCCATTGGCCATACCATCGAGCAAGCGCGGCAAGGCGACCTGCACTTCCTCCTGTTGCTGTTGGTTGCAGTTCTCGTATTTGCAGTGACCTTCTTCGTTGTTTTCGTTGAGCGTGGTCAACGCCGCATTGTGGTGAACTATGCGAAACGTCAGCAAGGCCGTCGTGTCTATGCTGCGCAGAGCACACATTTACCGTTGAAAGTGAATATGGCCGGTGTAATTCCTGCTATCTTTGCTTCCAGCATCATCCTGTTCCCGGCGACAATTGCGTCCTGGTTCGGTGGTGGTACCGGTTGGAACTGGCTGACTACAATTTCGATGTATTTACAGCCAGGACAGCCGCTGTATGTGTTACTCTATGCGACTGCAATCATCTTCTTCTGTTTCTTCTACACGGCGTTGGTTTTCAACCCGCGTGAAACAGCAGATAACCTGAAGAAGTCTGGTGCATTTGTACCAGGAATTCGTCCGGGAGAGCAAACGGCGAAGTACATCGATAAAGTAATGACTCGCCTGACCTTGGTCGGTGCACTGTACATTACTTTCATCTGCCTAATCCCGGAGTTCATGCGTGATGCGATGAAAGTTCCATTCTACTTCGGCGGTACATCACTGCTGATCGTAGTCGTTGTCATCATGGACTTTATGGCTCAAGTGCAAACTCTGATGATGTCTAGTCAATACGAGTCTGCATTGAAGAAAGCAAACCTGAAAGGCTAAGGCCATTTTCAGGAGCTTGAGAAGTTACGGAGAGTAAAAATGAAAGTTCGTGCTTCCGTCAAGAAATTATGTCGTAACTGCAAAATCATCCGTCGCGACGGTGTTGTGCGTGTGATTTGTAGTGCCGAGCCAAAGCATAAACAGCGCCAAGGCTGATTTTCACATATTTTTCTTGCAAAGTCGGGTTGAGCTGGCTAGATTAGCCAGCCAATCTTTTGTATGTCTATGCGTTTCCATTTGAGTATCCTGAAAACGGGCTTTTCAGCATGGAGCGCATATTTGAATAGTAGGAGTGCATAGTGGCCCGTATAGCAGGCATTAACATTCCTGATCAGAAACATACCGTTATCGCATTAACTTCGATCTACGGTATCGGCAAGACTCGCTCCCAGGCCATTTGCGCCGCTGCGGGTATCGCTGAAGATGTTAAGATCAGAGAGCTGTCTGAAGAACAAATTGACACGCTGCGTGATGAAGTTGCAAAGTTCGTCGTTGAAGGCGATCTGCGTCGTGAAGTCACCCTGAGCATCAAGCGTCTTATGGACCTTGGTTGCTATCGTGGTTTGCGTCATCGTCGTGGTCTTCCAGTTCGCGGTCAGCGTACTAAGACCAACGCACGTACCCGTAAGGGTCCGCGTAAACCGATCAAGAAATAATCGGGGTGATTGAATAATGGCAAAGGCACCAGTTCGTGCACGTAAGCGTGTAAGAAAACAAGTCTCTGACGGCGTGGCTCATGTCCATGCTTCTTTTAACAACACCATCGTTACTATTACTGATCGTCAGGGTAACGCACTGGGTTGGGCAACTGCCGGTGGTTCCGGTTTCCGTGGTTCTCGTAAATCTACGCCGTTCGCTGCGCAGGTCGCTGCAGAACGTTGCGCAGAAGCCGTGAAAGATTACGGTATCAAGAACCTGGAAGTTATGGTTAAGGGTCCGGGTCCAGGCCGCGAATCAACGATTCGTGCTCTGAACGCTGCTGGTTTCCGCATCACTAATATTACTGATGTGACTCCGATCCCTCACAACGGTTGTCGTCCGCCGAAAAAACGTCGCGTATAACGCACGTTTTTAGGAATGTTGGAGAAAGAAAATGGCAAGATATTTGGGTCCTAAGCTCAAGCTGAGCCGTCGCGAGGGTACAGACCTGTTCCTTAAGTCTGGCGTTCGCGCGATTGATACCAAGTGTAAGATTGAACAAGCTCCTGGCCAGCACGGTGCGCGTAAACCGCGTCTGTCTGACTATGGTGTGCAGTTGCGTGAAAAGCAAAAAGTTCGCCGTATGTACGGTGTTCTGGAGCGTCAGTTCCGCAACTATTACAAAGAAGCAGCACGTCTGAAAGGCAACACCGGTGAAAACCTGTTGGCTCTGCTGGAAGGTCGTCTGGATAACGTAGTTTACCGTATGGGCTTTGGCGCTACTCGTGCAGAAGCACGTCAGCTGGTTAGCCATAAATCTGTAATGGTAAACGGCCGCGTTGTCAGCATCGCTTCTTATCAGGTAACTCCGAATGACGTTGTTAGCATCCGCGAGAAAGCCAAAAAGCAGTCTCGCGTTAAAGCCGCTCTGGAGCTGGCTGAGCAGCGTGAAAAGCCAACCTGGCTGGAAGTTGATGCGACTAAGATGGAAGGTGTGTTCAAACGTATTCCTGAACGTACCGATCTGTCTGCGGACATTAACGAACACCTGATCGTCGAGCTTTACTCCAAGTAAAGCTTAGTACCAAAGAGAGGACACAATGCAGGGTTCTGTGACAGAGTTTCTAAAACCGCGCCTGGTAGATATCGAGCAAGTCAGTTCGACGCACGCCAAGGTGACCCTTGAGCCTTTAGAGCGTGGCTTTGGCCATACTCTTGGTAACGCACTGCGCCGTATTCTGCTTTCATCCATGCCGGGTTGCGCGGTGACCGAGGTTGAAATTGATGGTGTACTGCATGAGTACAGCACCAAAGAGGGCGTACAGGAAGATATCCTGGAAATCCTTCTCAACCTGAAAGGGCTTGCGGTAAGAGTTCAAGGCAAAGATGAAGTTATTCTTACCCTGAATAAATCTGGCATTGGCCCTGTGACTGCAGCCGATATCACCCATGATGGTGATGTCGAAATCGTCAAGCCGCAGCACGTGATCTGCCACCTGACCGATGAGAACGCAGCTATTAATATGCGTATCAAAGTTCAGCGCGGTCGCGGTTATGTGCCGGCTTCTGCCCGAATTCATTCGGAAGAAGATGAGCGCCCGATCGGTCGTCTGTTAGTCGACGCCTGCTACAGCCCTGTAGACCGTATAGCCTACAATGTTGAAGCGGCGCGTGTTGAGCAGCGTACTGACCTGGACAAGCTGGTCATCGAAATGGAAACCAACGGCACTATTGATCCTGAAGAAGCGATCCGCCGTGCGGCAACCATCCTGGCAGAACAACTTGAAGCTTTCGTTGACTTACGTGATGTTCGTCAGCCGGAAGTTAAAGAAGAGAAACCAGAATTCGATCCGATCCTGCTGCGCCCTGTTGACGATCTGGAATTGACTGTCCGCTCTGCTAACTGCCTTAAGGCAGAAGCTATCCACTACATCGGTGATCTGGTACAGCGTACCGAGGTTGAGCTGCTTAAAACGCCTAACCTTGGTAAAAAATCTCTTACCGAGATTAAAGATGTGCTGGCCTCACGTGGTCTGTCTCTGGGCATGCGCCTGGAAAACTGGCCACCAGCAAGCATTGCTGATGAATAACCCGATCACAGGTTAAGGTTTCACTGAGAAGGATAAGGTCATGCGCCATCGTAAGAGTGGTCGTCAACTGAACCGCAACAGCAGCCATCGTCAGGCTATGTTCCGCAACATGGCTGGCTCTTTGGTTCGTCATGAGATCATCAAGACGACCCTGCCGAAAGCGAAAGAGCTGCGTCGCGTAGTTGAGCCGCTGATTACTCTTGCCAAGACCGACAGCGTAGCTAATCGTCGTCTGGCATTCGCCCGTACTCGTGATAACGAGATCGTGGCAAAACTGTTTAACGAGCTGGGCCCGCGTTTCGCGAGCCGTGCCGGTGGTTACACTCGCATTCTGAAGTGTGGCTTCCGCGCTGGTGACAACGCTCCGATGGCTTACATCGAGCTGGTTGATCGTCCAGAGCTGCAAGCAGAAGCTGCTGCAGAGTAATCTGCAGTAACGTAGAAAAACCGGGCTTGCCCGGTTTTTTTATATCCAAAATTCTTCGTACTTCCCGTCTGATATTTGGTTATGCTATCCATAGCTCACTTCTGTAAAGGAGAAGGTGATGTGGTTAATTGACCAACTCGTTGAACAACATATCCGTGAGGCGCAGGCCGCTGGCGAACTCGATCAACTTCCGGGCGCGGGAAAACCGCTGATCCTTGATGATGACAGCCATGTTCCACCAGAACTGCGGGCATCCTATCGGCTACTGAAAAATTCCGGCTATTTACCTCCAGAACTGGAAATGAAACGTGAAGCGGTCGAGCTTGATGCTTTACTTCAATCGCTTGAACCTGACGATCAACGCTATCAACCTAATCTTAAGCGCTTGACGCTACTTGAAATGAAGTTAAAGCAGGCTGGCCTGTCGACCGGATTTCTCGATGGTGAATATCGTCACCATTTAAAACAGCGCTTTGCGGAGAATAATTAATGTATCGTATCGGACAACTGGCCAGGCTGGCGGACGTAACCCCGGACACCATTCGCTATTATGAAAAGCAGCAGATGATGGAGCATGAAGTGAGAACCGAAGGGGGATTTCGTCTCTATACGGAGAAAGATCTGCAACGTCTTAAATTTATTCGCTATGGCCGACAGCTGGGTTTTACTCTTGATTCAATTCGTGAGCTACTGTCGATACGTATCGATCCCGAGCAGCATACTTGCCATGAGTCGAAAACTATCGTGCAAAAGCGGCTCGGCGAAGTTGAGGAAATGATTAATGAGCTACAACATATGCAGCGCTCGCTTAAACGGCTGAATGATGCCTGTTGCGGCGCGGATCACAGCAGTGCTTATTGCTCAATTCTTGAGGCTTTAGAACAGGGGGCCACCACTATCAATGCGAAAGCAGATTGAAATTCAGACAAATCGAGCCTATATTCTTCGCGTTAATCACAAAGGAAAATATCATGACCGTTTACCAGCATAAAAAAGGCAAGATACGCGATAACGCTATCGAAGCGCTGCTTCATGACCCGTTGTTTAAACCGCGCATTGAAGTGAATCAGAAAGGAAAAGGCAGCTATCGACGTAAAGATAAGCATGCAGGAAAAGGTAACTGGGAGGCCAGTGGTAAGAATGCAAAGCAGATTCTTACCACTGGCTTTCTGGTTTCAGGTAAAAAAACCGTCTTTCGACGGTTTTTTTTCAGCTACGGCTGGTTATTTTGTTGCTTCAACAGATCGCGGATTTCAGTAAGCAGGACTTCTTGCGCTGGAGTTTTCGCTGGCGCAGCCTCTTTCTTCTTGTACATCTTGTTCATCAATTTAATTGCCATAAAGATAGCAAACGCAACAATCACGAAATCGAACACGGTCTGAATAAATACGCCGTACTGCATGACAACAGCAGGCGCTTCGCCCACCGCAGGTTTCAGTACCCATTCAAATTGCTTAAAGTCGACTCCGCCAATCAGAAGTCCTAACGGCGGCATGATAATATTCGCTACCAGTGAAGAGACGATCTTGCCGAACGCTGCACCAATAATTACACCCACTGCCAAATCGACGACGTTGCCACGCATCGCAAAGTCGCGAAACTCTTTGAATAAACTCATTGTTATCTCCATTCCTGTGCCAATGGCTAAAGTTTAACAAACGATTCGCCGTTTGCCATTTCTTACTGCAATTAGTTGATATTAGCCGGGAGCCACGTTACTGACTCCTGTGTATATCAGAGGAAGAAAGGACTTGGCTGGAAGAGTCGTTCAACGTCAGGAACGAACTTCTTATCGGTCAGGAACATAATCACATGATCGCCTTGTTCAATGCGCAGATTGTCATTGGCAATCATCACATCATCGCCGCGTACAACGGCACCAATGATGGTGCCCGGCGGCAGTTTTATATCATCAATTAAGCGGCCAACCACCCGCGAAGTGCTTTCGTCACCATGGGCAATGGCTTCGATAGCTTCAGCGATGCCGCGGCGTAATGAGGAAACACTGACAATATCGGCTTTACGCACATGGCCCAGCAGCGCAGAGATGGTGGCTTGCTGCGGTGAGATGGCAATGTCTATCACGCTACCCTGAACCAGATCGACGTAGGCTTTACGCTGGATCAGTACCATCACCTTTTTTGCTCCCATCTTTTTCGCCAGCATGGCTGACATAATGTTAGCTTCATCATCATTGGTGACGGCAATAAACAGATCGACCTGCTCAATATGCTCTTCTGCCAGTAACTCCTGGTCTGAAGCATCGCCATAAAACACGATGGTATCCTGCAACTGCTCTGCCAGTTCGGCAGCACGCTGCTGATTACGTTCGATCAGTTTAACGCTGTAATTCTTCTCCAGTCGTTGCGCCAGACCAAATCCAATATTACCGCCGCCGACCAGCATAATGCGCTTATAGGGTTTTTCCAGTCGTTGCAGTTCACTCATCACCGCCCGGATATGTTGACTGGCGGCAATAAAGAACACTTCATCACCGGCTTCAACAATGGTAGATCCCTGAGGACGAATAGGTCGATCCTGGCGGAAAATAGCGGCAACGCGGGTGTCGATATGCGGCATATGCTCACGCATAATTGACAGTGCGTTGCCGACCAGCGGGCCGCCGTAATAGGCTTTCACTACTGCGAGACTGACTTTGCCGCCAGCAAAATTCACCACTTGCAAGGCGCCCGGATATTCAATCAGGCGATATATATTGTCGATAACCAGCTGCTCAGGTGCGATAAGGTGATCGATAGGCACCGCTTCGGGAATAAACAGCTTGTCAGCATCGCGGATATAGTCAGGTGCACGGATACGCGCGATACGATTTGGCGTATTAAACAGCGAGTAGGCAACCTGGCAGGCAATCATATTGGTTTCATCCGAACTGGTTACTGCCACCAGCATATCGGCATCTTCGGCACCGGCTTCGCGCAGTACTCTCGGGTGTGAGCCATGCCCCTGCACCACGCGTAAATCGAATTTATCCTGCAGCTGGCGCAAACGCACGCCATCGGTGTCCACCACCGTAATGTCGTTGTTCTCGCCAACGAGATTCTCCGCCAGTGTTCCGCCAACCTGTCCGGCACCCAATATGATTATTTTCATCGTTGTTTCAGCTTATTCCGTGATTAAGTCCGGCCGCCTGCGCAGCCGGATAATCAAATTTTTATCAGCTTAGCGTAAAAGAAACCATCTCCGCCCTGCGGATGTGGGAAAACTTGCAGGCCGGGCAGCGTGTCGTCAGCAATCGGCTGAAGTTTTGCATCAGGATGACGGTTAAGAAACGCGCTGACCTGGTGGTGGTTCTCTTCCGGCAGAACTGAGCAGGTTGCATACAGCAGCGTACCGCCCGACTTCAGCTTAGGCCATACTGCATCAAGGATCTCCTGCTGAAGCGCTGCCAGCTCAGCGATATCACGATCGCGACGCAGCCATTTGATATCCGGATGTCGTCGAATCACCCCGGTTGCTGAGCATGGAGCATCCAGTAAGATGCGGTCGAATTGCACGCCCTCTGCCCATTGTTCCGGATAGCGACCATCGCCTGACTTCACCGTTGCGCTCATCCCCAGACGAGCGAGGTTTTCATTCACTCGCGCCAGGCGCTGCTCGTCAATATCAACGGCCATCACCTTAGCCTGAGGTGCTGCCTCAAGAATATGGGTAGTCTTACCACCGGGAGCTGCACAAAGATCGAGGATCGATTCGCCATTTTGCGGATCAAGCAGCGCGACGCAACCTTGCGCTGAGGCATCCTGCACCGTGACCCAGCCTTTATCGAAGCCTGGCAACTGACTGACCGGGCATGGCGAATCAAGACGCAATGCATCGCTGTGTTCAGGATGTGCTTCAGCTTGTTTACCTGACTCCTGCAGCAGTGCCAGCCAGGCATCTCGGCTGTGATGCTGACGGTTAACCCGCAGCCACATCGGTGGGCGCTGGTTATTAGCCTCGACGATTTGCTGCCAGTTATCTGGCCATGCGCGCTGCAGACGATCCAGCAGCCACTTCGGATGCAGGTATTTATGCGGGCCGTCATTCATTTCCAGCATCAGCGCTTCCTGCTGGCGCTGGAACTGACGCAGTACGCCATTAATTAACCCTTTCAGCGCCTGGCGCTTCAGTACTACCGCGCCTTCGACGGTTTCAGCCAGTGCAGCATGTGCCGGAATACGGGTATACATCAACTGATACAGGCCGACCATAATCAGGAAGTGGATAGTGCGCTGCTTGCCGGTCATCGGACGCGACATCAGTTTATTAATGATCCACTGCAGCTGCGGCAATGTACGCAGCACGCCGAAACAGAGCTCCTGCAGCAGGGCGCTATCTTTTTCGGATAATGACTTTTGCGCAGCGGGCAGGACATTGCTGAGTGATTGTCCCTGCTCAACAACGCGCTCGATAGCTTGTGCCGCAAGGCTGCGGAGATTGGTCTGTTTTTTCATTATTAGGTCGTCAATAAACAAAAGCCCGACGTATTGCCGGGCTGGAGGATCAGGCAAGAATACTGCCCTGTATGAACCATTCACGGCGGGAATTAAGAATATCCTGCGCTTTCATCGCTTTTTTGCCGGCTGGCTGCAATTCAGTGATATTCAGTACGCCGTCAGAGGTCGCGACCTGAATACCGTTTTTATCTGCATGCACGATCTCACCCGGCTGGCGATTAGCCTGGTGCGGCAGAACTTGCGCGCTCCACACTTTTACCGGCTGATCCTCAACGGTAAAATAGCTCATCGGCCATGGGTTGAAGGCGCGGATACAGCGTTCCAGCTGAGCCGCAGAGAGTGACCAGTCGAGGCGAGCCTCTTCTTTACTCAGCTTCTCAGCGTAGTTTACCGCCGTTTCATCCTGCACTTCCGGTTTAGCACTGCCTTCCGCCAGCTGCTGGATGGTGGCTAACATGCCGGTTGGTCCAAGCTGCGCCAGCTTGTTATACAGCGTGGCACTGGTATCACTGGATTCAATCGGGCAGGCGAGTTTATACAGCATGTCACCGGTATCCAGACCGACATCCATCTGCATAATAGTGACGCCGGTTTCGCTGTCACCCGCCCACAGTGAACGTTGAATTGGCGCCGCGCCACGCCAGCGCGGCAGCAGTGAGCCATGCACATTGATACAGCCAAGGCGTGGCATATCCAGCACCGCTTTTGGCAGAATCAATCCGTAGGCGACCACCACCATCAGATCGGCATCCAGGTCAGAGACCAATTGCTGGTTCTCTTCCGGACGCAGCGACTTAGGCTGAAACACCGGAATATTATGTTCCAGCGCCAGCACTTTAACCGGGCTGGGCGTCAGTTTATTGCCACGGCCAGCCGGGCGATCAGGCTGAGTAAACACGCCAACCACCTGATGCTCTGAAGCAAGCAGCGCAGCAAGATGCTGCGCGGCAAAATCAGGGGTACCGGCGAAAATGATCTTTAGCGAATCGGACACAGTTTTCCCTTCGAAAGCAGTACTATCAGGCACGCGTATTAAGACGCGCCAGTTTTTCCAGTTTCTGACGAATACGCTGACGCTTCATTGGCGAGAGGTAATCGATAAATAACTTACCAACCAAATGATCCATCTCGTGCTGAATACAGATTGCCAGCAGGCCATCTGCTTCCAGCTCAAAACTGTTACCGTCACGATCCAGCGCGCGGATTTTCACTTTTTCTGAACGCGGTACCAGCGCACGCTGCTCTGGAATCGACAGGCAGCCCTCTTCAATACCGGTTTCGCCACACTCTTCAAGCAGCTCCGGATTGATCAGGACTAAACGCTGGTCGCGCTCCTCTGACACATCAATAACGATGATGCGCTGATGGATATCAACCTGCGTCGCCGCCAGACCGATGCCTTCTTCGGCGTACATCGTTTCGAACATATCATCGACGATGCGCTGAACGTCTGCATTCACTTCTTTAACTGGCTTTGCGACGATGCGAAGGCGATCGTCAGGAAAATGTAATACCTGCAAAACTGACATAACTTTCCAGATCTGTGTTCAAGGGATAAAAGAATTATTCCTCTTATTGTAGACATTTCAGGCGCTGATTGACAGCATTCCTCGCGATGAGCGGCGCACCTTTGCGCTGGCGATTACAAGGAAAGTAACGTGAACTCAACTGAGATTTGGCTGCGCTTGTCTGAAGTGAAAGCTCTGTCTGGCATGCAAATGCTGAATACGGCTACCACCCTGATTTCTTTTAATGAAACCAGCGACGATGCTTTGCGTACTGCCGGGTTAAACGCCGGGCAAATTAGTCAGTTTCGCCAGTGTAACCCACGTGTGCTGGAAAATACTCTCAGCTGGCTGGCGTTGCCTCAGCACCATCTGTTAACCGCCGACGCGGCTGATTACCCGCCACATCTGAAGAATATTGCCAGCTATCCGCCGCTGCTGTTTATTGCCGGCAATCGGGATATCCTGTCATCGCCACAGCTGGCGGTGGTCGGTAGCCGCGACTGTAGTCACTATGGTCGTGAATGGGGAGCTTATTTTACCCAGGCGCTGGCGCTGAGTGGCCTGACCATCACCAGCGGACTGGCGCTGGGGATTGATGGCGTGGCACATCGCGCGGCGCTTGAGGTGGAAGGAAACACGATTGCAGTATTGGGTAGTGGTTTAACTGCGCTGTATCCAAAGCGGCATAGCGCACTGGCCAGTGAGATTATTGCTGGCGGTGGTGCGCTGGTTTCCGAGTTTCCTCTGTCAACACTCCCCCTGCCACATCACTTCCCTCAACGTAACCGGATTATTAGTGGCCTGAGTGCCGGGGTGTTGGTAGTTGAAGCTTCGCTGCGCAGTGGTTCGCTGGTGACCGCGCGCTATGCGCTGGAACAAAATCGCGAGGTGTATGCTCTGCCAGGTGCGCTGGGAAATAGCGGAAGTGAGGGGGTGCACTGGTTGATTCAGCAAGGGGCATTATTAGTCGCGCACCCGAACAATATTCTGGAAGAAATGAACAGCAACCTCAACTGGATGCCTTTTTTCGCTAAACAGCCAACATATTCTTCAGACAATGCCGATGTTCCATTGCCATTTGCTGATGTGTTGGCTAACGTAGGAGATGAGGTTACACCTGTTGACGTCGTCGCTGAACGTGCCGGCCAACCTGTGCCAGCCATCGTAGCTAAGTTGCTTGAGCTGGAGTTAGCAGGATGGATCGCAGCTGTACCCGGCGGCTATGTCCGATTGAGGAGGGCATGCCATGTTCGACGTATTAATGTACTTATTTGAAACCTATATCCACAACGAAGCAGAAATGCGCGTGGACCAGGATAAATTGACTGATGATTTGACCGATGCAGGTTTTCATCGTGAAGATATTTATAATGCGTTGAACTGGTTGGAAAAGCTGGCAGATTATCAGGACGGTCTTACCGCTCCGATTCAGCTGGCAAGCGATCCGTTGTCAATGCGTATCTACACTGAGGAAGAGAGCCAGCGTCTCGATGCCAATTGTCGTGGTTTCATTCTGTTCCTGGAGCAGATTCAGGTGCTTAATCTCGAAACCCGGGAAATGGTTATCGAACGCATTATGGCTTTGGATACCCTCGAGTTCGATCTGGAAGATCTTAAATGGGTCGTGCTGATGGTGCTGTTTAACATCCCGGGATGTGAAAACGCCTATCAGCAGATGGAAGAGCTACTTTTCGAAGCTAATGAAGGAATGCTGCACTGAAGATTGCCTTCGTGTACACAACGCTATGAATAAAACAGCGCTTTTCGCTGTGCGAAAAAATGAACCCTGCCCCCAATGCGGGGCAGAACTGGTTATTCGCTCCGGGAAACACGGTGCGTTTCTCGGCTGCTCTGATTATCCAACCTGTGAATATATACGTCCGCTGAAAAGTCAGGCCGACGGGCATGTGGTGAAAGTACTGGAAGGGCAACTGTGTCCGCAATGTCAGTCCGAGCTGGTGCTGCGGCAGGGTCGCTACGGTATGTTTATCGGCTGCAGTCATTATCCAGCTTGCGAACATACTGAAGTGATCGATCGTCCCGATGAAACCACCATTCCTTGCCCTCAATGTCAGCAAGGCAAACTGGTTCAGCGTCGCTCGCGTTATGGCAAAACTTTTCACGCCTGCGATCGCTATCCTGATTGTCAGTTTGCAGTTAATTTTACCCCGGTTGAAGGCGAGTGCGAGTTCTGCCACTTTCCTCTGCTGATCGAGAAAAAAACCGCCAGAGGCTTAAAACGTTATTGCGCCAGCAAGGCGTGTGGCAAGCCAGTTACCGCAGGAATCCGTAGTGAAGAATGATCTGTTAGCCGGCTCGCTTGAGTCATCCGTTGCACAGCTTCTACAGCAAGCTGTGATCGCCTATCCGACAGAGGCGGTTTTTGGTTTGGGTTGTGACCCTGACAGTGAAACTGCGGTACTAAAGTTACTGGCGCTAAAGCAGCGTCCGGTTGAGAAAGGGCTGATTTTAATCGCAGCTGATTACCAGCAGCTTGAGCCCTATGTTGCCGACGCTGAACTTTCTGTCGAGCAGCGCGAACGTATGTTTGCCAGCTGGCCCGGTCCGGTAAGCTGGGTGGTGCCGGCATCACAACATACTCCCCGCTGGCTGACCGGCCGTTTTGATTCACTGGCGGTGCGCGTCAGCGATCATCCGGACGTGCAGCGCCTGTGTCGCGCGTTTGGTAAGCCGCTGGTATCCACCAGTGCTAACTTGACCGGTGCCGAACCTTGCCGCAGTGTCGAAGAGGTGCGCGCGCAGTTCGGCAGCGAGTTTCCACTGCTGGTGGGGGTAACCGGCGGACGACTTAATCCCTCAGAAATCCGTGATGTTATCTCGGGTGAACTGATCCGTCAGGGGTAAGGAACAGAATGGACGCTTTCGCCGTATTTGGTAATCCGATAAGTCACAGTAAATCACCGCGTATTCATCAACTGTTCTCACAGCAAACCGGTATTGACCATGCTTACGGACGAATTTGTGCGCCGGTTGACGATTTTGCCGCCACTCTAAATCAATTCTTTGCGCAAGGCGGGCGTGGCGCAAATGTTACGTTGCCTTTTAAGCAGCAAGCCTTTGCGCTGGCCAGTGAGTTAACCGAGCGCGCGGCACTATCCGGCGCGGTTAATACCCTGAAGCTAAATGCAGACGGTACTTTAACCGGCGATAACACCGATGGCATTGGTTTGCTAAGCGATCTTCAACGTCTTGAGCTGATCAAGCCAGGCGACCGGATCTTATTGATCGGTGCAGGCGGCGCGGCGCGCGGTGTGATCTTACCGTTATTGTCATTTGGTTGTTCGATCATATTGACCAATCGCACCCTGAGCCGTGCTGAAGAGCTGGTTACGGTGTTCCAGCAGAGCGGGGACGTGCAGGCGGTGGCGATGGATCAACTGGCAGGTCAGCATTTCGACCTGATTATCAATGCCACCTCCAGTGGTGTCGCGGGAGATATTCCAGCGGTGCCAGCTTCATTGGTTACTGATAAGGTGCGTTGCTACGACATGTTTTATCAGGTTGGGCTCACGCCGTTTCTTAGCTGGTGTCAGCAACAGGGTGCAATGCAGTTTGCCGATGGCCTCGGGATGCTGGTGGGACAAGCCGCGCATGCTTTTCTTTTGTGGCATGGCAAATTACCTGAAATCACCCCGGTGATTGCGATCCTGAAACGCGAGCTGGCAGAGTGAACCAGGCGATTCAGTTTCCCGATCGTGAGTTCTGGGACAATGAGCGTCAGGCGGTCTGTTTTCCGGCACAGGTAAACGGTTTTCATCTCACCTGCGCTATCGCGGCGTTAACGTTGCGTCAGCGCTACGGCAGCGGTGCATCCGATCTTGAATTGTTCAGATCGCACCGCTGGGATATAGAAGAAGAAGCCGAAGCATTGATCGAGCAACAACAGGAAGACGATCAAGGCTGGGTCTGGCTCTCCTCAGCTAAGTAATCATCCTTCCAGCCAACATAGTTGCTGGAGGAGTAGAGTAACCCGGCGATCTCTTTTTCTGACAGTGGTCGTGCTTGCTTCGCCGGGCTACCTATATAGAGATAACCACTTTCCAGCCTTTTACCCGGAGCCACCAGACTGCCGGCGCCAATCATCACATCGTCTTCTACTATTACGCCATCCAGCAAAATCGACCCCATACCCACCAGCACGCGATTACCAATGGTGCAACCATGCAGCATCACTTTATGACCGATCGTTACGTCTTCACCGATGATCAGTGGATGACCTTCCGGATTATATGACGACTGATGGGTTACATGCAGTACGCTGCCGTCCTGAATATTCGTACGTTTGCCGATCGCTACCTTATGAACGTCACCGCGAATCGTTACCAGTGGCCAGATACTGACATCGTCCGCCAGTGAGACATCACCGACCACCACGCTCGACGCATCGACCATTACGCGTTCGCCTAATTGAGGAAACTTTTGTTTAAAAGCACGTAAAACTGCGGGCATAGAGTTGTTCTCCTGTGATGATGTCATTGAAGGATAATGTTTACGCCGGATTGCTATCAATGAATAGCGTTAATTGTGCGGCAAAATTGCGCGGATCGAACGAGATCTCAGCGAAAAGATTGAAAACTCAGCAACCAAAATAAAAGATCGAAAAAAGGCTTGTGCATTAAATTCGGATCCCTATAATGCGCCTCCATCGACACGGAACAACGGCTTACCAGCCACGGTGTTGAGAGGTTCAGGAGGTTCTGAACCGCCGGAGAAAAACTTCTGAAAAAGAGGTTGACTCTGAAGGAGAAAAGCGTAATATACGCCACCTCGCAACAGCAAGCCAAATCGCTGATTGCACTGCTCTTTAACAATTTATCAGACAATCTGTGTGGGCACTCGCAGGGTTGATATCGCAAACCATCCTCGGATGGAAA
>Ga0308171_1001756_pt1 | contig 26751 bp, 32 predicted proteins | sample PhyGR1_FD_202135 | JGI IMG/M metagenome (GOLD analysis project Ga0308171, IMG submission 202135) | Phyllosphere microbial communities from UC Gill Tract Community Farm, Albany, California, United States - DLSLSG.R1 | ecosystem: Host-associated > Plants > Phyllosphere > Unclassified | place: USA...
TTTATAATCACCCTCACTTAGCTCCTCTAGTTTTTTTGGTTCTGGTGGAGGAAGTAGTTTTGGCGGTGTGATAGGAGGCGCTTTCCTGGTTTTCTTTTGTTGTCCGAATGCTGATACGCTTAGCATTACTAGAGTTACTACAAACAAATTTTTCATGGTTGATTTTTTTAGGATTATTGTCAATACTGCTTTACAGTATAAGAGTTTTTTTAAGAATAATTTTATTGCGTGTAATAATCGGTTAAGAATCTTGCATTCTCTGGAATGATCGCAACCATCGCAAATTTGTCATCTTCCTCTCTGATCTTTTCTTTGATCTCTTTGGAGGTCGCAACAAAGGATATCTGTTTGCGCCAAACTTCTTTATTTTCGGTAAACGACAAAGGTAATTTTTTAGCAAATTCATTTGGTTTGATAAAGTCGGGACGGAACAAGATAGCGATTTCCTTTTCCACTTGCGTCTGAGGATTTGCAATGATGAGGTCAATTTTTTCAGCCATCCGATCGATGAATGTTTCGTCGTGGCGGCCTTCGTTGGTTGTGTAAATACAGTAAAAGGCTTCTTCAGCCGAGTTTCCTACAATTTTTTTTGCAACGCAGGTTGGTGCGATATTGGTTGCGGCAAGTAATTTTTTCTTGGTATTGTTGGCAATTATTTTCACCATTCCAAAGCACAGAAGTGCAAGCACGACCAAACTGATGAGCATTGTCATTCCTATGGTTTCTGTCAAGTCGCTCAGAAAAGCCATTGCCACAAACATCAGAATTCCAATACCGATCACCAGCGGCAGATATACAATTCTATCTTTCCCAAATGACGAAACGCCGACATATTTGTTAATTATAGAAGAATCGGTCTCAAGTTTTTTTAATTTTTCCAAATTCATCTTGTTAATTGTTTTATGGTTTATTAATTTTTTTTCTTGATCAATTACAAGATCCTCAACAAAATGCAATCCGATCTTTTTGATATTCTAAAATCATGATCATCTTTTACAAATAATTGATTAAGATAAATATAAGAATTATTTTGAATTGTAAAGAACCATGTAAGACCAAGGTTCCATCGTCAGTATCAAAGTCTCCGAAACGGTCTGAAGTTTTCCATTAAACAAATTTTGATAGATGCCAGTATCAAACGACGTATCAAATTGGACAATCAATGTTTCTTTACTTAGATTAATGAAAGTCAAAACTTTATCACCATTCTTTTCCCGAACGAAGGAGATTACCTGGTCCATCCTATCATTCATGATCCTGACCATCTCGCCACCATGATCTCCATTCCAAAGCGCTTGGTTCTGATGTTTTAAAGTAAAAAGTGTCGTGTAGAGAGTTTCATTCTCGTGAGATTTCCATTCGATGGGATCTCTTTCGAAAAACTCGAGTGAGCGGTCGAGGCCAGCTTCCTGTCCACTATAAACCAATGGAATGCCGTCCATTAAAAAAGTGAAGACCGTTACAGCCTTCAAAGCTTCTCCGAAGTTGCTGTATGGGTTGCCTTCCCAAGAATTCTTATCATGATTGTCGATAAAATTCATGCGGATCCCTGCTTTCGGAAAAATAGAAACGTGTTCTGCAATGTAGGCTTCGGTCAAATTCTTGACGCTGATGTGGTTGGTCGCGATCTGATGTAGAATATTCCAAAGCGTCCAGTTGTAAGTAGAATCAAAAGCTTTCCTGTGAAGCTCTTTGTCTTCGGCTTCTGCCAACATGAAAACTGGCTTTAATTCATCAAGTTCAGCTCTTACATTTTCCCAGAAATCAATTGGGACAAAACTTGCGATGTCGCATCGGAAACCGTCGATATCATATTTTTCTATCCAGAATTTCATAGCGTCGGTCATATATTTTCGAAGGTCGATATTCCTGTAATCGAACTCGATGATATCATCGTAATCCCGCCAACGGGTAGATTGGAAAGTCCCTTTTCTGGATTTCATGTACCAATCCGGATGTTTTTCTACCAGCTCATTGTCCCAACTCGTATGATTGGCAACCCAATCCAAGATCACGTACATTCCCTGTTCGTGAATAGCCCTTACAAGATCAATGAAATCCGCTTCGGTTCCAAATTCCGTATTGATTCCCAAATAATCTTTCACCGAATAATAACTTCCCAGACTACCTTTCCTATGAAGTTGTCCAATCGGGTGAATAGGCATTAACCAAATAATATCGATGCCCATTTTCTTCAGTCTCGGAAGTTGTTTTATCACAGCTTTAAAGTTTCCTTCCTCAGAAAACTGGCGAATATTAAGTTCGTAAAGCGTGGCATTCTTCACCCAATCTGGTGTGGTGATCTGAACGTAAGATTTCGGTTGGTATCGGTTGTCGTTTTGCTCTCCCATATGATCATCAATCAAAAGTAAAATTTGCAACGAATATCATACCTATCACAGATTTTCTTGAAAATCAATGGTTAATCTTTGTTTTTTTATTAATTTTTGAAGGTTTTTCACTGTGTTTTTTGATTAAGGTTTGATGTTTGCAAGGAAAAAGCGAGTAAGGTGCAAGACTTTACTCAATTCTTTAAAATTTCTATTTATGATTCCCAAAAAAATACATTATTGTTGGTTTGGTGGCCAACCAAAAACTGAACTGGCTGAACATTGCATCGATTCCTGGAAAAGAATTCACCCTGATTTCGAAATTGTGGAATGGAATGAAAGCAACTCGCCACTAGAAGATAATAATTATGTAAGAGAAGCTTTTGCTCAGAAAAAATGGGCATTTGTATCAGACTATGTTCGTTCCAAAGTCATGTATGACCATGGTGGAATCTATATGGACACGGATATGGAATTGAATTTACCTCTCGATGAATTCCTGGGTGAAAAAGCCGTTTGTGGTTTCGAGGTCAAAGGTGTTCCGTATTCTGCGTTTTGGATGGCAGAGCCGAAGCATCAGCTTTCCAAGGACTTTGTCGATTATTATGACAGACAGGAAGGTTTTGTGGAGCGCATCAACACCGATATTTTTTCCGAAATGCTTGAAAACGAATATGGCGCAGACCGATACAGCGATACGATCCAAAAACTGAATCATGGCGTGACCCTTTATCCTTCCGTTTACTTTTCTCAGGATCTGCCGAAGAATTATGTGAGTCATCACTTCAGTGGTTCATGGTTTGGCGGCGACGAGGAAAATACGCACAAAAAGATGGTCAACATCTACGGACTTTTGGAAAGATTGGTCAATCAGCCTGGTGCGGAAAAATCAGTGGAAAGTATTATCAATGAACACAAGATCATCGATGTGAATGATATTCTGGATCTCATTCCGAAAGAAAAAATAGAAGCTTATTTGAAAGCTTAGTCAATTTAAACCTCTACTATTTCATAATGATTTGAGAATAGTAGAGATTTTTTTAATAAGCTTTTCCACCAGAAATTTTCAGAACATGTTCTGTTCTGATAGACGGACAACATCTACCATCTGTTTCTGCATACTCAAGTTTTTCGACATAGATTTTTCCATCACTGATCTTTTCAAAGGTAAATAAGTAATTTGGTTCATATCCTGCAATGACTTTCACGTTGGTTCCGGTGTTTTTGTATAAGGCCAATCCTTGCCCAACAAGGGCATTGCCACCATCTTGGGGCGCAAGGGAAAAGTAGATTGCCACATCCGAAATTCCGTCACCAGTAAAATCCCCTGTATGGCTTTCCTGAAGATCAGGACGAGCGTCGTAGTCATCCAATATTTTTGGTAAATATTCTTCGAATTGTTTTTCAGCGAGTTTTACCGCTTGTTCTGTGGAAATGCTTGCTTGTTTTATCGCTGTTTGTTTCGTTGTTGCTTCCTTTGCTGCAACGGACGAAATTTGATTCCCATTCGCATTTTCTTTTTTATTATCACAATTCAATAAGGAAAGAAATGAAATGATCGATCCGAAAAGCAGATGTGTTTTTTTCATGTGGTAGTAGGATTTATTAATGTCCTTATATCATCAGGGCAGATTTCATTTTTACTCCGATTCATTATTGATATAAACAAAATCGCCGGTGTTCATTTTTCCAAAGACTTCAGACTTCAAAGCAGGATCAATGATAAAAAGGTAGCCCAGATAGTGCGGTTCTTTTTCCCCTTCGGAAATCGTGCCCTGGGTTTTATCAACTACGATCTTCATCGTATTATTTTCATTGGTAAAGGAAGTGACGTAGCGGATGATCTTGTCTTTTTTGGTCCATTCGTGGATGGTGAGTTTGTTGTTCCAGCTGCTTTTCATTGTTTTGGAAGCCCCATATTTTGAAGTCAGCTTTTTCAGGAGATTGTCAGCTTGGCTTTTCGTGATTTCATCTGCCAGACAGCCGAGTGCTTTTATCTTGCCGTCCAAAGTACTGGCGATATTGATCTTTTGGAAATATTGACCTTGAAAAACGGCCAGTTGATCATCCATTCCCCAGTTTCTTTGTCTGTATTCTAGACCAATTGCTTTTCGTTCCGGCGTAAATTGGTTAGAAAATGTACTGTCTCTCTGAAACATAATTGAATTTTCTTTTTCGCCATTAATTTCTATTTCATAAGTATCTTGATAATCTTTGCTTTTGTATTTTTCGGGAAGGAGATCTGTTCGTGTTGTATTAAAACTGAATTTTTCCAAATCCAAAGTTCCTTCACCAATTGGTTTCACCTGACCGTCGCAACTTGTGAATAGTAATGTGCTTGCTGCCATTAGAAGTAGAAGATTGTTTTTCATAGGTTATTATTTTTTTGATTTAAGTTTTTACTCAGGAGCTTTGTCATTGATGGAGATTTGAACAGGTATTTTGCCTTCCTTTTTCATATCATTAGGCATTTTAAAGATGACCGTGATAAAGCCTTTCAATTCAGAATAATTTTGATATAAAGATTAATGAATAATGAGACGCTGACTCAGTTTTCCATCCTGCCAATGATAGGCGAGTAGCGGGAATTAATGTAATGTTCTACTCATAAATATGTTCAGTGATCTCAATTAAGGTCTTGTCACCTTCTTTCCATCTTGTCCAACCATCATAATTTTTGGATTTGTCGAAGTTAAATTCTCTACCAAAACCTTTTTTCAATTTGATCCAATCGCCACCAACTTCGGTTACATTAAAAGGTAAGAATTGATTGTCCTTGCTTTCAAAGATCAAAATTCCGTTTGGCTTGTCGTAGATCGTTAGATTTTTTTTAATAATGAATTCTGATCTTTTCAGATATCTTTCCCATGTTTCAAAAATATTCCATTTGGGGTTGTAATTGGAATCGGGACAGCCGATGCAATTGTTGTCAAAAAATTGTCGCTCTGTAGTGTAGTAAGCATTTTTCGAATCACGTTTAATGTAAAAAGATTCGTTCAAATTTTCATTGGTAACGACTTTGAAACTCGTTTTAGTAGAATCTACCACACGAAATTTCAGAGCTGGCGGAAATCTCACCAAGCCCATACTTCGATTTTTTTCGCCAGACTTGTAAGAGTCACCTTCGTAGATTGTGTAAGGTTCCAGCTTTAGATTTGTAATGAATTTGGTAATGCCGGACTTTTCGACTTTGAACTTTAAAATGTGAGTCGCGACTGTATCATTTTCATTTTTATAAAGTGGAATGGGAAATTCTGTATTGGTTTGCAGAAGTCCGATTCCGATTGGCGTATTCGAAATTTCCTCTTGACCAAAGCAAACAGAGAATTCGAAAAGTGACATTAGGATTAATTTCGATTTCATAAGCTAAGTTTTGGGCAATTAAAATCATTTAAAATTAATAAAAAGAATCGTACAGTTGATCTATTTTTTAATCTTTATCCTGACAATTAGAAAGATATATGTCAGAACCAAGATCAGAATAGAACTGTAAGTAATCAGATGATCTCTGCCATTGTCACCGAAAAAATAGATGACCAAAGAAACAATGATGATCGGAATGATCAGTAGAAGTTTAGAAAGATAAACCGAATTTTCTGCCTTCAAAGCTTTCTGATATTCAGTTTCCATGTTTAGTTTATCGGGGAAGTTTTCTTTTAAAAATACATTGATATCATTAAGGTTTTGAGGATTTAATTCTCTTGGTCTGATGATCCCGTTATTGGTAAGGACCGAGAGATTATTATTCTTGAAAACAAATGAATTGATCTCACTTAAACGAAACGTTTTCACGAATTGTTTTGGATTCAGCGCATAAGATTTGTAATCATTGTCTTCTGTGTGGAGACATTTTAAGGTTTTGAAGTCCAAAGAAAAAACCTCGAAAATATCATCTTTCCTTAGGTCTTTAAAACTTTGATAGATCGAGTCATAAAAAAATAAAGGCGACAAAAATAGGGAAGTGGCAATGACTTCCACCAGTTCTATTTCAGGGATCAATGAGATCAGGACCATCGATAAAATGTAAACGATGATCAGAAATGAAAACCTAGGCTGGAATTTTTGGTTCAAAAATATCAATAGAAAAATCAACAGCAGTGCAATCCCATTTCTCCAATTGTAAATGATTCCCAGCAATGCCAATATCAAAAACAAACCCGTGAAAACCAACTGCATCAGCTCGTTCTTTTTTCCAAAATTCTTGATGGTTATGCTTAGTTTTTTAGATTCCATATTTTATTTAATCCTTGTTGGAAGAGATTTGATTCATAAAGTCATCAAAATCCCCCATGTCCTCATTTGAAATAAAACTGCTGTCGTCATTAGGAAAATCCTCTGTCCAAAAAATATGGTCTGCGATCATATTCGGATCTTCATTTTTTGGGAATAGCTCTATGATGTAACTGATCTTATTCTCGGGGTCATGATCTTCATCTTCATGATTGAAAAGTTGTTTGACAATCACCTTATAAAATCCATTTTCCAAGTCAACTTTCAGATCTTTGTTCAAATCATCAGGCAATTCTGTATCTTCAAATTGTAAGGTAGAAGTAAGGTCTGTCCAATTGACGAGAAACAGTTTTCCGTCTGTTACTTCAATACTGCTTTCAAACTTCCGAAAATGATTTTCATTAGTTTGTTCATTCATTAAGAATCCAATTGTCCACTCATCATCCCAAGCGGTATTGAAAACGATCAAATTGTACTTATTCGTTTCCAAAAGAAAATGGTTCAACTCTTTCCACGACCAAGTATCCTTGTGATCCAAGGCATGATTGTACTTTTCTGTATTAGCTAAGGCTATGATGGAACCGTCTGCAATGATATTGAGTTTTTTCATTTTGATTTCACGATTTAGGTTTTATCAATTTTTAATTATCATTCTGCTTCGTTAAAAAAGTCAACGATCGAAGTATTTTCGAAAAGGTGTTTGGCTTTTTTTATTTTTTCCGTTTTGGTTTCTGTCGGCATATCTTCTTCCATTGTGTTGGTGTCAGATGTTGTCATTTCTCCTTTTAAATAATCATAATTGATCGTTGTACTACCGCCTGCACCTCTGAAGTTGCCTTCAATATCTGTAAGCACAAGATCTTTGCCCATGTATTTGAAGCCTGCGAAGATATTGCCACTCGGCCCAATGCTGTACAAATTGATGTTGAGTTCGCCTTTTGTAATGTCTATATCTTCTTTATCGAAAAATTTGAAATCATGTTGATTATATTCGATAGGAAAAGTGATTTTGGAGATCTTATCCAGTCGAAATGTATTATCTTTCTGACGAAGAAGCACAAGCATTGGACGGGCGACTTTGTTATCTGGGACAAATGTAAGGACGATTACCGCATCAGAAAGTCCATCGCCATTCAGGTCACCATTGCCCTCGTATTGAATTTCGTAAGGATATGGCGCAAAGTCTTTTGCTGTCTTTCCTTGTTCTGGATATTCTACATTTTCGTCTGGCTCATCATTCATTTCGATGTATTCTCCAGTGCTGGCTGTGTCCGATGGAACTGGTTTCAGCGTGTCTGCTTCTATCTTTTCGGTTTGCTTTTCATCTTTTTTGCAGGATTGTAGCATGATGCAAATGATCAGTGAAAGGACGAGGTAAAGGTTGATTTGTTTTTTCATGTTATTAGTTTTGATCTGGAGTTTAACTTGATTGGAAATCAAATCGCACCTTAGTATACTTTGAGTCCATTCCCAGCTTTAGGGCGATACAGATAAAGTTGAATGTAGGTTGTAGTTCCGATATCATTAGCTTTTTTCTTGAGTCCGCCCCAAAGTGCTGATTTTTCATTATTTAATTTCTCCAGACAAACCAATTTTCCATTGTTGTAAAAGGTCATTTTGTATTTTTCTATGGGCTTCAGATCGAAAAATTCTAAATCTGGATCTGTTCTGAATTGATAATGATTGTCCCAACTGTTTTTTATCTCTTCGGAAGAAAGATACATTTGCTGTGCAAGTCTTTTTTCTTTGTCATAATATATGTTGGCAAGATCATCCTTTGTCCCCTTCATATAGATGTCTCTCACTTCATTATATTTTGCAACCACTTCTTTTTCTAAGGCTTTTAGCTTGTCTTTATCGGTCGTAAAAAGTATTTCAGCCTTATCCAGAGTGCTAATTTTATAGGGAACATTGGCATCAAAAGTAAAACTGTCTTCAAAATAATTTTTCCCATCAAAATTTGCAACTTCTTTACCTTCAACCATTTTCTGAGGCGTTATGTAATTTTTCACTTCTTCCTCATCACCCCAACTATTATCTTTATCAATGAGAGATTTTACTATATTTATTTGAACACCAGAGTTTTTCATCAATGTTGGATGCATGGATTTGGTATTCTGATTGAATCCAGGTGACAAACGAATGGTAATTTTTTGCGTCCCTTTTTGTGTAATGTCCCAATTGAGAGGGAAGTACGAACCTGACAGGCCACCTCCGGAATTGTCTTTGTATTTGATAATGGGATGATCATTAATTAAAATTTCAAAGGAGCAATTATTTGTTGTAATACTGGCACCGTAATGCGGTTCTTTCTTGAAATGCTCGATCTCGTTTCCAATATTATAAATGTCTTTTTCTGATTTATCAGTGCTTTGCCCATTACAACTTGCCATAAATAGCAATATAAATTGTAGGCAAAGAATCGTTTTTAATTTCATCATCGTATTGTTTTTTTCTGGATTCTGACTTAGTATTATTAAAAATGATGTGTCAATTTTTATTCGTAATACCAATAAGCAAAGTAGGTCTCACTGTTCTTACAGATCTCATCAATGTTCAATTCATCAGTTTTGTCATATTCAAATTCTTTTATGATCTTTTTTATTTCCAATTGGTATTTTTCGTCTTTAGAAACCGAGTATTTTTCACACAAACATTTTGAAAGGTCCATCTTTCCGTTGTGATAATTAAAACCCTCATACGCGCGCCCGAAAAGTGACATCTGATAAGTTGCTTTGCAATCCAGTGCTGTAATTTCTTTTGATATTTTGGGATTGATCAGCCAAAAAATCCCGAACGCCAGAATAATCGAAAGTGTTAAAATGATCCAGGTCTTTTTCTTCATAAGTACTTTATTTAAAGATGCAAAAAATGTAATTTACTAGTCGTACTAAAGATAATTAAATATTTTAAAAGATCAGAGATCATGATTTTAACTGACTTCGCTTTTATCCACTTTATTGATTATATCTTCCAAAATCTCTGCTGTAGATTTTCTACTCAATTGATTCACAGATTGTCCTGTCCAAATACTTACAAATTCTGAGTTTTGATCTGCTTTAGCAGCTTTTCTCAAGGCATTCGTCAATTTGTTTTGATAAGGATAGGGAAGTATGAATTCTGTATTTTCCACTGATTCGATGAAGGTGTTTTTGATGCCTCGCGCATAGCGACCAGAAAAACTTTTGGTGAGAATAATGTCTTCCTCCTTCGAATCATTCAAACGTTGTTTCTCAAAGTCTTGTAGCGCGCTTTCCAGAGAACCCATCAACATCGTTCCAACTTGGAAACCTTGTGCGCCTAAAGTTTTGGCAGCCAATAATGTTCGATGGTTGTAAATGCCTCCGGCGTAGACTATCGGTATTTTTACAGCATCATAAACCTGAGACAAGAGAGATAGACCACCAATTTGAGGTATATCGTAATTGTTAAAACTTCCTCTGTGTCCGCCAGCTTCGATGCCTTGAACACAAATGATATCGATGCCAGAATTTTCTAAGATCACAGCTTCATTCACAGAGGTACAAGTTCCAATTAAGATAGTTCCGTTGTTTTTCAGTTTCTCAATGCTTTCTGAATCCAGGTTTCCAAAAGTAAAACTTACAATTTTACAATCCTCAACGATGATGGCTTCAATCTGCTCATGATATGAATTCAGTTTGATATCCTCTAGATTGGGAAACTCAACTTCTAAATGATTTTTTTTGGACAATTCCTGTAAAAAGTTCTTCGTTTTATCGTAATTAATCCTAAGTTCATCTGTCACTTCCGGAATCTGATGCACGAAAATATTGACAGCAAAACTTCTATCAGTCAATTGTTTAGTTGCTCTAATTAATTTGGAACAATCATTCCCATTCATATCGCCTAAAGCTAGCGAACCTAAACAATTGGCATTTGAAGCTGCAGCGACCATTTCTGGTGTGGAGACACCAAACATCGGTGCTTGGATGATGGGATAAGTGATATCTAATACTTGAGAGATATTATTTTGCCAGTTCATTATTTTCAGGTTTTAATATTCTGTTTTGTTTATTCATGTAATTTAAACAAACAAAATTCACGATGGCGAGTGGGATCCAAAAAGGTGATCCAAAAAATAAAGCGAAAATAAACATTGGAATAATGCCTTTCAATGCCGCTGTCATGATATTGTCCATTGGTAAACGCATTCCCACAGAAGTGAAAATGCAGGCAACCAACATTCCAAAAAGACTCAAAAGAATCGAGATCACTGTAAGTTGCCATTTTGTAATCGGATTACTTTCCAACTTATAAAAGACAACACCGTAAACAGTTGTGATGATCACAGAAATTACAATACTGTACATTATATAAACGTCAGGAAACATCAGTAGCGCCAGATTTCCAACCAGGAGATTCACGGCAATACAGACCAAGAACAATAAAATACTTCGTCGCTTCATTCTAATTTTTCCAATATTATTCTTCAGCGTATTCGAATGTCTGATCGATCTTTTCGTACGGGACAATTTCGGCTAATATTTTTTTTAATTCGATATCGGATAACAGACCTCTGCGGGTTTCCTTTCTTCCTTTTGGCAATTCGAAGTCATAATCAATGATCTCTCTTGCGAAGATGTCGTGCAAAATTTGAGTCTGCTTTTCTGTTAGATATTTGGTATGGGTTTTCAAGGTATTGCTTAGATTGCCTTTAAATTCCTCATCATCTATATCGTTGTAAGTATCTTGTTCAGACATATCGGTTAATAGTGCTCTGAAGATGTAATCCTGCAGATTTTTCGCAAGGTAATTCGCTTCGTTGCTGTCATGCCAGAGAAATACGATAGGAATATTGTCCTGATTTTGCTCTGACACTAAAAAACAGTAATGGTCGCCAGCCTCGCTTTGACCAAATGGAATGAATTTGAACTCAGGTTTGATCTGTTGATAGTTTTCGGGATCAGAAAGTTCTTTGATGGCTTCGTCCACCGCTTTTGGGTTTAATAGCTCAAAGTCATATGAGTGCAGTAGGAGTGTGGGTTGGTCTTTTATTGTTGGGAAGATGTCATTGTACCAGTTGGGACCGTAATCACCGACATCCAGCATTCCGTCTGTTTCCAGTTCTTTGTAAAGTTGAGGATATTGGAATTGGTTTTCTTTTTCAATTTCAGCGAGAGTCATAGTTTATTTTTTGATTTGTAACTCCCATTTTTCAACAAAAATCATACCTTCAAAATATAAATTATATTGAACCTGAAATCAAATTCAAAGATTCACTATTTCGAAATTTGTTTGACTTTAATATTTTTAAAATCGATGGCGGAACCTTCGTAGTTCAAAGAAATTCTACCTTCTACGGATGTAGCTTCTGTAGCTTGATTGACTAATTTTCCATTCAAATATTGGGTAATCTTTCCGTTGAAAGATCTGATGGTGATAGAATTCCACTCGCCATAAGGTTTTTCATTTTCCAGAAATTTGGGTGACGTCACGCTTGCACCGGTCTCAACGAGTTTTCCGTTGACTTTTGCAGTAACCTGATCCAGAAAGACAAAATCCCCGGTCGTGTTTTCTTTGATTTGAAATTGGATGCCTTTTGGCCAAACCTTGTCTGGCGAATCTGTAGGAATATTGTACATCACGCCACTGTTTTTCTTGACTTTTGCTTTGTACTGCTCATCCAGATTCCAACGGTAGTCTAGTGTCAGTTCAAAATTGGAATAACTTTTTTTGGACATCAGGTAACCAACATTTTCGCCGTGCATTTTGATAATGCCATCCGTGAACTCGTATATTTTGGCAGGCTCCAGTTTTTCAGAACTTGTTTTGATGTAGGCGTACCAGTCATTCTCTGTCCAGGTTTTTTGCTGGGTGGTGCAGGCTGTTAGGATGAGGAGGAAGGCGAGGGTAAGGGTTATAGTTTTGAGCATTGAAAAGAATTAATAACAGATTAGGTATTGGCGTTGTGCTGGGCTTCAAGGTACGAAAGTTAAGTTTCATTCCAAAGCTAAATAGTAGCATATCAGCCAGCATAATGCAATACCCTGTTATCTGCTGGGCTTTGTTTGTTGTTGTTTCATTATGTTGTAAGAAATTCGACTACAAATAAAACTCAATTCTTATATTACTTGGGTCATTTAACCAAATTTTTTCCTTTTTACTGGAAATATCAATATGAATACCGCTGTTTTCAATTTGATTTTCGTTCAATATGATTTCAATTTGTTGCAATTCCTCTAAACTATTTATGCCGAATGCTAAATGTTCTAATCCAAACACTGTCGGGTCAAATTTTTTAATTAGTGGATTTGGCACATCCTTTTGTGTGTACATCAAAATTGTCTGCCCAATTTGATACATCACGGTCTGTGAATTTTCAAACATTGGTTTGCCGAATATTTTCGTGTAGAAATTTTCTGTTGAAGACACATTTATCACTGTAAAAACAATATGATGAATGTTCATTTTATTTAGTAAGTCTTTACTAATCATAATTTTTTTGTTTTGAATTAAACTGTCGGTAACGCACCACCATCTACTTGATAAATTACACCTGTGATATATTTTGCTTCGGGGGAAGCAAGAAAAGCTACGAGGTTAGCAATTTCTTCTGGTTCTGCCATTCTACCTAACGGTACATCGCCAATTTTGGACATTAAATTTTTTATTGCTTCATCCTCTGAAATGTTTAATGACTTAGCTGTATTGTCTAAGAATGCTTGCATTGCCGATGTTTTTACCGTTCCGGGTGAAACGGTGTTTACACGAATTCCATTCGATGCTACTTCATTTGATAAAGCTTTACTATAAGCATTCAGTGCTGCTTTTGCCGCAGAGTATGCCATTGTAACGTCCCAAAGTGGTCGTTGTGCAGCTCCTGTTGAAATGTTGATAATCACCCCATTTTGTTGAGCAATCATCCTTGGTAATAAAGCCTTATTGATGCGAACCGCAGACATTAAATTTATTTGCATTTCACTATTCCAATGTTCATCTGTCAGTGATTGGAAACCTGTTGCGTGGCTAACATTCGCACCTGCACTATTGACAATAATTTCTATACTACCATATTTTTCCAAAATTTCTTTTGCAATCCGCTCTGCACTTTCAGGTTGCGCAAGGTCTGCTGCAATGAAATGATATCCGTTAAAATTTTCTTTCGGCTCATTGCGTGCAGTTACCACAACTGTTGCACCAGCAGTACTTAATTTATCAGCAATGGCTTTACCAATACCTTTTGTGCCTCCAGTTACCAATGCAACCTTACCTTGTAATTCTTTTTTGTAATTAATAACTTGTTCCATTTAATTATTTTAGTGCAAAGTTCTTAAGTATATATCATTACCACAAGTATGGGTAAATGAATTGCATAGGGAGAATTTTATCCCTATTGTGCATTTTGAACCAATAGAATATATTTGTAGAATGTATGAGAGAAAAATACCAATAAGCCTGAATTGTGGTTTAGATTTGATAGGTGAAGTACTTTATGGCAAATGGAAAATTCGATTGTTGTGTTTTATCAATCAAGGTCAAAAGCGTCCAAGCGAATTACAACGCAAAATTCCAGATGCCTCACGTAGAGTTTTAAATACACAGTTGAAAGAATTGGAAGAACACGGAATAATAGAAAAAACTATCTATCCCGTTGTGCCACCCAAAGTAGAATATAATATAACTGAATTTGGTACAACTTTGCTACCTGTCATTAAAACTATGGGACAATGGGGTGATAAAAACAAAGAACAATTACAATCTGCTATTACAAAACGCTTGAGCAATTAAAACAGTTGCTAGAATATCTATTTTTTTCAAAGCCCACAATTGGTGTATTTAATAAAATGAAGATGCGTGTATTTTTATGAAATTTCGTTTTGTCTAACGTAAATGTTAGGTAGTGGTGTTTGTTTAGCCGTGCAGGTAACGTTTCTGGGCTTTGCGATGGTGGGGCAATCGAAGCAGAAATCTTCATTTTTGCACAAAAGTTCAATCGAAGAACTGCCGTTGAATTTTGCAGTTTCGCCCCACTATTGCAAAACCCTTGTTGTGCGTTCGGCTTTTTTTGTTTTGTTAAATTTATTCATTTATTGGTTTCCAAGTTCCTTTTTTAAAATACATATTGTTGAATTTTTCAGAATGAAACACTAAATAAAAACTCCAAGCACTTCTATAAATTGTTGGATTAGTTTTCATTACATGAATTGTTGGTTGTTCCATATTTATGACAAGTCTTTCTGAGCCATATGGTGATATTGTTGAAATTGTCCCAATATATGTTTTCACTATTTTGTTTTTGTCAGTAACGTAAAAATAGATTTTATCGTCATTTTTTATTTCAAATCTAAAATTTTCATATTGCCAATTCGCTTGTTTACCAGGAAAAAAATCTCGGTCAATGATATATTGTCCATAATAATCCTTTTTTTTCAATTCCTTTTTCGCTGTCAAAGTTTGTGCTGTCAAAGAGAAAATAATAAGTCCAACTATGCCAAGCCAAATAAATCCAAGTGTCTTCCCAACTATTTTGTTTTTTGAAAATATCCATACAGCCAAAAGAATTACAGATAAGGGTAAAAGGACAAAAATCACAAATAAATTAAATCCAAAACCCATTTTATTTCACTTTTTTAAAATCGTTTTCTTTCATTTTCGTTGTCGTTATAAGCTGACGCACAACGTTCGAGGCTTTGTGCAGTTGGGGAATTAACCAACTGTCCGCCCGGAACTGAAGCTAAATTTATAACTAAAAGCCGAAGTTTAGAACTACTGACCGGCAGAATTACGTCCGCCGAATATAAAGCTTGGATGTGCACTGCCGATGATTGCTTCAAGGTCATGCCCCAATTGCACAAAACCTTTTGTTGTACGTCGTTTGTCTGTCACTTATTTAAATTGTCCGCCGCTATTTTGTATTTTTTTAGGTAAGATGGTGGTAGTAAGTCCGTTTGTATTTGGTCAATATACTTAACGAAATTTACATAGTCTTTTTGTGTCCAAGCTTTGTCTGCCTGGGCAATACTTTGCTGTTTAATTATTTGCTGAGTATAATTCCTTGATGCTTGAAGTGAAAATTCATCAAGTTCCCTAAGAATTTTCGTGTCACCAGACAGAACATTTTTTCCAGAGCCTTTTAAGAAAGAAATTAAATTCTCAACTGTAAGTGTCGTTTGAAACTTAAAAGTATCGTCTTTAAAAAATTCTTCCACAACTTGGGGTCTCAGTTCTGTTAACCTGTCACTGCTTTGTCCAACCCAAATATTAAGGCAATACTCTAAATGGGAATAGGCGATTCTTAGTATCGTACTCTTTGAAGAGTATACTATTAAATTATTTCGGTTTGATTGAATTGAAAAACCATTTGATAAAAGTAATTCAGTTAATGGCTTTATGTGTTCTTCAAAGTTCATAAATGGTCGGGTCTAATGGCGTACAACGTTTCGGACTTTGCGATGGTGGGGCAATCGAAGCACAAATCTTGAATCGAAGAACAACTGTTGAATTTTGCAGTTTCGCCCCACTATTGCAAAACCCTTGTTATGTGCTGTTTTTATTATCATTCGTCAGTTGGTTTTGGCATATCGTCATAAGGATATTCATAACCATAATCTTCCTCCCATTCCTTTTTTACTATGTCTCCATAAATTACTTGACGAACTTCATAATCTTTTGTGTCCATTGTCCCGACGAAAATTCTTTGATGTTCTGGAACTGTTTCATAAGCATTTTTTAATTCGTCTCGTAATTTCTTTGTCGGGTTTTGTTTGTATTCGTCAAATATTCTCGCACATTTGGCGATGCTATTTTCTTTGCCATTTAGTTCATTGAACTTGTCAGTTAACTCGTTCATTTTGAATTTAATGTCAACACCGCTTCCTGAAACAACATTAAAAGAACCTAAATTCAAGATTGTAACAGTTTCTCCAATTTTCAAATCCGTTGTTAGTGTTCCGTTTTCAGTTAGGTTATCTAAATCTTCAAACTTGTAAATTTTCTTTTTCGGTAAATTAGTTATCTCGATGTTTCCACTCTTGTAAATAGATAATTCGGCTAAATAAGTTTTGTTGTCATCATTTCTGTAAAAGAAATGAAATTTTTCGCCATCAATCCTGTTTGGAAAGAAAGAGTTTGGGTCGTCAAAATGATAAGGTTTTGGTGAAGGCATAAAATGTTTTGCAACATTTGCTTTACCTATCATTTTTGAATTATTACCATTATAATTGTGTAAATTTTCAAGTGTCGGATTAAGTTTTTTTACTAGTGAATAAACATAATCATATAAAGTTTCTTTGGTATGTTGCCATTCTCCTTGTTCAATATTCCAATTTCCTAAACTAAAAATAGAAATTGCTTCTCCGTCTGGAATTGAGGTGACGACCCAACCTTTATTTATATTGTCTTTGAACATTGATAAGTCAACCATTTCCCAACAAGAAATAAGTCCGTCACTATACACTTGCAAGTCAGTAAAGTGATATTGCATATTATGTATAATTCCCGGAATTGAAAATCCTTCAAGAACTTCAGTTCTTGTTATCGTTGTTAAATCGGCTGGCTCTGTCTTGCTAGACTTGAATATTTTGTCAAACAGTTTCATTGGTTGCTGGGTGTCGTTTTAAAATAGAACATAACGTTCTCGCGCTACAAGCAGTTTGGGATTAAATTAGCATAATCTTTCGGATTTGCCAAATCTTCCAAATACAAACCATTTTTTCCATTAAGCCAAATCCCCAAATTGCTTGTAGCGTGTGTTAGCAGAAGTCATTTTCCGAAGTTATTTTTTGGAAATTATTGTGACTAAACATAATTGATATAACATTCGCTGGACACGGTCTTTTTTCAATTACTTTTTTGAGTTTTTCAATAGCATATTCGAATATTTCGTCTGTTTTACATACGACTAACTGTATATACCAAATATCTTCTTTGTTGATATTTTTATATCGTCCATTATCAATTGCTAATTCCTTGGCAATCTTTAGACTGTCTACTATTTTTATATAATCCATTTGAACATCATTAGACACTTTACTCGTGTTATATTGGTCTCTAATGAATTTTAATTCAATCGCTATTGCTGGACCATCTTGGAAAAAGCCTTTATTGGGATAATCTTTTACCATTTCCAGCGTATTTATATCAATGTTTGAAGGATCGCAAACTGTTAAATCAACTTCAAATCCACTATTCTGATTTTGTTTAAACCAAGTAACCTGAGAATGGATGAAGCCACTATTCCATCCTTTGGATTTAGTAGGCTTAGTTTTTGCAAATTGATCCGATTGCGAAAGTTTTAGAAAGAGCTGACATTCTAAATCTCCTTCAGTAAGGATTAAGCCTTTTTCTGATTTATATAATATTTGTAAATCATTTATAGCTTTTAAAACTTCATTTAACCATTCCATATAATGTCCGTTTTTGTATGATATATGCTTAAGACTGTTAGCAAAAGTCTTTTATAATAGCTTCTCTAAATACAGCATAAAAATCATATAGTTCAGATAAATTATTTAATTTTTGCACTTCTAATCTTTTATCTTTTAAAAAGTTTAAAAACTGTTCTTTATTATTTACGGCATCTTTATCGTTTAAAGTCAAATTATAAATAACGCCTGCAACACCATTTTGAGCAAAGAAAACAATGTTTTTTATATTTACTAAAGGAGAAACATAAAATAAATCAAAACTCAATCCTTGCTTTTTAGAAAATGGGTGGTTATGTTTTTTTTCGATAACTCGAATATATTCAGAAAGTTGTTGAAATATTAAACTCCTTTGAGTTTCAATTTCTGTTTGTTGAATCGCTTCTTTTTTTAAATCAAATAATTCAGTTGTAAATTTTAAAAGTTCGATTTCAGTTTCAGAATATGGATATACTTGAGGATATGCTACTTTAGCTTTTGCAATATTCAGCTGATTATTTTTATGTTCAATTTTTTCAATTAATTCTTTCATATTCAGTATTTTCTGTTTTTTATGATTTCTGCTAACGTTTCGGGGCTTTGCGATGGTGGGGCAATCGAAGCGCAAATCTTCAATTTTGCACAAAAGTTGAACCGAAGAACTACCGTTGAACTTTGTAGTTTCGCCCCACTATCGCAAAACCCTTGTTGGCAGTAGTTTTTTTATTCGTTCTTATATGTTTTTAAGTTTTTCGTCATACCAAATATCTTCGTAACCTTTACTGTCAGATAAAAATCTAAATCCAACGTCAAGTCCTAAATACTTAATTATTTCTGGTCTTTGTTGTAACAAATGTTCTGCACATATTGGTTGGAAAAAATCGTCTGCTTCGGAATATTCGCCTGTCCATATAAACCAACCCGTTGTTCCTTTTTCTGCTGGATGTCTTAGTCCATTAATTGGGTCTTTTTCAAGGTTTGTAGAAACTCCGATATTTAATTTCTTATTGATTGGTTTCCAAGTTGAGTTGCTGTTAACGCAAATTTCTTTTTGTACTTCAATGTGTACATTCCAATTATTATGAATTAGCAAATCGTCTTTTTCAGTCAATAAACGTTTTTTCCAAAGTGAAATATTTGTTTTGTTAATTTCAAAATTAATGTCTTCGTTATCCCACTCAAAAATTGTGTCTGAAATAATTTCGTCTTCGTCCCATTCGAAATCATCGTCGCTAATTGCAGTCCAAGCAAAATTTTGAATTGCGGTTTTGTCAATTTTATTTTCTAAAAAACTGTCGCAAAGTTCTATTAAATTTTGTCTTGTTACTTTCATTTCGGGTCATTTCTAAAATTACTGCCAACTTGTTTATACCCGCTACATCATAGCGCATATCACACCAAATTCGTATCGATATGCGCTAAAGCCAGCAGGATTATTTTTTTACTAAAATAACAATTAATTCTTATAAATCATCAAAAGGACTTTTTATTTGCTGTAGACTTTTTGTGCTCACGTGTGTATAGATTTCTGTGGTTTTGCTGCTGCTATGACCCAAGAGTTCAAAAAGTGCAGAAAAAAAATATCATCATAGTTTTCGAATAACAAAAAATAGTATATTTGAAATAGAAAAAGAATTTATTATTTTGTATTTCTTTCAGTTGTTAGAATTATAAACCTATATTTGAGAGGATCGAGGTTTTTTATATAGTAAAAAAAAGAAAATGCAAAATACCCAAACATTTGCCCTCGGGACGTAAAATTTTAGGTCAAAGGACGCAAACGTTTAGCAAAGAGACGTAAAAGTTTGGGGTAAGAACCTAAATGTTTACCCTCAAGGGCGTAAAATTTTGCGTCAGGAACGTAAAATTTTGGGTCATATAACCTAAACGTTTAGGTCAAATCCTTATTAATGCTAAGAACAATTAGAGTAGAGTACTCTGATCATTAATATTAACCATTAAATAAAAACACAAATGCCAATTGACAATTTGGGAAGACTGCACCTTACTGCAGCACACAAAAACACGATCTCAGATGCTATGACAACCATCGAAAATGTTTTGCTAAGCGTTACACAAAATCTGACCTCCGAAGAACGCCAAAAATTTGGCAGTGTCAACGAGACCAACAAGTTGATGGTAAACAAAGCCCGCGATTATTACCAGAGTCAACCATCATTGAGCAGTACCGATGTAGATTGGGAAGAGTATGAGTTGGATTTTCAGGACCGTGCATTTTCGGACACCACGGAGCAACGCATGTTGGCCGCCCTGAGGATGCTGACCGATTTCAAGATCGTACATGATTTTGACAATTATCAAGATGCATTGACCGACTACGACTACAGCAAGTACAAGGCAGGCACCAAGACACCGGGCTTCACCGAAAAGGTGGCGGATATGAAAGTGTTCTTTCCTAATAGTGGTGGTTCAGGAATGCCACCCTTACCCAAAACAGAATTGTAACTTAGGAAATCAAATCTATAAAAAAGCCGGAATCTTAAAAGTTCCGGTTTTTTTTTAGAATATCTAGGTGATATTTCGATATCTAAAGTCATCGTATTCCGTTCTCAGTTCCATGGATTAAATTCTGTGCCCTTTGTCAGTTAAATTTAAATAAGTCTAGGTTGTGAGTTGTGTATTATCTAGGATTCAATGCTGTAAGAACTAATATAATGGAACTGAATCTTTACTTTGTATATAGATCCGCAGTAGAATATTTTAGTTGCTTTTTATTGATAGATAATTTCCCGCTGTAGTCGAACCAGACATCTGTTTTAGATTTCCGATTTCCACTGTCATAAGTCAATTCTTTTTTTGTGATGATCAATTGGAAAATGGTCTGATCCCGTTTTGAATAGGTGAGGACCTGCTGTCTCTTTTTACCTAAGCTATCCTGTAAAAAATGTTTTTCTGTAAGTTTCAGCGTGTCCTTTATATCTAATGCTTTTCTTTTCCATCCCTGGAAAATGTTACCATTCAGGATGATTGTACTATCGGATATTTTGTCAAAACTGAACACATCGAACTTATTCAAAAGTCTGATATGGCTGTCTTCGAATTCTCTATTTGTAAAATCCCAATTATCATTTACTTCTGGGGTCTTTTGAACCTTTTTTGCCTCTGTGGTTTTTTCAACCTTATTTTCACAGGACCATAATAGGAGGGAAGTAATGATTAAGCATAAGGCAGAAAGGTTTTTCATGATTTTATGGTTTTTTAGCTTCTTTCAGATAGGTTCGGAGTTGTCCATCATTTGTGATCAGTAATATAGTTCGTCAAAATCTTTTATTTCTGACAGTTTCGTAAGCTTTTCAACTTTGATATTTTCCCAAGTATCCTGATATTTCTCGACGTAGTTGTCACCATCGTCATCTTTGTTGAGGTTGTCTCTTGTGAGTTTCTTTTTTGTTAAGAAATTGATACTGACCTCAGATTGAGGAACAGGACCTCTGCTGGAATAGGAGTCATAACCGATCATTTCCATATCGCCGTTCTGCGCCCGGAAGGTGTAACCCCAATTGCCATATCTCCCGTGGCCATAATTGATGTACAGGTTTCCATTCTTAATTTCGAAATAAAGCTCTGGCGCAAAATACACACCGCCTTCTTCGTTTTCGGAAGAGAAGCAATCGTAGTTTTTGGAAGCTAATTCGTAATGGTCTCCTTTGTTGAAAAGGACGATAATACCTCTGCGGTTGCGGTCCAGTTTTCCACGGTATTCATGCTGTATGATCTTGCTTTTATCGGTTCCTTTGATGATCAGGACGATATCTTCCAAACCATCTTTGTTCAGGTCACCTTTGATATCGTCCCATTCTTCAGCTGAGATGCCGCCTTCATATTTGTGGATCACATAGCCTTTTGGAATGAAGTCAGAAGGTTTGTTTTTTAATGTCGCAGTTTGAGAAGAACTACTTTCCGTAGTTTTTTGTGGTTGTTCCTTCTGTAATTCACGTGTTTCTTTTTCCTTTTCGTTCTGCGTTTTCTTTTCACAGGATTGCAAGGTGACAATAAGAATCAAAAGTGTAAATAGTTCTTTTACAAAGATTTGCCGCAGATAAAAAATGGTGTTATCAATTTTGATTTTCATAGGTAATTTCTATTTTACATAATCTTTCAAAAAGAAAGAATCCTTCCCATCCTCTTTTTCTCTTTGATCTATAAAATCACGGTAGGTGAACTTTTTGCCAGTTTTTTCCGGTTTATCTTTTTCATAAAGATAATCTCCATAATATTGAAAACCGCCAGCACTTGCGTAGTCTATGAAAAATCTATTTTTACTGTCTACAACAAAAAGGTCACAAGATTTAAACTTCTTACCATTATATTCACCAGTATTATTGGTTTCAAAAAAGTAAGTTTTACCGTCAGCATTCCATATTCTAAAAGTAAATTCTGTTTCTTTATAGTAAAAATCAGTTTTGCCTAATTTTTCAACCAGCATATCTTCAAACTCAGCTGCTTCACTAGATGTTGTAATTAGGATCTTGTACGCTTCGATTTGATTGGTTTTGATTTCTTTAAAAAATGAAACTGTGTTTTCAAACAGACTGTTGGAATCATCTAATGAACCTGAAAAATTGTATCCATTAAAAAACAAAAGATTTTCATCTGTTGTATCGTAACGTACCATATCAGTATAAGCCTTATCCTCTCTTATCTTATACTTTGCACTAAGTGGCGCAATATCGATTGGAAATGAGATCTTATACAAGTCAAAATCATTTTTTTTACAAGATGTTAAAAACGGAAGAATTGCGAGTAATAATAAGAGTTTTTTCATTAAAATTAATTTTTTCAGATACAAGGAAATGTACTGTTGTTAGGTTATAGTTTATTTTTTCAAATTGATATTTTCAGAGATCAAGTAATTAAAGTTAAGGATCTTCTTCATTTCATCAGAATTTGAATCGTTTTTTGTTTGGGAACTGTAAACATCAGAATGGATAAAAATATGTGCACTGCCCACTTTCAGATATTTTAAAGTAAAAAACGAAGCGACGACAGCTTTCTCGTTTTCAAAATCATAACTGATCTTGTAGCCAACAATATGATCCTTTTCTTTTTTTACAAGAACGATGTTTGCATCTTCTGAAACATACTTTTCCAGACTGAAAGTCGAAGGGTCGGTAGAAACCCAGATTGTCAATTGTTTCAGGCCGTAATCATTTTTCGGATGGTCTACATCATAGATCTTGGAATTCTCTTTGAAGGTTCCGACCTTAATATCGCCGAATTTTTCGTTCTTAACATCTCCCGATTCTCTTAATTCTATTTCTTCTGGGATAAGGAGTATTATATCATTTTCATACTTGTCATCATTGATGTCCGCAGACTTTAAAGATAGTTTTTTGATAGGATCGAGCGTAATCGGAGCGTGTTTCTCTAATTCGCTCTTCAGATCGTTGATCTTCTGTGCAATCTCCTTTTGATGCGCAATTTCTTCTGCGATGTTCTTTTCAAATTGCTCTTTTGTGATCTGTTTAAACTCAATAATGGTGTTTTTTGAGGGTGATAATGTTGCGTTGTCTTTGAACTTGATAATAAAGCTATTTCCACTGAATTTTTGTTCATACATCTCATAAAAGTCTTTGTCAGTAATATGGAGCTGACGCAAACTTTTAAAACTTTTGAGATCTAGTTCAAATTTCTCGGGCAGTTCAAAATACAGACTTTCATTTCTTTTTACAAAATGAAAGTTGTGGTCATAGATCTCTTGCATATAATCGACTGTCAAACCGATGAAAGGCTTTCTATCTTCTCTGTATATGCTTTTGATCTTCCAAAAAGTTTCTTTTTCTTGTGCGTAAAATGGCAGAGAGAAAGTAAGAATTAAAATAAGGATCAGTTTTTTCATGTGGTTTATAGTTGTCGTTTCAAATTTGGGAGAAAGTCGATTTTATGATCAATTTTGGGAATCCGTTTTACTTAGTTTGTTGGTTTTTTCAAAATTAAAGTTGAGCGATGTTGATTCTTTCATCACCTTCCAATAGATATTCTTTGTCTAAATCGGCTTCCGTCAGATTGCTTTTTGCTACTTTCTGTGTTTGCTTATATTTTTTAAATGCGTCTATTGCGTATTGTCATCCTTGATGATCTTATCAATGAAAAAAGTATTGACATTCATCTTCAGATCCAGATCATTGATAAGGGTTTTGTACTGGTCGTTTTGAGTCTCACCAAAAATCAGGAATGGATAGAGTAGTACTAGAAAGATTGGTTTCATGCGTTTTTTATTTGTTTTTTTTAACAGCAAAGACGATATCATTAATAAAAGTAGATTTAAAAACTACTATAAAGTTTTGAATTTCACCAGTAGTATTTTTATAGTATTATACTGTCATTTATTGTTGGTGGTTTGATGTCGTTGTGAAATCCAGGTCGTGGTCCGGACAATGCTTTATCTTTATAACTCATATATTTCAAAGCGTAATATTTCTTTCCATCCTTTTGTATCAAATGATGAAGATAAATATTTTCGCCAGAATACGAACTTGTCGGTAGTTGATAACGCGAATTTCTTTTACTGTACTTGAATTTATAAGTAGTCAATGTTGCAACAAATTTTTTATAAGCAAGCTCAGATGGCAAAAAATATAAAATGCTCAAATATTCGCCGCCTTCTCCATCCTCTGTAAAAGTGAGCTCAACTATTTCTTTTGTTTCCGAATTGTTAAACTTAAATTTCTTTTGGTTTTCTGAAATCGTGTCATTCAATAGTCTAAAACCTTTTGAAAGTAGTTGTTTATGTTCGGTCGGGTGGTGATAATCAAATGCTTTTCTAAAGTCGATGACCTTCAGTGTCTGTCCGTACGAAGAGCTTACAGATAATATAAAAATCAAAAAGAATAGACTGTTATTAATTTTTTTCATTCTTAAACTTTGTTTAGTAAAGCCTTTTTAACAATAATATCTTTAAGCGTTCTGTTCAATGTTCCAATATCTTCACTTTTTTAACTTATTGATTTTTTCTAAAAGCTTACTCACCAATTTAGCTTCGTTGATATTGTCTCCATTTTGCTTTTCTGCCACTATTTTCGTTTAGCCACAATCTGTATTCCGTTTTCATTGAAAGTTTTAACTCCCTTTTGATTTGGCATTTCACAAACAATTGTTCCTTTTGAAAATCTAATAGATTCATACACCAAAGGAATGATTAGCTTTCCTGTCTCTTTGTCAGCTATGCCCAGCTTTTGTACACCTTGCGTTATTTTCCCCACGATAATCAACTTTGGATGGTCATTTTGTAAGGTGTAGGAATTTAATTCGTAATCTGTTCTTACAAGCGTTTTATTAGTTTTATCAATCCAAAATAGGGTATTTGCTCCTTCTTTTTCAGTGAGAGCTACTTCCACATAATTATTGACATAATTAGTTTGACTTAAGTGATAATAATCTGGTTTTACCAACCATTCGCCGCGCCAATCTACAATTCCCATTTTCTCTGTACGTGCATCTTCACAAAGCGTATAACCTGTTTCTTTGTACCTATCCAGAGCAAACTTCGAAATATAATAAGTGTGTAAACTTTCCACAGGTTTATCTTCGTCAACAATAGAAATGATTACTTTGCTAATTGTCGCCGAAAAGTAATCTGAATGGGTTATAAAACCATGGTGTTCCAAATTGGTTTGAGTGGTTTCAGACTTCAAATACTTTTCGAGTTCTTTTTCTGTATTAATTTTTCCTTCAGAAACTTTATCTTTTGCTTCTTCTAAAACTTTTATGGCGTTTTGAAGTTTTTCTATTTCGTGCGTACTTTTAAAGGTCTGAGAACCTTTCAAGGTCAAATACTTTCCGTTTTTATAAAGAGCATTTATCTCTATTTTTCCCTCCAGACTTGTTGGTGCTTTGTATGTAAATTCGTTGCCTTTCCATGTTATAACTTCAATATTTCCTTTGTCGGTTTCAATTGTTTTTTGATTTTTTTCTACTGTATAATCTTTTGTGGTAGAGAAATTAGTTTTCACTTTTGTTTCAATTCCTATGATAGGTTTACTGTTGTTTTGAAAAAAATATAAACCACTGTTTATCATCTGTTCTTTTTCTTCCTGGTCAAAATAGGGGATTTTCTTTGCTTCCGTATGATTAAGGATTGATTTGTCCGCGCTTTCACTTGTTCCATCGGCATAGATTAGCTTTGTGATTTCAAATTTTGGTTTTCGATTTGGATTATCACTAAAATAAAAATTATCGTAACCAAATGATCTGCTGAGTTTATATACATCATAATCTATCAAAAAATAACTGTTAGGAAATCTACTGGTAGTTTTAATCTTCAGTGAGTCAAAAAATGAGGCTGTGGAAGCTTTTTTATCTTTAAAGGCACTAATGTCTGTACGCAGATCTTTTTCAGAAACTGGGTCTGCCGAAATTTTAACCGAATTCAGTTCAATGATATTTTCAATTTCGGAGATCTGGTTTTCAATTTTTGTTTGCAATTCTTGGTTTTGTCCTTTGCAAGAACTTATCAATAGAATAATAGCAGGCAGTAATAAAAGTTTTTTCATTTTTAATTGTGTTAATGATCTGATTTTTAGGATGGTCTTTGTGATGGCAGGAAATCAAAGCACAATTGTCAGTTTGGCACAAAAATTCAAATGAATATCCGTCGAGGATAAACTTTTCAAAAATATGCAATCAAAGTGGTTCATTCCTTTTATGGCAATGTCTTGTTGTTTACTTGCCTTTGGTTGGTTGAACACCTTTAGCATCAGCTTTGGAACTTTTCGCGAGATAATTTAATATCTCATGTTTAAAATTTTCTGTTACAAATATCTGTTGAATGTTATAGTTAAAATTTTTATCAATTCCTTTGGAAAAAT
>Ga0308171_1001757_pt1 | contig 26746 bp, 20 predicted proteins | sample PhyGR1_FD_202135 | JGI IMG/M metagenome (GOLD analysis project Ga0308171, IMG submission 202135) | Phyllosphere microbial communities from UC Gill Tract Community Farm, Albany, California, United States - DLSLSG.R1 | ecosystem: Host-associated > Plants > Phyllosphere > Unclassified | place: USA...
CGACGTGGGCGATGATGGAGAAGTTGCGGATGAACCGCATCGAATCAGAAGACATAGGTGGCGGCGGCGCGTCGCGTCGTCAGGATGACTGCGGATTATCGCATGGCCGGCCCGGTCCCGCGTGCGACCGCCCGCGATTGGCGTGATCGAGCCGCCAGAAACGACCGGGCCCGCCGAAGCGGGCCCGGAAACGCAGGCGGGGCGGGGCTTACTGCCCGGCCTTGACCGCCACGAAGGCGCTGTTGCCGTTGGCGCGGATCAGCAGCATGACCACGTCGCCCTTGGAGTAGCCGCCCAATGCCTTGTTCAGCGCGGCCACGCTGCCGACCGGGGTCCGGCCGACCTGCAGCACCACCAGGCCCGGCGACAGGCCGGCGTCACGCGCCGACTGGCCATTGACCCGGGTGATGCGCACGCCCTCGCCCGCCGACAGGCCCAGCTGCTGGCGCTGCGGGGCGGTGAGATCGGCCACCTCCAGCCCCAGCAGGGCATTGGCACCGGTCTCCGGCTTGGCTGCTTCCGCGGACGGACGGGCCGGACCGCGCTCGGCGTCTTCGGCCAGCTCTGTCAGGGTGGCGGTGATCTCCCGCTCCTTGCCATCGCGCAGCACGCTCAGGCGCACCTTGCTGCCCGGCGGCAGCGCGCCGATGGCCGGCGGCAGATCGCTGAAGGTAGTGATCGGGCTGCCGTTGACCGAGCGGATCACATCGCCCGGCTCGATGCCGGCCTTGAGCGCCGCACTGCCTGCGACGACCTCATTGACCAGCGCACCACGGCTGTCCGGCAGGCCCAGCCCCTGGGCCTTCAGGCCATCGATCGGGCCGACCGCCGCGCCGAGCTGGCCGCGACTGACCCGGCCGGTCTTCTTGATCTGTTCGACCGCACCCATGGCCAGGTCGATCGGGATCGCGAAGCTGATGCCCATGTAGCCGCCCGAAGCGGAGAAGATCTGCGAGTTGATGCCGACCACTTCACCGCGGGTGTTGAGCAGCGGGCCGCCGGAGTTGCCCTGGTTGATCGCCACGTCGGTCTGGATGAAGGGCACATAGCGCTGGTCCGGGCCGCCGGTGCTGCGGCCGACCGCGCTGACCACGCCCGCGGTTACCGAATGATCCAGGCCGAACGGCGAGCCGATCGCGACGACCCACTGGCCGGGCTTGAGGGTGTTGGAATCCCCCACACGCACGGTCGGCAGATTCTTGCCGTCGATCTTGAGCAACGCCACGTCGTACTGCTGATCGCTGCCGATCACCTTGGCGGTGAACTCGCGGCGGTCGCCCAGTTTGACCTTCACTTCGCTGGCGTCGGCGACCACGTGATAGTTGGTCAGCACATAGCCATCGGCGGAGATGATGAAACCCGAGCCCATGCCGCGCCCCTGGATGCGCGGGCCGTCGTCCTGGCCACCGGGGCCCTGCCCCGGCATCTGGAAGTCCGGGCCGAAGAAGCGGCGGAAGAACTCGGGCATCTCATCGTCGCCGCCCGGGCCCATGGTCCGGGCCTGGCGGTTGCTGCGCACGATGGTGGTTTCGACATTGACCACACCCGGCCCGACCTGTTCGACCAGGTTGGTGAAGTCCGGCAAGCCACTGACCAGCTGCGGCGCAGGTGCACGCGGTGCGGCGGCGGCCGGTGCGGCCGGGGTCGTCGGCGATGGCGACTGAGCGCAGGCCACCAGCGGCAGGGTCATGGCGATCAGCGCCAGGGCATGGGTACGGATACGGGCGGTCATCAGACACGAACCTCCGGGTCAGGGAACAAAGCGGGGGGGGAGCGCTCCGGCGCACAGGCCGGAGCGGAACGTCAGGGCAACGATGTTCAGTCGCGGTGCCGGCGCGCAGGTTCGGCCGTGTCGGCCGATTCCTGAAGACGCGGCTCGAACGGATAGAACGCGGCCTGCGGTGCCTGCGTGGAGAAGCTGGCATTGAGCGCGCCGCCCGCGGCCGGGGCCAGGCTGGAGCGCGGCCACGGTTTGGCCTGCAGATTGCCCACCTCACCGAACGGGAACTGGCGCGCAGTGGCCGCCGGTACGGCCGGCGTTAGCGGCGCCTGGCTGGCGACCGCACGCTGCGGCTCGGCACTGCGCTCGGCAGCGCTGCGTGCCGCCTGCTGGGTGCGGGTGGCGCTGGCACGGCGTGCATTGGCCACGTCCTGGCGGCGGCTGGCGGCCGCCACGGCTGCAGCCGGAACCGCCGCTACGGCCAGCGCCTGCTCGGCGGCAGAGGCTTCGGTCGCCGGCGCGGGCGCGGGCGGCAGCTCGGCCTGGCTGGCGATGATGGTGGTCGGCGCGTCCAGCGCTGCCGGGTCCGGCAGCTGCTCGCGGGTCATGAACATCGCCACGGCCGCGACGGAAGCGGCCAGTGCCGCGCCACCGCCCCAACGACGCCAGCCGCCACGGCGTTCCTTGCGGTCCTGGCTGCGCTCGACATTGGCCTGCATCGCTGGTGCCGGCTCAGCGACCACCGAAACGCGGACCCGCTCGGCGAAATCGACCGGCGCCGGTGCGCAGGCCTGCCCGCGCAGCACATCACCGAGCATCTGCCAGCGTTCGTTGCAGCTCGACAGGGACTCGTCATGTTCCAGCCGACGCAGCATGAAACGGGCTTCATCGGCCGACAGCTCACCGTCGATCAACGACGACAGCTGCTGCCGGTAATGGGCGTCGAATTTATCGGGGGACGCGCCCCGGGAAGCATCATTGGACATATCGTGGCTCATGCGCGGCTCTTCTCGCGGGTGGCGCTGCCCACATCGAGCAGCGGCCGAAGTTCAGTGTCGATCGCCTCGCGGGCACGGAAGATCCGCGACCGCACGGTGCCGATCGGGCACCCCATCTTCTGCGCGATTTCGTCATAACTCAGGCCCTCCACCTCGCGCATGGTGATGGCCGAGCGCAGTTCTTCAGGCAGCGCGGAGACCGCCTTCATCACCGTCTGCTCCAGCTCCTGGCGCATCAACTCGCGCTCGGGCGTGTCGGTGTCGCGCAGGCGCGTACCGCTGTCGTACTGCTCGGCGTCCCCGATTTCGATGTCATCGGTGGGCGGGCGGCGGTTGTGGGCGGCGAGATGGTTCTTGGCAGTGTTCACGGCGATCCTGTGCAGCCAGGTATAGAACTGGGCGTCGCCCCGGAAACTGCCGATCGCGCGATACGCGCGGACGAAAGTGTCCTGGGCCACGTCCTGACATTCACTCCAGTCCGCGATGTAGCGCCCGATCAGCGCGATGATCCGATGCTGGTACTTGCGTACCAGGACATCGAACGCCGCGCTCTCGCCACGCTGCACACGTCGGACCAGCTCCAGGTCCAGCTCCTGTGGTGTTTCAACCTCGGCCATGGGGGGCCGCACTCCTGTCAGCCCAACCGACGTCGGGCAATGAGACTGCCAATCCCGGGAAAAGTTCAGCGCGCGATCACACCGCGCCGCACCAGCTTTTAACCACCGTTCCGTTAAGGTTTCCGATCCAGGCAATGGATCGACGGCTTCTCTCCCCCAGCTATAGGGATTTGACGGGGAGGAAACAACCTCTGGATCATAGCCCCCTTCTCCATACACAACCGGATGGAACGTTCCCATGCTCTCAGGCTTCGATGGGCTCCGCTTCTCGCATTGGCACCCGCAGATCCGTGACGATGGCGTCGTCGTGCTCAGCCTCGACCGCCAGGACAGCAGCGTCAATGCGATGTCGCAGGACGTGCTGCTCGAACTGGGCGACCTGATCGAGCGGATCGCGATGGACCCGCCGAAGGCGGTGGTGATCCAGTCGATCAAGGCGGCCGGCTTCATCGCGGGGGCGGACCTGAAGGAATTCCAGGAATTCGACCGCCGCGGTACCGTCAATGACGCGATCCGCCGGGGCCAGAGCACCTACCAGAAGCTGGCCGAGCTGCCCTGCCCGACCGTCGCGGCGATCCACGGCCATTGCCTGGGTGGCGGCACCGAGCTGGCCCTGGCCTGTCGTTACCGCGTGGCGTCGAACGATCCCTCCACCCGGATCGGCCTGCCGGAGACCCAACTGGGCATCTTCCCGGGCTGGGGCGGCAGCTCGCGCCTGCCGCAACTGGTCGGCGCACCGGCCGCGATGGACATGATGCTGACCGGCCGCAACCTGTCGGCCTCGGCCGCACGCAACATCGGCCTGGTCGACAAGGTCGTCGCACCGGCCGTGCTGCTCGATACCGCCGTGTCGCTCGCGCTGAAGGGCACCACCCGCCCGTTCAAACAGCGCGCGACCGCCTGGATCACCAACACCTGGCTGGCCCGCAGGCTGCTCGCCCCGCAGATGGCCAAGCAGGTCGCCCGCAAGGCGCGCAAGGAGCATTACCCGGCGCCGTACGCGCTGATCAACACCTGGGCACGCACCGGTGGCAGCCCGATCCAGACCCGTCTGGATGCCGAACGCCGCGCGGTGGTCAAGCTGGCCGGCACCCCCACCGCCCGCAACCTGATCCGCATCTTCTTCCTGACCGAACGCCTGAAGGCCCTCGGCGGCAAGGACCACGGCATCCAGCACGTGCACGTCGTCGGTGCCGGTGTGATGGGCGGTGACATCGCCGCGTGGTCGGCCTACAAGGGCTTCAACGTGACCCTGCAGGATCGCGAGCAGCGCTTCATCGACCCGGCCATGGAACGCGCTCAGGCGCTGTTCGTCAAGCGGGTGAAGGACGACAGCAAGCGCCCGGCCGTGGCCGCGCGCCTGAAAGCCGATCTCGCTGGCGAGGGAGTGGCCCAGGCCGATCTGGTGATCGAAGCCATCATCGAGAACCCGGAGGCCAAGCGCGCGCTTTACCAGTCACTGGAGCCGAAGATGAAGGCCGATGCGCTGCTGACCACCAACACCTCCTCGATCCCGCTGGACGAACTGCGCGACCACATCCAGCGTCCGGCGCAGTTCGCCGGCCTGCATTACTTCAATCCGGTCGCGCAGATGCCGCTGGTGGAAATCATCCATCACGACGGCATGGCGCCGGAGACCGAGCGTCGCCTGGCCTCGTTCTGCAAGGCGCTGGGCAAGTTCCCGGTACCGGTCGCCGGCACGCCCGGCTTCCTGGTCAACCGCGTGCTGTTCCCGTACATGCTTGAAGCCGCCACCGCGTATGCCGAAGGCGTCCCGGGCCCGGTGCTGGACAAGGCCGCGGTCAAGTTCGGCATGCCGATGGGCCCGATTGAACTGCTCGACACCGTCGGCCTGGATGTGGCGGCCGGCGTGGGCAAGGAACTGGCGCCCTTCCTCGGCCTGCAGGTGCCGGCCGCACTGGCGACCGTGGAACAGGGCAAGCGCGGCAAGAAGGACGGCCAGGGACTGTACAAGTGGGAGAACGCCCGCGCGCAGAAACCGGACGTCCCCGCCAACTACGAGGTGCCGGCCGATCTGGAGGACCGCCTGATCCTGCCGCTGCTCAACGAAGCGGTGGCCTGCCTGCATGACGGCGTCGTCGCCGACGCCGACCTGCTCGATGCCGGCGTGATCTTCGGGACCGGTTTCGCCCCGTTCCGCGGCGGCCCGATCCAGTACATCCGCGCCACCGGTGCCGACGCCCTGGTCGAACGTCTCAAGGTCCTGCAGCAGCGCCATGGCGACCGTTTCGCCCCGCGACCGGGCTGGGATTCGCCGGTGCTGCGTGAAGAGGCGGGCTAAACAAATATTGACAGGCTTCTAGCGAAATGACTCGAGCTGGCGGCAAAGATAAGACGCACTAACACCCCGAAAATTGCTTTCGCTTGGTGCAACGAGATAAATCATGTCCGTCGCACCAAGCGAGATGCGATTCTCCCGTGAGAGATACACTGACTGGGCTCCACCAAGGAAGCCAAGCGCTGCAAACTTTGGACTTAAATCCCAAGCAACCAAGCAGCAGCCATCACATTTAAGCGTGGCTCGAAAGATTTCGGCTTGCCTAAGAAACTCCATATCTTCATACCTTGCAGACCCGAGGATGAATGGACTGCGGGGAGATAACCTGTCGCCCCCCCCATGATCAGAACGCTTGCCGGCTCTCACTTGGCAGACGTCCCCACCGATGTGTACCATCAGGCAAGAAGCTGCAAAGTAAAGCACTAATCGCCTTTCCGATACAGGCACCAATCGACCAAGGAGCAATACCTGACATGGCTGTTTTACGCGAAAAAAGAATACGCGCGTTTGCGAAGAAGCTGGCAAATAATATTCGCGCTGAAAATATCAGCTACTCAAGCTATCTCGATCTATATTCAGGCGTCGAGAACGTAGAGAACATCGACAACATCAATAATACGGTTATATACGGGCGCAGAGGTTCCGGGAAGACTCATCTCCTTCGGGCACTGAAGGAACGTATACTTGAGCGACTTGACGACGACAGAAATCTCCCTGTCTATATCGACCTCAGAAGAATCATCCCAGTCCTTTCATCGGATTCGCAGGATCCAGATGTCGATTCGATATTAATTTTCAAACACGTAGTTCAGGACGTGGCCTACGAGTGCGCTAATGCCATTCCCAGACTATTCAATATCAATGAATTTGACGAGAAAAACACCCCAATCCTGAACTCAAGAAAGGCCAAGGTCGAAGAGGGAATTAGAAAGATATATTTAGAGTTCGATGGGCGTGAGTACACCAAACCCCGCCAGCTTCAAGTGTCGGTTGGAGAAGTCCAGAGCCTAGGAATTGAAGCGAAGATTGGAGCCTCACCTTCCCTCTCTGCTTCTGGCAAGGGAGAGACATCGCGACAGCAAAATGTCTCCCAGGACAAATACATCTCGGTCCTGGAAGTGTCCAATGAAATTGACCGCCTAATCGACAATCTGGATCTAAACCGAATCACAATACTGCTTGATGAGTGGTCTGAGATAGCACTACCAACACAGATCATGCTTGCCGAGCTTATCAAGAAGAACTTCTCGGCAATCGCGGTTTCTGTGAAAATCGCCGCCATTCCAAATCGAACGAATCTTGGAATAAAAACTGAAAAGAAATTTGTCGGCCTAGAAGATGGAGGCGACATCTCCAGCTACCCCCTGGATATGCGTTATGTCTTTGAAGTAAACCGAGCGCAGACTCGCGATTTCTTTAACGACCTACTTCTCCGGCATCTTCGGGCAATCGATGAAAGCGCCGTCAAAGAAATGGTTATGGATTCAAAAAAATCTGATGCCAGCCTCATCAATATATTCTTTGCAAATGTCGCACTTAACGAGATTCTAATTGCGTGCGCAGGCGTTCCACGCGACTTCATGAATCTATTCCTAAACTCTTATGACAAGTTCCTGCTTTCTGGATCTTCATCAAGCCGAATTTCCGTTAAGGATCTACGGTCTGCCAACCTCGAGTGGTATGAGTCGGATAAAAAAGAACAGGTTGACAAACATCCGGTAGAGCGCCAACTTCTGGAAGCAATCGTGCATGAAATTGTGGGGGTTAAAAAGTCCATGCACTTCCTACTTCCAGAAAAGTACGCCCAGAACAAACATATACAAAACCTAATCGATTTTCGTGTAATGCACCTTAGGAGGAGCGGATACTCCCACAAGGATCACGCGGGAGTTGTTTACAATGTTTACTCGATTGATTACGGCTGTCACAACTCCTTAAATATTCAAAAGAGTAAGCTTGACTCTTCTGTTCTTGAAGGCCTTAGCGTGAAGGATCTAAGAGACATTCGACGAATCTCGCTTGAGGACAAGTTTTTCTCACAATTCTTGCTAAGCGTGGGCGAAGCATTTCCATGCCCTTCCTGCAGCAGGCCCATTGACACCAGCCATCTGGCTTACGTTAAACAGGGGCTATGCAATCACTGTTTTGACAAGGTTCAGAAAGTCGCTTGAATCATAAAAAGCGAATTGGCACCCCCCATCACACCACTATCGCAGAGAGGCTTTAGTGATGGTGATGGGGGAAGACTCGAAGCGACCGTTGCTACTAAACGTCACACGGCGAGCGTGGATTATCCAGCAGTGCCCCGTAATATCCACATATTCATCACCCCCAATTTGGGCGATATCAAAGAAGACAACGCGCTCAGGGGAGGCGTTACCTTTGCGATAGCCGCCTTCATAGTTCTCACTTTACGGCCCGAAGTACCAGAGCATATCTCCGGAACAAACAGTTGCCGCCGTACAGCACTGAGCCGTTGCCGCCGTGTGACATTCTTGCACTACTTTCCCGCCAGCGAGACCGCCCGCATGACGACCATCATCGCCCCCCGCATCCATGACATCGGTGGCCTGCAGGTGCGCCGCGCCGTGCCGACCCTGCAGGCGCGCAGCGTCGGCCCCTTCGTCTTCGTCGACCAGATGGGCCCGGCCGTGCTCTCCCCCGGCACCGGCATCGACGTGCGCCCGCACCCGCACATCGGCCTGGCCACCGTCACCTTCCTGTGGTCCGGCGCCATCGGCCACCGCGACACGCTCGGCTCGGACCAGGTCATCCGCCCCGGTGACGTCAACTGGATGACCGCCGGCCGCGGCATCGCCCACTCCGAACGCACGCCCGCCCTCGAGCGCGAACACGACCATCCGCTGCACGGCATGCAGACCTGGCTGGCGCTGCCGAAGAGTGCCGAAGAGACCGATCCCGCGTTCTACCACCATGCCGCCGACACCCTGCCCCAGCAGCGCCGCAACGGTGCGTGGCTGCGCGTCATCGCCGGCCGCGCGTACGGCGAAGAATCCCCGGTCAAGGTGTTCGCCGATACCCTCAATGTCGCCATCGATCTCGACGCCGACGCGGAAATCGACCTGGATACCGGCCACGCCGAGCGTTCGCTGTACATCCTCGAAGGCCAGGCCCAGCTCGACGGCGTGGACGTTCCCGCCCAGCACCTGATCATCCCCGAACCCGGCGCCCGCGGCCGGCTGCGCGCCAAGACCCCGATCAAGGCGATGCTGATGGGCGGCGAGCCGCTCGATGGCCCGCGCCACCTCTGGTGGAACTTCGTCTCCAGCTCCACCGAGCGGATCGAGCAGGCCAAGCACGACTGGGAATCCGGCCGCTTCGGCACGATTCCGGGCGACGACAAAGAGTTCATTCCGCTGCCCGCGTACTGAGCCGCACACCCGGCGGCCAACCGTTCGTCGGGTCTTGACGTGACCGTCACCCCGATGAACCCCGATTCAGTTACGTTGCGCCTGCCCACCCCGGGCATAACGTGGAGCACATCGATGAGCATGGGCAAGCGTCTGGCCGCCGAGTTCCTGGGCACGTTCTGGCTGGTGTTGGGCGGGTGCGGCAGCGCGGTTCTGGCCGCCAACTTCGGTGGCGATGGCAATCCGCTGGGGATCGGTTTCGTGGGCGTCGCCCTGGCCTTCGGCCTGACCGTGCTGACCGGCGCCTATGCGTTCGGGCACGTCTCCGGCGCGCACTTCAATCCGGCCGTGAGCATCGGCCTGTGGGCCGGCGGCCGCTTCCCGGCCCGTGACCTGCTCCCCTACATCGTCGCGCAGGTGCTCGGCGGTGCGCTTGCGGGCTTCATCCTGCTGCAGATCGCCTCCGGCGCGCCCGGCTTCCAGATCGATGGCAGCCAGGCCGGCGCGTTCGCCAGCAACGGGTATGGCGCACTCTCACCGGGAAGCTACAGCCTCGCGGCCGCGTTCCTGTGCGAAGTGGTGCTGACCGCCTTCTTCCTGATCGTCATCATGGGCTCGACCCACGGCAACGCACCGGCGGGCTTTGCCCCGATCGCGATCGGGCTGGCCCTGACCCTGATCCACCTGATCAGCATTCCGGTCACCAACACCTCGGTCAATCCGGCGCGCTCCACCGCCGTGGCCCTGTTCGCCGGCAGCGGTGCGCTGAGCCAGCTCTGGCTGTTCTGGCTGGCGCCGCTGCTGGGCGGCCTGATCGGCGGCATCGTCTACAAATGGATGGGCGCGGCGCCCCGCTGAGGATCCGGCCGGGCGGCCTCGCGCTGCCCGGCCCGCGGTGCGGAAAGGTTCACCTGAAACCGTTATTTGTACACTGAGTCACATTCCGTTAAGGTCCGGATCACTCGTCCGATACTGACGGCAGCGAGTCATCCGGTATGCGCGCGGGGAATGCGCCACCACGGCCTGGGTTGTCGACGGCCGCCGGAATGCCTGTCAGCGACGGACGCGATCATCGACCCTGGGGGAACCATGAACGTCCTGCGCGCTGTCGTGTGTGTGTGTCTGCTGATGTCTGCCGCCGCCGTTGCGGCGCAGTCAACCGGCGAGTGTCCGTCCCTGCCCGCCAGCAGCGGCCTGCAGTGGCAGGAACTGGCCCAGCGGGACCTGATCCTGTGCAAGGCCACGACCGCCGATGGGCGTGAAGTGCTCAGCCTCACCCTGAGTGCCCGCAACCCCGAGCTGCCGTTGAACCGCGCGCTGCGCCAGGAAAAAGGCAGCTTCGCGGGTGAAACGCTGTACTGGTACCAGCCCGACCTGGGCGGCCAGAAACCGCCGGGCTACGACACCCGCCGCATTACCGTGGTGAAGTTCGACAGGAACCGCTTCGCGCAGATTGCGCTGTACGCGGGCGACAGGAGCGAACTGGGCTCGCTGCAGTCGCTGGCGCAGGGCATGAACCTGACGCCCTCGGCTGTCGCCGCCGGGCGCTGAGGAAGAGGCCGGGACGGTGCACCGCACACATCCCGGAAGCAACGGTAGCGCCGACCGCTGGTCGGCGCCTCCCACCCTGTCAGGTGTCATGCGGCTGCCGGCCTGCGACCGGTGCGCACGTGCCTCAGAAGCGGCCTTCCTGGAAATCCACGAAGGCCTGCATCAGCTCCTGCTTGGTGTTCATCACGAACGGCCCGTGCCGCATGACCGGCTCGCGCAGCGGACGGCCCGCCACCAGGATCAGGCGCGCACCGGTTTCGCCCGCGCGCAGGGTCAGCTGCTCACCGCCGCCCAGCACCGCCATTTCCTGCTTGGCCAGCGGGCGCGCATCGTCGCCCTCGCCGATCTCCAGCCCCCCTTCGAACACGTAGGCAAACGCGTTGTGGCCATCGGGCAGCGTGTAGCTCCAGCCCGCGCGCGCCTCCAGGGTGATGTCCAGATACACCGGGTCGGTGGCCGGCTGCACGATCGGCCCGACGGTGTCACCCACCTGCCCGGCGATCACCTTGACCTGCACGCCCTCGGCCGGCGCCGTCACCGGGATGTGGTCCGGCGCGAACTCCTGGTATTTCGGATCCGTCATCTTGTCGCGCGCCGGGAGGTTCACCCACAGCTGGAAACCGCGCATCTGGCCGGATTCCTGCTCGGGCATCTCCGAGTGGATCAGGCCGCGTCCGGCGGTCATCCACTGCACGCTGCCCGGCGTGAGCAGGCCCTCGTTGCCGTGATTGTCCTTGTGCCGCATCCGGCCGTCGAGCATGTAGGTGACGGTCTCGAACCCGCGGTGCGGATGGCTGGGGAAGCCGGCGATGTAGTCCTCGGCACGGTCCGTGCCGAATTCATCCAGCAGCAGGAACGGATCCAGGTCGGGCAGCGACGGCCCACCGATGACCCGCGTCAGGCGGACGCCGGCGCCATCGGAGGTGGCCATGCCACGGATGGTGCGCAGCACGCGCACCGGGGTTGGGCTGCTCATGGTGACTCCAGGGTCGGTGATCTATCGACAAGATGGCCTCGCCGGCCCCGCCGGCCAACCGTCATGCCCGCAACCGATTGTTCCAAGCGTGATGTTCCGATGACGTGCACGGGCATGCTCCCCACCCACCCTACGACCAAAGTACTAGCGGCAAGCCCCCGCCATTGCATTGACCCCGTCAGTGCCAAGGCGGACTCTTACGACGATCTCCAGGGAGACGCAATCTCATGAAAGGTTTTTCGAAACTGGGTTGGGCAGTCATCGCACTGCTTGGCGCATTCTGTCTAGGCACCGTCGCGCTGCGCCGCGGTGAACCCATCAATGCGCTGTGGATCGTCGTCGCTGCGGTCTCCATCTATCTCATCGCGTATCGCTTCTACAGCCTGTTCATCGCCGACAAGGTGATGCAGCTCGATCCGACCCGGGCCACGCCCGCGGTGATCAACAACGATGGCCTGGACTACGTTCCGACCAACAAGCACGTGCTGTTCGGCCACCACTTCGCCGCCATCGCCGGTGCGGGCCCGCTGGTCGGGCCGGTGCTGGCCGCGCAGATGGGCTACCTGCCCGGCCTGCTCTGGCTGGTGGTGGGCGTGGTCGTGGCCGGCGCAGTGCAGGATTTCATGATCCTGTTCCTCTCCAGCCGCCGCAACGGTCGCTCGCTGGGCGATCTGGTGCGCGAGGAAATGGGGCCGGTGCCCGGCACCATCGCCTTGTTCGGTGCCTTCCTGATCATGATCATCATCCTCGCGGTGCTGGCGATGGTGGTGGTCAAGGCGCTGGCCGAAAGCCCCTGGGGCATGTTCACGGTCATCGCGACCATGCCGATCGCGATCCTGATGGGCGTGTACATGCGCTACATCCGCCCGGGCAAGATCGGTGAGATTTCCGTGGTCGGCCTGATCCTGCTGCTGGCCGCGATCTGGTTCGGTGGCAAGGTCGCCGCCGATCCGGTCTGGGGCCCGGCCTTCACCTTCACCGGCATCCAGATCACCTGGATGCTGATCGGCTACGGCTTCGTCGCCTCGGTGCTGCCGGTGTGGCTGCTGCTGGCGCCGCGCGACTACCTGTCCACCTTCCTCAAGATCGGCACCATCGTGGCGCTGGCGATCGGCATCCTGATCGTCATGCCGGAACTGAAGATGCCGGCACTGACCCAGTTCGCCGCCACTGGCGACGGCCCGGTCTGGAAAGGCGGGATGTTCCCGTTCCTGTTCATCACCATCGCCTGCGGCGCGGTGTCCGGTTTCCATGCGCTGATCGCCTCGGGCACCACGCCCAAGCTGCTCGCCAATGAGCGCCACATGCGCTACATCGGCTACGGCGGCATGCTGATGGAATCGTTCGTCGCGGTGATGGCGCTGGTGGCCGCCTCGATCATCGATCCGGGCATCTACTTCGCCATGAACGCGCCGGCCGCCGTGATCGGTCCGGATGCGGTCTCCGCTGCGGCCTACATCAGCAATACGTGGGGCTTCATCATCACCCCCGAGCAGCTGGAGGCGACGGCCGCGGCCATCGGCGAGCCGACCATCCTGCACCGTGCCGGTGGCGCACCGACGCTGGCGGTGGGCATCGCGCAGATCCTGCACGAGGCGATCCCGAGCGGCAGCAACGCGATGATGGCGTTCTGGTACCACTTCGCGATCCTGTTCGAAGCCTTGTTCATCCTCACTGCGGTCGATGCCGGTACCCGTGCCGGTCGCTTCATGCTGCAGGACCTGCTGGGCAACTTCATCCCGGCCCTGAAGAAGACCGAATCGTGGACCGCCAACATCATTGCCACCGCCGGCTGCGTGGCGCTGTGGGGCTACCTGCTCTATACGGGCGTGGTCGATCCCTTCGGTGGAATCCAGACCCTGTGGCCGCTGTTCGGCATCTCCAACCAGATGCTGGCGGGTATCGCACTGATGCTCGGCACCGTGGTGCTGTTCAAGATGAAGCGTGACCGCTTCGCCTGGGTGACCGGCGTGCCGGCGGTGTGGCTGCTTATCTGCACCACCTATGCGGGCCTGATCAAGATCTTCGACAGCAACCCGGCACAGGGCTTCCTGGCCCAGGCACACAAGTACCAGGATGCGATCGCCACCGGCACCCTGACCGCGCCGGCCAAGACCGTGGGGCAGATGCACCAGATCGTGGTCAACGCCTACGTCAACACCGGCCTGACCGTGCTGTTCCTGTTCGTGGTGTTCTCGATCCTGTTCTACGCGATCAAGACCATCTTCATGGCCCGCCGCACCCCGCAGCGGACCGACAGGGAAACCCCGTACGTGGCACTTGAGCCGCACCAGATGGCGGACCTGTGATGAGTACCGAACTCGTCCCCGCCGGTCAGTACCAGGCCCACCGCCGCATCTGGCGGCGCCTGGTGCAGACCGCGCGGCTGTGCTGCGGCATTCCCGACTACGACAACTACGTCCGGCATGTGCTGGAGAAGCATCCGGACCGCGTGCCGATGGACTACAAGACGTTCTTCCGCGAGCGCCAGGAGGCGCGTTACAGCGGCAAGAACGGAGGACGCTGCTGCTGAGGCTGCAGCGTCCGCACGGTCCCGACCGTTGATCGGGATCACCGCTACAAAAAAACGGCGGCGCGAAAGCGCCGCAGTTTTTTTTGTTGGGCCGCCCTGCGGCCGGGACCCGCCACGACCGTGGGTCGTGACGCCTCGATCCCGCCTTACGCGCCGGCCATCCACTTCAGGATCAGGCCGGTCACATAGGCCAGTCCGGTCCCGGTGGCATAGCCCACGGTGCCCAGCAGCACGCCGACCGGGGCCAGCGACGGATGGAATGCCGCGGCGACCACCGGGGCCGATGCCGCTGCACCGATGTTGCCCTGCGAGCCGATCGCGAAGAAGAACAGCGGTGCGCGCAGCAGCTTGGCGGCGATCCACAGCACCAGGATGTGCGTGAGCATCCAGATCGCACCGAGCGCGAACAGCCACGGACGGTCGAGCAGCGAGAGCAGATCCATCTGCATGCCGATGCAGGCGATCAGGAAATACAGGAACAGCGTGCCAAGACGCGACGCACCGGCCGACTCCAGGCGCCGCGCGCGGGTGAAGCTCAGGCCCAGGCCGAGCGCGGTGGACAACAGCACCACCCAGACGAACGCGCTGTCCAGGCTGAACTGGCTGGCCCAGCTCACGTTGGCTTTGAACCACCCGCTCAGCGGCGCGGCGATGGCATGTGCCAGGCCGACGCCGCCCAGCCCCACACCGACGATCACCATCAGGTCGGTCAGGCTGGGAATGCGGGCATTCTGCGCTTCGTATGCCGAGATGCGCTCCTTCATCTCATCAATGGCGCGGGTATCGGCCCCGCTGCGGGCATCGATCTGCTTGGCGCGGTTGGCCAGGAACAGCAGGACCGCCATCCACAGGCTCGCGCAGGCCACATCGACCACGGCGAACTGGCCGAACGTGGTCGCATCGGTGCCGAACACTTCACGCATCGCCACCATGTTGGCGCCGCCGCCGATCCAGCTGCCGGCCAGGGCCGCCATGCCTTTCCAGGTATCACCGGCCACGGTGGCCGGGTGGATCCAGGACATCGCCTGGAACGACACGATGGCGCCGAGGATGATGCCCAGCGTGCCGGCGCAGAACATCACCAGCAGCTTCGGGCCGAGCTTCATGACGCCCTTCAGGTCGATCGAGAGCGTCAGCAGCACCAGCGCGGCGGGCAGCAGCACGTCACGGGCGATCGGGTTGTAGAGCGAGGTGTTGTGGCCATCGATGAGGCCGGCGGTGTTGTAGATGGCCGGGATGAAGTAGCACAGCAGCAGCGCCGGCACCCAGGCGAACACCTTCTTGAGCAACGGCGTCGGGCCGCTGGCGGCCCAGAAAATCACGGCGAGCGTTGCGGCGATCAGGCCGAGGCCGACGATGTCATTGGTGATCAGGGCAGTACTGGGTTCGGTCGGCATCACGCCATCCTCTGTCGATCGAAGGGATAAAAAAAAGCGCCGCATAGAGCGGCGCCTCCGGAGCTTAACATTGTCTTCACGAGGCCACACTTTGCAGCGCAGCGATCAGGGCGGTGACGACGCTGGCAGCGATCCTCTGTCACTGCGTTCCGGCAGCGAAGCACCCAGATCGAGGATCACGCAGGTTCCGCGCGGCACGCAGGGCTGGATCTGCAGCGCCCAGCCCAGGTGTTCGCAGAGCCGGGCGATCAGCTCCAGGCCGATCCCGCTCTGTTCGTTGCGGTCGCCCCGCGCCATGCGCGCGTGCACCGCCGCGATCTCCTCCGGGCTCATGCCGAGCCCCGGATCCTGCAGCGTCACCACCGCCTGGTCGGAGACCTGGATGTGGATGGTGCCGCGGCCACTGTTCTCGATCGCGTTGCGCAGCAGGTTGCCGATCGCCGCCTGCACCACGCCCAGCGGCGCGATGATGTCCACCCGCGCCAGGCCATCGATCCCGATGCGCAGGTCCTTGTCGCCCATCAGGTGACGATGGTCTTCGATGATGTCCGGTACCAGCAGGTCCAAGGGAATGCGTTCGCCCAGTGCGGCCAACCGCGCAGGGTCGCGCGCGAGCACCAGCAGCAGCTGGATCAGCTGCTCCACGCCCTGCGCCGTGCGGTGCACGCGCTGCATCTGCTGCCGTGCACGCTCAGGGATGTCAGGCTGGCCGAGTGCCAGCTCCGAGGCCCCGGTGATCACCGCGATCGGCGTACGCAGCTCGTGGCTGGCCGTGCTGATGAAGACGCGCTCGCGCTCGACGAACTGTTCGTTGCGCGCCAGGTAATCGTTGAGCGCATTGGCGATGACGTACAGCTCCGAGCTGGCACGCGGGTCCACCTCCACCCGCTGCCCGGGAACACCCGGGTGCAGCTCATCGATGCGCCTGGCCAGCGAGCTCAGCGGGCGCACCAACCGGCCGACGCCGAAGGAGGCCATCAGCACGGTGACGACGATCATCATCACGCCGGCCAGCAACACCCAGCGCGTGGCGAACTGTTCCAGCTCATGGAAATCGTTGATGTCCAGCACCAGCGCCAGCCGCCCCATCTGCGGGGTCTCGCGGATCATCACCGCACTCTGGCGGTCATTGACCATCACCCCGTCGTGCAGGCCCGGGTGCAGCGTGCGCAGGCTCTCCGGCACCGCAGCGCTGCCGTTGATATGGAACAGCCGCAGGGTGTCCGAATCCTGCCAGCGGTAGTGCGGCTCGTGTTCGATGTGGTTGACGATGCTGTCCAGCTCGGAGTTGAGCAACGCGCGCCATGCCGAGTGCTCGGCGTGTTCATGCACATAGTTGCCCACGCTGAACACCGCCAGCGAGATCAGCGCCAGATAGCCCAGCAGCCACCACACCATGCGCCGGTGCATCGGCGCTGGCTTGGCCACGCGCTTATGCCACTGCATCGGAACTGTCCGCAGCCGACACGCCCAGACGGTACCCCACCCGCGGCAGGGTATGGATCAGCTTCTGCTGGAACGGGCCATCCACGCTGCGGCGCAGCTCGTAGACATGCGAGCGCAGCAGGTCGCCGTCGGGCAGCTCGTCGCCCCACAGCGCGAACTCCAGCTGCTGGCGGGTGACCGCCCCCGGGCTGGCGCGCATCAGCACTTCCAGCAGTTTGCGGCAGGCTGGATACAGGTGCAGTGGCTTGCCGTCGCGCTGCGCCTCCAGCGTGGCCAGATCCAGCCTGAGATCGGCCACCTCCAGCACTTTGCGCGGGTTGCGCCCGTTGGCACGCACCATCAATGCTTCCAGGCGCACTTCCAGCTCCGGCAGTGCGAACGGCTTGGTCAGGTAATCATCCGCGCCGGCGCGGAAACCGGCGATCTTGTCCGGCAGCTCGTCGCGGGCGGTCAGCATGATCACCGGCACTTCCGAACCGTGGTCGGCGCGCAGCCGTCGCAGCACTTCCGGGCCTTCCATGCGCGGCAGCATCCAGTCCAGGATCAGCGCGTCATAGGGCTGCGACACGGCCAGGTGCAGCCCGGTCACGCCGTCGGGCGCGACATCGAGCAGATGGCCCCGGGATTCGAAGTAATCGAAAAGATTGGCAACCAGCTGACGGTTGTCTTCAATGACCAGCAGCCGCATGGGACACTCTCTTGACCGGTTGGGCGCATGGTAGCGGGAACCATGTCGGAATCCGGTCGCAATGGGGTGGTTACGACGCTTTTCCTACGCTGTCGGGGAGACAGTGGCTGTTTTGCCGATGAGCCTGGGCGTGACCGAATCCTTCTTCCTGCGGCGCTGGCCGCGTGTGCTGGTCTGCCTTGCCCTGCTGGTGGCGCTGGCGGCCGGCATCGGCCTGCGCCAGCCCTCGCCGCCGGATGAGCCGCGTTTCGTGCTGGCGGCCCGTGCCATGGTCGACTCCGGCCAGTGGCTGCTGCCCCACCGCGGCAGCGAACTGTATGCGGAAAAACCCCCTGTTTTCATGTGGATGCAGGCGGCCAGCCACCAGCTGTTCGGCGGCTGGGCCCTTGCCTTCCTGGTGCCCTCGCTGCTGGCTGCCCTGCTGACCCTGTGGCTGACCTGGGATCTGGGTCGGCGGCTGTGGACCCGGCGCGTCGGGTGGTGGGCCATGCTCGCTTTGTTCAGTTGCCTGCAGTTCGGCCTGATGGCCAAACGGGCCCAGATCGACATGGTGCTGGTGGCGATGACCACCCTGTCGCTGTGGGGGCTGCTGCGCCACCTGCTGGAGGGTCGCAACCGGCCGGCGCTGTGGCTGGCCGGCTTCGCGGCCGGTCTCGGCACGGTGACCAAGGGCGTCGGCTTCCTGCCGCTGCTGGTGCTGGTGCCGTTTGCCCTCTGGCGCTGGCGCACCCGTGGCACGGCGCTGCGGCCGGGCACCGCGCGCGATCTGTGGTGGCTGCTGCCGGCGTTCCTGCTCGGCACCGCGGTCTGGCTGGCGCCGTTGGGGGTGGCACTGCTGCACTCGCCCGATCCGGTACTGCACGCGTATGCGCGCGAGCTGCTGTTCAAACAGACCGGCACCCGCTACGCCAACGCCTGGCACCACGTAAAGCCGGCCTGGTACTACCTGCAGGTGATGGCGACCTTGTGGCTGCCCGGCAGCCTGCTGCTGCCCGCGCTGATCCCGTCATGGTGGCGGCGCCTCAAGCGCCTGGACGGGCGCTGGTGGCTGCTGCTGGGCTGGGCCCTGCTGGTGCTGGCCTTCTTCAGCGCCAGCCCTGGCAAGCGCGAGGTCTACATCTTCCCGATGCTGCCGGCGCTGTGCCTGGCGGCCGCGCCCCTGCTGCCCGGGCTGCTGCGTCATGCCGGGCTGCGCCGGCTGCTGTGGGCGTATGTCGTTCTGCTGGGCGCGGCCGGGTTGTACATCGGCCTGCAGCTCTGGAACGGCAGTGCGTGGGCGCATGCGCAACTGGCACGGCGCGCCATGCCCGACAGCCTGCTGCCGGTGCTCGGCGGCTGGCTGCTCGCCTTCGGCGTGCTGCTGCTGGCCTTGGCACTGTGGTGGCGGCCACGCCGTGTCGGCGCGCTGGTGGTGGCGACGTCCTTCCTGCTCTGGAATCTGTATGGCTGGGTGCTGATGCCCACGCTGGATCCGTACAGCTCCGCCTCCGCCGTGATGCGGCAGGTGGGCGCGCGGATCGGCCCGCAGGCCGAACTGGGCGTGGTCGCCTGGCGCGAGCAGAACCTGCTGCAGGCTGACCGCCCCGTCACCGACTTCGGTTTCAAGACACCGTGGGAGCAGCAATGGCAGGCCGCCGGCCCGTGGCTGGCGCAGGCGCCCGCGCAGCGCTGGCTGCTGGTGCTGGATGAAGCGATCAGTCCCTGCGTGGACCCTGCGACCGTGATCGAGATCGGCAGCGCGAACCGCAACCGCTGGCTGCTGGTCCCGGGCACCGCGTGGCAGGCCGACTGCCACGCGGCGGTGACCGCGACCGACACCGCGCAGGACGAGGAAGACTGAACGGCAGGCCGCGCTTAACCGGCGGCCAACATCGCTCCGACCGCTCTCCGACACCCCGCTGACGACCATGGCGCCGGAATCTCCGCCGGCCCCTTTGTCCATGTTCCCAGCGTCCACCGTTGCTCTTTCCTCCGCGCCCGTTGCCACGGCCACGCCGGGTTTCCTCCGCGACCACCTCTGGGCTCCGCTGGCGTTGACCCTGCTCGCCAGTGCGGTGCTGATGGGCGCCGGGGGCGACCAGTGGCTGGCCGACCAGTGGTATCGCCTGGAAGGCCAGCAGTGGGCGCTGCAGAACGCCTGGTTCACCACGCATCTGATTCATCAGGCCGGCAAATGGGCCAGCAGTGTGGCGGCGCTCGTGGCGATCGTGCTGTGCTTCCACGCGTGGCGCAGCGAGCGTGCGGCCGGGTGGCGCTGGCCGCTGCTGTACCTGGTGCTGGCGGTCGCGCTGGGCACCGGCCTGGTCTCGCTGCTCAAGTCATTGACCAACATGGACTGCCCGTGGGATCTGACCCGCTACGGCGGCACCCGCGCGTTCATCGGCCTCTTCGCCACACGCCCACCGGGCATGCCGCGCGGGGTGTGCTTCCCGGGCGGGCACTCCAGCGCAGGCTTTGCATGGATCAGCCTGTACTTCTTCGCCCTGATGGTGCGCCCCGCCTGGCGCTGGCGCGGCCTCGCGGTCGGCCTGCTGGCCGGCGGCGTGTTCGGGATCTCGCAGCAACTGCGTGGCGCGCATTTCCTCTCACATGATCTGTGGACGCTGGCCACCTGCTGGGCGGTGTCGCTGGCCCTGTACCTGCTGGTGGAACGCATCCGCGTGCTCGAACGCAGCGCGGCACCCGTCAGTGCACAGGGAGACGTGGCATGAGCGCCGCCCTCCCGCGTGCTACACGCTTCCCGGCGCTGGCCACCCTGCGCGCCTGGCGCCCGCAGTGCACCACCGAGACCCTGATCCTGCTCACCAGCGTGTTCTTCGCGGTCGCCTGCAACGGCCTGTTCTGGCACAGCGCGATGGCGACCCACCCGGGCAGCATTGGATTCGCACTCTCGCTGTTCCTGTTCCTGGTCGGCGCGCATAGCCTGCTGATGGGGCTGCTGGTCTGGCGCTGGAATGCCAAAGTAGTCCTCAGCGTGCTGCTGATCGGCACCGCACTGGCTGCGCACTACATGGGCAGTTACCACATCTATCTGGATGCGGACATGCTGCGCAACGTGCTGGCGACCGACCACAAGGAAAGCCGGGAACTGATCACCCCCACCCTGATCCTGCCGTTGCTGCTGTTGGCCTTCGCACCCATGCTGCTGCTGTGGCGCGTGCAGCTGCGCCGGCGCACGCTGGGCGCGGCGCTGCTGTGGCGTATCGGTTTTCTGCTGCTCTCGGCGTTGATCGCCTTCGGCGGGGCGATGCTGTCCTTCCAGGAAATGTCGTCGCTGATGCGCAACCAACGCGAAGTGCGTTACCTGGCCACCCCCGGCAATTTCCTGCTCGGCCTGCCCAAGGCACTGCGCGGTGACAATCCGATCCAGCGCGCTCCCAAGCTGCCGATCGGCATGGATGCCAAAGCGACCCCGCGTGCCGCCGGCAGCCGCCCGCGCCTGCTGGTGATCGTCATGGGCGAGACCGCGCGCGCGCAGAACTGGGGGCTCAACGGCTACACCAGGCAGACCACGCCGGAACTGTCCCAGGCCGGGGTGATCAACTTCCCCGACATGCATTCGTGCGGCACCAGCACCGAAGTCTCGCTGCCCTGCCTGTTCTCGCCCTACGGTCGCCACGACTACGACGAGAAGAAAATCCGCGCGCACCAGTCGCTGCTGCACGTGCTGGACCACGCCGACATCGCCACGTTGTGGCGCGACAACCAGTCCGGTTGCAAGGGCGTCTGCGAGGGTCTGGAGATGCAGGCACTGGACGATGCCAAGCACCCGACCCTGTGCACCAACGGGCGCTGCATGGATGAAATCCTGATCGACGACCTCGCCGCCCAGGTCCGCGCCAGACCCGGCGACCGCGTGGTGGTGCTGCATCAGCTGGGCAACCACGGGCCGAGCTACTTCGAACGCTATCCGGCACGCTTCCGCCGCTTCACCCCCACCTGCGATACACCGGACCTCGGCAAGTGCAGCCGCGCGCAGATCACCAACAGTTACGACAACGCGCTGCTGTACACCGATCACCTGCTCTCGCGCACGATCGGCACCCTCAAGGGCATGGACGACTACGACACCGCGATGATCTACCTCTCCGATCACGGCGAGTCGCTGGGCGAGAAGGGTCTGTACCTGCATGGCGTTCCGTACGCGATCGCGCCGCAGGAACAGACCCGCGTGCCGATGACGATGTGGTTCTCCCCGTCCTTCGCCGCCAACCGTGGGCTCAACCTGGCCTGCGTGCGGGAGCGCGCCGGCAAGTACACCGACCACGACAATCTGTTCCCGTCGGTCCTCGGACTGATGCAGGTCAAGACGTCGGTGTATGAACGTGACCGGGATCTGTTTGCGTCGTGCGAGGTTTGATCCGTTCGGCGCATAGGGTCCGGTGCCTTCAGCGAAGAGCTGCCCAGCTTTTCGGTCTTCCGTTTGGGGCGAGGCAGGCAAAGGCAGAACATTCGCTGAGACAGCCAACCTTCGCTCTGAACGCCGTTGTTGTTCCCATGAGCACCGATCCACTGTCGACGGGGCGGTGTGGGTGGGTTGGCGGGACCGTTATGCGCCATGGATGGCGCATATCGAGCCCCCATGGACGGGTTCACGGCGGGTCCCGACACCCCACCCGCACCGACCCAAACCACGATGCAATGACTCCTCGCCGTTGACGTTGACGTTGACGATTGAACCGCACCCTGCTGCCCTGCCCCTTGCGGTGCGCCCGGCGCTTCACTAGCCTTCGCCGGTCTGTCACCACCCAAGGATGTGCCCGTGAACCACCGCCCGCTCCTGCTGGCCCTGGCAGTCAGTGCTGCCGCACTGACGCTGGCGGCCTGCCAGAAGGAACCGTCCCCCGCCGATGCACCGGCTGCGGGCGCCACCCAGTCCAAGGAAACCGCGGACCAGTTCATCGCCCGCGTCAACGCCGAGTACAAGGCCATGTACCCGGAAATGACCTCGGCGCAGTGGCTGTCCTCCACCTACATCAATGACGATTCCGAGCGCGTCGCGGCCAAGGCCAACGAACGCTGGCTCACCGTCCTCAACGGCTGGATCACCCAGGCCGGCCAGTACGACGGCCAGCCCATGAGCGAAGACACCCAGCGCCAGATCCACCTGCTCAAGCTGATGACCTCCATGCCCGCCCCGCGCGACCCGGCCAAGCTCTCCGAGCTGACCCGCATCGCCAGCCGCATGGAAGGCGCCTACGGCTCCGGCAAGTACTGCACCGACGAAGCCAACCCGCAGACCTGCCGCCAGCTCGGCGATCTGGAGCAGGTGCTCGCCCGCAGCCGCGACTACGACGCGCAGCTCGACGCCTGGCAGGGCTGGCACGGCACCACCAAGCCGATGCGCGCCGATTACGAACGCTTCGTCAGCCTGGTCAATGAAGGCGCCAAGGAAATGGGCTTCGCCGACGCCGGCCAGATGTGGCGCAGCGGCTACGACATGCCCGCCGACCAGATCGGACCGGAAACCGACCGCCTGTGGGACCAGGTCAAGCCGATGTACGAGCAGCTGCACTGCTATGCACGTACCAAGCTCGACGCCACCTACGGCAAGGACAAAGCCGAGGTCAACGGCGGCCTGATCGCCGCGCACCTGACCGGCAACATGTGGCAGCAGGACTGGTCCAACCTGTGGGACCAGCTGGAACCGTACCCCGGCGCCGGCAACCTGGACATCACCGCCGCACTGGAAAAGCAATACCAGACCAACCTGAGCGGCGCGCTGGCCAAGGCCGGCAGCGGCGCGAACGTGGAGGCGCTGTACAAGGCGCAGCGTGAGGCCGAACTGCGTACCGCCAAGCAGATGACCGAGCGCGCGCAGGACTTCTACGTCTCGCTCGGCATGCCGGCCCTGCCGAAGTCGTACTGGGACAAGACCCAGTTCATCAAGCCGCTGGACCGTGATGTGGTCTGCCACGCCAGCGCGTGGGACATGAACATGGACGGCGACGTGCGCACCAAGATGTGCATCAAGCCCAACGAAGAGAACTTCACCACGATCTACCACGAGCTGGGCCATATCTATTACGACCTGGCCTACAACCCGCTGCCGCCGTTGTTCCAGGGCGGCGCCAACGACGGCTTCCACGAAGCCATCGGCGACACCATCGTGCTCGCGATGACGCCGCAGTACCTCAACTCGATCGGCCTGGTCGACACGCCGCAGGAAAGCCGCGAAGCCACCATCAACGCGCAGATGCGCATGGCCCTGAGCGGTGTGTCGTTCCTCCCGTTCGGCCTGATGATCGACCGCTGGCGCTGGGGCGTGTTCGACGGTTCGATCACCCCGGACCATTACAACCAGGCCTGGTGGGACCTGAAGGCCAAGTACCAGGGCGTGGCCCCGGCCAGCGCGCGCGGTGAGGAGTTCTTCGACGCGGGTGCCAAGTACCACGTGCCGGGCAACACCCCGTACACCCGCTACTTCCTGGCGCGCATCCTGCAGTTCCAGTTCTACAAGGGCCTGTGCGATGCGTCCGGCTACAAGGGCCCGCTGCACCAGTGCAGCTTCTACGGCAACAAGGAAGCCGGCCAGAAGTTCTGGGCGATGCTGAGCAAGGGCGCCAGCCAGCCGTGGCAGGCCACGCTGAAGGAAATCACCGGCGGCGACAAGCTCGATGCCGGCCCGATGATCGAGTACTTCACCCCGGTCAACGAGTGGCTCAAGCAGCAGAACCAGGGCCAGATGTGTGGCTGGCAGGCTCCGACGGCCGCGGCTGCACCGGTGGCCCCCAAGGCACCGTAACGGCTGCCGCCGGGGCCCGCCCGGCGACAGCGGTAAAACGAAAAACCGGCCGCAAGGCCGGTTTTTTTATGCGCACATCGGGGACTGCAGCCGGGGGACGGGCACGGCCACCCAACGCATCCGCGCAGGGCGCGGCGTTATGACTTCGGTTTCAGGGCTGCCGCCAGCTCGACCTTGAACTGCTCGAAATCCATGCCGTCCGCTTTCGCCTCGGCATGCGCGGCGTCCTTCAGTGCGTCCGAATACACCAGGCGCACCGGCGTTCCCTGGCGTTCGTGCAGTTCGGCGGCCTGCATGATCAGGGCCAGCACCCGCGCCGCGCTCGGCGTCTGGCCGGCGATGCGACCATCCATGCCCAGCACCCACTCGCCGTCCCGGCGGACGATGCCGGCCAGCAGCGTGCGCTGCTGGTCGCGCAGTTCGGCATGCGGCTCAACCGGCGTGGCGGTGGCCTGCCCGCGGTTGGCGGCCTGGGTTTCGCGGCGCCGGCGGATGTCGCGGCGCAGTTTGGAGGTGGTCGACATGGGAAAATCCGGACTGCGTCAAAGCGCCAAGGATACCGCACGGCCCCTGGCGGGCCTGTGCGGCAGGGGGTCACTCGATGGGCGTCAGTACTTCACGGCGGCGCTCGGCGTGCCGCTCCCAGTACCAGAAACTGCCACCGACGGCGAAGAACGCCGCGTAGCCCAGGGCCAGATGCAGGGGGCTGCTGCTGAGCATCGGCGAGACCGCGCCGGCCACCACCGTGTTGATCATCAGCTGGATGAACATCTGCATGGACGAGGCCAAGCCGCGCTGATGCGGATACATGTCCAGCACGGCCAGCGCCAGGATCGGGAAGATCAGCGCCATGCCGACACCGCCCAGGAAGATCGGCATCACCGCCCACGGCAATGCGATCTGCGGCACCGACACCACGTAACCGAAATTCAGCAGCGCCGAGACCGCGCACAGCGCGAAGCCGATCGCGATCTGCCGCTGCGGCACGATCCGCCCGGCCATCCGGCCGGACAGGAACGAGCCCACGGTCATGCCGCCGATGGTCGGAATGAACAGCCACGCAAAGCCGCCCTCGCCCAGTTGCAGGTGCTGCATCACGAACACCGGCGCCGAGGCGATGTACAGGAAGATGCCGGAGAAATTGAACGCACCGGCCGCGGCCAGGCGCAGCAGGCGCGGGTTGGAGCCCATGCGCGCGTAGCTGCGGAGCAGTTCGCGCATCGACAGCGGCGTGCGTGCTTCCACCGGGTGGGTTTCCGGCAGCCACTTGCTGGTGGCCAGCAGCAGCACCACGCCGAACAGCACCAGGAACCAGAAGATCAACGGCCAGTCGCCGCCGCCGAGCAGGATCCAGCCACCGATGATCGGCGCGATCGCCGGGGCGACGCCGAAGATCATCGAGACCTGGCTCATCAATCGCTGCGCATCGGCACCGTGGTACAGATCACGGATCACCGCGCGGCCGACGATCACGCCGACACCGGCGGTCACGCCCTGCAGCGCGCGGAACACCAGCAGCGTGGTCATGTCGCGCGACAGCGCACAACCAATCGAGGCGCCGATGAACAGCACCAGCCCGCCGATGATCACCCGCCGGCGGCCGAACGCATCCGAGAGCGGGCCGTGCGCCAGGCTCATCAGGCCGTAGAACAGCAGGTACACGCTGATGGTCTGCTGCACCGCGACCTGGTCCACCTGCATGCGGTCGCCCAGCAGCAGGAAGGCCGGGAAAATGGTGTCGATCGAGAACGGACCGAACATCGCCAGGCCGGCGAGCAGCAGGGCCAGGCGGCGGGTCGAGGGTGAGGCGGGCGTCATGCGGGCTTCCGTCAGCGGCCGTGCGCAATGCGCGGCGGGCGCCAGCCCGGTACGGGCAGCGCCAGATGAATACGAGGATCCAGCGATCATAGGCCTTTGCCGCGCCCGGCACCATGCCCGGGGGCACGTTTCCGGAGTCCGGATGGCCCCGTATTCATGTGCTGGAAAGGCCCAGCGGCCGAAAGCGCTGGGCTATAATCGCCGGGCTACATGGTGGGAGAAGCGGACACCCGCTGCCGAAGGCGCAACGCCCGTAATCGCTCAGGCCCGATACCACCCGCATCAAAACTCTGGAGAGACCGGCGAATGCCGGCGCCGAAGGGGCACGAAGCACGCAGATGCGCGCTTTTAAACTCTCAGGCAAAAGGACAGAGGGGCACCCAGGAAGACCGCAAGGTCCGGTGGATCGCTGTCGCCCGCGACCCGCCCTGGCCCGACCGCTTTCCGAACGTGCGTGCCCACTCTCCGAGATGCCAGCCATGTCCCAGAACACCCCCTCCCTGCGCGAGCTTGAACACAGCCACGCGTTCGTCGAACGCCACATCGGCCCCAACGACGCCGAAATCGCGCAGATGCTCGACGTGGTC
>Ga0308171_1001758_pt1 | contig 26746 bp, 23 predicted proteins | sample PhyGR1_FD_202135 | JGI IMG/M metagenome (GOLD analysis project Ga0308171, IMG submission 202135) | Phyllosphere microbial communities from UC Gill Tract Community Farm, Albany, California, United States - DLSLSG.R1 | ecosystem: Host-associated > Plants > Phyllosphere > Unclassified | place: USA...
GCCAATTTCGCTCTATTGCGGCTTCGACCCCACTGCTGACAGCTTGCATTTGGGCCATCTGGTACCGCTGCTCTGCCTGAAGCGTTTTCAGGATGCCGGCCACAAGCCGGTGGCACTGGTCGGCGGCGCCACCGGCCTGATTGGCGACCCGAGCTTTAAAGCCGCAGAGCGTAAACTTAATACCAGCGAAACCGTCAATGAATGGGTTGAAAAGATCCGCCAGCAAGTGGCGCCATTCCTCGACTTCGATTGCGGCAGCAACAGCGCCATCGCCGCCAACAACTACGACTGGTTTGGTGGCATGAACGTGCTGACTTTCCTGCGTGATATCGGCAAGCACTTCTCTGTTAATCAGATGATTAATAAAGAAGCGGTGAAGCAGCGTCTGAACCGTGACGATCAGGGCATCTCCTTTACCGAGTTCTCCTACAATCTGCTGCAGGGTTATGACTTCGCCTGCCTGAACGAATTGCACGGCGTGTCGCTACAGATTGGCGGCTCCGATCAGTGGGGTAACATCACTTCTGGGATCGATCTGACCCGTCGTCTGCATCAGAACCAGGTCTTTGGCCTGACCGTTCCATTGATCACTAAGTCTGACGGCACCAAGTTCGGTAAAACCGAAGGCGGCGCAGTCTGGCTGGATGCGAAGAAAACCAGTCCGTATAAATTCTATCAGTTCTGGATTAACACTGCGGATGCTGACGTCTATCGCTTCCTGAAGTTCTTCACCTTCCTGAGCATTGAAGAGATCAACGCGCTGGAAGAAGAGGACAAAAACAGCGGCACCGCACCACGCGCGCAGTATGTGCTGGCTGAGCAGGTTACGCGTCTGGTGCATGGCGAAGCGGGTCTGTCAGCGGCGAAACGCATCACCGCCAGCCTCTTCTCCGGCTCTGTGAGCGAGATGACCGAAGCTGACTTTGAGCAGCTGGCGCAGGATGGTATGCCAACCATCGTACTGGGCGCTGACGATGATCTGCAACAGGCGCTGGTAAAAGCCGGGCTGGTACCGTCACGCGGCCAGGCACGTACCATGATCGGCTCCAATGCCGTCTCGCTGAACGGTGAAAAGCAGTCTGATGCGGAATACCGCTTCAGCGACAGCGATAAACTGTTTAACCGCTATACGCTGCTGCGTCGCGGCAAGAAACATTACTGCCTGATTAACTGGCAGTAAGATTTCAGGGCCGGTCTCCGGCCCTTTTTTTATGGCAAGGCAGGACAGGGCAAACAAGTGAAAAATATTTTAGCGATTCAGTCGCACGTTGTTTTTGGTCACGCCGGTAACGCCGCGGCTGAGTTTCCGATGCGCCGCCTGGGTGCAAACGTCTGGCCGCTGAATACCGTGCAATTTTCCAACCATACGCAGTATGGCCACTGGACCGGTACGGTAATGCCTGCGACCCATTTAACCGATATCGTTAAAGGGATTGCGGACATCGACCGTCTGAAGACCTGTGACGCGGTACTGAGCGGTTATCTCGGCTCGGCGGAGCAGGGTGAGCAGATTCTGCAGATTGTTCGTCAGGTTAAAGCGGCCAACCCGAATGCCTGGTATTTCTGCGACCCGGTGATGGGTCATCCGGAGAAAGGCTGCATTGTGGCGCCGGGTGTGGCGGAGTTTCACTGCAAAATGGCGATGCCTGCCAGCGATATTATTGCCCCGAATCTGCTTGAGCTGGAGATGCTGAGCGAGCGCACCGTCACGGACGTCGACGCGGCGGTGGACGCTGCGCGGGCTCTGATTGCTCAGGGACCGCGTGTGGTACTGGTGAAGCATCTGGCGCGGGCGGGTCGCCGCAGCGATCGTTTTGAGATGCTGCTGGTGACGGCGGAAGACGCCTGGCACATCAGCCGTCCGCTGGTCGATTTCGGTGTCCGTCAGCCGGTCGGCGTGGGCGATCTGACCAGCGGTCTGCTGCTGGTCAATCTGCTGCACGGCAAATCACTGCAGGATGCGCTGGAGCACGTCACTGCGGCGGTGTATGAGGTGATGCTGAAAACTCATGAGATGGGTGAGTATGAACTGCAGCTGGTGGCGGCACAGGATGCCATCGCCAGTCCGACGCAGCACTTCGCGGCAGAAAAACTGTAACGCATCAGGGCCGGTTAACCGGCCCTGCACACTCAGGCTAAGCCTTCCGCTTTAAGCGCTGCCTGCACTGCAGGACGTTCCGCAACACGATCAAACCATGCCCCCAGCGCCGCGTAGCCGGACAAATCCAGTCCCAGCGCTTTTGCCCAGCGCGTCACCACAAACAGATAAGCATCCGCCACGCTGAAATGCATCCCCATCAGCCACTGTTTGTCACGCAATGACTCATCGACATAGCGGAATTTCGCTTCCAGCTGGCTGCGGGTCTGCGCTTTCACCTCATCGGAGTAGCCTGGGCGAAACAGGGGGCCAAAGCTTTTGTGCAGCTCGCTGCCGATGTAACTGAGCCACTCCACGGTGTGATAACGTGTCAGGCTGCCAACCGGCGCCAGCAGATGACGATCGGGTTTGAGATCCGCCAGATACTGTACAATCGCGATGCCTTCCGTCAGCACAGTGCCGTCGCTGAGCAGCAGCGCAGGCACCTGGCCTTTAGGATTAACCTGGCGGAAGTCGTCACCGCGTTCAGTGAGTTTTGTTGCCAGATCAACATTCACCTGAGTGAAGTCCAGCCCGCATTCGCGCATAACAATGTGAGGAGAGAGCGAGCAGGCGCCTGCTTTGCAAAACAGTTTCATGACCATGTACTCCTTGTTGCAATGGGATCACAGCATAGTAAAGACTCAGAGTAGGATTACCAGTGATAAGGATCAGGTATCTGCTAAGGGCGTTACTGTGGGACATAAAAAAAGCCGGGCAGAGCCCGGCTTAGCTAAAACGCGGTGGCGGTTACGCCTTCACGTCTTTTAATGTTGCGTCGCTGTCCTGTGCCTGAGTCATACGGTTCAGCAACGGCGCCGTAATCAGCATCAGCAGGGCAATTACCGCCGTCACGATACCAATTTCCTGGAATACACGGCTGTAGGTCGCCAGCGAAACCAGGGGATCATTCACGTTTTCAGGCACGGCCATCAGGTTTGCCACTTTACCGGCAATCACTGCTGCACCCGCGGTGGTCAGGAACCAGGAACCCATGATGAAGCCCATCAGGCGCTGAGGCACCAGCTGCGCCACCATCGCCAGGCCAAGGCCGGAGATCATCAGCTCACCGATACTCTGAAGCGCATAGCTCAGAATCAGCCAGTTAACAGAAACGATACCGGCATCGCTGGCGAACTTCGCGCCCATCGGCAGCACCAGGAACGCCGCAGAGCAGAGCACCATACCAAAGGCAAACTTGTGCGGCATCGGTAATTTATCGCCCAGCTTGTTATACAACGCCGCCAGCAACGGACTGGCCAGCATGATCCAGAACGGGTTCAGCGCCTGGAACTGCTCCGGCGCAAAGGTGATGCCGAAAATGGTGTGCTCAACGTTGCGGATAGCAAAGAAGTTAAGTGATGTTGGCATCTGCATATAAAGCACGAAGAACAGAATCGCTTCGACCATCAGCAGGAAGGCAACAATCATCTTACGACGCGCCGCGCCCTGCAGCGCAAAGGCCTCTTTGGCAAACACCAGTACGATACCGAGCGCAATCACCGCCAGTACCAGTCGTGCGATAACCTGGTGATGCAGCATCCAGTCAGCCAGTGCGATCAACACCACCACGCCAACCAGCGTCATCAGTAGTTTGCCGACCTGCAGCGGTGCAAAGTCCGGCTTCGAGCCGTAATCCCTGACCATGCGTTTGCAGAACAGGAAGTTAAACAGAGTAATAATCAGACCGATAACGCACAGTGAGAAAGCCACGCTGTAACCATATTTCGCCGCTAACCACGGTGTCAGCATCATCGAGAAGAGTGAACCGATGTTGATCGACATATAGAACATGGTGAACGCACCGTCTAAACGCGGATCATCTTTGTCGTAGCAGGTTGAGAGCAGTGAAGAAGGGTTAGCCTTGAACAGGCCGCTGCCCACCGCGATGGTGGCCATACCGACGTAGACAATGCTGACGTTATGACCGGAGAACGCCACCAGGGCATAGCCCAGGGCCAGCACCAGGACGCCCAGCACGATGACGCGTTTAGTGCCCAGCACTTTATCACCGAGCCAGCCGCCAATCGCGACCAGACCATAAACCAGCGCACTGAATGAAGAGAACAGGGTAATGGAGTCTGATTCAGACAAGCCCAGTTGCTTCACCAGGTAAACCGCCATAATGGCCTGCAGGCCATAGAAGCCAAAACGTTCCCATAACTCAATCGAGAAGATTAAGTAGAACGCCTTCGGCTGTTTAAACGCATTGAGACTGACAGCCTCATCAGTGTGTTTGTTTGCAGTTGACACATGTACCTCAGTTTTTTCATACCCTGTTTCGGGACAGGAATTAAGTCCGCGTCATGTGAATTTTCCATGCGCAAGATTGTTATTAGAAGGGAAAAGCGGCGACTAATTTGGCTGATAACGGGCGACAGGGCAAGAATTTTCTGACAACCCGTCAGGTTCAGAAATGTTGGGTTAAAAAACTTATAATAAACTGTTAATTGGTTTTAAATGTTGAGCCGAACAAAAATATCAGTTCAGATACTCTGTATAATCACCGCACGCTGGAGAGTATTAACATTAACTGCTAATACGGGGTTAACCAGATAAATCGGTTGTTGAATAATAAACAGGCAGCATTAATAGCAGGCCACTGGCTAATTCACAGCCAATATGACGAATTATCAGACATTACCCGCCCGTGATTGCCGGAAAAACAGTCAAACAGCGATCCTGCGCACAAAGAGATGATTTAATTCAGAAAGGAAAAAAAGAAATCGATTGCGTCGCGCGGCCTGGCACGGGAGCAAAGGGGGGATCACAACAGGCAGGAAGAGAAAACAGACACCGCCTGCCGGTGAAAACCGGCGCAGTCGTGTTAAAAAACTTATCAATACGCCGCCACGAAATCTCTCGCTCGACAGGAAATTAACATTCCGGTAACCTCTCAATTTCCCCCAGAAGGATCAGTTCATGTCGTCTCCCCTGCGTTTATCTCTCGTTGGTGACTACCGCGCCGATGCGGTTGCCCATCAGGCCATTCCCCTTGCTATTGAACGTGCTGCCCGCTGGCTGAACATCCCCGTTGCGGCGGACTGGATAGCCACCGACCAACTGAATGAAACAGACCTTACGCGCAGTGATGCGGTCTGGGTCGTGCCTGGCAGTCCTTATCGTAACGATGAAGGTGTCTTTGACACCCTTCGCTGGGCGCGGGAGACCGGGAAACCTTTGCTGGGTTCCTGTGGGGGATTCCAGTATGCGGTGATCGAGTATGCACGCAACGTACTGGGCTGGCACGATGCCAGTCATGCTGAAACCGACACCGGGGGACGGAAGGTCATTGCCCCGCTGAGTTGCTCGCTGGTGGAGCAGCGCGGCAGGGTAAGATTTGAAGCGGGTTCCCGTATCGCTAAGGCTTACGGGACGCTGGAAAGCGATGAGGGTTACCACTGTAACTTTGGCGTTAACCCGGAATTCAGTGACGCGCTGGGCGATAACACGCTGCGCATTACCGCCTGGGATGAAGCCGGTGACGTACGCGGCGTGGAGCTACCTGCTCATCCTTTCTATGTGGCCACGCTGTTCCAGTCTGAGCGCGCGGCACTGCAGGAAAAGGACTCTCCGCTAGTGATTGCCTGGATGCAGGCTGCGCTGGCGCAACAATAAACGCTGCCATCCTGTGACAGTGTCACAGGATGGCATTGATCAGCGTAACAGGGCCGGGCGTTTTGCGTTAAATGACCAGTTATCAATCAGAAACTGCATGCCCAGCGCGTCGTTTCGGTTTTTATCGGGCAGCGAATTGTAGAGTTCATGAGCAGCTTCGACCCGCGCCATATTCAGGGTAATACCCAGCCCGGGCCCCTCAGGCAGTTCCAGAAAGCCATTCCGAATCTGCGGCGCATGCTGCGTCAGCTGCTGGCCATCCTGCCAGATCCAGTGGGTATCAAACGCAGTCAGTCGATCGCCCGGTGCCGCAGCCCCCAGATGCGCCACCATTGCCAGTGACACATCAAAATGGTTGTTTGAGTGGCAGCCAGTTGTCAGGCCCCATTCATGACACAACTGCGCCACGGTATGTGCGTTACGCATCGTCCAGAAATGCGGGTCGGCCAGCGGGATGTCGATGGCATTAAGCTGTAAGGCATGCTGCAGCTGTCGCCAGTCATTGGCGATCATATTGGTGGCGACCGGAATACCCGTGGCTCGCTTAAACTCCGCCAGCGTTTCCCTGCCGGAATAGCCCTGCTCCGCGCCGCAGGGGTCTTCCAGATAGGGAATACGGCCCGCCAGCTGTTTGCCATAATAAATAGCCTCATCCAGCGACCAGCTGGCATTGGGATCAACCGTTACCCGCGCCTGAGGAAAACGTGTCAGCAGGGCGTTAACCGTCTCCACTTCCACTTCGGCATGATGTACGCCGCCCTTCAGTTTAAAATCCCGGAAGCCATAGCGATCGGCTGCCGCCTCCGCCAGCCGTACCACGCCGTCCGCATCCATCGCTTTCTCATGACGCAGTTGCAGCCAGGCATCACCGCCAGCGTGGCCCGCCTGATAGTTCATGCTGGTCAGGTTACAGTCGGCGATATAGAACAGATAGCCGAGGACGGGCACCCGATCGCGCTGTTTACCGCTGGCGAGCAATTCGGCAACCGGCAGATTCAGGTGCTGACCCAACAGGTCAAGCAGCGCGGCTTCAATGGCCGCGGTAGCGTTGTAAAACTTCTCCGGATTCATCTGCGGAATATGTATGTCGTCGGTATGCGCGGTCTGCTGGTGTCGTGCGTCGCTGGCAAATAGCGTGGCGACGGTGGCATTCAGCCGGAGCAGGTCGCTGCCCTCAATCTGCGGACGAAAGCGCGCCAGCAGCGCCAGCGTTGAAGCGTGGCAGGGACTTTCACCGACGCCGGTACGGCCTGCGGAATCGGTCAGGATCACCAGGATGCGGGTAAAGTAGCAGTTATGCGCACCGCCAATGTTCAGCAGCATGCTGTCATATCCGGCGACGGGCACGACCCGCATTGTTTTAATGACTGGACTGTCTGACATGTTGATTCTCCATAGGATCAAGGGAAGGCGGTGACGGCTTGCGGCGCAGCAGCAGCCAGAGTCCGGTCAGCAGCGAGACGCTGGTCAGGGCATAGAGGCCGCCGGTGGTGGAGCCGGTCTTCATCTCCAGATAGCCAAACACTGTCGGTGCGAAGAAGCCGCCAAGGTTACCAACAGAGTTCACCAGCGCAATCCCAGGCGCAACAATCGAGGCGGGCAGTTCTCCCTGCGGCATCGGCCAGAAAAAGGTGGCGCTGACTTTCGAGCCGATACAGGCCACGATCATCGCCAGGAAGCCAAACCATGGGGAACCCAGCGTAGCCATAAAGGTGCCGCAGGCCGCGACCAGCATCGCGACGCCCAGCGCTTTATCGAGTTTGTCGCGGTGGCGGTCTGAAAAGCGACTCAGCAGGTTGATGGCAATAATGGCGCAAAGCCAGGGCACGGCGGTGAGAATGCCGATGCCAAAACTGCTGAAGCCCTGAATACGCTGAATAATCTGCGGCAGCCAGAACACCAGCGTATAGCCTGTCATGGTCATGGTGAAGAAGATGGCGCAGAAGAACAGCAGGCTGCGACTGCGTAACAGCGACATTTTACCAGGCGCGCGGTTAAGCTCATCACGCTGTGCCTCTTCATTATTCAGCTGCTGTACCAGTGCCTGTTTCTCCGCATCGCTCAGCCAGCGAGCGTCGCCGGGGCGTGACACCAGTACCCATGCGGCGAGAATACCGACCAGCACGGAGGCACCGCCTTCGAGAAACATCACCCATTTCCAGCCGGCAATGCCTAAAAAATCGTGCATCATCAGAATGGCACCAGTGATCGGCCCGGAAAAGAGGAAGGCGCCCGCGGTGGCACTCAGCACCATCGCAGTGGCCCGGCCACGCCAGGCATTCGGGACCCACTGGCGGAAATAGAACAGTACGCCGGGAAAGAAGCCTGCTTCCGCCACGCCGAGTAAAAAACGCAGCAGGTAAAACTGGATGGGTGAGGTGACGAAACCCGTCATGACCACCACGAATCCCCAGGTAATCATGATGCGTGTCAGCCAGACGCGGGCGCCGAAGCGCTTCATCATCAGGTTACTGGGGACCTCAAACAGCGCATAGCCGATAAAAAACAGGCCCGCACCCAGACCAAAGGCCGCCGCGCTGATCCCGGCATCGGTGCGCAGTTCCGCCTTGATAAAGCCTATATTCGCGCGGTCGATCTGGTTAATGATCAGCATCACCACCAGCATGGGGATGATATGGGTGAAGAACTTTTTGATGGCGGAGGCGATCAGCTCATCGTGCTGCGGGGACAAAGCGCTATCCATCGGTCTTCCTCGTAAGAAACGTAAAGAAGAGCAAAGTGTAGGGCGCGCAAAAGGGCAGCTCTATGGGCATTCGCCCAGGACCCGATGGGCGTCCGGCCTGGACGATTGTGTTATCAATATGTTACGAGGTGGAGTGGGCGAAGCGGCTGAGCAAAAGTGTGGCAGCGATCAACGTCGTCAGCCCGCTGACGTCAGGAGAAGAGCGGAGTACCGACAGTCACAGCAGACAGGCTTCAGCCGCTAACCTGACGGCGCTGGGCAATCTCTTCCGCACGCAGCAGCAGTGCCTGCAAATCATCCTCATCAATATCCAGCAGTTCACCGTCCTGTAAAGCCTGATGCAAATCAGCACGCGTCAACGGGACCGGCATGGCGACCGGATCAGGTTTAACTTCCTGAGGCGCCAGCGGGTGGGGATAGCGGCGACCGGCCAGATTATTAAGCAGCAGAGCCAGGAGTGCCAGAGTCAGCGAGTTAAGCAGGATCGGCGTAAGGACAAACTGATAACCCAGTTGCTGCACTGAAGGCCCGCCCAGAATAGCGGTCAGTGCCACGGCGCCGCCGGGCGGATGCAGACAGCGCAGCTGGAACATCAACAGGATCGCCACGCAGGCCGCGACGCCGCAGGCAATCGCCGGATCGGGGATGAGCTGGCTGACGGTGACGCCCGCCAGTGCGGACAGCGTGTTGCCGCCGACTATCGCCCACGGCTGCGCCAGCGGACTGGCGGGCAGACCAAAGAGTAAAACCGCCGAAGCACCTACGGGCGCGACAAACCACAGATTCAGCTCCCCCAACATCCAGTGACTCAGCAGACTGGTCAGCACCAGGCCAATGCCCGCACCCAGTCCGGCAATCACCACATGCTTTTTGCTTACTGTCAGCGGATGTGGCCAGAATCGTGCCAGAAACAGGTGCAGCGGATGCCTCTCTGCAGTAGAACCTTTGATCATTACTTTACTCACCGTGTCATAACATTTTCTTATCGTCAGGGGCGGCGATTTTCCATCATCAACATCAATGTAACAACCCGACAAACTGTAGAGGTATTCAGGCGAGCCAGCGCGCGCAGCGAAAAGGGGCGTCAGGCTGGAAAGAGGGGTGCAGAGGGTTTAACCAGACAATAAAAAACCCGCCGCAGCGGGTCAGTCAGGCGAATCACTCGACTTTGTCGGGATACTCGCAAAGATCTTCAATCAGGCAGGCGCCGCAGCGCGGCTTACGCGCCACGCAGGTGTAGCGGCCATGCAGAATCAGCCAGTGGTGGCAGTCAACCTTATAGGCGGCCGGAACCACCTTCAGCAGCTTCTGCTCCACCTCCTCCACATTCTTACCCGGCGCAAATTTTGTCCGGTTGCTGACGCGGAAGATGTGAGTATCAACAGCAATTGTCGGCCAGCCAAAGACGGTATTCAGCACCACATTGGCAGTTTTACGCCCCACACCGGGCAGAGCTTCCAGCGCCGCACGATCTTCCGGCACTTCGCCGTTGTGCTGCTCAAGCAGAATGCGACAGGTCTTAATCACATTTTCCGCTTTGCTGTTAAACAGGCCGATAGTTTTGATGTAATCCTTTACGCCATCCACGCCCAGCGCCAGCATCGCGGCAGGCGTATTTGCCACCGGATAAAGCTTTGCGGTGGCTTTGTTGACGCTGACATCGGTCGCCTGCGCCGAGAGCAGTACTGCAATCAGCAGCTCAAACGGCGAGCTGAAGTTCAGCTCGGTGGTGGGATGCGGATTGTTCTGCTGCAGGCGATGAAGAATCTCGGTGCGTTTAGTCTGGTTCACACCGGCTTCCCGACGGCGTTCTGAGGTGCCGCGTTTTCAGCAGCCTGAGCACGCAGGGCTGCCCGCTGTTTCATCTTCTGATCGATCAGGTATTTACCCGCCAGCATCATGCCCAGGCCAATAAACGCGCCAGGCGGCAGCATCGCCAGCAGCATGGGTGAATCGAAATGCACCACTTCGATACGCAGCGATTTCGCCCACGGGCCAAGCAACTGATCGGCACCGTTAAACAGTGTGCCACTGCCGATGATTTCACGCAGCGAACCCAGCACCACCATGGCGCAGGTCGCGCCCATACCGATGGCGAAGCCATCAAGCGCGGCAAGCGGGATACTGCTTTTAGAGGCGACCGCTTCCGCACGGCCCACCACGATGCAGTTGGTCACGATCAGCGGGATAAAAATCCCCAGCGACTGATAGAGACCGTAGGCATAGGCGTTGATCAGCATCTGCACGCAGCTCACCACCGAGGCGATGATCATCACATAAATCGGGATACGGATTTCTGACGGCACCCAGCGGCGCGAGGCCGAAATAAAACTGTTGGTCAGGGTCAGCACCAGCGTGGTAGCCAGACCTAAACCCAGCGCATTGGTTGCCGTCGCCGTGACCGCCAGCAGCGGGCAGAGGCCCAGCAGCTGCACCAGTGCCGAGTTGTTCTTCCACAGTCCACCCACCAGCAGACTTTTAGCTTCACTCATTTGCGTCTCCACATGCCGGTAACGAAGAGAGTCTCTCCGGAAGCGTTTTCATCAACAGCGCGGTGCGTTTGGTCGCATTGACCACCGCGCGTGGGGTAATGGTGGCGCCGGTGAATTGATCAAAGTCGCCGCCATCTTTCTTAACCGCAAACGCTTTATCCGCCGGACCATGAACCACTTTGCCATTGAAGCTGTTGATCCAGTCAGAGATGCGTAATTCGATCTTATCGCCCAGGCCAGGCGTCTCATGGTGTTCGACCACCCGCACGCCCAGTACTTTACCCTGGAAATCAGCACCGACCAGCATCTGTATCGCACCAGAATAGCCGTCAGGCGCAGTTGTCTCCAGTGCGGCAGCGACAGGCTGGCCGCCTTTACGCGCCAGAAAGAGATGGTGCGGGGCATTATTGCCCAGCGCAGCATCTGTGACAACGTAACAATCCTGCTGGATGTTATTGTCATAAAGGTCGGTGGGGACTACCTGATCCAGCAGATTTTTCTGCTGCAGCAGGGTCTGATGTTCCACCGTCGGCCTGGTGACGGTGTTGACTACCGCCGTCGCTGCCGTAGTAATCGCGGCGAAAATCGCCAGCGTGACCCCATTTTTGCGAATCGTCTCCAGCATCGCTTACTCCTTCTGATGGCCGTAAACGCGCGGCTGGGTGTAGTAATCGATGAGCGGCACACAGATGTTTGCCAGCAGCACAGCAAATGCTACGCCATCGGGATAACCGCCAAAGCTGCGGATCAGCCAGACCAGCAGTCCAATCAGCGCACCATAGATCAGGCGACCCCGGTTGGTGGTGGAGGCAGTCACCGGGTCGGTGGCAATAAAGAACGCGCCCAGCATGGTGGCACCGGAGAAAAGATGAATCAGCGGGCTGTTCAGCGATTCCGGTGAGAAGAACGCGCCCAGCGTGGCGCAGAACGCCAGTGACAGCAGCATGGCAGCAGGAATGTGCCAGCGAATCGCACTTTTCCACAGCAGGAACAGGCCACCCGCCAGATAACCGACGTTAACCCACTGCCAGCCAAGGCCCGCCAGCACGCCGCTGTAGATCGGCTGGGCCAGCAGCTGTCCGGCTCTGTGCCCGGCGCGTAAACCGGTTTTAAAGGTATCAAGCGGTGTCGCCTGGCTGATGCCATCCACACCCATCTGCAACTGCTGCATCGTTTCGCCCGCCAGCGTGTGGCCGTGGAATACCATGCTCAGACTGTCCATCAGTCCGGGCTTGATCGCCTGAAGGGTGTCAGGCGGCAACCAGCTGGTCATCTGTACCGGGAAGGAGATCAGCAACACCACATAGCCGACCATCGCCGGGTTAAACGGGTTCTGGCCCAGCCCGCCATAAAGCTGTTTAGCAATGACGACTGCAAACAACGTACCGATCACCACCAGCCACCAGGGTGCCAGCGGTGGCAGGCTGATACCGATCAGGACGGCGGTCAGCAACGCGGAGTTATCCGCCAGCGTGCTGGCGACCGGCGCTTTGCGCAGCCGTAAAATTGCCGCTTCCGTCAGCCAGGCGGTCAGCGTTGCCAGTAAAACCTGCAAAAAGGTGCCGTAGCCAAAGAAATAACACTGTGCAGCAAAACCCGGCACCGCGGCCAGCACCACCAGCAGCATGATGTTGCCAGTGCTGCGGCGATTATGGGTGTAGGGAGAACTTGCGATACGAAAAGCCATTTAATCCTCAAGCGTCGTAGACGACTGCGCTTTACGCGCTTTGGCACGGGCGATGGCGGCAGCAATAGCGGCTTTGCGCGCATCATCGGGTTGATTCAGTTCAGGTGCCTGTTCAGGTTCAGCATTAGCGTTATTGGCCTGTTCCTGAGCCTGCTCCGCATTCTCTACTGCAAAGTGTGCAGCAGTGGCCAGTGCCGCAGCGTCGCGTGAAGCCGCATCCGCGTCACTTTCAGCCTGTGCCGCTTTCTTCGCTTTGGCGCGGGCGATGGCGGCCTGAATCGCGGCTTTACGCGGGTCGGTCTCCGCGGCGGCGTCTGAAGCAACTTCTGGAACGCTATCCGGTGCAGCCGGAGGCGTCGCCTCATTGCCTTCAGCCTGCGCCGCTTTCTTCGCTTTGGCGCGGGCGATGGCGGCCTGAATCGCGGCTTTACGCGGGTCGGTCTCCGCGGCGGCGTCTGAAGCAACTTCTGGAACGCTATCCGGTGCAGCCGGAGGCGTGGCCTCATTGCCTTCAGCCTGTGCCGCTTTCTTCGCTTTGGCGCGGGCGATGGCGGCCTGAACGGCGGCTTTACGCGGGTCGGTCTCCGCGGCGGCGTCTGGCGCGGCTTCAGGCATACTCTCCGGTGCAGCCGGAGGCGTCGCCTCATTGCCTTCAGCCTGCGCGGCCTTCTTCGCTTTGGCACGGGCAACGGCGGCTTCGACAGCGGCTTTGCGCGGATCGACGCTGGCTTCAGCCCCGTTCTCTACTGCATCAACCGGCGTGACTTTCTTCGCTTTCGCCCGGGCAATGGCTGCTTCAACCGCCGCTTTACGGGGATCGATGGACTGACGCGTTACCGGCTGGGTTTCAGCCTGGGCCTCGGCCTGACGCAGACGCGCCTGCGCATGGCGGGCTTCACGCTGAGCGTCAAGGGTTGCCTCATCCGGCTCAGGGGTCTGGCGGGCTTTCACTCGCGCTTTTGCAGCCGCCAGTTCACGGGTATCGGTGCGGGCCACACGCTGTTTCGCCTCTTCATGACGCGCTTCGCGGGCCTGCTTCTCACGCTCCAGTCGCGCCTGACGCGCTTCAAAGCGTGCTTTGGCTTCCAGCGTGCGTTTCGCTTCCAGATCGATGGCGCGCAGTTCCGCTTTTTCCTGACGGTAATATTGTACCAGCGGAATGTTACTCGGGCAGACATAGGCGCAGGCGCCACATTCGATGCAATCATCAATGTGGTGTGAACGCGCTTTATCGTGATCGCCGCCCTGGCTGAACCAGTAAAGCTGCTGTGGCAGCAGTTTAGCCGGACAGGCATCGGCACAGGCGGAGCAGCGAATGCACGACTGCTCTTCGTCGTTGTTGCCCATTTCACTGGCAGAGGGGGCAAGAATACAGTTGGTGATCTTCACCACCGGCACATCCAGCGAAGGCAGAGTAAAGCCCATCAGCGGACCGCCCATAATCACCATCTGACGCGGTGCAGGTGTAAATCCGACGTGGTGCAGCAGATGGCTGATTGGGGTGCCGAGACGACTCCAGACGTTACGCGGCTGTGCAATTGCCTCGCCGGTCAGTGTCACCACGCGCTCAGTAATCGGCTCACCATTGATAATGGCCCGTTTAACTGCCCAGGCGGTGCCGACGTTCTGCATCAGCACACCGATATCAGTGGAGCGTCCGCCGTGCGGCACTTCCATGCCGGTCAGAATGCGGGTCAGCTGCTTGGCACCGCCGGAAGGGTATTTGGTCGGAATCACCCGGATTTGCAGGTCGCGCTCGCTACCCAGCGCCTGTTTCAGCGCAGCGATCGCTTCAGGTTTATTATCTTCAATGCCAATCATCACCTGCTCGGCCTGGAGCACCCAGGCAAGAATGCGGCTGCCTTCCAGCACTTCGGCGGCGTAGTCCTGCATCAGGCGATCGTCAGCGGTGATATAAGGCTCGCACTCGGCCGCATTGATAATCAGGGTTTTAACGCCGCGCAGGCCGCCTTTCAGTTTGGTGGCAGTAGGGAATCCCGCACCGCCCAGGCCCGCGATGCCCGCGTCGTGAATACGCTGTACAACATCCGTGCGCGGATGCTGACGGTAGTCAGGCAGCGGATCGAGCGGCATCCAGCGGTCATCGCCATCGGGCGTCAGGAAAATACAAAGCTCGGACAGCCCCGATGGATGCGCGGTCATATGCTGACCAATATCTTCAATCACGCCGGAGGTGGGCGCATGGACCGGCAGCATACGGCCCGTGCCAAACGTCAGAGGCTGACCGCGCAGCACATGGTCGCCAGGCGCAACGCAGATCTCACCTTCGTGTCCGATATGCTGTTTCAGCGGAATAATAAAACGGTGCGGCAACGGCAGTTCGCTGAGCGGCGTGCCGTTGGACTGGGTTTTCATTTCCGGCGGATGAATACCACCCTGAAAATCCCAGACCTTCTCTTTTTTCAGGAAGTTAAACAGATTAAGCATGAGTTTTTACCGGGATCACCCGTACAGGAATGGTATTCAAATCCCACTTCCAGTTAGCTGGTGTGGTTTCAACCGGACGCATCTCAATACAGTCAGTCGGGCAGGGTGCCACACAGAGATCGCAGCCGGTGCAGACATCGCTCAGCACGGTGTGCATGGCGCGGGTTGCCCCGACAATCGCATCCACCGGACAGGCCTGAATACATTTGGTGCAGCCAATGCAGTTGGCCTCATCAATAAAGGCGACGGTACGTACCGGCTCTTTCGCCGTTTCATCACCATCAATCGGCTGTGGTTCCACGTTGAGCAGCGCAGCCAGCTTGAGCATGGTCTGCTCACCGCCTGGCGCGCATTTATTGATCGCTTCACCGTTGTTGCCGACCGCATCCGCATAAGGACGGCAGCCAGGATAGCCGCACTGGCCACACTGGCTCTGTGGCAGAATGGCATCAATCTGCTCAACGATAGGATCTTCTTCTACTTCAAAGCGGCGCGAGGCGTAACCCAGCAGGGCACCGAACACCAGGCTCAGCGCACTGAGTACCGCAACAGCAATCCAGATCGCGGTCATCAGAATTTCACCAGGCCGGTGAAGCCCATAAATGCCAGCGCCATCAGGCCCGCAGTAATCAGGGCGATGGAGTTGCCTTTAAACGGGGCAGGAACATTCGCCAGCACCAGGCGCTCACGCATACCGGCGAACAGCACCATCACCAGCGAGAAGCCGATTGAGGCGCTGAAACCATACAGCGCGGCCTGCATAAAGGTGTGGTTAAGGTTCACGCTCAGCAGAGGCACACCCAGTACTGCACAGTTGGTGGTAATCAGCGGCAGAAAGATACCCAGCAGGCGATAGAGCGACGGGCTGGTTTTACGCACTACCATCTCGGTGAACTGCACCACAACGGCGATGACCAGGATATACGCCATGGTCCGCAGATAGACCAGGTCTAGCGGCAGCAGGATCAGATGGTTGACCAGCCAGGCACAGATCGAGGCCAGGGTGATCACGAATGTCGTGGCGAGGCCCATGCCAATCGCCGTTTCCAGTTTTTTGGAAACGCCCATAAAGGGACAAAGGCCGAGAAACTTCACTAATACGAAGTTATTCACCAGCACGGTGCCAACAAAGAGAAGCAGATAATCGGTCATTTTTTCGCCTGGGAGCCAGAAAGCGGCTTATTATCATTGATAGCGCGACGTATCTCAACACCCGCGCCACCCGCAAGGCGGCAGACCGCACTCAGAATTAAATTCCTGACACAACTCACCACATCAGGGCGCGATAAAGGTCTTTTTTACCCGTTCTGAGCGTTTAAAATAGGGCACAAACACCGCAGCGGCCAGCAGTGACAGCAGTAATGTCTGGAGGGCCCGGCTATCAGCGACTGGCGTGAAAGCAAAAGTTTTCAGCGCCAGTAGCACGGTAATAAGCAGCCAGAGCAGATAATGGCGCGGCAGGCGGCGGGAGCGCTTCAGGAACAGCCAGCTGATCCAGAGACTATAGGCCCAGACCGCCACAGCGGTGAGCAGAGAAATGGCCCAGTAAGAGAAGAGTGTGCTGCCGTGAGAAAACAGCGCGACACGCCATTCCGGATTAAACAGGGGTGTCAGATACATCGCCAGCACCAGAACGGTGGTTAACAGGGTCATTATCAGCCAGGCCAGCGGCAGCAAAAGCCAGCCACCAATACGCGGCGCAGCAACCTGTTCATTCATCGTGGTTATTCCTGTCTCGGGGAGTCGAAGCGCAGCAGAATAACATGTCCAGAGGGGCGCGCCCATCCGGACAAGGTCAGCGGTAAAAGAGGTGATGAATCAGTCTGAGATCAGACTACGTAGCGCCACACCGTTTTAGGAACACAGCCCAGATCATATAACCGACCGCCAGAGGCCAGTTCAGCGCGTCGATGGTCGGCAGCCCGGTACATATTGATGATTTCCAGATCATTCGTCAGGGAATAATTCAGATGATCGAAAAGCTTTTCCAGACTGTCTGTATTATTTACTTTGCGGAATTTAAGCAGGTAATCGTGCGCAGTCATCATTGCCATAAGAGATAGAAGTAACAAAGGAGTGCTCAGTATAGGGGGCAGGCTTAAGCTGTCCAGATCATGCAGATGAAAAAAGCCGAAAATCAGACAAAAGCACCTTATTCGTCACTAAAAGTCCATATCTGGCTTTTTTATTATTATTTGGGTCGTTAACTCAGGGTCTTTGCTTTAAATACCTGACTGGCGCCGGGAGCAGAGCACGCGAATAAATCGTTTACCGTAGAGATAAAACATTATTTTTATTTCATTCGGCCTGGACAGCGAGTCAGAGTCTTCTTTCTGACGTTTTCACTGCGGGAAATTTGACCGTTCGGGAACCTCTGCCATAGAAACGTTTCGCTCCTGCCCTGAAGCCACTGACGACTGTGCGGGCAATCACAAATCCCATTTTTTGTTCATCGTAAGCCGGATAACCCGTTTTGTACGCCTGGCTGTAATCGTTTCCAGTGGCGATAAACATAAGCGATTCTGTTTATTACAATTATTTAACGGGCATTGTCATTTTAATCAGCCGTTTTATCCATAATACCCCAGCCAGCGAACCCGCGACTCTGCACGTAACTCCTTTAAATTGCTCTATTTTGTGAAGTATGTCGCCATTATGCACCCTTTTTTAGTCCAGTCTAAGCAGGCTCTCTACCCTAAACAGCAAACGCCTTTCAGAGGATTAAAAACTATGTGGAAACGTTTACTTCTGACCACGCTGGTCAGCGCCGCGTTAACCGGCCCGGTACTTGCCGCAGATATGACGGTCGGCTTCTCGCAGGTCGGTTCGGAATCTGGCTGGCGCTCAGCGGAAACCAACGTAGCGAAAAGCGAAGCCAAAAAACGCGGAATCACCCTGAAAATCGCCGATGGACAGCAGAAACAAGAGAACCAGATCAAAGCCGTACGCTCATTCATCGCGCAGGGCGTTGATGCCATCTTTATTGCGCCTGTTGTACAGACTGGCTGGGAGCCGGTCCTGGAAGAAGCCAAAGATGCCAAAATCCCGGTTTACCTGCTGGACCGCGCCATCGTGGTGAAAGACAAATCGTTGTATCAGGCGGTGGTGACGGCGGACAACGTGCTGGAAGGCAAACTGATTGGCGACTGGCTGGTGAAAACGGTCGGTGACAAACAGTGTAACGTCGTGGAACTGCAGGGCACAGTGGGTGCCAGCGTGGCGATCGACCGTAAGAAAGGCTTTGCCGAGGCGATCAGCAACCATCCAAATATTAAAGTGATTCGCTCGCAGTCCGGTGACTTTACCCGCAGTAAAGGTAAAGAGGTGATGGAGAGCTTTATCAAGGCAGAGAACAACGGCAAAAACATCTGCATGGTTTACGCGCATAACGATGACATGGCGATCGGTGCCATCCAGGCGATTAAAGAAGCGGGGCTGAAACCAGGCAAAGATATTCTTACCGGCTCAATTGATGGTGTACCGGATATCTATAAAGCGATGCTGGCGGGTGAGGCTAACGCCAACGTCGAGCTGACGCCAGATATGGCTGGCCCGGCGTTTGATGCGCTGGAAAAATTCAAGAAAGATGGCACGCTGCCGCCAAAAGTGATCAAGACCGAGTCGAAGCTGTTCCTGCCTGCTGATGCGCAGAAGGAGCTGGATAAGAAAAATGGTATGGGTTACTGATTCACAGACCCGCCACAGACCAGCCGCAGACCGCCCTACGGGGCGGTTTTTCATGACGTAAGGCGGAGTGAGCAGAATGACCACGCAAAATGAAACACCGCTGTTATCTATCAGCGGCGTCAGCAAAGGGTTTCCCGGCGTCAAAGCGCTGAGCAATGTTTCCTTTGATATCCGTAAAGGGGAGATCATGGCGCTGCTGGGCGAGAACGGCGCAGGCAAATCCACCCTGATTAAAGTGCTGACCGGGGTTTACACGCGCGACGCGGGCACTATCACCCTGAATGGGGAGCCCATTACGCCGCATAATACGGCGCAGGCGCAGGAGATGGGCATCGGCACCGTCTATCAGGAAGTGAATATGCTGCCGAACATGTCGGTGGCGGATAACCTCTATATTGGCCGTGAGCCGCGCCGCTTTGGCATGATCGACCGTCGGAAGATGGTGCGCGATGCCGATGCGCTAATGCGGAACTACGGTTTTTCCCTTGATGTGACGCGCCCGCTTGGCCACTACTCGGTGGCGATGCAGCAAATTATCGCCATCTGCCGCGCGGTGGATCTGTCGGCCCAGGTGCTGATCCTCGATGAGCCGACAGCCAGTCTGGATGCCAGCGAAGTTGAGATGCTGTTTACCCTGATGGCGCAGTTAAAAGCCAGGGGGATGAGCCTGATTTTTGTGACCCACTTTCTCGACCAGGTGTACCGCATTACTGACCGGATTACCGTACTGCGCAACGGGCAGTTTATCGCCACCCGCGATACTGCCACGCTGCCGCAGATTGAACTGATTAAGCTGATGCTGGGTCGCGAACTGCTGGAGACGGCGTTACAGCGTCAGGGCAGTACGCTACGCAGCAATCAGCCGGTCGTGTCGTTTGAAGATTACGGCAGGAAGGGCACCATTGAACCCTTTAACCTGTCGGTACGTCCCGGTGAGGTCGTCGGCCTGGCCGGTCTGCTGGGTTCAGGCCGTACCGAAACTGCCGAGGTATTATTTGGTATTCGTCGTGCCGATCGCGGAACCGCGAAGATCAAAGGCAAAGTGCAGCGCATTACCAACCCGGCGAAAGCGTCACAACTCGGCATGGGTTTTTGCCCGGAGGATCGTAAGACTGACGGGATTATTGGCGCGGCCTCCGTGCGCGAAAATATTATTCTGGCACTGCAGGCGCAACGCGGCTGGTTACGGCCGATTAAGAAGCGTGAACAGCAGGCGATTGCCGATCGTTTTATCAAAAGTCTGGGCATTCGCACACCGCATGCAGAGCAGCCAGTGGAGCTGTTATCGGGCGGCAATCAGCAGAAGGTGTTGCTGTCGCGCTGGCTGGTCACTAAACCCCAGTTTTTAATCCTCGACGAACCGACGCGCGGTATTGATGTAGGCGCGCACGCCGAAATTATCCGTTTAATTGAATCCCTGTGCGCTGATGGCCTGGCGCTGCTGGTGATCTCCTCTGAACTCGAAGAGCTGGTCGGTTATGCCGATCGGGTGTTGATCATGCGCGATCTGAAGCAGGTGGCTGAAATTCCGCTGGAGCAGCTATCCGTGGCGTCGATCGTCAATGCTATCGCAGACGGAGGGGCAAAACATGCTTGAGTCTCCTATGACATCTGAAAAAACGCCACGTCGTAAGCTGAAACTCCCGCCAGGGATGCCGCAAATCGCCGCGCTGCTGCTGGTGCTGTTGATCGACAGTCTGGTGGCCAGTAACTTTTTTGCGGTGCATCTGCAGGATGGCCGTCTGTTCGGCAGTCCAATCGATATTCTTAACCGTGCGGCACCGGTTGCCCTGCTGGCGATTGGGATGACGCTGGTGATCGCGACTGGCGGCATCGATCTTTCCGTGGGGGCGGTGATGGCGATAGCGGGCGCGACGGCCGCCACACTCACCGTGGCCGGGCACGGTGTGCCGTTTATTATTCTCTGTACGCTGGGCACCGGTTTAGCCTGTGGTTTGTGGAATGGGGTGCTGGTGGCGCTGCTGCGGATTCAGCCATTTGTGGCCACGCTGATTCTGATGGTGGCCGGGCGCGGTATCGCTCAGTTGATTACTCAGGGACAGATTGTGACGTTCGATAGCGACAGTCTTGGCTGGTTTGGTAATGGCTCGCTATGGATGTTGCCGGTGCCGGTCTGGATTACGCTGGTGGTGGCGCTGGCCGTCTGGCTGCTGACGCGCAAAACCGCGCTGGGTCTGTTTATCGAAGCCGTGGGGATTAACCTGCGCGCTGCGCGCAATGCGGGTGTGACGGGCTGGCTGGTCGTGATGTCCACTTATGCGATCAGTGGCGTCTGTGCCGCCGTCGCGGGTCTGATCGTCGCAGCAGATATTCGCGGTGCGGATGCCAATAACGCGGGTTTATGGCTGGAGCTGGATGCAATTCTCGCCGTGGTCATTGGTGGGGCATCTTTGATGGGGGGGCGCTTTAATCTGGTGTTGTCGCTGATTGGCGCACTGATTATTCAGTCGATGAATACCGGGATTTTGCTTTCTGGCTTCCCGCCTGAGCTGAATCAGGTCGTGAAAGCGGTGGTGGTGATGTGCGTGCTGTTGCTGCAGTCACCGCGGTTTATTGCGATGTTGAAACGGAGACGCCCGACATGATCAAACGTCATCTTCCGCTGATGATCACCTTGCTGGTGTTTGTCGCAGGTTACCTTTTTTGTCTGAGTCAGTTTCCGGGCTTTGCCTCCACCCGGGTCATCTGCAATATCCTGACCGATAACGCCTTCCTTGGCATTATCGCCGTCGGCATGACCTTTGTGATTTTATCCGGTGGTATCGATCTGTCGGTCGGCGCAGTGATTGCGTTTACCGGTGTGTTTCTGGCGCGAGCAATTGGTGATTTCCATGTCGACCCGCTGCTTGCGTTTGCGCTGATTCTGTCACTGGGTGCGCTGTTCGGTGCCATGATGGGCTGGCTGATTGATGCACTGAAGATCCCGGCCTTTATCATTACGCTGGCGGGGATGTTTTTCCTGCGCGGCTGCAGCTATCTGGTGTCCGAGAACTCGATTCCAATCGATCATCCGTTCTATACCCTGCTTTCAAGTCTGGCGTGGAAAGTGCCGGGCGGAGGGCGTCTTAGCCTGCTGGCCGTGATCATGCTGGTGGTGGTGTTTGGCGGGATTATTCTGGCGCATCGCACGCGCTTTGGTAACAGGGTTTACGCTATCGGCGGCAATATGACGTCCGCTCAGTTGATGGGTGTTTCAACCCGTGCGACGACCATTAAGATTTATATGCTTTCCACCACGCTGGCAACACTGGCGGGCATTGTGTTCTCTATCTATACCTCGGCAGGTTATGCGCTGGCCGGGCTGGGTGTGGAGCTGGATGCGATTGCGTCAGTGGTGATTGGCGGCACGTTGTTGTCGGGTGGCGTCGGAACTGTGCTGGGCACGCTGTTTGGCGTGTTAATTCAGGGACTGATTCAGACATGGATTAACTTCGACGGCACGCTGAGTTCGTGGTGGACCAAGATCGCCATCGGGATTCTGCTGTTTGCATTTATCGCGCTGCAGCGGTTACTGACGGTGATCTGGGATCGTCAGCAGAACGCACCCGTCAAACGCATCCCTGGCTGAGTATTGCGTATTCTGGTTAATGGCGGCTCTCAGGAGCCGCCTTTTACTGCGCCAGATGCAGCACCATCACCGTGACTTCTTCACCCGCGATGTGCCGCTGTTCCACCGCCTGCCAGCCTGAACGCTGATAGTACGCCTGTTGATCGGGCGTATAGAGCCAGAGTTCGCCAATTTGCTGTTGTCTGGCTCGCGCAATCACCTGCTGAATCAAGGCCTTTGCCACGCCCTGGCCCCGAAATTTTTTGTCCGTCACCACTTCACCTATCCAGTATTCCCTTGCCTGAATGTCGTCCAGTTCATAACGGATGATGCTACAGGTCGCGATCACTATTTCGCCATCAGGTGTGGCGATGAGGGTTAATTCCGCCGAGGCTGTCTGGTTTCGTTGTTCTAAACGTTGAAGGATGGTGGGCTGATGCGACCATGCAGGAAGATGTGACCATTCAGTGTGCAACAGTTGTGCGGTTTGTCCGGCGAAGCCGGGATGCTGGTTCAAATCGGCAATTTGCATGGCGTTGGCACCTTGTTTTATCAGGTATGTAGCAATACAGGCTGGTGGGAGAAAGTGCAAGATGATGAAAGAGTTGAGTTTTAGCAAAGAGACCGGTGCTCTTATGTATTATCGGGAAAACAATCGCTATGGGATTCAGGTGTAAGGTCAGGAAAGGTATGCCTGATCGCAAAGGATTCCCGCATCCATGCGGATCGGCCGCGCCATCCCTGGCGCGGACGCTTTGCCCTTCAGGCATGCCATTCCTTCCCGGTTGGGCTTAATCATTGCTGTAAAGGGCAGTGCGAAATTGAAATAATGGAGTGCACAGTTGCAGCGAAATGGGACTTTCCCAGTAAGGGCTTTTATTACATGCTGATTATGCTGAGTTTTTGAATATTCGCAAAAATGCAAAATTAAGGAGGGGATGGCGGGCAGTGGAGTAAAGCGTCCGCCGCATGGATGCGGCGGCAGAGCCTACAGGGATGTATTTACGGCGTCTTTACGCAACGCCCGCCATTTCCGACTGAATTGCACTAATTTTCTACCAAACGGCGCCTTACCTTCCCTGAAACTATCTTTTAAAGAATCCTAAGGCGCCAATGATCGCTAATTAACGTTTCAGACGGTAATACGCTTCGTTCCAGCGCAGCGCGTCTTTAAACGCAGGCAAACGCGTGTGCTCATCAATCACCAGCACTTCAATGTCGTTCATCTCACCGTACAGATACATATCCTCCAGCGTCAGCGCCTGACTGAACACCGTATGGTGCGCGCCGCCGCCCAGAATCCACGCTTCGGAGGCGGTCGCCAGTGATGGCTGCGCTTTCCACAGTGCGCGCGCAACCGGCAACTTCGGCAGCGGTTTCGGCTGTTCGATAGCATCCACCACGTTAACCAGCAGACGGAAACGATCACCCATATCAATCACGCTGGCGTTAACCGCACGACCGGCTGGGGTGGAGAAAATCATACGTGCCGGATCGGCTTTATCACCAATGCCCAGGAACTGCACATCGATTAAGGGTTTCTCTTCAATGGCAATCGACGGGCAGACTTCCAGCATGTGCGAGCCAAGCACTAAATCGTTGCCCGGTGAGAAGTGATAGGTGTAATCCTCCATAAATGAGGTGCCACCTTTACGATCGCCGGCCAGCACTTTGAAAATGCGCAGCAGGGCAGCGGTTTTCCAGTCTCCTTCGCCTGCGAAGCCATAACCCTGACCCATCAGGCGCTGAACGGCCAGACCAGGTAACTGCGTCATGCCGTGCAGCGTCTGGAAGTTAGTGGTGAAGGCGTGGCAGCCCTCTGCTTCCAGAAAACGTTTCAGACCGAGTTCGATACGCGCAGCATCCAGCACGTTCTGACGCTTTTCACCGCCAGACGCGGCGACATCGGTAAAGCGATAAAGGCTTTCATATTCGTCGATCAGCGCGTTCACGTCGCCATCGCTGACGCCGTTGATCACCTCAACCAAATCGCCAACGCCCCAGCCATTCACTGAATAACCGAACTGAATCTGTGCGGCGACTTTATCGCCTTCGGTCACGGCCACTTCACGCATGTTGTCGCCAAAACGGGCGACTTTCAGCTGCTGGCTGGCCTGTTTAGCCAGAGCCGCCCGCATCCAGTTGCCCAGACGCTGCTGGCTGGCGCTGTCTTGCCAGTGACCGGTCACCACGCTGTGCTGCAGGCCCATGCGCGCGCCGATGAAACCGAACTCACGGCCGCCGTGCGCGGTCTGGTTCAGGTTCATAAAGTCCATGTCCATGCTGTCCCACGGGATCTCGGCATTGAACTGGGTATGGAATTGCAGCAGCGGCTTATTCAGTACGCTCAGGCCGCCGATCCACATTTTGGCCGGGGAGAAAGTATGCAGCCAGGTAATGATCCCGACGCACTGCTTGTCGTAGTTTGCGTCGCGGCACAGGGCCAGCGCTTCATCCGGTGATTTCACCAGCGGTTTCAGCTCGAGACGTAGTGGTAAACCCGCCTGATTTAAACCGTCGACAACCTGACGGGCATTCTGTTCAACCTGGCGTAACGTCTCCGCCCCATAGAGGTGCTGCGTGCCGATGACAAACCACACGCTGTAGCTGTTTGACTGTTCCATAAACCACTCCTTTACTTTGAGCCTACCCTAATAGGCTATTTTATTTGTCATTCTGAACCTGGACAGTGCTCACAATCCTCACGTACGCCGTGTACACCTGGTTGCTCCGCGCTGTCCGTGTCCAGACTGCCTGCAACAATTACGCCTGTTGGGCCAGGCTCGTCGCGGAAGCGGGGCGAGCGGCGTATTGCGGTTCAGCCGTCACGCACCATTGTTGATAGCGTTGATACAGTTGTTGATAGCGGGCGACGCGCGCCGGATCGGGCTGCAGCGTCACGGCAATCGGACTGGCCATGACCTGCTGAGCATCCGGGACGCTGGCGTGAACACCGGCGGCAACGGCGGCGAAAATGGCCGCACCCAGTGCACAGCACTCGTCAGAGGCGACGATATCCAGTGGCCGGTTCATCACATCGCAGCAGGCCTGCATAATCGCCGGAGATTTTCGCGCGATGCCGCCAAGGGTCAGAATGCTCTCGACCGGGATCTGCTGCTGCTCGAAGCACTCCATAATGGCGCGGGCGCCAAACGCGGTTGCCGCGACCAGACCACCAAACAGTGCAGGGGCATCGGTGCCCAGATTCAGGTCGGTAATCACCCCTTTCAGACGCTGATTCGCATTCGGTGTGCGGCGACCGTTAAACCAGTCCAGCACCACCGGCAGATGGTCGAGCTGCGGATTGGCAGCCCAGGCCTCGGTGAGATCCTTAATCAGATTCTTTTGCATCTCAGCCAGCTGAGGTTTCAGCGCCGGATGCTGCTGGGCCGCCAGCTGCAATGGCCAGCCCAGTAAGCGGCTGAACCAGGCATAGATATCACCAAAGGCAGACTGACCTGCTTCCAGCCCGATAGCGCCAGGTACGACGCTGCCATCGACCTGACCACAGATACCCTTGATATCGCGGTCGCCGACCTTTTCCGCATCAGCAATCAGGATGTCGCAGGTTGAGGTGCCAATCACTTTCACCAGCGTATAAGGTTTGGCACCGCCACCCACGGCGCCCATATGGCAGTCAAATGCGCCACCGGAGAGGGTAACGGTTTGGGTCAGGCCAAGACGCTTCGCCCATTCCGGACTGAGCGTGCCGACCGGCACATCAGCGGTCCAGGTATCCGTAAACAGAGGGGAGTCGAGCTGCTGGGTTAACAGCGGGTCGAGCGCATTAAGGAAATCGACATCGGGCAGGCCGTTCCAGTCGTCATGCCATAGCGCTTTATGCCCGGCGGCACAACGCCCACGACGCAGCTTCTCTGGCGCGGTGGTGCCGCTTAACAGGGCAGGCACCCAGTCGCACAGCTCCACCCAGGAGACGGCGGCTTCACGCACGGCCGCATCTTCACGCGACACGTGCAGAATCTTCGCCCAGAACCACTCAGAGGAGTAAATGCCGCCGATGTAGCGGCTGTAATCCTCGAAGCGGCCGCTGTGGCAAAGCTGATTAATCTCTTCCGCTTCTTCTATAGCAGTATGATCTTTCCACAACACGAACATCGCGTTGGGGTTCTCAGCGAACTCCGGACGCAGCGCCAGCACATTGCCGTCGCGGTCGATAGGCGCCGGCGTTGAGCCGGTACTGTCAACGCCAATGCCGACCACGGCATTGCGCTGATCTTCGCTCAGTGCATTCAGCACGCCGAGCAGCGCCTGCTCCATAGCGTCGATGTAATCCTGTGGATGGTGACGAAAACGGTTAGTGTGCGGATCGCTGTATAAGCCCTGTTGCCAGCGCGGATAGCTGAACACCGCACTCTGCAGCTCTTTGCCGCTATGACAATCCACG
>Ga0308171_1001760_pt1 | contig 26735 bp, 23 predicted proteins | sample PhyGR1_FD_202135 | JGI IMG/M metagenome (GOLD analysis project Ga0308171, IMG submission 202135) | Phyllosphere microbial communities from UC Gill Tract Community Farm, Albany, California, United States - DLSLSG.R1 | ecosystem: Host-associated > Plants > Phyllosphere > Unclassified | place: USA...
CGAGCGGCTCGTCGTGACGGGTCGTGGCGACGTAGAGCCCCGGGAACACCGCCGTCTCGACGGCGTCCGCGGGCAGCTCCCCCACCGGGGCGGTGTAGCGCGCATCGCGCCGCGTTCGTCGCCACCACGCCCACGCCAGGATCCCGAGCGCGACCACGGCCACGCCCGCCATCACGAGGAGGGCGCCCTCGCGGGTCACGCGAGGACCCCGGGCGTCTCGAGCAGCGCACCGTCGACGACGGTCGGGATGCCGGAACGTACGGTCCAGCGCACCTCTCCGGGCAGTTCCCGGCCGAGGTACGGCGAGTTCTTGCTGCGACCGCGCAGGTCGTCCACCGCGAACGTGCGCGAGGGGCGTGGGTCGTACAGGGTGAAGGAGGCCGGCTGCCCCTCCGCCACGGGGGTGCCGTGCCGGTCGAGGCGGCCGATGCGCGCGGGGGTCTTCGACATCACGCGCGCGACGTCGGTCCAGGCGAGGAGGCCGGTGTCGACCATCGCCTGCTGCACGACGCGCAGGGCGCTCTCGAGTCCCACCATGCCGTTCGCGGCGGCGGCCCACTCGCACGCCTTCGCCTCGGCGGGATGCGGGGCGTGGTCGGTGGCGACGATGTCGATCGTGCCGTCGGCCAGGCCCTCGCGGACCGCCATGACGTCTTCCTCGCGGCGCAGCGGCGGGTTGACCTTGTACCGCGCGTCGTAGTCGCGCACGAGCTCGTCGGTCAGCAGCAGGTGGTGGGGGGTGACCTCGGCGGTGACGTTCACGCCGCGCTTCTTGGCCCAGCGGATGATGTCGACCGAGCCCGCGGTGCTCAGGTGACACACGTGCAGGCGCGAGCCCACGTGTTCGGCCAGCAGCACATCGCGCGCGATGATCGACTCCTCGGCGACGGCCGGCCAGCCGGTGAGGCCGAGTTCCGCCGAGACGGCGCCCTCGTTCATCTGCGCGCCCTCGGTGAGGCGCGGGTCCTGCGCGTGCTGCGCGATGACGCCGTCGAACGCTTTCACGTACTCGAGGGCGCGGCGCATGATGAGCGGGTCGAAGACGCAGAAGCCGTCGTCGCTGAACACGCGCACGCGGGCGCGGGAGTCGGCCATCGCGCCGAGCTCGGCGAGCCGCTCGCCCTTCTGCCCCACCGTCACGGCACCGATCGGCTGTACGTGGACGTACCCGGCGGCCTCGCCCAGGGCGAGCTCCTGCTCGACGACGCCCGCGGTGTCGGCGGTGGGCGAGGTGTTGGGCATCGCGAAGACGGTGGTGAAGCCGCCGGCCGCGGCGGCACGCGATCCCGTGAGGACGGTCTCGGATGCCTCGAACCCGGGCTCGCGCAGGTGCACGTGCAGGTCGACGAGGCCGGGGAGGGCGATCAGCCCGTCGGCATCCACGACGGTCGCGCCGGCGTGCGACAGGCCCGTGCCGGTCTCGGCGATGACCCCGTCACGGACGAGGAGGTCGGTGGCATCCTGACCCTCGACGCGCGCGCCGCGGACCAGAAGGGTCTGGGGGGTGGCGTGGCTCATCGGAGGTCCTCTTTCTCGGTGTGGGGCCGCTCGCCCGCCAGGAGCAGGTACAGCACGGCCATCCGCACGGAGACGCCGTTCGTGACCTGCTCGAGCACCGTCGAGCGAGGCGAATCGGCGGCTTCGGCGGAGATCTCCAGACCCCGGTTCATGGGGCCGGGGTGCAGGACAATGCTACCGGTCGGGAGGGCCTCCAGGCGTCGTGCATCGAGTCCGTAGCGACGCGAATACTCCCGTTCAGTCGGGAAATACGCCGCGTTCATGCGCTCGAGCTGGATGCGGAGCATCATCAGCGCGTCGGGACCAGCGGCGATCGCGTGGTCGAGGTCGAAGTCGACCTCGACAGGCCAACCGCTGACGTCCTGCGGGACCAGGGTCGGCGGAGCGACGAGGGTCACGTGTGCGCCGAGCGTGTGGAGCAGCCACACGTTTGACCGCGCGACGCGCGAGTGCAGCACGTCTCCGACGATCGTGACCCGGATGCCGCTGAGGTCGCGGCCCCGGCTGTCGTCGCCGAAGAGGCGCTTGCGGATGGTGAGGGCGTCGAGCAGCGCCTGCGTCGGGTGCTCGTGCGTCCCGTCGCCGGCGTTGACCACGCCCGCGGTGATCCAGCCGCTGGTGGCGAGGGTCCGCGGGGCGCCGGACGCTCCGTGGCGGATGACGACGGCATCCGCCCCCATCGCCTGGAGCGTCTGCGCGGTGTCCTGCAGCGACTCGCCCTTGCTGACGCTCGAGCCCTTCGCCGAGAAGTTGATGACGTCGGCGGAGAGGCGCTTGGCGGCGGCCTCGAACGAGATGCGGGTGCGCGTGGAGTCCTCGAAGAAGAGGTTGACCACGGTCTTGCCGCGCAGTGTCGGGAGCTTCTTGACCTCGCGGCGCTGGGTGTCGGCCATGTCCTCGGCGACGTCGAGGATCTCGAGGGCGTCCTCACGCGAGAGGTGCTGGGTGTCGAGGAGGTGCCTCATGACTCGATCGTCACCTCTTCGATGCCGTCGATCTCGGCGAGGCGCACGTTCACGCGTTCCTCGCGGGAGCTCGGGAGGTTCTTGCCGACGAAGTCGGGGCGGATCGGCAGCTCGCGGTGTCCGCGGTCGATCAGGGTCGCCAGGCGCACGGCGGCGGGCCGGCCGATGTCCTGCAGCGCGTCGAGCGCGGCACGGATGCTCCGGCCCGAGAACAGCACGTCGTCGATCAGCACGACGGTTCTGCCGTCGATGCCCCCGGCGGGGATCTCGGTCTTGCGCGGTGCCCGCGTGGGATTGCGGTGCAGATCGTCGCGGTACATCGTGACGTCGAGCGAGCCGACCGGGACGTGTGCGCCGCCGAACTCGCTGATCATCGGGGTGATCCGGTTGGCGAGCGTGACGCCACGGGTCGGAATGCCGAGGAGGACGAGTCCCTCCGGTCCCTTGTTGGACTCCAGGATCTCGTGCGAGATGCGCGTCAAAGCGCGGGCGATGTCGGCATCGTGCATGACGGTGCGCGTACTCATCCGCCGCTCCCTTCTCCGCCTCACGGGACGGGGTTAAAGGTTGCTGTGGTTCCTGGTCGAGTGTAGCGGGTGGGGGCGGGTGAATTCCGGGCGGTGCGGGGTGGTGTCGCACTCCGGGGCTGGCGGCGGTATCGGCGTATTCGTACATTTGTTCTATGGAATTGCTCGCGCCGCTCGACCGTCTTCGGTCCGCGAGCGAGCGCGTCATCGACCTGATCGCGGGGCAGGAGTTCGAGGCGCTGAAGGACCGCGAGCTCATGCGCGTGATGGCCGACATCACCGAAGCGCGGAACGCCCTCGACGTGCTGGCCGCCTACACGGCGCGAGTGATCGATGCGCGCTCGGCGAGAGAACTGGGTGCTGCGGGATTGGCGCAACGACAGGGGCACCGGAACGCGACGGAGTTGCTGCAGTCATTGACCGGGCGAAGCCGCGCCGACGTGACGCGGGCGGTGAGGACCGGGGGCGATCTGCTTCCGGTGACGACTCGCCTCCCCGATCGTCGTGATGACGGGTCTCGCCTCGCCCTGCCGGGTGGCGTCCTCGCGGATGTCGGAGGGAGTCTGGAGTGGCTCGACCGCTTGAGTGGTGCGCTCCGCGACGGGGCCCTCGGTCAGGCGCAGTTCCAGGCGATCCGCGTGGGGCTGGGCGAGCCGCCCGTCGAGAGGTATCCCGAGCTTGATCCGGACTTCTTGCCGCGCGCATGGGTGACGGCCGTCGAACGATTGATCGACGAGGCGCCCCACCTGCCGGTCGAAGAGTTACGGGCATCCGCGCGGATCGCACGGGACCGCCTTGACCCCGTCGGGGTGACCCTGCGGTTCGAGGAGCGGTTCGCTGCGCGATCGTTCCGCTCGTGGATCGACGAGCACGGACAACGGCACGGACGGTTCGTCTTCGATGATGACGCGGCGGCGTGGGTGGATGCGATCCTGCAGGCGGCGTTACGGCCGAGGCGGGGTCCGCGGTTCGTGGATTCGGATGCTGCGGTGGTCGACGCCTCCGACGAGCGGTCGGGTGAGCAGATCGCCCACGACACGCTCATCGCCGTCATGCGCACGGGTGCCGCTGCCGATCCGGCGCAGGCGTTCGGGGATCGGCAGCCGGGGGTGCGGATCGTGCTCGAGGCGTCTGCGCTGGCTCCGGTTCAGGCGGATGCCGCCGAGTCGACGAGCGTCGAGACCGCTGCGCGCGGCGTCGGACACCTCGAGGACGGTGGAGAAGCCCTCCCCGGCGGGGTCGTCGAGAGTTACCTTTGCGATGCGGGTGCGGTTCCGGTCTCGCTGGGAGACGCGGGGCGGCCGCTCGACGTGGGGCGACATCAGCGTCTGTTCACGCGCGCCCAGCGGATCGCGATCGCGGTGCGCGATGGCGGATGCGTCGGCGTCGGGTGCCGTGCCCCCATCTCGCAGTGCGAGATGCATCACATCGACCACTGGGCGGCGGATCGGGGCAAAACCGACGTCGACGACGGCGTCCCGCTCTGCCGGAATCACCACCTCGGCCTGCACAATCGCGGCGAGAAGATCGTGCGCCAACGAGATCCGGTGGGGGGACGGGACACCTACTGGTGGCACGCCCCACCCGATCCGCGGACGGGTGAGGTGCGACCGCCGACGCTCCTGCGATCGAGATCCCCGCGACGCTTCGACGCGGCATGACCCGAGGCGGACCGGCGAGACGCGAGGGGTGCGGGGCGGTCGCGTCACTCCTCGTCGGCGACGAGCTCCGCCTTGAAACCCGCCGTGTTCTCCATCCAGCCGGCATAGTGCGAGGGCCCACCGGCGAAGGGATACCGCTCCTGATAAAGCGGATGCCACCCGTGCGCGGATGCAGCCGCCATCACGGCATCGACCCGAGAGCGCGAGCCAGCACGGAAAGCCAGGTGATTGACGCCCGGGGCGCGCCGATCGTGTACCGGCCCCGACACATTCGGCGACGTCGTCAGCGTGACGTAGGCACCGTCACCGGCGGCCCAGGTCTCACCCTCGGCCCACTGCGCGGTCCGTTCGAATCCGATCGCGCTGAACAGCCAGCCCCATTCCGTCCGCGCCGCGGAGAGGTCGGCCACCCAGATCTCGACGTGATGCAAGCCCGGCACGGCTCAGCCTGCGGTGACCTCGGCGGCTTCCTGCGCGGCGGTGCGCTCGCCGCTCGGCGTGGACCGCACGCGCGACGAGCGGATCGGGTGACCGGTCGTGGTCAGGCAGCGACCTGTTTCCAGGTCCCACTTCCAGTCGTGCAGCGAGCACGTCAGCACGCCGTTCTCGATCTTGCCGGTCTTGGTCAGGTCGGCACGCAGGTGCGGGCAGCGGCGCTGCACGGTCCAGCCGTCGATCTCGGCATCCTCGGTCTGGTCGGACTGCTCCGCGTACCAGTTCTCGACGTACTCGATCCGGTCGCGAGAAAGGCACTTCAGGAACGTCGTGAGGAACTCATTGAACTTGCCCGAGCGGCCGACCTCGAACTGCATCGACAGGAAGATCGAGTTCGACCAGTCGATCTCGTGATCGCGGATGTTCGTCGACACGAGGTCGGCGGGGATCGTGTACCAGTAGATGCACTCCTCCCCCGCGTACTCGCGCAGCTTCGCCTTCGGGAAGTCCACGACCATGTCGAGATCGCCGATGCGGAACCGGACCATGCCGCCCACACCGTTGCGGATCGTGCGGGCGCGTCGCAGCAGCGGCTCCCACCACTCCTTCAACGCCGCGAGCATCTCGGTCGGCGGCAGCACCTCGGCGCGCGTCGCCTCCTCGGCTCGCACCTCGGCCCGGCGGCTGTCGCGCTGCTCGGCCAGATAGTTCCACTTGTCGCCAAAGACGCGGTCGATCTCGGCATCCGTGTACAGGGTCTGGGTGACGGTGACGTCCGACCCCTGCACCTCGACCTCCGTTCCGGGGAGGAACAGGTAGCCCTTCTGGTCTGGGCGCTGCTCCTTCATGTGGGCGAGGAACTCGCGCTGGTCGGTGAAGATCGAATCGTTCTCGAGGCCCGTGCCGTTGTAGCGGAACAGCTCCTCGCGGAGGAACATCGGCGGACCCGCCATCGGGAAGACGTGGGCGGCGTCGACCTTCTCGATGTAGTACATCGCGCGCTTGTTCTGCGCGTCGCGCTTGAGCTGGGCGAAGTTCTGCTTGGCATCCTGGGGCAGGTCGTAGACCATCGGCCACCAGATCGCGCCCGAGACCTGCGTGAAGTAGGCGTCGGGCTTGCCGAAGTCGAACAGCTTCTCCAGGTCGAGGGGATGCGAGTCGTTCTGATTGAGGATGGATGCCGTGCCGTCGTCGAGCGAGAGCGACGAGTCGCCGATGGGGCCGTCGGAGGGGGCGCGCAACGGCGTCACCATGAGCTTGAGGTCGCCGAACTGCAGGGGAACTCCGGCTTCGGTGCGGACGAGGTTCGTGTAACCCAGCGCGATCAGGTCCTGCTCGAGGTCATCCGTCGGGTACTCGGGCAGGAGCACCTGGATGTCTTTCGAGACGTATCGCTCGAGCATCGCCGGGTCGAAGTGATCACGATGCCGGTGCGAGATGTAGAGGAAGTCCGCGTTGCCGAAGCGCTCCCAGTCGAGCGCGCGGTTGTCGGGGAACGGGAACCACGAGCCGAAGAAGCTCGGACCGATGACGGGGTCGCAGAGGATGCTGCCGCCCGACGTCTCGATGAACATGCCCGCGTGGCCGAGGCCGGTGATTCTCATGTCGCTCCTGTGTCGTGGACGGAACCTGACGAGTCTACGCGGGGGCGGCTGGAAGCCGGCGGGGTGTCGCGGCGGTTCGAGGGACACCTGGATGCCGGGGCCTCGGCGCCGCGCGAGGATCAGGGGGTTGTGACCGCCAACTGAACGAAGCGGATGTTCTCGCCGAGCACCCCTCCTGCCAGCAGCCCCGAGCCCAGCGGTCCGGAGGGGTCCTGCCCGAGCGGAGGGAGGCGGCCCAGCGCGTCTCTTACGCCTGCGTTCATGTGGGCGACCTGCCGGTCGAGTTCAACGGCACCACCGCGGCCGGGGTCGGCGAGCTCGGTGGCCTTCGCCGCGAAAGCCGCTGCGCCGAGGGCGTGAGCGCCCATGTGCGCGACGCCGGCCGCTTGACCGGCCGCCCACGCCGCCGCCTTGCCCGCCGGCGACGTGGCGGATTGCGAGGCGCGCCCGGCCACGAAGCGCCGACGGATCTCCCCTGCGGCGTCGAGCTGCCCGCGCGCGAAAGCGCGAGCGCGACGGATGCCGTCGCGCGCCCGGTCGTCGTGCGGAGCCTCCGCCTCGAACAGGGCAAGGACGCGCTCTGCGCAGTCCGCCGCCCACGCGGCCACGAGACGGCGATCCGTCTCGCTCAGGGACTGCGGGGACACCACGGAAAAACCTTCTCACGCCGTCGCGCGTGCTCCCCGGTCACGGCCCAAGCAGCCCCCGGATGTCGTCGGCGTCCAATGCCGCGGCGAAGGCCTCGCCGTCGTCGATGACCGCATCGAACAGCGCCGCCTTGCGGCGTTGCAGCGCGAGGACCTTCTCTTCGATCGTGCCCGCGGCGATGAGTCGGTAGACGAAGACGCTCTTGTCCTGACCGATCCGGTGCGCCCGGTCGATCGCCTGCGCTTCGGCGGCAGGGTTCCACCACGGGTCGAGCACGAAGACGTAGTCGGCCTCGGTCAGGGTCAACCCGAATCCTCCGGCCTTGAGGCTGATGAGGAACACCGGCGCCTCCCCCGCACGGAAGCCCGCGACCACGTCGCCGCGCCGGGTGGTGCTGCCGTCGAGGTGCGCATACGTCAGGCCGGCGGCATCCAACCTCTCCGCCGCCATGTCGAGGAAGGAGGTGAACTGGCTGAACACGAGCGCGCGGTGCCCCTCGGCGGCGACCTCGACGAGGCGTTCGAGCAGCACGTCGAGCTTCGCCGAGCCCAGGTGCGCATCGCGGTCGTCGACGAGACCGGGTGCGAGCGCCAGCATGCGCAGCAGCGTCAGGGAGCGGAACACGATGAAGCGCTGCCGGTCGAGGTCGTCGAGCAGCCCGAGCACCTTCTGCCTCTCGCGCTGCAGCACCCGGTCGTACACCGCGCGGTGCGCGGGATCGAGGGGCACCGAGATCTCTTGTTCTTGTTTGAGGGGCAGATCGGATGCCACGACGTCTTTCGTGCGGCGCAGGAGGAACGGTCGCACCCGGCGCCGCAGGCGCGCGAGCGTCTTCTCGCGGTGCGCTCCGGCGGCGGCCGCCGACAGCTCGGTGGGGGCATCCGCCGGCAGCTGCTCGATCGCGCGCGTATAGTCCTCGCGGAACTGCCGGATCGACGGGAACAGTCCGGGAGCGGTCAGTGCCAAGAGCGCCCAGAGATCGTCGAGCCCGTTCTCGATCGGGGTGCCGGTGGCGGCGAACACCGCGTCGGTGCGGAGAGCCGCGATCGCGCGGTGGATGCGCGTGGCGGGATTCTTCACGAACTGCGCCTCGTCGAGCACCACGCCCGACCAGTGCGGTCCGGCGAACTCCTCGGCATCCGTCCGCACGACGCCGTAGGACGCGACGACCAAGTCGACATCGGTGGCGATCTCGGCGATGGCTCGGTCGCGGCGCACCGCGGTCGCCTCGACGACGGAGACGCGCAAGCCCGGGGCGAACCGCGCAGCTTCGTCGCGCCAGGTGGGCAGGACCGACGTCGGGGCCACCACCAGCCATGGTCGCGCATCGCCGAGGGTGCGCGTGTGGGCGATGAGCGCGAGTAACTGGAGCGTCTTGCCGAGGCCCATGTCGTCGGCGAGGATGCCGCCCAGCCGATGCGCGTGCAGCAGCGCGAGCCACGAGAGTCCCTCCCGCTGGTACGGACGCAGCTCGGCGCGGAAGCCCAGCGGGGTGGCGACCTCGGGCACCTCGGTGACGTCGCGAAGAGCCCGGGCGAGCTGACGCCACTCGACGGCCGCGTCGGACTGGTCGGCGAGGTCTTCGAACTCCGCCCACAGCGCGAGGTGGGTGCGCGGCAGACGCGGCCCGGTCTCCCACTCGTCGAGCGCCGCGGCCTCCTCGAGCAGCTCGCGCAACCTCTGCAGCGCCGGGTGTGCGAGTGAGAACCACGCTCCGTCCGACAGCTTGATGCGTGTTCGTCCGCGCGACAGCGCGCTGAACAGCACGCCGAAGGGAATCAATCGGCCCTCGATCGTCACCACGATGCCGAGGTCGAGCCAGTCCCGGTCGAGCGACTCGACCGCGGTGATGCGCAGCGATGGGTCGCCGCGCAGCTCGCGGAAGGTGGGCTGCGTGCCCCGCGTCCGAACTCGTACGTCGTCGACCACATCGATGCCCGGGAGCACGCGCGCGCCGAAGACCGCGGCATCCGCATCGCGCAAGACCGCTTTCGCGAGGAGAGGCAGATCGGATGCCGCTGTCCACGCCGTCTCGAACCGTTCGCCGATCTGCGCCTCGGCGCGCGGATCGCGCTCGGCGTGATCGCTCGGATCGTCGTACGCGGCGCGGAACCCGCCCGGGTACACCCAGTCGAGCCGGTACTCGACTGCCTCGTCGTCGAGGTAGGAGACCTCGACGGTCAACGTGGGTCGTGCCGGCGGCGGCGGAGGCACCCCCACGCCGACGGACAGGGGGGCGCGCCGGGCCAGGCGCGGATACACCTCGGTCACGAACTCCGTCGCCTCGGCCGCGGGCACCTCGACGATCCTGCCGCCGAGCAGGGTGGGCAGCGGTGTCGGGAGGTCGACCGCCGCCAACACGAGGGGCACGGGGTCGCGGTCGATCTCGAAGGCGAAGAGCCCCGCGGTACCGATGGCACGGGCGTGCGCGGCGTCGACGGGACGCGTGTCGATCTCGAGATCCGCCGACACGCGCAGTGCTCCCCCGCCCACCGCGTCGAGCGCCACCCGGGCGGTGGCGGTGCGCGCGAGTCGCACGGTCTGCTGTGGGTGCATCGAAACGATCGGGATGCCGAGCCCCTCGGCCGCGGCCAGGTGCGGCCACAGCAACGGCGAGTCGACGCTGTCGAGCGCGATCGTGTCGCCGGACGGGGCGAACGGGCCCGTCGTCCTCAGCGCCTGCGCGAGGGCGTGCAGCTCGGCGAACCACCGCACCTGCGCGGGGTCGAAGCGGCCCGTGGATCGGCGCACGGCGTCCCACGTGGCATCCGCTTTGATCCACGCCTCGCGCGCGCCCCGCACGAGCGGACGGGCGACGAGCTGCAGATCGTCTTGCCGTCGCGCGAGCATCCGCGGGGTCACCGGAACGACGGCGCGCGCTTCCCACCGCGCGGGGTCGTAGGCCTCGCGCTGGCGCAGCTCGACGCCGAGGGCGAGGGCGTCGAACACCCGGGGCTCGGAGCCGGGAAGAAGGTCACGCCACGTGGTCACGCCAGCATCATTCCGTGGACGTCCGACATCGGGCACGGTGCCGACCATGCGGGGCTGTGCCCCACACATCGATAAACGCTGTCTCTGCCGAGAAACGCTGCGACGTCGTGTTTCTCGGCACGAAGAGCGTTTATCGAAGCGTCCGCGCCGCCCCCGCACCACAAACGGCACCCCAGGTCACGGCATCCCGCCCGCAAACGCCGCGACGCGGCCGCCGGCCGAGGGCCAGGGCCGCGTCGCATGACGGGAGAAGCGCTCAGGACGAGCGCGCGATGCGCGCGAGCACGCCGTGTACGAACGAGCCGGAGTCGTCGGTCGAGAACTCCTTCGCGAGCTCCACCGCTTCGTCGATCGCGACCGCCGTGGGCACCTCGTCGTTGTAGAGGATCTCCCACGCACCGATGCGCAGCAGGGCGCGGTCGACCGCGGGCATGCGCTGCAGCGACCAGTCCTTCGAGAACGTCGTGATCTGCTCGTCGATCGCGTCGCGGTTGTCGATCACGCCGTCGACGATGTCGCGTGCGTACAGCCACGAGGCCTGACGATCGGGCTCGGATGCCGCTCGCTTGGCTTCGGCGGCCAGCATGATCGGCAGCTCCTCGCCGCGCACGTCGGCCTGGAACAGGATGTCGAGGGCGCGCTTTCGCGCCTTGGTACGGGCGGACAACGTCAGCTGATGCGGCCGAGGTACTCGCCCGTGCGAGTGTCGACCTTGATCTTCGTGCCGGTCTCGAGGAACAGCGGGACCTGCATCTCGAAGCCGGTCTCGACGGTGGCGGGCTTGGTGCCGGCCGACGAGCGGTCGCCCTGCAGGCCCGGCTCGGTGTACGTCACCTCGAGGACCACGGACGGCGGGAGCTCGACGTAGAGCGGGTTGCCGTTGTTCAGCGCGATCTGGACCTGCTGGTTCTCGAGGAGGAAGTTCGCGGCGTCGCCGACGGTGGCGGCCCCCACCGTGATCTGGTCGTAGTCGGCGACGTCCATGAAGACGAAGCCCTCGCCATCGTTGTAGAGGTACGTGAAGTCGCGGCGGTCGACGTTCTCGATGTCGACCTTGGCGCCGGCGTTGAACGTGCGGTCGACGGTCTTGCCACTCATGACGTTCTTGAGCTTCGTGCGGACGAACGCGCCGCCCTTACCGGGCTTGACGTGCTGGAACTCCACGACGTTCCAGAGCTGACCGTCGATGCTGAGGACGACGCCGTTCTTGATGTCTGCAGTGGATGCCATGAGTGCCCGTATTCCGTTTCGTGTGAGGGGAGGCGGCGCTCCGGCGCACACCCAGCCATCGAGTCTACGCGATGCCGCGCTCGGTCATCCGTCGGCGCGGCCCGCGATGACTTCGACGAGCAGGTGGACGGCCCGGGCATAGCCGGGAACCCCCTCGCCGATCACATGGACGGCGGCCACGTCCTCGATGTAGGAGAAGTGACGGAAGCTCTCGCGCTCCTTGATGTTCGAGATGTGCACCTCGGCGACGGGAAGGGCGACGGATGCCAGCGCGTCGCGCAGAGCGACCGAGGTGTGCGTGAGTCCCCCGGCGTTGATCACGATGCCGGCGCAGTCGAGACGTGCGGCGTGGATCGCGTCGATGAGCACGCCCTCGTGGTTGCTCTGGATCGCCCGCACCTCGAGCCCGTGGTGCTCCGCGGCCTCGGTCGTGACCCGCTCGACGTCGGCGAGCGTGTCGGAACCGTAGATCTCGGGCTGGCGCCTGCCGAGGAGGTTGAGGTTCGGGCCGTTGACGAGCAGCAGGCGGCGAGGCGTGGTCATGTCGGGCACGTTATCAGCGCCGCCCCTGCGCGGTGAGGCGCACGGGAGCGGTACCGGCTCCGTAGCCGGCGTACGCGTCGACGCGCTCGACGAACTCGAAGAACACCTCGCCGATCGTGCGCGTGTAGAAGTGCACGTAGGCGCCCGCGGCATCCTGGTCGTAGCCGAGATGCAGCTCGCGCAGCTCGTCGACCTCGGCCTCGCTCAGGGGGAAGCGCGCGGCGATGTCGTCGTAGTAGTTGCCGGGCATCGCGAGCGGCGTGAATCCCCGCCCCCGCGCGGCGCGGGCGACGGCGCGCACGTCGTCGCAGAGGAAGGCGACGTGCTGCGGGAGGGCTGCCCCCGCGCGCTCCGCGGCGAGGATCGCCGGGGCGACGTTCAGGGGCAGCCGTACCCCGCCGCCCGGGGCGACGAGGACGCGGCTGGCGACGAGGCCGCGGGGTCCCGGAACCTCGGTGGCGCTGTCGACGCGGAGCGCGAAGCCCGCTGTGTAGAACAGGGTCGCCTCTTCGATGGCATCCCACGGCTGGCTCAGGCTGACGTGGTCGACCCCCGCGATCGCGGTCGCACGGAGCGGCTCGCCGTGCTCGAACTCCGCGACCCAGGCCGGATCGCCCTCGTCGGCGGCCTGCGCCCAGTAGACCTCGGTCCCGTCGGGCGCCACCGCGCCGTCGAGACGTTCCTCGGTCGCGTACGTGCGGCGGTACGCCCGCGGCACGCCGAGCTCGAGCATGCGCAGGTCGACCGCCTCGGCGTCGTCGACCTCGAGACCGATCGCCGCGAGGCGCGGCTCCCAGCCCCGGGCGTGCTGCTCATTGAGGATGACCCGCGCCTCCCCCGCCGTCCACAGGGTGACCGGCTTGGTGCGGTGGCGACCGCGGGAGGTGAAGCCGAGCTGCGCGAGCAGCTCCTCGATCGCGGAGGTGTCCTCGGCCTTGACCTCGATGAAGTCCACTCCCGAGGGGGCCGCCGAATCCGGGAGCATCCGCAGGTCGGCCGGCGCATCGGGCAGGGCCCGCGAGACGGCGTCCTCGAGCCAGCGCAAGGACCGCCGCGCGTGCAACGCCGTGCGGCGGGCGTCGGTCTGTCGGAAGGTGTCGTTGAACACCTCGAGCGACCAGGGGCCGGTGTATCCGGCGTCGACGATGCGGGCGGTGAAATCGGTGAGGTCGAACTCCCCCTCGCCCGGGAACAGGCGATGGTGCCGGCTCCACGACAGCACGTCCATGCTGAGGCGCGGGGCGTCGGCGAGCTGGACGAAGAAGATCTTCTCGCCCGGGATCCGGGCGATGTCGGCGGGGTCGTGCCCGCGCGAGAGGATGTGGAACGAGTCCAGGCACACGCCCACGGCCGGGTGGTCGGCGAGCTCGACGATGCGCCACGCGCGGCGGTAGTCGTCGACGAAGCGCCCCCACGCGAGGGCTTCGAAGGCGATCCGGATGCCATACCCCGCCGCGAGATCCCCGAGACGCCGCAGCTGGTCGGCGGATACCGCGTCGTCGTCGATCGTCGCCGTCGCGACGTTGCTGCAGCACAGCACGAGGTCGATGCCGAGGCGCTGCATGAGGCGGAACTTCGCCTCGGCGCGTCGCAGCACCGCGGCGAAGGCCTCCTCGTCGACGCCCTCGACGTCGCGCATCGGCTGGTAGAGATCGAGGCTGAGGTCCAGGCGCCTGGCGAGAGCGGCGATCTCCTCGGGGCTTTCGGGGGCGGCGAGCAGGTCGGGCTCGAAGATCTCCACACCGTCGAAGCCGGCGTCGGCGCAGGCGTGGAGTTTGTCGGCGAGCGTGCCGCTGATGCAGACGGTCGCGATCGAGGTCCTCATGGCGGCCGAATGTACCATCTGGTACAAAGCGGGTCCACTAGTCTGACCGAATGGCCGAGGCACGCAGGGACGCCGAGCGCACGCGCGCCGAGCTGCTCGCGGTCGCGACCGAGGTGTTCGCCGAGGAGGGGTTCTCCGGCGCCCGGGTCGATGACATCGCCGCGCGCACCCGCACGACGAAGCGGATGATCTACTACTACTTCGGGGGCAAAGAGGGTCTCTACCGGGCCGTCCTCGAGGAGGCCTACCGGGGCATCCGCGAGGCGGAGCGCGCGATCGACGTCGATCACGCCGACCCCGTGGATGCCATCCGCGCCCTCGCCGAGCTCACCTTCGACCACCACGTCGGGCACGAGGCCTTCATCCGCCTCGTCGCGATCGAGAACATCCACCGCGGTGAGTTCATCCGCCAGATCGAGGGACTGCGGACGCTCTCGCAGCCCGCGAAGGGACTGCTCGACGACATCCTCGAGCGCGGTCGGGACGCGGGCGTGTTCCGCTCCGACGTCGACGCGATCGACGTGCACCTCGTGATCAGCTCGTACTGCGTCTTCCAGGTCGCGAACCAGTACACCTTCGGCCACCTCTTCGACGTCGACCTGGCCTCCCCCGAGCGCCGCGCCCACCTGCGCTCCGCGCTGGGCGACGTGGTCGTCAGCTGGCTGACTGCTCCCGCGCGCTGATCGTGCCCGCGTGCACTGACCGGCCCGCGCGTATTGACCGCGCCCGCGCGTATTGACCGCGCCCGCGCTTGTTGACCGCGCCCGCGCGCTGACCGGCCCGCGCTTGTTGACCGCGCGCGCTCTCCGCGCCTGCGCGCGCTGACCGCGCCGCCCCACTCCGGGCCCCGCGTCGCCGCCCGCGATGCGCCCGTGAGCGTCCACAACACCCGGACATCTCGCGGAACGGTCCGGGTGTTTCGGGCACTCACTCGAGCGAAGCGTCGCGCCTGGCCCGCGGCATCCGAATTCGTCGTTGACACGGAGGCCGCCTCATGATTTCCTCTGAACGTACCGGTTAGTACATAACCGCACACGGACACGAAGGAGTACCGTGAACGACGCGCACCCGTACCTCGTCGGCCTCATCGGCACGGGGGTCCTCCCCTCGCTGACCCCGCCGATGCATATGGCGGAAGCGCGTGCGCTCGGGCTGACCTACGTCTACCGGCCGCTGGACCTCACCGCCCTCGGCATCGATCCCGCGCGCATCGGTGACGTCCTCGCGTGGGCCGAGCGTCTCGGTTACGACGCCGTCAACGTCACGCACCCCTGCAAGCAGAGCGTGCTCGCCCACCTCGACCGCATCGACCCCGTGGCGGCCGCCCTCGGCGCGGTGAACACGGTGCTTTTCACCCCGACCGGCCGGGTCGGTCACAACACCGACACGACGGGTTTCGCCGCCGCCTTCATCGACGGACTCCCGGATGCCGAGACCCGGCACGTCGTCCAGCTCGGCGCGGGCGGGGCGGGGTCCGCCGTCGCCGACGCGCTGCTGCGCCTCGGGACCGCGCGCCTGAGCATCGTCGACCTCGACCCCGCGCGCGCCGGAGCGTTGGCCGCGGACCTGGCCTCTCGGCATCCGCTCGCCGTCGTCGACACCGCCACGCCCGCCGACCTGGCGGACGTCCTCGCCGACGCGGACGGCCTCGTGCACTGCACCCCCGTCGGCATGGCCGAGCACCCGGGTCTCCCCCTCGATGCTGCACTGCTGCGCCCCGACCTCTGGGTCGCCGACATCGTGTATCGGCCCCTCGACACCGAACTCCTCGTCGCCGCGCGCGAGCGCGGCTGCCGCACGCTCAGCGGCGGACGCATGGCGGTCCACCAGGCCGTCGACGCCTTCGCCCTCATCACGGGGACGCGACCCGACCCCGCCCGCATGACCGCCCACTTCCTCGATCTCGTGACCGCCGACACCCCCGTCGGACCGGTCGTCGCCCGCTAAGGAGCACCCGCCCATGACCACCCCCGCAACGACGCGGAAGACTCCCGTGAAGGCGGCCACCGCCAGCTTCATGGGAAGCGCCGTGGAGTACTACGACTTCTTCCTCTTCGGCTCCGCCGCTGCCCTCATCTTCCCGACGGTGTTCTTCCCATCGGGCGATCAGGCGGCGCTGGTGATGTCGTTCGCGACCTTCGGGTTCGCGTACATCGCCCGCCCCTTCGGTGCGATCATCCTGGGGCACTTCGGTGACCGCATCGGTCGCCAGAAGGTGCTGATGTTCACCCTGCTGCTGATGGGTCTGTCGACATTCGTGATCGGCTGCCTCCCCGGCTTCGCGCAGATCGGCTGGTTCGCGCCGGTGCTGCTCGTCCTGTGCCGTCTCGCTCAAGGCCTATCCGCCGCGGGTGAGCAGGCGGGTGCCTCGTCGCTCACCCTCGAGCACGCCCCCGATGGCCGTCGCTCGTTCTTCACCTCGTGGACCCTCACCGGCACCCAGGGCGGCCAGATCCTCGCCGCCCTCATCTTCATCCCGGTCGTGGCCCTCCCGGACGACATCAAGTTCTCGTGGGGCTGGCGCGTGCCGTTCTGGCTCAGCGCGGTCGTCGTGGTGGTCGCGTTCTTCATCCGACGGAGTCTGCACGAGACGCCCGAGTTCGAGCAGGCCAAGGCGACCGGTCAGATCGCCCGGATGCCGCTTGTCCCCCTGCTGAAGAACCACTGGCGCGACGTCCTCCGCGTGATCTTCTGCGCGTTCATCGCCGCGGTCTCCACCGTCTTCGGCACCCTCGCGATCGCCTACGGCAAGGAGGTCGGCCTCGCCGCGAGCGTGACCCTGTGGCTCGTCGTCGTCGCCAACGTCGTCGCGCTGTTCACGCAGCCGCTGTTCGGCAAGCTCGCCGACCGCATCGGCCGCAAGCCCGTCTTCATCTACGGCGCCCTGTCATCGGCGGCCTTCATGCCCTTCTACATGCTCTCGATGGGCGCGGGGAACGACCTGCTCACCTTCGGCCTCGCGATCCTCACGTTCTCGTGCGGATATGCGGCGGCCAACGCCGTGTGGCCCTCGTTCTACGGCGAGATGTTCAGCGTCCGGGTGCGCTTCTCCGGAATGGCGATCGGCACACAGCTCGGCTTCCTGATGGCCGGGTTCGCGCCGAGCATCGTCGCGGCCCTCGGCGGCGGCGGCGCGGGTGGCTGGGTCGTCATCAGCCTCTTCACCGCCGCGATCGCGATCATCGCCTCGGTGAGCGCCCTCACGGCACGCGAGACGAAGAACGTCCCCACCGATCAGCTGGGCCTCGCCGCCGAGCAGAAGGTCCCCGCCGGGGTCTGATCGCGACGTCGAACGGCCCCGTCTCCGTCGGGAGGCGGGGCCGTTTCGCGGGTGGGAGCATGCCGTCTCTCGCAGAAACGACGGAACCTCGCAGGAATCCGGGTGGGATCTGCGAGGTTCGCGCTCTTCTGCGAGGTTCGCGCGGATCTACGCCCCGACCTCCTGGTACGCCGCGAACAGCAGCGACTCGTCCGGCGCCTGCAGCACGGTCGGGCGCGCGAGGTCGTCGAGCACGATGAAACGCAGCATCGCGCCGCGGCTCTTCTTGTCCCGCTGCATCGTGGCCTTGAGCGTCTGGAACGCGCCCGCGCGGTAGGTGGTGGGGAGCCCCAGCGACTCCAGCACTGTGCGGTGCCGCTGCGCGACGTCGTCGGACAGGCGTCCGGCGAGCCGGGACAGCTCGGCCGCGAACACCATGCCGACCGAGATCGCGGCGCCGTGGCGCCAGCGGTACCGCTCGGCGTGCTCGATCGCGTGGCCGAGGGTGTGGCCGTAGTTCAGCACCTCGCGCAACCCCGCCTCGCGCAGGTCCTCGCCCACGACGCGCGCCTTCATGTCGATGGCCAATTCGACGCAGCGGCGGAACGCGTCGCCGCGCGGGTCCACGATCCCCGACGGGTCGGCCTCGATGAGATCGAGGATCTCCGGATGCCAGATGAAACCGGCCTTGACCACCTCGGCGAACCCGGCGGTCGCCTCGTTCTTCGACAGCGTGTCGAGCAGGTCGAGGTCGCAGACCACGGCCACCGGCGGCCAGAACGCGCCGACGAGGTTCTTGCCTTCCGCGGTGTTGATGCCGGTCTTTCCGCCCACGGCCGCATCCACCATGCCGAGCACGGTCGTCGGCACCTGCACCAGGGCGACGCCGCGCAGCCATGTCGCGGCGACGAAGCCGGCGAGGTCGGTGACCGCTCCCCCGCCGAAGCCGATCACGACGTCGGTGCGGGTGAAGTCGGCCTGTCCCATGACCTGCCAGCAGAACGCCGCCACTTCCACGCGCTTGCCGGCCTCGGCATCCGGGATCTCCGCGAGGAGCACCTGGCGGTCGCCCATCAGCTGGGCGCGCAGGGCCTCGGCCTGCTTCGCGAGCGTCGGCGGGTGGACGACGAGCACCTTCTGCGCCGCCGCCGGCAGCACCTCCCCCAGCGACGCGAGAAGGCCGCGGCCGATCGTGATGTCGTAGCCGGAATCCCCGGCGACGCTGATGGTGGTGGTGTCGGTCATGCCGTCTCTCCGGCCGGCACACGGCGTGCCCAGGCCACGATGTCGTCGACGACGCGCGCGAGCGGGCCCGACGAGGTGTCGAATGCGATGTCGGCGGTCTGCTCGTACACGGGCCGCCGTTCCTCGAAGATGCGCAGCCACCGCGCGACGGGGTCTTCGCCGCCGAGCAGGGGACGCTCGTCTCCGTGGATCCGGGATGCCACGACGTGCGGGGCCACGGTCAGCAGCACGACGCGGTGCGCGCGCAGCCGTTCACGGGTCAGTGGGTCGAGAACCGCTCCCCCGCCGAGCGCGACGACGCCGCCCCGGCCCAGCGCCTCGACGACGGCCTCGCGCTCGAGGACGCGGAAGTGCGGCTCGCCGTGGGCGACGAACAGCGCCGGGATCGGCCCGTGATCGCGCACGACGAGCTTGTCGGTGTCGGTGAACGGCGTGCCGAGCGCGCGCGCCACACGGCGCCCGACGCTGGTCTTGCCGGCGCCCATGGGGCCGATGAGCACGACGGCGGATGGCGCTCCGGCATCCGGGGCCGTCGCCTCCGTGTCCACCGACTCAGGCGAGGTCATGCGCGAGCAGCGCGGCGTCGGACGCGTCGGTCGTGCGCAGCGTCTCGGGGAGGTTCGCGAGGTAGGACTCGAGGTTGCGTCGTGTCTCGGCGATGTTGTCGCCGCCGAACTTCTCGAGCACGGCGTCGGCGAGCGTGACGGCAACCATCGCCTCGGCCACGACACCGGCGGCGGGAACAGCGCAGACGTCGGAACGCTGGTGATGCGCGGCCGCGGTGTCGCCGGTGGCGACGTCGACGGTACGCAGCGCCTTCGGGATCGTGGCGATCGGCTTCATGCCGGCGCGCACGCGAAGCACCGTGCCCGTCGACATGCCGCCCTCGGTGCCGCCGGCGCGGTCGGAGGAGCGCGTGATGCCGTCCCCCGTGGCGAACAGCTCGTCGTGGGCCCGCGATCCGCGGCGGGTCGTGGTGAGGAAGCCGTCGCCGACCTCCACGCCCTTGATCGCCTGGATGCTCATGAGGGCCTGGGCGAGCTTGGCATCCAGCCGGCGATCCCACTGCACGTGGGAGCCGAGCCCCGGCGGCAGGCCGTAGGCGAGGACCTCGACGACGCCGCCGAGCGTGTCGCCGTCCTTCTTCGCGGCGTCGACCTCGGCGACCATCGCCGCGCTCGTCTCGGGGTGGAAGCAGCGCAGCGGATCGGCGTCGAGGACCTCGACGTCGTCCGGTGACGGGAACGCGGCGTCGTCGGGCACGCGGACCGGACCGATCGAGAGCGTGTGGCTCACGAGACGGATGCCGAGCTCGCCGAGGAACGAGCGGGCAATCGCGCCGAGGGCCACGCGGGCGGCCGTCTCGCGGGCGGAGGCGCGCTCGAGGATCGGCCGGGCCTCGTCGAAGCCGTACTTCTGCATGCCGACGAGGTCGGCGTGGCCGGGGCGCGGACGTGTGAGCGCGGCACCGCGGCCGCGCGACTTGTCGGACAGCTCGATCGGCTCGGGGCTCATGACCTCGGTCCACTTCGGCCACTCGGTGTTCCCGATGCGCAGCGCGATCGGGCTGCCGATCGTGAACCCGTGCACGATGCCGGTCGACAGCGTCAGCTCGTCTTCCTCGAACTTCATGCGCGAGCCGCGGCCGTACCCCAGGCGGCGGCGCGCGAGTTCCGCGCGGATCTGCGCGGACGAGACGGGCACGCCGGCCGGCATCCCCTCCATGAGGGCGATCAGTTCGGGGCCGTGGGACTCGCCGGCCGTGAGAACGCGAAGCATTCCCCTAGTCTCCCACGAGCGCGGTGCGCATCGCGGCCAGCACGGCGTCCTCGCGGTCGAGACCGCGGGTCGGGTCGCCGTTCACGAAGACGCGTACCTGCAGGAGCGCCTGGTGCAGCAGCATCGCGAGGCCATCGTGGGCGTGTCCCCCGACACGACTCCACGCTCGCGCGAGCGGGGTCGGCCAGCCGCCGTACACGACGTCGACGAGGGGGCCGGACACGGATGCCAACCCCTCGGCGACCGGCCCCAGGTCGGTGCCGCCCGGGAGCGCCGCGATCGTGGCATCCACCGGAGCGAGATCGTCGGCGGTGAGGGGACGGACGCGCACCTCGACGCCGAGGTCCAGGTCCCGCAGGGCCTCCGCGGCCTCGACGCGACGCGCGCACACCTCGATCAGCCCGGCACCCGCACGGGCCGCGGCGACCACCGCCGAGGTCGCCGTCGCTCCGGCCCCGAGGACGCGGATGGCGTCCGGGTGGTGCACGCCGATCTCGTCCAGGGCGCGCGCGAGTCCCCCGACATCGGTGTTGAAACCGCGCGGGCCGTCGGGGGTGAGGAGGAAGGTGTTGACCGCTCCGGTCAGCCGGGCGTCGTCGTCGAGGGCGACAGCGGTGCGGGCAGCGACCTGCTTCAACGGCATGGTCAGCGACAGCCCGCGCCAGGTGGCATCCAGTTCGCTGATCCGTGTCGTGAAGGCGGCTTCGCCGACGCGCTCGCGCCCGTACTCCCAGTCCAGACCGAGCTCGCGGTACGCCGCTGCGTGCAGCGCCGGCGACCGCGAGTGGTCGATCGGGTCTCCCCAGACGGCGAGACGCGTCGCCGTCAGCATCCGCCGTCGGGGTTGTCGCGGCACCACTGCTGGAACTGGTCGACGGCCTTGAGCTGGTCGGCGTACGTGGTCGAGAACACGGTCTCGCCCGTCGCCAGGTTCACGGTCGTGAAGTAGTACCAGCTGCCGTCTGCCGGGTGCATCGCCGCGTCGATGGCGAGGTCGCCCGCGTTGGCGATCGGTCCGATCGGAAGACCGGGGTGAATGTAGGTGTTCCACGGGTTGTCGCTCGTCAGGGCGTTCTCGGACGACGACGAGGAACCCGCGCCGATCTCCCCCACGCCATACTGCGCCGTCGAGTCCATCTGCAGCAGTCCGTGCGTCTCGTCGTTGTCCGGCTGCAGACGGTTCTCGATGACGCGAGACACCTTGTAGAAGTCGTCGGACGCCCGCGCCTCGCGCTCGATGATCGAGGCGATGATGAGAATCCGCTCGCGGTCGGCCTCGGGGACGCCCGCCTGATCCAGGGACTGCACGGTGCGCTGCACCATGCGCGTGATGACGTCCTTCGCCGTGACGCCGTCGTCGAAGTCGTAGGTCGCGGGGAAGATCCAGCCCTCAAGCGTTGAGGCGGGCACGCCGTACTGCGACGGGTCGGCGACCGCGGCGTCGAGATCGGCGCGCGGGATGCCGGCCTGCTCCGAGATCGCGTCGAGCGACTGGTCGAGCGTCAGGCCCTCGCGAAGCTGGACGGAGCTGTCGAGCCGTGTCGCCGGGTCGCGGAGGGCCGCGATGACCGCCTCCGACGTCATCTCTTTCTGCAGCTTGTAGACGCCGGGTTGGAAGGTGAAGCCCACGGAGTTGTCGACCATGTACTTGTACAGCGAGTTGGAGGCTTTGGTGACCCCGGCCTCGAACATCTTCGGAGACACCGACTCGCCGGTGTCGCCCGAGACGATTGTCACGCGCGCCTCGCCGTTGGCCATTCCGGCCTCGTAGTCCAGTGACTCACCCGTGCCGAGGAAGGCCTGAACCCGATCGCCGTAGGTGTTCCAGAGGGCGAACCCTCCGCCCACGATTCCACCGAGGATCACCAGGACGATCGTCAGCGCGATCCAGCCCCCGGTGCGGCGGCGCTTCTTCGGCGGCCGCGGTGCGGGCACACCGATCTGATCGGTGTGCGCGCGGCCGGTGAAGAGGTCTTCGAGCGAGCCGCTCGGGACGGAGCCGTCGGCCCCCGCGGAGGCGGCCGCCGCGCCCACGAGCGCGGGTTCGCGCTCTCGGTCCGGCCGGGCGATCGGCATCTGCTGGGTGGGCTGCTGCGCCGCGGCCGTGCGGCGTGCGGTCTCGTCGGGTGTCTGTGGTGCGGGGGTCCGCGCCGCGGGGGTCTGCGCCGCGGCGGCGCCCGATGCGGGGCTCTGCGCTTCGGGGGTGCGCGCCGCGGGCGATTGCGCGGCGGCGGGCTGCGCTGCGCGCGCGGAGGCGGCCGGCTGCTGAGCCACGGGCGTAGCGGTCGGCTGCGCCACGGCGGGCTGGGGAGCTGCGGTCTGCGCCGGCACCTGCTCCTCGGACCGCGCCGCACGCGTCGGCTCGGACGGCGGAGTCACGGATGCCGCGGCCTCGGGCGTCGTGGCTGCGCCGGGCTGAGCGGCCGTGGGACCGGTCTGCGCGCGCGCCGCGCGCGCCGCGCGACGCGACGGAGGCGTCTGCGGACCGGACGTCTCGGCCGACTCGTCGGTCGGCGTCGACCGTCGCCGAGTACTGTCCGAAGCGGCTGCGCGGGGGTCGGGCAGCCGTCCGTACAGTTCGGCGAAGGGGTCGTTGGTATGGGGGTCGTTCTCGGGCATGTCAGGCGGGCTCCTGTCCCGGTGTCACGGCGGGTCCGGCCGGCTCGCCGGACTGTCGCTCCACGTCGAGCGCCTGCTGCAGCAGCACCACAGCGGCGACTTGATCGACAATGCTACGAGAATCCCGCTGAGAACGACCTGCCTGTCGGAGAACGCCGTGCGCCGACACCGTGCTGAGCCGCTCGTCGACGAGGCGCACGGGCATCGGCAGCGTCGCCGCCAGCTGCGCGGCGAAGGCGCGCGCGTCCGCGGTCGAGGCGGTGTCCTCGCCCCGCAGGTTGAGCGGGAGCCCCACGAGCACCTCGAACGCCTCGTACTCCTCGGCGAGGGCGACGAGGCGTCGGACAGGCTCTCCCTTCCGCGGAACCGTCTCAACGGGCACGGCGAGCACCCCGTCGGGGTCCGAGCGGGCCACGCCCACGCGGGCGCGCCCGACATCGATCCCCAGACGGATGCCGCGCCGGAATTCCGTCACGCGGTGGTCGCCCGCACGTCCGCGACGATGCCCTCGAGCGCCTGCGGGAGGGCTGTGGCATCCGTTCCCCCGCCCTGGGCGACGTCGGGGCGTCCGCCTCCGCCGCCACCGAGGATCCCGGCGGCCGCTTTGGCGAGCGCACCGGCGGCGAGTCCGCGTTCGCGGGCGGATTCGTTCGTGACGACGACGACCGTGGCGCGGCCGCCGGCGACCGATGCGAGGGCGACGACGGCGGGATCGGTGCCGAGGCGGTCGCGCACCTGCAGGGCGAGCGAGCGCACGTCGTCGGCCGACGCGCCTTCGCCGAGGCTTTCGGCCACGACGCGCACGGTGCCGACCGAGACGGCCGCCTCGACCAGCTGGGGCAGCCGACCGGTCAGCGCCTGCGCTTCGAAGGCGGCGATCTTCTTCTCCGCAGCCTTGAGGTTCGCGGCGAGTTCGGCGATGCGGCTGGCCAGCTGCTCGCGCGGCGTCTTGAGCGACGTCGACAGCTGTGACACGATCGCGCGCTCCGCCGCGAGGTCGCGGAAGGCGTCGAGGCCGACGAGCGCTTCGACACGGCGATTGGAGGCGCCCACCGACTGCTCGCCGACGAGGTTGACCAGGCCGATCTCGGAGCTCCGGGCGACGTGCGTGCCGCCGCAGAGCTCGCGCGACCACGGGCCGCCGATGTCGACCATGCGCACGGTGTCGCCGTACTTCTCGCCGAACAGCGCCATGGCGCCGGCGGCCTTCGCCTCGTCAAGCGACATCACGCGCGTGGTGACCTCGAGGTTGTCGCGCACCGCGTTGTTGGCGATGTCCTCGATCTCGGTGCGGGTCTCGGGCGACAGCGCCGAGCCCCAGCTGAAGTCGAAGCGCATGTACCCGGCGCGGTTGAGCGAGCCGGTCTGCGTCGCGGTCTTGCCGAGGGTGTCGCGGATCGCGGCGTGCACGAGGTGCGTGGCGGTGTGCGCCTGCTGCGCCGAGTGGCGGTTCAGGGCGTCGACGACGGTGGTGGCGGGAGCGCCCACCGAAACCTCACCGGTGGTCACCTCGACGGTGTGGCTGATGAGTCCGGGCACCGGACGCTGCACATCGAGCACCTCGAGCTCGTAACCGGGACCCACGATGGTGCCCTTGTCGGCGACCTGGCCGCCGGACTCGGCGTACAGCGCGGTCTCTCCCGTGATGATCTCGGCGATCTGGCCCTCGGATGCGCGATCGGTCCCCCGCCCGTCGACGAGGATGCCGAGGACCTTCGACTCCGTCTGCAGCTCGGTGTACCCGGTGAACACGGTCTCACCGAGCGCGCGGAACTCGCGGTACGCGCTCTGATCGGCGATCGCGCCCTTGCGTGCACGGGCGTCGGCCTTCGCGCGGGTGCGCTGCTCCTGCATGAGCTGATCGAAGGCGCCGCGGTCGACGGACAGGCCCGCCTCTTCGGCGATCTCGAGCGTGAGGTCGATCGGGAAGCCGTACGTGTCGTGGAGCAGGAACGCCTCGGAGCCCGAGAGGGTCGTGCCGCCGCCGTTCTTGGCTTCCGCCACCGACTGGTCGAGGATCGCGGACCCGGCCGCGAGTGTGCGCAGGAACGTCTGCTCCTCGGCGATCGCGTAGGCCGACAGGCGGGCGTAGTCGGTCTCGACCTCGGGGTACGACTCTTTCATGGCGTCGCGCGAGGCGGCGAACAGCTCGGGGAAGGTCGCGCCCTCGACGCCGAGCAGGCGCATCGAGCGGATCGCACGGCGCATGATGCGGCGCAGGATGTAGCCGCGCCCTTCGTTCGAGGGGGTCACGCCATCGGCGAGCAGCATGAGCGAGGACCGCACGTGGTCGGCGACGATGCGCAGGCGCACGTCGTCCTCGTGCGACTCGTGGCCGTAGGACCTGCCCGCGAGCTTCGCCGCCAGGTCGAGCACGGGACGCACCTGGTCGGTCTCGTACATGTTGTCGACGCCCTGCTTGATGAACGCGATGCGCTCCAGGCCCATGCCGGTGTCGATGTTCTTCGCGGGGAGCTCGCCGACGATGTCGAAGTCGTACTTCGAGCGCACGTTGGTGATCTCGTACTGCATGAACACGAGGTTCCAGATCTCGACGTAGCGGTCGTCGTCGGTGGCAGGTCCCCCGTCGATGCCGTAGGCGGGACCGCGGTCGAAGAAGATCTCCGAGCAGGGCCCCGCAGGGCCCGGAAGGCCCGTGGACCAGTAGTTGGTGTCCTTGCCGAGGCGCTGGATGCGATCCTCGGGGAGGGTGCTGAGCTTCAGCCAGAGATCGTGGGCCTCGTCGTCTTCTTCGTAGACCGTGACCCAGAGATCCTTCGGATCGAAGGCCAGGCCGCCCTCCGACTCGGGAGCGGTCAGCAGCTCCCAGGCGAAGCGGATCGCGTCTTCTTTGAAGTAGTCGCCGAACGACCAGTTGCCGAGCATCTGGAAGAAGGTGCCGTGGCGAGGGGTCTTGCCGACCTCTTCGATGTCGTTCGTGCGGATGCACTTCTGCACGTCGGCCGCACGCGGGTACGGCGGCGGCACGACGCCGCTGAGGTACGGGATGAAGGGAACCATTCCCGCCACGGTGAACAGCAGGGCCGGGTCGTCGGTGACGAGCGAGGCCGAGGGGACGATCGTGTGATTCTTCTTCTCGAAGAAGTCGAGGAAGCGCTGGGCGATCTCGGCGGTTTTCATGGCGAATCTTTCGATGGGCGTGCGGATCCTCCCCCGGCGCCGGGGGCGGGATGCCGGAAGGTCAGTCGGACGAGGATGCCGAGCGCGCCGTGTCGGCGGCGTTGTCGAGGGCCGCGCCGGCGGAGGCGGCGACGCCCTTGACGTCGTCGACGATCTCCGTGAGACGCGTTTCCTGCTCGTGGTAGGCGTCGCTCATCCTGTCGGTGAACTCGCTGATGCGCGAGTCGAGCTGGGCGAACAGCTCCTGGCCGCGGGGGTCCTTGTTCACCAAGTGGGCGGCGACGAAACCACCGACGATGCCGAAGGCGAACCAGACGAGGCTTCTCACGATCACCACTTCTTCCTCGATACAACGCCGCGGTCGCGGCATCCTTCATCGTAGGCGACGGCCCCCGTGCCGCGCGCGTCTGGCAACCGGATGCCGTGGACGCGGCCATTGCGGATGTCTCGGGCCCGCACCACGTCGTCGCTCTCGGAGATGTGCGCGTTTCTCGGAGTTTCCCGTCGCGATCCTCCGAGTTTCGCGCGATTCTCCGAGAACCGTCGTGCCAGAGGAGGGTCCGGCCGAGAGCGCGACCCGAAACCACAGCGGGCCGCGCGAGAGCGCGACCCGAAACCACGAAGGGCGCCGGGAGAACCCGACGCCCTTCGTGTGCTCGCTGGGATCAGCGGGCGGCGTAGTACTCGACGACGAGCTGCACGTCACACGTGACGGGCACCTCGGCGCGCTTGGGGCGACGCACGA
>Ga0308171_1001761_pt1 | contig 26733 bp, 28 predicted proteins | sample PhyGR1_FD_202135 | JGI IMG/M metagenome (GOLD analysis project Ga0308171, IMG submission 202135) | Phyllosphere microbial communities from UC Gill Tract Community Farm, Albany, California, United States - DLSLSG.R1 | ecosystem: Host-associated > Plants > Phyllosphere > Unclassified | place: USA...
AGAAACCCTGCGCCAGCGCCAGGAGCAGGGCGACGCACCGTCGCTGGCTGACTCCGAGCCGGCCGGCAACGCCTGATCCCGGCCGCGACGTCACGGATGAGCACTACCGCTGACAAGGTTGCCGTACTCGGCGCCGGTTCCTGGGGAACCGCGCTGGCGACGCTGCTCGCCCGCCATGGTCGCCAGACCGTGCTGTGGGGGCGCGATGCCGCCGTGGTCGAGGCCATCGACCAGCGCCACGAGAATCCGCGCTACCTGCCGGGCATTCCGTTGCCGGAATCGCTGCGCGCCACCACCGACCTCGCGTCGGCGGTGGAAGGTGCCGCCTGGATCCTGGTGGTGACCCCGTCGCATGCATTCGGTGAAACCGTGCGCGCGCTGGCACCGCTGCGTCCGGCCGGTGCCGGTGTGGCCTGGGCCACCAAGGGCTTCGAGCCCGGCTCTGGCCGCTTCCTGCATGAAGTGGCGCGCGAAGTGCTGGGCGAGGACGTGCCGCTGGCCGTTGTCACCGGGCCTTCGTTCGCCAAGGAAGTCACCCTGGGCCTGCCGACCGCGATCACCGTGCACGGCGACGTGCCCGAGTTCGCGCAGACGGTGGCCGAGGCCATGCACGGCCCGGCGTTCCGTGCCTACACCGGCGACGACATGGTCGGCGCCGAGCTGGGCGGTGCGATGAAGAACGTGCTGGCCGTGGCCACCGGCGTCGCCGATGGCATGCAGTTGGGCCTGAACGCCCGTGCCGGCCTGATCACCCGTGGCCTCAACGAGATGCTGCGCCTGGCGGCAGCGATCGGCGCCAAGCCGGAAACGCTGATGGGCCTGGCGGGGCTGGGCGACCTGGTGCTGACCTGCACCGGCGACCTGTCGCGCAACCGCCGCCTGGGCTTGGCCCTGGGCCGCGGGCAGACGCTGCAGGACGCCATCCGCGAAATCGGCCAGGTGGTCGAGTCGGTGCAGACCGCCGACGAAGTGATGCGACAGGCGCGCCGTCATGGCATCGACCTGCCCATCTCCGACCGCGTGCGCGCCGTGCTGCATGGCGAGCAGACCCCGGAAGAAGGATTGCGTGCGCTGTTGGCACGCGAACAGAAGCCGGAATATCCGGACACGCTGTTCAAGTGAATCGAAAAACCCCGGCCCAGCGCCGGGGTTTTTTTATGTGCGTGCCATCCACGCATGGCGTGGATCTACTGTGGAACCCGCAGCGCCCATCACCGCGACTGCGGCGGGGTGTTGGTGTTGTCCATGTCCGAGAAGATCATCCACGGCCCACCCACCACGCGCTTCAACGTCAGCGTGAACTTCCCGGTATCACCCGCGTTGTTGCCATAGGTATAGGCACCAATGATGTAACCGGTGGATTCCTCTGCGGCATAGGCCAGCGCACGCAGCCGCAACGGGCTGCTTCCCTGGCCGGCATACGCTGCCTCGATCGCCGCGCGCCCGCGCACGGGCGGCTGGTTGCTCTGCAGGATGAAGCCATCCTCGGCGAACAATCCCGCCAACGCCTTCGCATTACCGGTGCGCCACGCCTGTTCGTAATCGCGCAGCACGCGATCCAGCGCGGCGGGCAGGGCTGCATCGGGTAGCGAGATGGGTAAGGGCGCAGCGGGCTGTTGCGCAATCACAGGCCCGGCCAGCAACAGGCCACTGAGAAGCATCGAGGCAAGTAGTGAACGGCGCATGCGTCTGCATCCTGGCAGTGATGGAAGGCGTGATTGCCAGAGTATCCACCTTGGCTGGCGGGTAGAATCACGCGGTCGCCGGCTGGGCGAATGAACACAGGACAGGGAATGACGTCTCGAATGATGGGAATGGCAGGGCTGGTCGCGTTGCTGGCTGCGTGCACGCAGGCACCGGCACCGGAAGCAGGCACCGCAGCGGCACCCGCCGCTACTGCTGCGCCGACGGAAGCCCCAGCCGCCACGGCCACGGTGGTCGAGAACGCGCCTTCCGTCGAAGACGGCGTGGACCCGTCGGTGTGGGACAACGAAGGCGAGCCGGAAGGTGAAACCCCCGGCGCCGAACTCACCTGCGCGGACAATCCGCTGGCCACCCATTTTTTCACCCTGGTCGGCGGTAACACCGTGGACGACTGCGGCCGCAAGGACCCGAAGGTGCTGGCCGCGTTCGACACCCTGATGCAGAACACTGCGGCGGCCGAATCGCCCGACAAGAACATTCCCTCGCTACGCGAACGCCTGTTGAGCGGTCCCAGCGCGCCTGGCGAACTGATGGTGCTGCAGGGTGAGCCGTGGTGGCTCTACACCGCCTGCCAGGCGCACCAGTGCTCGACCACCGCGCTGGCGATGCTGTATTCGCCGACGCACTCGAAGATGGTTGGCCGCCTTACCGCCCGCTGCAACGTGTGGTGGCTGGGCGAGCCGGACGCAGAGCAGCGTGCGCTGATCGAGCGCGAGCGGCCGGTGGACGAAGCGATGCTGAAGGAAGAAGGCGATTCCTGCCAATGATGGGCGGTAACGCCGGAAGATTCTCCGGCGTTACGCCTCAGGCCGCATCCGCGCGCTGACCTGCGCGGTCAGCGCCAGGCACGCCATCATCAAACCTTCCATCACCCGATCGCCCACGTATTCGTCGTCCGGTCCATTCTGGCGGACGCGCTCGGCCGCCAGCAGCATTTCCAGCGTGATGCGCAGGCCTGCCAGTGCGCAGTCCGCATCGGCCAGCGCCATGCGGCGGCCGGGCATCTGATGACGCTCCGGCCACGGCTGGCCGTCGGCGGCTGCGCCTTTTCCAATCCGCGTCAGCGTGGCGATGAAAGCTCTGGGATCGATCGCAGATGCTGGTTCTGGTGACGCATCGCCAGCTGCGCGATAGGGATGGGGACGGGGGAATTCCGGTGCAGTCATGGCTGGTGCTCCGTGCAGGACAGACGGTAGCCGCCACACAAAGGTGGCGGGCGGAGACGTGGCTCGAAAACCGGGAGATCACGCATAAGTCCGGCAGGCGCTAGGCCTCCACGCTCCGCCCGCCATAGCCGGCAGACGGATTGCCAGCCGGCGCCACGCGGGGTGACGCCGGCCGGCAAGCGTAAACAACGTGTGTGATCTCACGGGTTTTCGATGCCCGGCCATCCTTTTTCGATGGCCCGTCATCTGTACCTCTGCGGCTGCGCAACGCCAATCAGACAAGTTGCATTCAATGCTTGATGCAAGACGCTTTCAGCATTCTCCCACGCTGTTAAGCCGCCCCAGACGCCGATGGCGCAAGGGCCCTAAGCGATAGAGGAATATGCGACATGGGTCGTGGTTGCCGGCGTAGCGGGCTGACACCTCAGCGAGGCGATGACGACAGAACGCCGCGATGCGGCGATACAGCATGGTGCTAATCGAGCACTATGAGAAAGCGCGTGACCATGGCAGATGGCACGACGGACGCCCCAACCCGCTTCAGTTCAACCAGCCCATAACCTTCCATCATCCGAAGGGTACGAGAAAGGCTCGGAACCCTGCGCCCGCAGTGCTCGGACAGCTGGGTGAGGGATCTGGGTTGAAGTTCGCGCAGCAGTCGCAGCAGCTGGCGGTTCTCATCGCTCAATACTGCGGCCAGGGAAGACAGGGTGGAGAAGGCTATCGCCCCCTCCGTAACCTGCAGTGGTGCCGATCTGTCCTTTCGTTCTCCGCTGATGACACAACGTCGGAAGGTACTTTGGATTGGCGAACGGCACGGGTCGGAATCGGTCATCGGTGCGAGATTGCATTGGGACCGATAGATCATGTCTGGCCGAGCACGCGCTGGATTGAACAAACGGCGCATGGATGGCGCAAGCGAAGTCTGTGTCTGCTTCCAGTCAGCAGCCGCCGCACGGGGCCCACCATCACGCTTGCCTCACCCGTTCGGGGCAGGCGGGGACCCGAGCCTGCCGGCAGACTGGCGTCCTTATCCTTGGAAAGGACAACGCAATGAGCACCTCCAACCGCAAGACGGCCAGCTTCGGCGTGCCGTGGGAATCGGCCTATGGGTATGTACAGGCCGTGCGCGTGAACAATTCGATCTTCGTGTCGGGCCAGCTCTCGCACACGCCGGAGGGGCAGCTGGTGGCACCGGCCGCTCTGGGTGCTGATGGAAAGCCTGCCAACTTCGACACCATGGAAGCGCAGATGAAGCGCACCTACGAGAACGCGCAGGTGTTGTTGGCCGAGCTGGGCGGATCGTTGGCGGATGTGGTTGAGGAAACCCTGTTTGTCATTGATGTGCCTGCGGCGTTCGCCGCCAGCGGCAAGGTCAGGCCCGTCGTCTATGGCCAGCCTGTGCCCCAGGTGGCCAGCAACCTCATCGGGGTTTCCGCGCTCGCCTTCCCCGAACAGTTGATCGAGATCGCGTTCCGCGCTGAGGTGCAGCCGTAGCCCAACCCCTGAAGCGAAGGAGCACCCCGCGCTGACATGGAAAGCCCGCGGGCGCATTCACGCCCGCAGGCCTTCCTCACGTTGGCTCCGCAACTTACATGCCCAGGTCGGACAGCCCCGGGTGATCATCCGGGCGGCGTCCCAGTGGCCAGTGGAACTTGCGTTCGCTTTCCTTGATGGGCATGTCGTTGATGCACGAGAAGCGGCGCTCCATCAGACCATCCGCGCCGAATTCCCAGTTCTCGTTTCCATAGGAGCGGAACCAGTTTCCAGAGTCGTCGCGCCATTCATAGGCGTAGCGCACGGCGATGCGGTTGCCGGTGAATGCCCACAACTCCTTGATCAGGCGGTACTCAAGCTCTTTCTTCCACTTCCGGGCAAGGAGCTGCCGGGCTTCCTCGCGGCCGTTGGTGAACTCGGCGCGGTTTCGCCACTGGGTGTCGAGCGAATAGGCAAGCGCCACTTTGTCGGCATCACGGGAATTCCAGCCATCTTCTGCCAAGCGAACCTTCTGGATCGCCGATTCGAGGGTGAACGGGGGAAGGGGGGGACGGGGTGCTTCTGCGGACACGGTGGGGCCTCCAATGGAAATGGATGAACGGGGTACTGCGGCGGGATTTCGGTTACTGCGGCGTCAGCGCTTGGCTTGCTTCAACAACAACTGCGCAACATCCCTTGCGGTGTCTGCGGCGTCGTAGTCACCCATCACGCGCGATACGGTGATGGCGCCTTCCATCAGAACCAGCAGCTGCCGCGCCAGAACGGCAGGCTGCGCGATGTTCAGTTGCCCGGTGAGCTCCAGCGTGTAATCGAGCAGTTTCTGCTTGTGGTGCTTGGCGATCCTGCGGATCGGATCGTGGGAATCGCCGACCTCGCCTGCCGTGTTGATGAAGGCACAGCCGCGATAGCCCTCGGACTTGAACCAACCTTTGAGCACCGTGAACATGCTCAGGATGCGCGCATCCGGGCTGCCGGCCTTGTCGCATTCCTGCCTGAACCAGTTGAGCCAGCGCTCGTCCCGCGCGTTCAACGCGGCTGCGGCAACCTGGTCCTTGTTTTCAAAGTGTCGGTAAATGCTCTTGCGCGCAACGCCAGAGGTCTTCACCAGCAGATCCATGCCGGTCGCATGTATGCCGTTCTGGTAAATCAGCGCCTCTGCCGTGTCCAGTATCTTCTGTCGGGTGTCGGTTGTGGTCTTATCCATGGCGCCAAGGTAGAACGATCGTTCTACCTTGTCAATCAGTACGTGTCTATCAGCTCGGCGGCACAGTTGCCGAAGGCGACCTGCCAGGTAACCCGGACATTTCCACAACCTGTAGCGCCCAGACGGGCAGACCAATTTCTGACTCGGATTGAATGCACATGTCGATGTCTGCTTCCGGCCAGCCGAGGTACCCAGCCAAGGGCCCCGCAGACCCGCGAGGGTTCGCCTCGAATGGCCGCAATTACCCTCGCATCAACCTACACAACGGTTCCATGGGATGATGCGCTGCCCACCGGACGACCGACCATGCAGAAGCTGACGGACCCCCATCTGCTGGACGACATCGCCGAGATTGGTCGAATCCAGGCCGTGCCGCGAATCCTTGAAACCGTCGCCCACATCACGGGCTCACGATTCACGGCTATTGCACGCGTGACCCAGACAACGTGGACCGCGTGCGCCACCTTCGACACCCTGGGGTTCGGGCTGGTTCCCGGTGGCCAACTGGTGCTTGAGACCACCATCTGTGACGAGATCAGGCAGTCGGCGACGTCAGTTGTATTTGCGCATGCCAGCGAGCACCCGATTTACTCCCAGCATCACACGCCACGGATCTACGGGCTTGAGAGCTATGCATCGGTCCCCATCCATCGGCCAGACGGAAGCTTCTTCGGCACGCTCTGCGCAATTGATTCGGCACCGGCCAACTTCGACGTAGCCCACGTCCAACGATCCATGGAGCTGCTGGCCGACCTGGTAGGAAACTACCTCGACAAGGAAGATCGCCTTGAGCGGGCGGAAACCGCGCTCTCCGACGCGCATCGTGTCGCCGACCTGCGCGACCAGTTCATTGCCGTGCTGGGCCATGACCTGCGCAGTCCGCTGCAGGCCATCAGCATCGCCGCAGATTCGCTGGCATGTGAGGCGGGCACTGAGCGGCAGCAACGGATGCTCGCGCACATCACCTCCGGCGTTGCCAGAATGGACGGCCTGATCAACGACGTCCTTGATTTCGCCAGGGGACGTCTGGGCGGCGGCATTCCCATCGCGCTGCAGCTGACAAGCACGCTGGGAGATGACCTGAAACGGGTCGTGGAAGAGGTGGCAATCGCCACTGGCCGCCAGGACATCGAGGTCTGCATACAGGTAGAAGGCGGCGTGGTCTGCGACCCGAGCAGATTGGCACAGCTCCTGGCCAACCTGCTCACCAATGCAGCCGTACACGGGGAGCGCTCGTCGCCGATTACGCTGACCGTCCACTCCGTGCCGGAAATGCTCACGCTCGACGTACACAACGAGGGACACATTCCATCAGCGAGGTTGGACGGGATTTTCAGCCCATTCTCACGTGAAAAGAGTGAACGTCCGCGGCCTGGTCTCGGTCTCGGCATCTACATTGCGTCGGAGATCGCGCGGTCCCATGGCGGCACGTTGGAGGTCGAGTCCAGTGCGGCCAGCGGCACCTTGTTTACGTTCAAGATGCCCAGGCTGGAGCTTCTGTAGCGGTCTGCCGCAACCCTTTCCGCGGCCTTCAACCGCGTTTCATTTGCGGGCGTGTCGCGCGTCTTTTTCATCCGCGTTCTTCGCAGCCGCGCGACTGCGCGCGAACTCCGGGAACGTTTCTTCGATCGAGTCCTTGTCCGGCAGCACGTAGAACACGCCGCCCTTCTCGAACGTGGGATGCACGATCTGCTCGTAGAACCCGGGCGAAACATTGATGCAGCCGTGGGTGACACGGTTGTCGTCCGGCGTGGCCGATGCCAGTCGTTCGCTGCGCTTCTCTTTCGGGGTGCCCGGGGGAAGCGGATGCATCGAGACAGCGGAATCGTAGTCCACCCACAGCACGCGTCCGGCATCCTCGGACGGGCCATAGGCGCCAATGAAACGACCAGCCGGGGTGGTGCGGTCGTGGCCGGGAATCGCGCTCAGTGCGAGCTTGGCGACGCCGGGTGCCGAGTGATCGCCAATGGCCGAACCAAACAGCGCTGGCGCTGCGCCGCGCAGCTTGCCGTCACCGCCGAAGACCAGGACCTGTGCAGCGGCCTTGTCCATGATCGCGAACGGATAGCCCTGGTTGTCCTTGCTGGCCACGACCCAGCCGGCCAGTTCAATCACCGTATCGGACACTTCCTGGCCCTGCGGAAGTTCATCGGCTGCGGTCGCCGTTTCCGCGGGTGCGTCCTTGGCTTCCTTGGCGTTGCTGGCGCTGGCTGCGCTGGTTCCTGCCAGTGCCAGCGCGATGGCCAGCGTGGCCGATACGGCCCGGCGTGCAGGGAATGAGTACGTACGAATGGGACGGCTCCTTCGGATGGCGACCGAGAGGCTGAAAGACACCAGTGGCCGGTGAGGCCACTGGTGTCTGGTTCAAGCGTTCATCAAAGTGGTGGGAGAGCGATTACCCGCGCGGCTTGCGGCCGGGGACCCTTTCGAGCTGCTGCACGCGGCCTTCGATCTGATCCAGACGCTGGTTGGCCTGCTGTGCAGACTGGTTGGCCGATTCGGCGCTCTGCGCCGCGCCCTGCACCTTCACGTCGAGCTGATCGAGACGCGAGTTGATCGTTGCAAATTCGTCTTTGTAGGTGGCGCAAGCACCGAGGCTTACGGTAGCAACGATGGCTACGGTGACGGCACGTGCCGCGTTGATTTGCTGCTTGGTCAGGAACATTCCACTCCCTCCTTCGTCTGGGGAGTCTGGAATATAGCGGCGTTTGTTCCCACCGCTGCGAAGGCCTTTCAGCTGCAGTTGGAAGACGTGGATGGCCTGTGAAGATCGCGCACTCAGCAATCCTTAACAAGCGGGAACAAGCGAGCTCTACTGCGCCGGTTGATGTGCTTGTGCTACTTCGATCTCTCCAATTCATCAGCCTGAAGCCGACGTGTGGGCGTCCCTCTCCTTGGGCGCAGATGAGCATGGCGCAACGACATCGACGCCGGCACCGAGCGTCCACGCGCGGAGGCCGCACAGCGATCGGGTGGACGACGAGCCAGCGCTGCGTGCATCCGTGACGCAACTACTCGCCGCATCGAGAGTTCCCTGAACAGGAACCTCATTCATGTACCGGTCAGTTCAATATTCAGGGCCGATTTCATCAACAAACGGATAATTCACACCTGTCGAACGCCTCTCCTCCCTCCCCTCCCGAGGGGCGTTCGACGAAACCAAAATAATGAAAGGTGTATCCCGATGATCAAGAATTCGCTGCTTGCCCTGGGTCTGTTGGCCGCGCTGCCGTTCGCCGCATCGGCTGCCGATGGCCTGTCGTACAACTACGTTGAAGGCGGCTACGTGAACACCGATGCCAAGGGCGGCGACGCTGATGGCTGGGGCGTGAAGGGTTCGGTTGCCGTGCACCCGAACTTCCATATCTTCGGTGACTACAGCAAGCAGGAAACCGACACCTTCAAGAACGACGTCGACCAGTGGCGCATCGGTGCCGGCTACAACTACGGCATCGCACCGAACACCGACCTGGTGGCTCGCGTTGCGTACCAGAAGTTCGACATGAAGCACGGCCTGGACTTCAACGGCTACTCCACTGAAGTGGGCGTGCGCACCGCGTTCAACCCGTACCTGGAAGGCTATGCGCTGGCCGGTTACGAGGATTACAGCAAGAAGCACGGCATCAACCCGGACGGCGAGTTCTACGGCCGTGTCGGCGCCACCGCCAAGTTCAACCAGAACTGGGGCTTGAGTGGCGAAGTGAAGCTGGCCAAGGCCGGCGACCGCGAATGGTTCGTGGGCCCGCGCTTCAGCTGGTAACAGACGCCTGTCGTTAGTGCGTGTAACTGGCGTGTGATCTCTCTCCCACACGCCAGAGAAGCCCGGCCTCGTGCCGGGCTTCTCTTTTTCCGGCGTCGCTTTGCCACAATGGGGCATGGGCGATCCCTCCACTCCCGCTGGCACCGGCTCGGCCTACCAGGAACACCTGGCGCCTGCGCCGCTGCGTGGCCAGTTCGGTCAGCTCTGGCAGAGCCAGTTGCCTGCCGATGCCAGTGGCAGCATCACCGTGCTGCCCGATGGCTGCGTGGACATTCTCTGGCGTGATGGCGCGCTGTTCGTGGTGGGGCCGGACCGTACCGCCGCACACCCGCAACTGGCCCCCGGTGCACAGGTGCTGGGGGCGCGGTTCCGGCCTGGGCAGGCATCGTCTGCGCTTGGCATCGACTTGTCCGCCATCGTCGGCCAGGCCGTGCCCCTGGTCGAATTCAATGCCCGCTGGGCGGCACCGGCTGCAGCCTGGATCGGTGACGCCGCGCCCGACCAGCGCCTGCAGCGCCTGGCTGACAGCCTGCAGCGGAACATGCCGGCGGCCGTGCTGGACGAACACACGCGACGCGCGCATGCGCTGTTCGCACACGCTGCCAGAGGCGGTGCCAGCATCGACGCGCTTGCCGCACAACTGGCCATGAGCCCGCGCACCCTGCGTCGCTTCAGCCAGGCGCAGTTCGGTTACGGGGCAAAGTCGCTGGAGCGGATCCTGCGTCTGCAGCATTTCCTGCGCTGCAGCCAGAGCCAGCCCGCGCACAGTCTGGCGATGCTGGCCGTGGAGGCGGGCTATGCCGACCAGGCCCACCTCAGCCGCGACGCCCGCGAGCTTGCCGGCCTGACGGCCAGTGCGCTGCGCCAGCAGTGGGGACGTTGATGGCCGTTTCGTTCAAGACCCGGGCCCGACCCTGACCGATGCTGGGGGCTCCAACCACGGAGTCGCACCATGAGCCACGCAGACACCACCACTGCCGAACGCCGCATCGACAACATCGAATTCAACGTCGCCGATATCGCCCGCAGCAAGCAGTTCTATGGGCAGGTCTTCGGCTGGTCCTTCACCGACTATGGCCCGGCCTATACCGAGTTCGATGACGGCCGCCTCAAAGGTGGATTTGTCGCCGATCAGGCAGTGACGCCCTCAGGCGGCGCGCTGGTCATCGTGTACTGCGCGGATCTTGCCGACGCGCAGCAGCGCATCCTCGCGGCCGGCGGCGAGATCGTGCAGGCCGTGTTTGCCTTCCCCGGCGGCCGTCGCTTCCATTTCCGCGATCTGGACGGCTACGTGCTGGCGGTGTGGAGCGACGCCAGCTGATCCGTCTGCCTCTACAATCCGACAATGGAAACGCACATCGATGCCTATGTGAGGCAGGCCGACGGCAACTGCATCAAGGTGATGCTGTTCACTGGCCGCTCGCGGGCCCCGCTGCAGGCGCTGGGATTCAGCGCTGGCGAGGGAGACACCCTCACCCTGCCGGTCCCCGACGATGCAGCCAAGGCCGCCGTCTTCATCGGCCTGCGTGATCTCGGCGTTGCCTTCTCGACGGGCAGGGAGTGGTGTCCGGCCGACGTGTTCGAGTATCTCCGCGAGGGCGGTGTGCTGGAGGGACCCTACCTGCGGGTTGCGTGGCGCACGCCGCAGCAGTTCACCGTGACCACGGCGTAGCCACAGCATGGACGTGATCGAGATCGCTGGAGCGAATCTGCTGCGCGATGCTGCGGACGGCTGGCAGCTGCAGGCGTCGGTGGTCTCGCAGGACCGCACGCGGCTGGCCTGCATCCTTCGTGTCGGGCAGCGCTTTCGCGTCGAGCGGTTCCTGCGCGGACACATGCGGCCGCAGTGGCACGGGGAGTGGTGGGTGCAGCAGCCGCAGCACTCGATCACCGACAGCGGGCAGCAGGCACAAGTGCTTGCCGATGCGTGGCTGGCGCCCGCCGGCTGACCACCGCGAACTGAGAACCGCTCCGTCGCCGGCAAGGTCGTTCCGCTATGATCGCCCGCACATCACCGCAGGCGATGTGCCCGCCTCAAGCCAGCAGGAACCATCGTGAACGCCCAGCCCGCCCCCATCACCGCCCTCAACCACACGCTCGACAACGAGCCGCAGCAGATCACCGCGCCGCTGACCCATTCGGCCGCGTTCCTGGTGCTGACGGTGAAGGACGATGCGGCATCGCTGGCGAAAGTGCGCGAGGTACTGGCCAGCACCGATGACCTGATCAAGAACACGGCCATCCGCGAGATCGAGCGCACCTTCACCTGCAACGTGGCCATCGGCCACCGCGTGTGGGCGCCGCTGGTGGGCAGTACGCCGCCGCGCGAGTTGAAGCCGTTCCAGGAAGTGAAGGGTGCGACCCACACGGCAGTCTCCACGCCGGGCGACCTGCTGTACCACATCCGTGCACGCACGATGGATCTGATCGTGGCCTTCGAGCGCAACCTGATGATGGCCTTCGGCGATGCGGTGGACGCGGTGGATGACGTGGCCGGTTTCCGCTACTTCGACGGCCGCGACCTGCTCGATTTCGTTGACGGCACGGCCAACCCCGAGGGCCTGTCACTGCCGGAGGCGACCATCGTCGGCGGCGAGGATCCCGACCATGCCGGTGGCAGCTACGTGGTGGTGCAGAAGTACCTGCACAACCTCGATGCCTGGCGTGCGCAGAAGACCGAGGCGCAGGAGGCGATCATCGGCCGCACCAAGCACGACAACATCGAGCTGGACGACGCACCGGCCGACGCGCAGAAGTCGCACAAGACGCTGTGCACCATCGAGGATGCCGACGGCGAGCACGAGATCCTGCGCGACAACATGCCTTTCGCCAATCCGGGGCGCGGCGAGTACGGCACCTACTTCATCGGCTACACGCGCCGGCTGTGGGTGATCGAGAAGATGCTGGAGCGGATGTTCATCGGCAATCCCGCGCCGCTGCACGACCGCATCCTCGATTTCTCCACCGCGACCACGGGTGTCACCTTCTTCGCCCCCTCGCGCAAGGTGCTGGCCGACCTGGGCGACTGACCACGCCGGGTGGGGCAGCCAGGTAGATCCACGCCATGCGTGGATGGATCAACCGGTTGCCCGGAACAGCCACCCATGGCGTGGCTCTACTGCGCCGCCATCTGCCTGTCATCTACGGCGCCGACCATGACGCGTTGGGATGGACGTGGGGACGTGGGTGATGGCTTCTGCAGGAAACAAGCGCACCTCGCGCCGTGGCTGGCGCCCGTTGGCATGGTTGCTGGGCCTGTTGGCGCTGGGGAGTGCCAGCGTGTCCGCACAGGACGCGCCTGCGCATTGGATGGCCTATGCCGCCTCCGTCAGCGGCGAGTTGCAGCAGCGTCTGCAGCAGGAGCAGGATCCGCACGCGCAGCGCCTGCTGGCCTGGCTGCAGGCGCATCCCGATGCGCCGGCGCCGTTGGTGGTGAGCGTGTGGATCGCCGGCGATGGCGCCATCTCGAAACTGGAATTCGACAGCCTGGGTGATGCACAGGTCGATGCCGATCTGCGTGCGGCGCTGCAGGCCACGCCGTTGCCGGCGGCGCCGCCGAAGGACATGCGCCAGCCGCTGCGACTGGGGCTGGTGCTCAGCCAGTAGAGCCACGCCATGCGTGGCTGCCGGGCATCGGTAGACGCCAACCTTGGTTGGCGCTCACCTGCCGACCAAGGTCGGCATCCACCAAACGCAGCCACGCATGGCGTGGCTCTACTGCGCGGGTACTGCCTGTGGCTCGCGCGCGGCGGCGCGCCACGCCCGCAGCCCGAACAGCGCCAGGCCCAGGAAGAACACGTACAACGCAGCAGTCACGTGCAGTGATTTGAACAGATAGGCGCCCACGTAGACCACGTCCACCACGATCCACACCCACCAGCAGGCCGTGTGCCGGCGTGCCTGCCACCATTGCCCGACCAGGCTCAGTGCAGTCAGCATCGCGTCCAGCCACGGCAACGCTGCATCGGTGAAGGTGTGCATGCCGGCGCCAAGCGCCACGCCGCCACACAGGCCGATGGCCAGGTCGCGCAGCAGCTTGCCGCGCGCCAGCGGCACGATGCGGATGCTGCCTTCATCGGCGGCGTGCTGTCGCCAGTTGATCCAGCCATAGACCAGGAAACCACCAAAGGCGACCTGCAGCAGCGTGTCCGAGTACAGCTTGGCTTCGGCGAACACCGCGCCGTACAGCGCGACCGACAGCAGGCCGACCGGCCACGCGGCCAGCCGCCGCTTTGCCATCAGCCACACCCCGAGGATGCTGAAGAGGGCGGCAGTCCACTCGAGCGCGACGCCGCTCACAGCGCGAACGTCACCGACAGGCGCGCCTGTCGCGGCGCACCCGGGAACAGGTAGTAGTCACCGCCGCTGCTGCCGGTGTCGCGCCAGTAGAAGCGGTTGAACAGGTTGTCCACCGACAGGTTCCAACTGACCGCACGGTCGTGCAGGCGGTGCTGGAAGCGCAGGCCGGCGTCGAACACCGAGCAGTCCGGTGCGCGCACACCGCCGTCGGCGCGGGCCACGTTGGCGGAGGCATAGCGCCAGCCACCGGTCACATCCAGGCCCTCAACGAACGGCAGCGCGTAGGCCAGGTGCACGCTGGCGCGCACCTTGGGCACGTTCACCAGCTGATGGCCTTCATAGGCCGGGGTGCCGGTGTCGCGTGCGCGCGCCTGCAGCACGCTGGCGCTGGCGACGATCTGCAGCGCGTCGGTCAGCTGGCCGTTGGCGGTCAGTTCCAGGCCGGTATGGGTCTGCTGGCCTTCTTCGACGAAGGTGTAGCCGACATCGCTGCCGTCGGGCTTTGCGTACTGGTAGGGCTGGGAGGTGCGGAACACGGCCGCGCCCAGGGTGAGGGCGTCCACCGGCACGTACTTCACGCCCACTTCCAGCTGCCGCGACTGCATCGACGGCAGGAAGGTATCGGCGTTGGACGTCCAGAACGGTGCTTCCTGGCCCAGCGAAATGCCGCGCACGTAGCTGGCGTAGGCGTTGAGCTGGTCGGTGGCCTTCCACACCAGCGCGGTCTGCGGCAGGAAGCGCGACAGGCGGCTGTGGCGCTGCGGCGTGCCGCGCTTGTCGTAGGCGCGCTCGTCCAGGCGCACGAAGCGGCCGCCGGCCAGCCACTGCCAGTCATCGCCGAAGCTCATCCGGTCCAGCGCGAAGAATGCGGTCTGCCGGCTGTCCAGGCGCCGTGCCGATGTACCTGGCATCTTCGGCGAGGGCTCGAACACCGGTACCTGCACGTCGTGGATGTTGCTGGTGCCGACGTACTCGTTGACGCTCGGGCGTTTGTCGATGGTGCGGCGGAAGTAGTCGGCGCCGATGCTCAGCTGGTGGCCGACGCTGCCGATGTTGAAGCTGCCACGCAGTTCGGCACGGGCCTGCTGGTTGCGGCGGGTGTCATCCGGGCTGCGGTAATCGTAGATGTCGTAGTCGCCGTTGGGGGCGAAATAGTTGCCCGGCACGCTGCCGTCTGCGCAACCTGCGGTGTAGTAGCAGCCGTAGGCGAAGGCGACGTTGTCATCGATCACCGAGCGGCTGTGGCCGACCGAGACGCGCGACTGCCACGCATCGTTGAAGTCATAGGTATGCAGCGCGGTGATGTTGGTGCTGGCAATGTCCACCGGCCGTTGCCACGGCTGGTAGCCGAGCAGGCGTTCGCGGTCGACGCCGCGCGGCAGATCGCGCGCGCCCAGCAGCTGGTAGCCCGATACCGAACGCTGCGCGCTGGTCTGGTAGTTGGCATCCACTTCCAGCTTGCCGTGTTCGCCGATCAGCCAGTCGGTGGCCAGCGAATAGAAGTTGCGCCGACCGTCGGCATGCTCGACGTAGGAATCACTGGCATCCCAGGCGGCGTTCAGACGCACGCCGAAGCGCGGGGTCAGCCAGTGGCCGACATCCACCGCGGCATAGCGCGAGCCTTCCGAATCGGTGCCCAGGGTGACCGTGCGCACTTCCGCCGGGCGCTTGCCTACGTAGTTGATGATGCCCCCGGGTGCCATCACGCCAGCCGCCAGGCCGGCTTCGCCCTTGAGGATCTGCACTTCCTGGATGTTTTCCAGCGCCAGGCGCTGCTCGCCGGCGATGGACATGCCGTTGAAGCGGTAGCCGGTGGCCGCATCCAGCGCGAAGCCGCGGATGGCGATGTTCTGGTAGTAGCCCACCGGCGCATAGGCATCGCCCAGCGACGCATCATTGCTGGCCAGCTCGGACAGCGAACGCACCTGGCGGCGGTCGAGGTAGTCGCGCTCCAGCACATTCACCGAGGCGGGGGTGTCCTTCCACGAGCCGCCGCCGAAGGCGTTGACGCGCGAGGTATCGGCCTTCGGTTTGCCGGCCTGCACGCGTACTGCAGCCAGCTCGGTAGGAGAGGACGGCGGAGCATCAACGGCGTCGGTGCCTGCCTCGCTGGCGTACAGCGGCAGGGCGGCGCAGAGAGCGAGGGCGAGCAGGGTGGGGCGCAGGCAGCGGTTCATTCGATTCGTCTTCAGACAACAAGGGAGACGAAGCGACGGCGCGCAGGTGCACCGGCCCATGACGGGGGTGTGGCTGCGGCTCAAAGCTCCCTACGCCGGTGCAAACCGGATCAGGTTCCAAGGGACTCTCTCAGCCTGGCAGATCCAGGCACCCCCGCTTCAGGTGACCATTTCACTACAAATGGTACGGATTTGCGAGCCACCGCTCTTCAGGCTGCGGGGTCAGATCCCTTTCCGCAGGAAAGGGATCTGACCCCAACGGTGCGCCAAGCGGGTCATGCCGCGGCGTGCAGGACCTGCAGCAGTGCCTGTCCCGGCGCGGTGTGGAACCACGCTGGATGCCCGAGCATGAACGGCTGCCAAGCCACATCGGCGTTCGCGGTCGATCCGGTGACGCCCTCGAAATACTCCACTTCGGACAGAGCGAAGTCGAAATGCACCATCGGCAGCAGGTCGGCCAGCAGGTGCACGCGCGTGGGCGACAGCGGCAGTTCCTGCCGATAGCCGTCCAGCAGGGCCAGGGCGATGTCGATGCGAACAGCATCGGTGCCGCGCTCCAGCTGCAGCCAGGCCACCGCGTTGCGTTCGATCGCGGTGGCCAGGTCGAACAGCGCGCTGGTGGGCGAGGCCAGGCCGAAATCGAGCACCGTGGCAATCGTGCCGTCGTCGTTCCACAGCAGGTTGGAGACGTGCCAGTCGTTGTGCGCCCACAGCCGCGGTTCGTCCTGCAGGCGCGCGGCCAGGCCACGGTGCCATGGAAGCACATCGCGGCGCAGCTGTTCTTCCCAGGGAATGCGCGCCAGGTAGCGGGCCAACCCGGGGCGGTTGCCGAGGTGGGCCTTCAGCACGGCGATCGGGTCGTCGGCGCGGATCAGGTCGTCGCGTGCCACCAGCAGATGGGTGCTGCGTTGCGGGGCGTGATAGCCGGCTGCCGCACGGTGCAGCGTGGCCAGCATGCGCCCTGCCTGGTGGGCCTGGGCGCTGTCGGTCAGCGGTGACCATGACGGCAGTTCGCGATACAGGTCCTTGCCGGCGCCCACCGCATGCAGTTCGTAGGTCCACCGGCCGTGCTCGAGTGCGGTGCGGCCGTCCTTGCTGGCCAGCACCTGCACGACCGGCAGCGCGTGGCGGGCCAGATGCGCGATGAAACGGTGTTCTTCCTCCAGGGTTCCGGCACTGCGCACGCTGTGGTGGTGGCGCTTGATGAAGACCGGACCGCCCGTGCCGTCGACGATGGCCGCGGCCGACAACGGACGCGGACTGTGCCAGCGCAGCGTGCTGTCCGCGCCCAGCTGCGGAAAATGGCCACGCAGCCAAGTGATCTCCTGCGCGTCGATCGGCGGCCAGTCGGCGGCGACCTCGTCGTTGTTGAGGCCCTGCACGCGATGGGGGGAAGAAGTCATGCCACGGCCGCTGGTGAGTAAAGGAACATCAAGGCTGCGCATTCAACGCCATGGGCGCCCTGAGCGCAAACGGGCGGGTCATCGACCCGCCCGTCAGGGATGCCACGTGCAGCCTGCGGCCGGCGCGCTTACCAGCCGCGATGGCGGCCGCGGTCGTGGTAGTAGCGGTTGTCGTGGCGATCGCGATGCCAGCGACGGTCATCGCGGCGGTCGTAGCCATAGCCGCGGTTGTAGCCCCGGTCATAACGGCGATCGTAGCGACCGTCGTAACGGCGATCATGGCGGTCGGAGGTGGTCAGGTTGCCGATGGCGCCGCCGGCAACCGCGCCGCCGACGGTGGCAGCCGGGTCGCCGTTGGAGATCAGGTGACCCGCCACGCCGCCGACGACGGCACCGACAACGGTGCGCTTGTCCTTCCTCGACATCGCGCTGGCATCACTGACCACGGCCATGCCGGCAAGAAGTGCCAGGGCCATCGCCAGACCACGGAAGCTGAGTGCGGAAGTGCTGAGCATGTTGGGTTCTCCTGTGAGGTGCATGCTACGGTGGGCAGGGAGAGCGCTGGGCGCCCCGGCTGCCGTAGGGACTACGCTGGTGCCCGGACATTGCCGGAACATTGCGCGTGATCCCTGTGCGGCTTGCGCATTCATCTAGCGTCAGGCGGCATGAAGCGAGGCTGAAAGCGCGGCGGGCGCTCAGCCGCCAGAAAGGAAAAGGGCCGCAGTACGCGGCCCTTTTCCTGGTCTCCCCCGGCCTGGCTCAGTGGCCCATGGCGCGCTGTGCCTGCTTCACCTGCTCCTGCTGGGCGTCCTGCTGGTGCAGGACATTGGGGGCACCGTGCACCGCACCACTGCTGAGCGCCATGCTCTGCTCGCTGGCCGCACGGGTGTCCACCGCCGCGCGGTAGGCAGCCGGGTCACCGGCGGTGCCCTGTACGGCAAACATGCGCTCGCCGTTGGTGCTGGGCACCACCGAGTCGATGCGCTGCATGCCGCTGGCCTGCGCTTCCTTGGTCAGTGCAGCGGCGGCGGCCTCCAGTGCATGGCGGTCCTTGAAGGTGCCTGCCGGCAGGCCTTCCATGCCCTTCACGGCCTGGTTGTACATCGGGTTGTGCGGATGGTGCTCGTCATTGAGCAGCGGGCGTTCGCGCGCGTCCTTGATCGCATCCAGCGTCTTCGGGCCGATGATGCCGTCCACTGCCAGACCGTTGTCCTTCTGCAGCTGGCGCACGGCAGCCTCGGTGTTGCGACCGAACTTTCCATCCTCGACCAGCGGCTTGCCGTCGGCACCCACATACCCCAGGTGGCCCAGCTGTTCCTGCGCCCTGCGCACATCCTCGCCGTGCGCACCCTGCTTATGCACTTCGTTGCCGGTCTGCGGCTTTTCCTGCGGGGCCGGCTTCGGCTCGGCTGCGCCCTTGGCCTGCGCCTGCTCGTGCGCCTGGCTGCGGTTTTCCAGCAGATCGCGTGCCTGGTGCAGCGGATCGGAGGCGAACAGCTTCCAGTTGGGGTGGTCCTTTACCTGCTTGAGGTAATCCTCCACCGGCATGGTATGCACGCCCAGCTTGCCGGTGGACTGGCTGATCAGCAGCTTGTCGGTGTTCGGGTCACGCACCACCATCACGATGTGGTCGATGCCTTTCCAGTACTCGTGCTTGGTATTGGCCGTGTCCAGGCCGATCACCATGCCTTCCTTCAGCGCGCCCGGCTTGAGGATGTCGTCGCGCTTGAGCAGCACGCCGGAGTCCTTGTAGGCCTGCTCCACGATGCTGCCCGAACCGGCGAAGCCCAGCTTGATCTTGTCGGCATCGGCGAACACCGCGTGGCCGGCCTTCTGGTTGATTTCATCCTGGGTCTTGTTGAGCAGCGTGCCCACCCAGCCCGAGCAGTCGATGTAACCCTGGGCGACGTTCTTGCCGGACACGCCGGGAACATGCAGGCGATGCCCTTCGATGTTGATCGCGTACTTGACGTGATCGTACTTCACGCCGGCGTTGTAGGCCGCATCCAGCGAAATGCCGGGTGCATCCGGCTTGGCTGCGGCAGCCGTGGCGGTGGCGGCGACGGTCGCGGCACCAGCGGCAACAGCGGCCTGCGCGGCCGGGGTCACGGTCTGCGTCGGTGCGGCCTGCACCGGCGCCGGACGCGCCTGGGCCTCGGTGATCGGCGCGATGTTCTTTTCCGGGATGCTGATCGCGTCGTATTTGCGGTCGTAGTACTGGGAGAAGGTGCTGGCCAGGTCACGATCATTCATCGTGCGCATCTCGGCGCGCGTATGCCCGGTCAGCGCTTCCACGTCACCGCCGATCTGGCCCATGATGCGCGGGCGCATGTCGATCGGGTCGCCGTGGCCGTCGCGCACCAGGCCGAACTTGCCGGTGGCGATCGCGGTCTGGATCGAACCGTAGCCGGCCGCACCCTGCTGGTGTGCCAGATACAGGTCAAGGCCGCTCGGCTTGTCATCACCGGACAGGTACGGGTGGCCGGTGCGCTCATGGCGCTTTTCCATGTCCACCAGGTTGCGCTTGAACATCTCCGCTGCCGCTTCGGTGTTGCGGGTCGGGTCGTACTCGTGGCCGGTCAGGCCGTACTGCCTGGCCGACGACGGCAGGAACTGGAACAGGCCCTTGGCATCGGTCTTGTCGTTGTGCGCGCGCTCGTCGAAGCGGCCACCGGTCTCGATGTGGGCAAAGCGCAGGAAGTCCTCGCTGGCGATGCCCTTGCGCTGTGCAACCTGCTCGATGATGTCGAGAACTTCCTTTCTGCTGTAGTCACGTTGTGCCATGACACTTCCTCTGGGGTTGATGGAGCGGCCGTTGCCGCGATACGCCAACCGGACTCATCCGTGAGTCTTCAACATGTCGGTCAACAGGTGCTGCGGGGTGTTGCGTCTTACTTTTCGACGTAGGCCTTGCGGGCGGCGTCGTAGTGGTACTGGCGTGCATCGGCCGCACCCATCGCACGGGTCTGGCCCGGGCCGGAAATGGTGGTGCCGGTGGCGGTGACAGTGATGGTGGGCAGGTCGCTGCCGGCGACGGCGCTGAAGGCCAGTACGCCCCGGTTGCTGACGCACGGCATCACCTGGCCCTCGTCGCAGGCGGCTGAATTGTCTTCGCCGGTGATCACCGTGCCCGCGCTGGCCCAGACCTGGCCGTCTTCGGACTTCTCGTAGTCCGGGTTGAATACCAGCACGGTGTAGCTTTCGATGCTGGTACCGGTGGCGAAGGTGCTGGTCGGCACCGCCAGCACCAGCTTGCCGGCCGGGGTGCGGTATTCCAGCGGCTTGCGCTTGCTGTCGATGTCCGGCGCGGTGCCATGGGCGCCGACAGTGCCGATCCACGGTTCGGCGCCCTTGAACACCCAGGGACGATCCGGCTTGTCGCCGGTCAGGGTGAAAGTGGCTTCGGTCAGGGTGACCTGGCTGTCCGGACCGGCTTCGTCTTCGCCGGGCTTGCCGTACTTCTGCGGGGTGTTCCAGGCAAAGCCGGTGTAATAGCGGGTTCCGGCCAGTTCGAAGGCATGGCCGAACCAGAAGGTGGCGACACTGCCATTGGCTACTTCATACGAAACGGCGCCATCGCCGTCGACGTCGTAGATGAAATACAGCACGCTGCCGGCATCGGGGGGCGTGGCGGTGGCCGTGGAGGCGGGTGTGGCGGAGCTCTGCATCGGGGCAACATCCTGTCGTGGCGCGGTGGCGCCCTGTGGTGACGCGGTCGAAGGCGAGGGGGTGCAGGCGCTGGCAAGCAGCGCAACGAGCAGGCCGGCGAACGTCGCACACAGATGTGGGCGGACACGGGCCAAGCGGGATTCCGGAAGGATTTTCATGCACCTCTCCATGGTTTGCGGGCGTCGGGCAGGAGGCCAACGCAGAACACGCCCCGCCCTCGATGAGGGGGAACGTCGTGATGAGCCGGTCGATTCCTTCGACCTCGCATAGGAGAACCCATCGACGCGGATGATGGCACAGATGCGACGGGGATCACAGGGGGCAGGGAGGAGCCTGCCGCCATAGAACGGCAAACGGCGTCTCAGATCCTGCCGTCGCGCAGATAGTCGAACAGCTCCGCGTCGCCCTTCAGCCCGAGCTTGAGCATGGCATCGCCCTTCTGGCGGCTGATGGTGCTGACGCTCTTGTGCAGCTGCAGCGAGATTTCCTTGACCGTCATGCCGGTGCCGAGCAGCCGCAGCACCTCCACTTCGCGCGGCGACAGCGGCTTGCCATCTCCCTCGCGCATGCGCCAGCTGCCGGCTTGCTCCACCCGCTCGCGCAAGCTGCGGCTGATGTAGGACTGGCCGCGATAGACCGCCTGGATCGCCTGCGGCAGTTCATCCATCGATGAACTCTTGTCGACCAGGCCAAGCACGCCGCTGTCGAGCACCATGCGCAGGATCGCCAGGTTGTTGGAGACGCTGAGCATGAGTACCGGCAGGTCGGGGTGGCGGCGGCGGATCATGCCGATCATGGCGAAGCCATCGGCCTGGGGGCTGCCGGGCATCGAATAATCGGTGACCAGCAGGTCACAGGGCTGGGCCGTCAGCAGGGTCATCAGCGCCTGGGCATTGTCGGCCTCGCCCACGACTCGGCCAACGCCGCTGGACTCGATGACGGCGCGGGTACCGATGCGGACCACGGGGTGATCGTCTGCGATGATGATGCGCAAGGTCATGCTCTAGTATGGCCATCGGCACGCCGGACCGCGACCGTCGCGGTCCCTGGCAGGACTTCCAGGAGATCGTTGCAGATGCGCAGCTGGGCGGCCCGTGGTCTGATCCTGTTGACTGCCCTGCTGGCGCTGCCTGCGCTGGCCCATCCTGCGTCCACGCCGGGACCGTTGCCGCTCAGCCCGATGCAGCGCGAGTACCTGGCCGCACATCCTGTTGTCGTTGTTGGACAGTATGACAGTGGCTGGCCTCCTTTTGAGTCGATACAGGACGGGAAGCAGGTGGGCCTTGGCCCGGACTACCTGACGCTTTTGGCCCGGCAGCTTGGCCTGAAGGTGGAAACGCGCCGTTTTGCGGACTGGCCCTCCGTGCTGGATGCGGCATGTCGCGGCGAGATCGACGTGGTGATGAACATCGCGCTCAGCGCCGAACGTACCCGTTGCATGGTCTACACCGCTGCCTATGCCGAAGCACCACTGGCCATGGTCGGGCGTCCACAGGACCTGCGTGCTTCGGAGGCACCGGACCTGGATGGGCTGCGCGTGGTGGTCGAGCAGGACTTCATGACCGGACCGCAGGTGCGCGCGCGGTTCCCCAGGGCACGACAACTTGTCGCAGACAACACGCTGACGGCATTGCGTATGGTCAGAGACGACAAAGCCGATATTTTCATCGGCAATGCCTACGTGGCAACGGAACTGATCGCCGCCACGGAGTTGAAGGGTGTGGTGTTGCTGCGGCCCAGCGATCTGCCCCCGGAGCAGTTGCATTTTGGTGTGCCCAACAGCAAACAACCATTGTCCGAAGCGCTGGATCTGGCGCTTGCCGCCATCAGCGAGGCCCAGCGTGACGTTCTCGTGCAGCGCTGGCTGCCAGCACCGCAGTGGTCGGCATCGGCGCAGCTGGCGTTGAGCCAGGCCGAGAAACGCGTGCTGCAGCAGCCGTTGAAGATCGGCTTTGCGCCCAACGCCGCTCCCCTGTCGTTTGCCGACAGGAATGGCAAGCCCAGCGGCTTGACCAATGAATACCTGCAGCGCCTGCTGCAGGCCGGTGCCAACCTGCAGGTCGAAAACAGCCATGACTGGTACGAGGTGCGCGAGAAGGCGCGTCGCGGGGAACTGCAGGCGGTGATCGGCATTCCTGCCGATTCGAGCTATCTCGGGCCGGAATGGGTGTTCAGCCAACCCTTCATCACCGTGCCCAATGTGATCGTCACCCGCACTGACAGCCCGTCGATGCTGGGTTTGTCGGACCTGGACGGCAAGCGCGTGCTGTTGTCCGATCCGGAGCGCATCCGTGGCTACGTGCAGCAGCAGGCGCCGTCGGCGAAGATCGTCGCCGCGCGCAGCGCCGAGCAGGCCCTGCAACGCCTGGCTGATGGCGAGGCCGATGCCTACGTGGGCAACCTTGCACTGGTCGACCAACTGCTGCGCAACCGCTTCCCGGGGCGCCTGCAACTGGCCGCGCCAGCCGGGTTCAACGACCAGCTGGCGCTGGCGGTGGAACGCCGCCATGCGGCATTGGCCACCACTTTCGACCGCCTGCTGCTGCAGATGGGGCCGCGCCGGCGCGAGGCGCTGCGCGGCGATTGGCTGTCGGTGGAATACCGCGATGGGCTGGACTGGCACACTCTGCTGCGCTGGGGCCTTCCCTTGCTGCTGGTGCTGACCACTGCTGTGGCAGTGCATGGGCTGGGGCACTGGCGGTTGCGCCGCGAAGTGGCCGGCCGTCGCGAACTGGAACAGCGCTTGGCCGAGGTGACCGACAACCTGCCGGCCATCGTCTACCAGGCCCGCCGCGAAGCGGACGGCACGTTGAGCTTCCCCTTCATTGCCGGCGATGTGCAGTCGATGTTCGGCATCAGCCGGCAGCAGGCGGAGTCGGACGGGCAGGCGCTGCTGGCCTGCATCGACGCCGACGACCGCGAAAACGTGCTGCGTGCGATGGAACGGGCGGCGCGCAATTTCGCCCCGCTGTCCTTCGAGTTCCGTATCCACCGCGATGGAAATGCGCCCTGCTGGGTGCGCAGCCAAGCGCACCCGTATTCAACCGAAGCGGGCGCGGTGACCTGGAGTGGTTACTGGGTGGACGTGAGCCAGGCGCGCGCGCAGGCCGACGCGTTGGCCGCGGCGAAGGTCGAAGCCGAGCAGGCTGCGGCGGCGAAATCGCGCTTCCTGGCCACCATGAGCCACGAAATCCGCACGCCCATGAGTGGTGTGCTGGGCATGCTGGAAGTGCTGGCGCATTCGCCGCTGGACGCCGAACAGCAACGCATCCTCGGCGTGATCGAAGACTCGGCGCAGATGCTGCGGCAGATCCTGGACGACATCCTCGACTATTCGCGGATGGAGGCGGGCGCGTTACGCCTGGAGCCGGTGCCGCTGCCGGTGCGGCCGCTGCTGGAGGGTGTGCATCGATTGTTGTTGCCGCAGGCCACGGCGCGTGGCCTGGACCTGCAGCTGGACATCGACGAACAGCTGGCCCAGGCCCATGAGGTGGATGGCGTGCGCCTGCGCCAGATCGTGTTCAACCTGCTCAGCAATGCCATCAAGTTCACCGTGAAGGGCTCGGTGCGGCTGCAGCTGGAGGTGTTGGGGCCTACTGCCGAGGATGGCAGCCAGCCGTTGCGCCTGAGCGTCATCGACACCGGCATCGGTATCGCGCCGGAGCAGTTGCCGACTCTGTTCGAACCCTTCACCCAGGCCGGTGCGTACATCCAGCGCGACCATGGGGGCGCCGGGCTGGGCCTGAGCATCTGTCGGCGCCTGGTGCAGAAGATGGACGGTGAACTGACACTGGAAAGCACGCTGGGCGAAGGGACGCGGGTTGAGGTGCTGCTGTCGCTGGTGGAGGCGCGCAGCGAGGATGTGATCGCGCTGCAGGCCGAGCACCAGCAGATCGCGCTGCTGCCCCCTGATCTGCGCCGGGCACGGGTGATGATCATTGAAGACCATCCCACCAACCAGGCGATGATGGCCTGGCGCCTGCAGCAGCTGGGCGTGCCGCATGTACTGATCGATGACGGGCAGCAGGCACTGGACCGGCTGGCGGAGGAACCCTTCGACCTGGTCATCACCGACTGCCGTATGCCGGTGCTGGATGGATTCGGTTTCACCCGCCTGCTGCGCGAGCGCGAGGGACGCAACGGCCAGCCGCGGATGCCGGTGCTGGCGCTGACCGCCAGCGTGCTTGACGATGACGCTCGTCGCTGCCGCGAAGCCGGCATGGATGACGTGCTGGCCAAGCCGTTGTCGCTGGCGACGCTGCGGCAGGCGCTGCTGCGCTGGTTGCCGCGTGCCGAGGGTGCGGAAGACGAGCAGATCGCGGTGGACAGTGGCGACGAGCCCGAGGGCGACGAGGGGCTACCCGACCTGGCGACCCTGCAACGGCGCTTCGGTTCGCGCGAGATCGCCCGCCAGCTGCACGACAGCCTGGTCAAGGCCAGCAACGAGGACATCGCGGCCCTGCAGCGCGCGCTGCACGAAGGCGACCGGGTGACGGCCGCGCTGCACCTGCATCGGCAGGCCGGGGCGCTGGGGGCGGTGGGTGCACGCGGCCTGGCCGATCGCGCCAACGCGCTGGTGGAACGGTTGCAGGCCGCGGGCGATGCAGAGGTCGCATCGGCGGTTGCCGACGCCGGGCAGTTCGTGGCGCACCTGCAGCACCAGCTGCAGCGCCTGGCTCACTGAGCCGCGTGCTCCTGCAGGTAGGCGATCACCAGCGCGCGACGCTCGGCGCTCGGGAAGGCGTTGTACATGCGCGTGCCGGGCACCAGATGGGTGGGCGACTGCAGGAAGGTGTCCAGGGTCTGCGCACTCCATACGAAGTCGGCGCGGCGCATGCCCTGCGAATATCCGTAGTCGGGCAGGCTGCCCGCACGGCGGCCGATCACCCCATGCAGGTTGGGACCGAAGCGGTGGATGCCGCCGGCATTGACGGTATGGCAGCCCGCGCACAGTTCGAACGCGCGCTGCATCGCCTGCTGGCGCGCCTGCTCGGGCGTACTGGGCGCATCGGGCGGGCGCTGGCACGCGCTGGCGACCAGGATCGTGGCAACAGCGGGAAGCAGACGAAGGGCACGCATGGGCGAGCAGGATAACGGGCGTACGCGCGATGGGGCTGCGACCGGCCGTCGCAGCCCCATCGCCGGTCACATGCCGGAGTAGTTCGGTCCGCCGCCGCCCTGCGGGGTCACCCAGACGATGTTCTGGGTCGGATCCTTGATGTCGCAGGTCTTGCAGTGCACGCAGTTCTGCGCGTTGATCTGCAGCCGCGCATCGTTGCCGTCGCCGACGAACTCGTACACGCCCGCCGGGCAGTAGCGCGCTTCCGGACCGGCGTACTCGGCCAGGTTCACCTTCACCGGGATGCTGGCATCCTTCAGCGTCAGGTGGCTGGGCTGGTTCTCGTCGTGGTTGGTGCTGCTGAGGAACACCGAGCTGAGGCGGTCGAAGGTCAGCACGCCATCGGGCTTGGGATAGGCAATGCGCGTGTGCTTGGATGCCGGCTCCAGGCAGGCGTGGTCGGGGATGCTGTGACGCAGGGTCCACGGCGGGTTGCGCACGCCCAGCTTCGGCAGCAGCCACTGCTCGATGCCGGTCATCAGCGTGGCCACGGTCTGGCCCTTCTTGAACCACTGCTTGAAGTTCTTGGACAGCTTCAGTTCGTCGTGCAGCCAGCTGGTTTCAAAGGCGGCCGGATAGGCGCTGAGCTCGTCGTGCTGGCGATCGGCCGCCAGCGCGTCGAAGGCGGCATCGGCGCACAGCATGCCGGTCTTGATCGCAGCGTGGCTGCCCTTGATGCGGCTGACGTTGAGGTAGCCGGCCTCGCAGCCGACCAGCGCGCCACCGGGGAACACC